>Ga0114923_10000158_pt1 | contig 53202 bp, 87 predicted proteins | sample SumtaG_FD_89578 | JGI IMG/M metagenome (GOLD analysis project Ga0114923, IMG submission 89578) | Deep subsurface microbial communities from Indian Ocean to uncover new lineages of life (NeLLi) - Sumatra_00157 metaG | ecosystem: Environmental > Aquatic > Marine > Oceanic > Sediment | place: near... | reverse complement strand
TGTGGTGGAGGTGGCGGGAGTCGAACCCGCGTCCAAAACACCTACTAACAAAACTTCATACAACTATATTATTCTTTCTTTTCACCTTCTAGAAATGCAAGATACTTTTTAGCATTTTGAACTATATCTTCAGCAGTATCTCCCCTAGCTTTATGTCTTACTGCACTGTTTAACGCTTCGTATCTATTATCTTTTTCTGCTTTGTTCATTTTATTTCTCCTAGATGGGAACAGCCCATCGTTTATAAATTTGGTGGGTACGACAGGCATCGAACCTGTATCTTTCTGCTTAAGAGGCATGACTCTACCAATTGAGTTACGTACCCGTGATATTACTTTATAGCCAGGATTCTGTATTAATACACATTCATCTGTTGGCCGCTACCCGGAATCATTAGGGCTTTGGTTCCCTTCATCCTGTTTGCGTTGCAGGCTATATACTTAGTAAACGATTTCTCTCCTAAGCCTAAGCGCCTGTCCTGAGCTTCCTCTCTGTAGAGCGTGTAATTGTAATAAAAAGCCTTTCCCCAGATCATCACGTCGCGTTCGCTCCCCGGGGGGTCGGCATTGTTTGGCATCCCAGGAAGGACTTGAACCCTCAACCTGCGAGTTTGGAATCCGCTGCTCTGCCAATTGAGCTACTGAGATTTAATTAAATTTTGATAATCCATATATACTTAATCCTCCATATACTAAAAATAACACTATTGCTATCGCTAATACAAAGAAAAAGTATTTTGTAATTTTACTCATAATTATCCTTATTTGGTAGGGATGGATGGAGTCGAACCAACGTGGAACCAGTTAACCTTTCTACCGCGTATCAGGCGGAGGGTATACATCCCCATAATTTGGAGGCTCCGACGGGACTTGAACCCGCATCTTTGAGGTTGAAATCCCACTATTCTGCCATTGAACTACCAAGCCATGTTTTATATTCTTGCATACTTTTATTGGAGTATAGCTTAACCATTTTTGTTACTCTCGTCCATACTGTGAACGGGATTTGGCTCGGATATCTCTCAATCTTTTCAAGCGCAGTCCCCTTTGTAAACGCGTAAGCGATGTGCGAAGCACGACACTCAGGACGTACACCATTAATACGATGTAGATAAAGCCAGTCTCTAGTGTCTCCACGATTCTTCTGCTCTTCTTTTCTAATAATTCGGGCTTCCTCAGCCAAATGTTTTACCTTAATCTTTAGTGCTAATTTCTTATTTATCATTATATTATACTCTTTCAATAGTTAAAATTCAAGTCGATGTTTTTGATTTTAAAATTAAAAGAGGAGGTGCTCTAACTTCAGTTCATTTTAATCATTCCTATTTCTTACTGCATTTCTATATTCTAAAGCTTCCCATATTACATACATTTGCTGGTTTTTAGCTTTTTGCGTAAAACCTATTCCATTATCAACTGCACCAGCAAATATTAAATCTCCCCAACGAATATATTTATCTCGTCGTACATTGTCTATTCCATCTAATTCAGATGCCATCCACCAAAGATTAATAACATTCATCATTTGAATATCTCTTTGCGGACTAGCTCTATCGGATCTATGTAATGTTTCCACAAAACCATTAGATATAATATTTAACATTGGATCTCCAACTATTTTTTGGATTCCAAATCTATCTACATTATCTTTAGTAACTCTGAAGTATGGTGAAGTTGCAGGATATGGAGTATTAAATATTTGTACACCATCTATTGCTGCAAATTGCCAATCTAAAAATTTAGTAATTGCTTCTATAGTAGTTGTCCAGGGATTATCTACATAAAATAATATTGAACTCTCATCTAAGTAATCTCCGTATAACACTTGTGTGGGCATATATTGTTCAGGATTTTCACCCGTTTCTAAAAACCATTCTCTACATATTCTAAGAGTATCTATTGTTGTAGACATCATAAAATAAGCACTACTATCTGATGCTAAACTATTACTACTCTCTTGATTTAAAAATTCATGTTTCCAACGATACAAATGATTTATCATGGCCATATATAACCAAGGTAATGTTTCAATCCCTTGTTGTTGATCCACCCACCTAGAATTACCTGCTCGTTCCCAGTAAATATTAGCTCTTGCTAAATACATTACTGAACGACTTTTACTTGTAAATCTTATTTCTTTCCATAAAGGTGAAGTTGTATCAATTAATCCACTTCCAAATTCATTAAGTCTACCAAATACAAAAGCACCTTCTGTTAATGGATTATTACTAGATTGCCAACCGTGTATATGTCTAAATAAATCATTCATTATTACATATGTTTCAAAATAGGATTCACCACGTTGCAATGCATGATAAGGAACATCTGCTGCTCTATGCCAAGCAGGAGTTGGACCTTTACCCCAACGATGCAACTGTACATCTAATGCTCGTTCTAAACCTTCTTGATTTATAATTACAGAATTACCTGTTCTAATTCCCCATTCTCTAGCTCGCCATAAATTATCATAACCAGAATAAAATACACTTCGTATTCCATTCTCTTTGTATTCGTCGGCTTCAACATTAAATCCACCAGCAGCAAAATTATTAGCAGAACTTTCAGCTATATTAGTAAATAATGTTACAAACTCATCATATAAAGGTGGAGATAAATTACTAGTATTATCAACTATTAAATTAGTTGGTGATATAGGAATTTGTTGCCCCCAACTACTTGTAGTATATAATGCTATAAGTAATATTGTTTTTATAAAATCTTTACGTTTCATATTATACCTTGGTAGTGACGGCTGGAATCGAACCAGCGACGCACGCCTTATGAGGACGCTGCTTAGCCATTCAGCTTCGCCACCTTAACAAATTTTTCCTAATATATTACTAAAAGGACTTATATGATTTTCTATATCAGTAACTGTTATATAAAACCAATGTTGGCCTGGTGGTAAATTTTTTAATTCCCAAGTTATAAAATTTACATCATGTAAATCTTCAACCCTTTCCAAAAAAATAGTATCTGTATCCTCTTGTTCACTCATGTATATAGTAATTTTACTTAATTCACTTAAACTTAACGGTGTACCATCTAATCTTTCTGTGGGAGTTGCCCATGTTAAAGTAGCCATACATTTTTGAGGTTTAGAAGAACCACTACAACTTACTAACATTAATATTAATGCTAGAAGCATCATTTTCATTGTACTGTGAATAATGTCGGTGCATTTGGTACTCTGCCAAGTTCTGCTGCACTATAAGTTCGTATAACTTCATTACTAAATAATGATTCACTTGCAAATACTGTAGATGTTGCAGTAGCTACAAAAAAATATGTGCCTGGTACTCCATTAACACAAAGTGCTACATCAATTACAGTTCCAGCGATCAATAATACATTTGGAAATGAAGATAAGTAAGGGCCTCCTGCTTTATCTCCACAATAAACAGTATATGTTAATGTATCTGTTGCTGGAATAACTTCTCCAGATTCATACTGGGTTGGTGCTGTAGCTGTAAATGTTGAATTAGGTGCTGCTTGAACAATACCTGTAAATATTAGTAAGGTTAAAATTAAACCTAAATTTTTTTTCATTTTTATTCCTTAAATTGGTCGGAACAGAGGGATTCGAACTCTCGACTTCCGCGTCCCAAACGCGGCGCTCTACCAGGCTGAGCTATGCTCCGAATTATTACAGTGGTAGGAACGACCAGATTCGAACTGGCATCTTCTTGGGTCACATCCGAGGGCTTTATCCATTTAAGCTACGAACCTCACTGTTATTTGGTACAGCATAACGGTATCGAACCGATTTCTCCGGGGTGAAGGCCCAGTGATTTAACCCTGTAATCTAATGCTGCTTGGTGGAGTAATTACTTACCCCGGTCTCGATTTGTTTTACCCGGTCTTGCAACTTTAAGAATTTTCATGCAATTCTCGTGCGTTTTCGGGATTTCTTGGTTGGCAAAACTCTCTACCATAAGCCACATTGACTTCTGGCGATGTGACCAACCTTTAAAGCGATCTTCATTCATCTAATCACCTCCTAATCATCGTACAACGATTAGAGGTAACTAAGGCACTTCTTTTTCTCTCATTTCTATTCCTTAAATTGGTGGGTCTTGACGGGATCGAACCGCCGACATCTGTCTTGTAAGGGCAGCGCTCTACCAAGCTGAGCTAAAGACCCAAAATATTAAGCTAGTCGTGGAATCCCCACTAGCAGTACCGTTGCATTCGGCACGTCGCGATGTTTGGCGACCACAAGGGAATTCGAATCCCTAACCTTTCCCGTGACAGGGGAATGCTCTACCAGTTGAGCTATGCGGCCTAAATTAGTGGGGCAGATGATTATACAGGTTACTCCCCATCCTGTAGTAACGAAGCTTATTTTAAATCGCGCAGCACCATTAACGATCAATTTGGCTCCAGAGGAGAGACTCGAACTCCCAACCACCCGGTTAACAGCCGGACGCTCTACCATTAAAGCTACTCTGGAATAATTTGGTGGATAAGGTTGGAATCGAACCAACATCCTGTCTAGCAGACTACGGTTTTACAGACCGTGGCGACTTATGCCAATATTCGCGTCTTATCCTTTATTTAATATATATTATCTCATATTTTAATACAAGTGTCAAGATAAAAATGTAGTTGGACTTAGCAAAAAGTGCTAGCCTTACGATTGCTACCTACCAACCGTCCCCTACAACAATCTATACAGGTTTAATACCGTACTGTAAAGACTGCGGAAACCGTTCTCTCTGGATCACGAGTCGGTACTCTCCTCTGCTTTTTCCAGTACATCATTTATCAAGGGAAAAATTTCAGCTATTACATCTTTACAGGCATTAGCTACTTCCCTATGTTCTAATTGTGTTGTTACATCACTACGTAATTGTATATAATGTATCCAACTACGTAGTGAACCGTTCATGTACATTCTTGATAAAGTACACCCCTCTGGCAAAACTGCACGGGCTTGCTCTTTAGCAATATTGTGTGATCTTGCCCATCTATACGTATCATCTGCTGCGTTAATAAGTACACGTTGTTTGTATTTCCATTCAGCATCCAGGTTTAAATCCTGGCAATCTAAAGAATTTTGACGATTACTTTCATCTTGTAATCTTGCATCTCGTTCTTGAAAACTAAGTTCACAAGTAGGATCTGCATATCGTTGACTAAACTCTTGAAAACTAAAACTTCTATGTCTTAATATTTGTCTAGCAATGTCTCTAGTAACTTCTATTGACAGACAAATATTCACCATTTCAAATGGTGACCAATGTTTATGCTTAATTAGATATTTTAAAAGTCTGCGGTTAGTAACTGTATTACTTTGATTATCTGGATTGCTGACTCTAGCACAGTATGAGATTAAATCTTCTAACTCATAAGTATTAACTCCGTCAATTAATTCAGGACTAGGCTGTGTATAACTAACTAATTTAACTTTCATCTCTTTTCGGTAACCTACGATTGCGTTCTTCTATATAATTATTTTGCCCCTCTATATTACCTAGCATGAAGGGTATGAGTCTTGCTTTTTCACACGGGGTTATTTCTTCCCCATTTATATGTTCAACGTATGCACATGTTCTAGGTAATACATTATTATTGTACATAGGTATAATATTTTCTGGATTAAGTCTTACGCAAGATTCTATCTTAAAACGATTTTCATAGTTCCTACAAAGATTAGTTTCTACATCTAATAATGGACAAGCTATACCTGTACCGTCTCTAGGAACACTTAAACCGCAGCATCTTCCACAACGATCACATATATTTTCCCATTCGTCCTTTGTCATTCTGGTTTCTTTCTAAATTTAGCGCCGCCACATACTGTACAAGGTCTTTGTTTTAATAAGTAATCAATAGTAAAAGGGTGTACTACACCACTTAATCTTCTTAAATTATCCTTAGTTTTACTAAACCATTTATAAAGTAATCTTTCGTCGCCCGTAACTAAATTAACTAATACACCATCACAGCCATACTCTAAGTAATAGTTATCATCAATTTCTTTTACTAATCTATAATTACATCCATTTCTATATGTACGAACTCCTGATTTTAATACATCATCTAAAGTTCTTCTTTCTTGCAATATTTGCATTGTTATCTCAATTTGGTAGGATAGGAGAGACTCGAACTCTCACGCCGCAAAGCACTGGTACCTAAAACCAGCGTGTATACCAATTCCACCACTATCCCAAAACTGTTTCAAATTCGTCATATGTCATTGTACTATAGTTACCACTATCATGTGCCAAACTATCCCAAGCATCAACAGGATTTACATTTATAAACATCGTACCATCGGCTGCATTTAATGCTTTCAAATAATATGAGGAAATACCCGCAAAGTTTTGTAATGTATTATCAGAATAATTTATTGTTCCATCATATACATTACCAGCATAACAATCCATGCCTAACATATAACACGTTTCTGGTCGCATCAATGTATCAATCATCTTCATACCAAAACAACCAGAAGTATTAAATCTATCTACTCTCCAAACCATCGCATTAGGAATAGTAACTGATCTATTGGCAGGTATAATAGTCTGCCCCTCATAACTAGACTTTCTTACCTCAGTAATTAATTTACTATCAATTACTATAAGTAGATCAGGACTAAACTCTCTATATAGAGCGTTACATCCTATAATGGTTCCTTTTCCCCTTAATCTTTCTAAATCGAAATGTTCTCGACTTCTACCGTTTCCTATTAAATATACAGGATCGGTCATTAATTCTTCGTGTCCGTTAAAAGGGTTGGCCCGCTCTACTGAAGGGCGGACCATCCCAGGTCCACTGTGCTTATCACGTCCCGGTCGTAAGCTCAAAAGTTAAATCCTTATTAAAATCTTGATTTAAACATACGCCATGATAACCCATAGGATTACAAAGAATCCGTGTATCATGTACTACTACATCCACATTGTTGTGGGTATGACCGTGACACCATACATCAATATCAAAATTTCTGATGATATGATCCAAGTCCGTCATGAAAAAAGCATTTAAAGCATCACCTACAAAACGCTCATGAACACAAAGCGGATGAGGTAAATGATGAGTCATTACTATCGTCTTACCTTCATATGGCTTTTGTACTTCATCTCGAATGTAATTGATTGTTTCAAAATGCATTCGATTCGTATCTTGTACGTTCATTTTACGTACTTGTCCATGTTCACGTATTGTCGTAAGTTGATAATCTGTCATACGTTTCGGACCCATCCAAACCATATGTGGATCAGTTACTTGAGTCCAAAGAGTTCCACCTATAATTCTTATACCTTCTATAAATAATATTCCATCATCTAAGAAGGTAAAATTATCTGGATAACCATTTTCATTTTTCCAGAAATTTCTTACATCATTTACTTCATGATTGTAAAATTCATGATTACCAAGAAGGTAAACAACATCGTGAAAACGTTCACACATCTTATTTAACCAAGGTAACGCTTTAAATCCAACATGAATATCCCCTGGAAGCAACAGAACGGTGTCTTTATCATCTTCACACACAGGCGGCTCCCATACAGGCTGAGCTTCTTGTCTGTAAAAAGGACGTGCGCCATAGAACTCCAGGTGCAGATCACTTACTAATTTAAATTTCATTTCCTTCTGTCCATTCAATGCCCCCAGGCTTGAATGAGCGCCAAAGGCGGTTTAACTGTTTACCTGTTATTGCTTCAAATTCTGATATACAATCACTTCGATATTCATCAGCTTCTTCAATAGCATCCTGTAATAGTCTTATTTCATTATCTGTAAAATTAGTAACGTCATATACTAAATAGTTTTTTCTAGGTGACGACACTATAATGGCTATTCTGTCACTTACATCACCATTATCTTTTGTGTATGTAAAGCGTCTAATCTTCATAATTTAGCTAATGTCCTTAAAGCCCCTGCTAACTTAGAACTAGCCCTTGTATAAGTCACAGCTACTATAAGTTCGTCTAAAGATTTAATAGTAAGTCTATCCAGACCACTCACCGGTATACCTAAAAGAACTTCTAATTCTTTTATCACATCCTTTTTAAGTCTGCGACCTGGCTTGTGGTTCTTTTGTTGGGTGTAAAATCTATCACCCATATTTCTCTCCAAATTCATTAGTTTATATATTATACCAAATATATGAAACTAAATCAAGTCGAAAATATGCATTGCTAAATATTCTACTGTTCTTCTTGGTTTAAATCCATTATTATAACACTCTTCTATTTGTGGTTTAATTCCCTCTAGTATATCTTCTGGTAATTCATATTTTATCTTAGATATCACTAATACTTTGTTATAATAATCTTCGGTCATGGTACAATTACAGATGCTATAAACCATATTAATAATAATGGTATAACAAACTCCAATAAAAAAGATGCAATCCATTTTAATACAATCACGACATTCTACGTAACTGTGCTAACCTATCTTCCTGTGGTACTACTTGATTATTTGCTGCTTCATATATATCGTGTCCAGCCGTTATAGAATCTATAAGATCTTGGGTCATTGCCAATTCTTCTGCACTTGGTACATTCTCTGGTGAACTTCGACCCGCAATATCTTCCGCGAACAACTGTGTAGCTAACCCATCTGCTGTGCTTCCTACAAATTGAAATAATTCCTGCATTTCTAGAAACATTTGTTCAGCATCTAATAATGTTGTAACTAATCTATTGGCCATTTGTGACGCTTCATCACTAATACCTTGACCACTAGTACTTGTTTGATTTCTTCTCCAGCGTTTCTCGCTCGTATGTCCTGCCATTTAATATAACTCCTTAACTCCTAAATCTTTAAGTATCGCGCTACAGTACTTAACTTGATACATAGCGTCATCTAACGCATTATGTGCAGTACCTGCACGGTAGTTGCTTCTACGCCACTTTTCTTGTAGCTGTCGTGGATAGAAACCGACTATTGTTCTCATGTCTCTATCATTCCAAAACCTTATTAATTTACGCATATCATATCCACAACACCTAAATGCATATCTTAATATGGCATTGTCAAAACTTGCCCCATTTCCCCAAAGTCTTAATTTATCTCCCGATGGGTCAATACTTTGTATCCATTTAGTAAATGATACACACATAGCGTCAAGACTTATTTTACCTCTAATTAGTAATGCTTCACGTGCCAGATCAGATTGAGCTAACCACCAATAGATTGTCTCTGAATTTACACTCATGCCTATTTCTGTTTGTTGGTTAAGATCAATTACTCTATAATATTCTGCCCCTAATTCCCCTGTTATTAAATCACACTGTACTGCACCAATTGACACAATGGCCGCTGAGGCCACGTTGTCCATTGTTTCTAGATCAACCATTATATCTTTCATCATTCGTCGTCGCCTTCATCTTCTTTCATTATTCTTTCTGCTAGTACTACTGCGAACCGTTCTATAAATTCTTCATTGTTGTTTTGTAATAATATGTAGGTCGTCCAAGGAGCTGCTATTATAGCTGCTAAATTCCATATTGTGAAACCTAACCATCCTCCATATGGAGTATCGCCCTCTACTATTTCTTCTAATAGTTTTATGGCGGGCCTATATAATGTAATATAGCTAGTGCCTGCTAATGCTACTGATATCACTCCATAGATCTGTAGCATGATTAGATAGTCCATCCTTTTCCTTCATTCTTATTTTTACTATTGGGTCCTCATCCTTTAGATAAGTTACTGTCTTATCATGATAAAAGTATATTACTCTACCATCTGGGTACGACATTACGTGTTGAAACATTGTTTCCCCTAAATAGAAATGCCTGGGTTTTTAGGCCCAGGCATTAGATGTGGCTACAGTTCGGTAATACCACTGACCTTTGCGGTACCTGACTTAATTATGTCAGCTAATTGCTAAAACTGTTGGTATCTTGACCATAACCGTATGTCTGGTGGGACCGGAGAGATTCGAACTCTCAACCTTTGGGTTAAAAGCCCACTGCTGCTACCGTTGAGCTACGATCCCATATTATCTTTCATTTTACGTATTGTATTTCTTGAATGATCTTTAGAAGTCCATTTTAAACAAGCACTTAAAGCTACTTCAGCCTGTTGGAATGTTTTAAACGGCCCTATTAACTCATCCGTATCATCCCAATAATAAAAACCATCATTGTATTCTTCTATATCAATTAACATCTTCGTTTAATGATACTCTTATTTCTTCAATTTCATGTCGTAATCTTATTATTTCACTGTCTAAATATTCTATTTGTCTAGATTCTCTAGAAGTAGGAGTGTCATCCCCTATCAAATATAACATACTATCTAATTGTCTCGTATGCTCTATTATTTGATCTTCTTTTCTAGCTATTCTACCTTCCTGATAAAAATCATTATGTACTAATGCTGATTGTGCAGCTATAACTACCTTTTGTTGTTCCATTTGATCGGCTCCCCACGCTAAAAAGCTGACGGTAGCAACTACTACCGCAACCATTGAACCTAATATCATTTTCCAACCAGTTAATATTTTAACAAAACCCATAATTTCCTATAATTTGGTGCGGTGTGCGAGAATCGAACTCGCCTATCATGCTTGGAAGGCAGCTTTATCACCAGTACTTTCTACACCGCTATATGTTTGGTGCTACTACTAGGCATCGAACCCAGGACCTGCTGATTACAAAACAGCTGCTCTACCATCTGAGCTACAGTAGCAAAATAAAAACAAGAGGGCTTTCACCCTCTCGGTCCGCTCAACACCTCACGGTGGAGCAGTCTAGCAATACCGGAATAGGGGGATAGGTACTGCTTAATTTGGCGAAGTATTTCCTAGTCATCTGCTTAGCGTTAATCGCGATATATTCTCGACCGTTAAAGGCTTCTCGTCAACCGCTGTCATTAGTCCGCTAGGTATATACTTCATTGTTTGGTGGAGAAGATGGGCATCGAACCCACAACCTTCGCCTTGCAAGGGCGGTGCTCTCCCAACTTGAGCTACTTCCCCAAAATCATTGATGACCTCAATACTTGTACAGTATCTAACATCCACCTTTATATGGCTCCCCGAAAAGTGAGTTTCATTGGGCACTACTCCAACTTAGTTAGCTTTTCGGTATACTGCTAGTGCAGCAGAACGCCTATCATTAATTTGGCGAGGTCGTCTGACAGACATCATAAGCGCTATCTTATGATTCAATGCGAGTTGTCAGCTACCGTCGATACAGATAATTATTGTCCGACCTCATTGTTTGGTGGGGCATATATACCCATGTTCCATAAATCTGCGAGTTCCGAAGTTGTTTACTTGTAGTGAATGCGCACTTTACCTAATGAACTCTAATACACCTATATTCGCATTTCCCTTTGATGTATACATTTGTATTAATGGTACCCCATTGTTTGGTAGCGGGAGACGGATTTGAACCGCCGACCTTTAGCTTATGAGGCTAACGAGCTGCCGGACTGCTCTATCCCGCAATAATATGGCGACGCTTTATCCGGTCCATATCCCTGAATGATATGCTTCGGCGTCATAATTTGGAGCGAAAAGATGGGGTTTCACCATCGTCTTTGACCTTCTTGAAGAGTGGTTCTGCAGAACCTAAACTTATACATCCAATCATAAACTGTCTATTAAAAACATAATCGCGTAATATGGAGCCGAGAAGTGGACTTCAACCACTGACTTCCTGGAGTCAAGCTCCAAGCACTCTTTCTCTGAGTTACCTCGGCAATAGTTTGGCCACCAGAGCAGGGAATCCTCCTGCGAAATTCTTCATTTAATAGAAGCGTCTAATGAGTCCGACTTTCCGGTGTTAAAAATATTTTAATAAGTGGTGGTCAGACTTAGAGTTTGCACCTCTACCTACTGACTATATATATGTTTTCCAATTATTACTTAGTTACCAGCGCATCGTACTACATATTGATAGCATTCTCAGATTCAGGTTACGTAACTATTAGTATTCCCCTGCGCTATTAGCTTATCTGCACCACTTATTAAAATATTCTTAAAAGGCTGAGATTATACCTTTTACGTAATAGCTTTAGTTCCCGTACAATTGAGGTTGCGTATCCCTCTATCTTAAGACTTTATCCAGTGGTTCCTACCACTACTATTACATAGCTGCCTAGTTTAGACTCGTCGGCGTGTCGAGCTGTCATACGATTGCTACTCAATGTTCGGTGTACCGCCAACCCTTTAATCAGAGCTGTACAAGGACGCTAATCCCTTACGTGCGACTTTCCATCAAACCTTCTAGCCTTGCGAGCTGTCCGACCCTGAATTCCCACCTAAGTGAGTTCAGGTTTAAGCTATTTTCACTATCGTACCGAGGTAGTCTTTGCATTAAGTTATGTTATCATTTACGATGTTTATTCCTAGACATGAAATTGCTAAACCTGACTCAGCTACGGGATCATCAGAATAACACTAGACGGAGACTATAAATTATGTTTCCTTTCACACTAATGTTATTTTGGCGATCCCGGCAGGATTCGAACCTGCGTAATCACTTAAAATTAACCATTTATCCACAAACGAGCTACCTCTGTTGATTCGCAACCTTTTTGAGCTACAAAATACAACCCGTCCGATACCTTTCTCTTGTCAGATACTCAGCTATACTTCACGTTACTAGGCATTGCACCGTTCTCGTTGATATTACATAGCCGCCCTCGATTACTTTCTTGGACTTGCTATATTACTAATTTACCTTACAGTGTAACAGCTTTGTTAAAGGCTTCACTCAGCACAACCTGTTAGTTCCCAGACCTTGGTTATCCCCCGAAAGGGCAGCGAATCCAGTTATCTCCTCTACTGTGTAGACCTTATCTCCAACCTATAATGATTGAAGCAACCCACGTAGGGGTTAGGGCACATTAGCTTGCTTAGATAGGCCAGTCACCTGGTGGAAGATATGAATAATCTCTTCCTTTTTCTAGGTCGCCCTAGATTATCTGCGGCCGAAGCCAGGACTCCAAACAGCCCTTAATTCCCATCATATTAGTTTATCCATATAATTTAACCCGACTTTAAGGTTGTTAAGCACAACCGCTGCAGCACGTTACCTCTGAGCCAAAACCTTATAATATTTGAAACTTATCTAAATAAGCTCCAGTAAAAATTCCTGCCATAAAAACAAATAGTATTACCTTGATTACATGGTTTTGCAAACGATATAAAATCTTTTGATTCCAAGTTAAAAAACTATATTCGTCCCTAAGAAAATCTGCAAATTCTACATAATCCTTTGGTTGATCTTCTTTTTCTTTGTCCATAATTAAAAATACTCTATGAATATGTTTGATTATAAATGCCCCGTGTCGTGGGGCGGACGAATAGTTTAACTGGCATTTCCGGTGGTTGTTTACCTTAAAATACTAGTTGCTTCTAAGTCCGGTATAAGACCCCTATCAAAGCCCTTATATCCTTTACTAATCTAACACTAACAACTCTTCATCGTGGATTAGATTTGCCTTTTACGTCTGGCAATGACGCCAAGGGGAACGTATGACTCCGACACCTGACGATACATTAATCTAATAATCAGTATCTACCGCTTTCTATTTTTCGGTAAAGCAGAATGCCGTCGCTCTCTACCTATTAGTCCGGGGTTATAGTATCATGAAGCTAATGAACCCATGCCTATTATTTCATCGCTTGGCATACAAGCGCCTGCTGGTTATTTATAGAACCCGCCACTCAGCGGCGGAAAACTGTGATAGTTCTTACGCTTATCAGGCGGGGCATACTTGAATTTAAGTCTAATATCCGCAGACTAAACCCGTTACTAATAACACTCTCCCAAGAGGATTTCATTTGTTCGCGGGTTATTAAAATTTATATCTATATTATACGAAATTTTCACCGTATTGTCAAGAATTATTTTTCCATTGCTAACTATTTACCGTCAGTATCTCCCATAGTTACTAACAACCATGTAGTTAGAAATATAAAAATAACAACCGACCAATTAAGTATTGAGGGATCAATCATTTTAATGTTGCCTCCTCATTTATTTTTCACTTTATATATTATATCAAAATTAGTATAACATTTCAAGACAAAATTTTCAAACTTAAATATATTATCTCATAAAATGAACAAGGTGTCAAGAATTATTTTTAACTAGCTCAGCCAAACTCACTGTGTATAGCGTATAGTAAAGCTACTCCACCAATAAAAACTGCATATCCAGGTGCTACTGTGTATAACCAATTAAGTGCTACCACTGCCACAACCATTATCAATAAAACTTTCACGTTAGATACCTTTCCCCAATCTATATATATATTATACAGCTTTTTCAAAAATTATCAAGTCAAGATTTTTTATCGTTTTTATCTAGTTCTATAAGTTTTTTATCTAGTCTAGATACTACTAGGATACTGTGATTTAATTTCCTTTTTAATTCTGTTATTTCTCCAGTTAAGTCTCTAATTCTTGCATTTTTACCGTTTAATAGTAGTTGTAATTGACTTAAAATTCGTTTTTCCTTTATCATTTACTTGCCCCCGTGAATACACGATAAGCTTTACTTTGTGCCATATCGGTTAAACCGAACTCAGTTACTTCAACACCATAATTTTGTACTACAAGATTAATAGTATTATGTACTTTTTTAGCAAAATCTGAACCATTTATACAACTAGCATTGGTATTAGCTACTATTTGTGATAACATAATTTTAGAAGTAGTATATGCTACACTAGTCCAACTATCTACAGCTAATAATGCTTTTTTGGCATTAACTACTTCCACAATCATATCAAACGACATAGTTATAGGTTTATTATCTTTAGAAGTTAGAGTCATTTCCCAACTATCCCTGGTTTTTTTACGTACATTTAACCAAAGTAGTCTATCAACATTAAAAGCTCTCCGCCAATGAAAACCAGGACCTACTTCTCTATGAAATTCTCCTAGTCTTAATATAATTCCCTGTTCAAATGGGTCTAATACTATCCAAAATCTGAATAAATTGATAGCATTTAAAAGAGTATCAAATACTTTTCCTAAAGCTGAATTAGTCATTTCCACGTACTCTCAGGTTGATATTGTGAATATTCCATTTTTCTTTTATATATTTCTTCTGATACTAAATAATCATCTATATTATTTAATTTAATATCATCATACTCATTTAACATGAGCACCCAAAAAAGAACGTCTGCTATTTCCTTTTCTAGACGTTCTCTATTATCTGAGTTATCTTTATATCTTTCGTTAAATCCGTACTGTAAAGTTTTAGAGGCAATCTGGATTACTTCTCCACATTCCTCTATCAATTTTATAAGTCTTTCTTTTTGTGCATCATTCATCCGTGTATTTTCTTATTGTGCACTCGTCCATGAGACACTAAACGAGATATTGATTTAGGTGAAGGACCACAAATAGTACAATTTATAGATTGAGTTCCACTTTTGTCAGACCCTACAGTATGTACTCTCAAATCTTTACCATGAACTGAATCTTGATATTTAGATTTACAATTACATCTCTTTATAACTGTACTTCCTGCTTTCATATTAAAATCCTCCTTCATTAACTATGCGGATAGCTTCTTTGACAGCATCTTTAACTGGCATATCGTTCTTCCACCAATCGCGATAAGGCATATCAGGAATGTCATCAATCCCTACACCATACTTTACTACCATAAAGTTATCAACTTCAGTTTCCCATTTTCTATATGTCATATTATTTCACTCTCACAGTGTTGGGAATGACAGCATCTGTGGTAACAGCCTGAATTTTTTCGGCAGTACACCAAGTCTTACCAATCATCCAACGACAACCAGGACGAGACGAACCCTCCAGTTCGTACATGACCCAAGTCTTTTGATTTTCTTTCGTTACCTGTACAATAGCACGTCCTTTCTTTGTCTCCATGACATACTTACGACCAATTTGAATCGATGTAAGATCAGGATAAGCTTCGTCAATCACATCCTTAAGTTCATCCCACCAACTTTGAAAATATGGATGAGTAATCTTAGCCTCTTGAAATACTAAATCCAGAGAGTCTACTAAAATCTTAGGTTGCATATGTTTATCCTTAAATATTTTATGAAAAATCTATAATATATATTATACAGAATTTTCAAGAAATATCAAGTCAGAAAATCTTTTTGATGATTCCTTAGATCATTTCGATAACTTACCCATTTAAAATATACAGATCCGCACCTGGGACAATGTGCACCTCTTTCGTCTCTATAGGTAGCAAATGCTCCAGGTTGATCTTTCCACTTATAATTACACTTACAACACTTATTATCTACAATCATATTGTATGTAAACTGTTAAGTAATCTTCTGAATATTTTTTGTTGTTCTTCTAATTCTTGTACAATAAAACCGTATTCTTTTTGACCTTGAGCAAATTTATATTCTGCTAAATTTTTACGTTCGGTTAATATAGCCATTACTGCTATAAGTGTTTCTTTCTCAATCATCTATAGGTACCCAAGCCCATACTTTTTCGCTAGTTTCCATACTTTGAGTTTTCGTATCATATTTAGGTTCGTCAAATTCTATTGTATGTGGTACAGCTTGAAGTAATCTATTATCAATAACTCTAACTGCACCTTCTTGAACATAGTCTCTTTGAAACCAAAAACCTTTTTCTGACCATTCATATGGCCCAAATGTTATTACTCTTTTCATGCTAACCTCTTTTCATCTTTATCATCAAATGCATCAAGAATATCCATACATTGAGTTTTATCAAAGTATGGATTATTCATGTGTTCTCTACAGGATTTACTAGAGTGCCAGTATCTGAAGGAGACTCTTGCTTCTGTGAGCAACTGTTTTCCAAGTTCCTCGGTGTTAGCCACACTCTTAAGCCTTCGGTGGTCCACTCTATTTTCTCCACTATTGTATTTTGATCGGCCGCTTCAATTCCTTTAATTATATTAGGGGAAACGCCATCTAATATTGCTTTGCTAGGTACATCTATAAATTCAGGTTGTTTTACCATCATCTTCTCTGATACCAAATTGTTCACTAGAATCTTGACCCAGTGCCGGAAACACTCTAGTTCCGTTAGGGTTTTTCCAGTAAGCAGCATGGTCAGGATGTAGTATTACTTCTACGATAGCTGCTACACGTGGCCCAAAATTAGTATTATCTACTAGAGGAGATTTCTTAGCCACACGTTGATTGCGCCACAATCCATAAATAAGTATAAGCCAACCTAGTGCAAATGTAAATGTACCAAGTACATCAATTATTGTTCCAAACATTAAGTACCTCCGAAATATTTATCAATTAAACTTTCATCCTTGCCTTGTGCTTCTAGATCGTCTAGTGCACGTTGAGGAATATATCCTCCTACCATTTTCCATTCCCTGGCAACAGTATTTAATCTGCCAACGCCTTCATCCATTGTATAGTGAGTATCAGCAATCTTATCATACTCACCCATTCCAAATATATTTTCAACATTAGCTTTTACATGAGTAAAACCGGTGGGGTTTTTTATTATTATTTTCTCCCCATCGGTCCAAACTGTGGTCATGCCTTGTTTATATGTTACTTCCATTAATCTTTCCTTATTCATTTCAGCCAAAATATGCCCCTAAATACCAACCATAGTAATCATCTATTTTGTGATCTTCACAAAACTTAGCCAACTCTACAGTATGCCAGGGATCTTTTAAATCTTTTCTCGTGATTTTTAACCATTCTCCCCACTCTACACTTTTAGAATTATTCATGGGGCCAACCACATATAATTCACACATATCAGCACCACAAGAAGTTATATCTAATGATGGATAATTATCTTCCATATATTCATAGAAACCATCTTCATATACTTCCCCTATAATATCATATATTTTTTCTTCATCTACGATTACACCGTAGGCTAATCGTGCATTTGCTCGCATCCTCATTACAATGATTTCCCTAGTTGTTTACCTTGTTCATATGCCGCATCCATTAATTGTCTCACTGCAGGTAATACATCACCTTGAATTGCTTTAGGATCATCAATCAAAGCAAGCAAATACATTTCAGGCTGTACCATAATTCTAAATGATGTGCGTTCTTCATCTTTGTATACCATTGATCTAGAATCTTCTTCATCTTCAAATTCTAAATATGTTACTTCTTCATTCATTATCTTCCTTCCATATTTTATATGCTTCATCCGCTGTATATCCTGATACCATTTCAGAGAAATTAAATCCATCCTTCCAAATATCTGCACGTCTGCGACAATTATATCTACAAAGGCCCTGTTCTACTATATCCCCTAAACTATTGATTTCACATAATCTAGTATCACATAAAGCTTTAAGTCTTTTTATTTCAAATTCAGCAGCTTTCATTCCTTTACTACCTATGGGTATCTTAACCGCGGGAAACATTTCAGCTTTATGAATTATCATATTCATTCTTTTTCCTTATTACAATATTTTTTACCTATTTCTAAAAAGAAAGTTACATTTGCATAATCATCGGGATTAGTAAAACACATTGTGTCCATAGCACACATACCAAATGCAGCAATTTCTGCTTCTGCATACTCACACAAATTATCATCATCTGATGCCCACAATAAAGCCACCGCAATAAAGATTAATATTACATAAGCGAGAAAATTAACCATTACAATTCAAACTTATCTAGTACAGAGGTGTCTACACTATGCCAACCATAAATGATTTTTGCCGCTTTTAAATACTCTACAGCATCATAATAGTCAACTTTTTGATAATCTGGTAACTCGACTTTTTCATCGAGTCTTTCTATTTCTTCAAAGCTATTTTTCATACCATTTTCTAGTATAGCTAAAAATAACTTATCTTCCTGTTTTTGTGATAATTTAATTGTTACTTTCATTCTTTTGTACTCCTAAATTTTGCACCATCATTGCAATAAATACTGCCACTTAAAACATGTAAATGTTTTAATCCATCATTGTTCTCACAAGTAACAACTGCGGTATAAAATTCATTTGGCGTTATTTCACCTGTATCAGTTAATAGAGTTTGAATTCCAGCCATGGAAAATAAACCTATAAGTATTGCAAAGAACAGCGTAAATACTGCAAAAATCCCATCACTCATAGTAATTTCCTCAGTTTAATCAATTCCTTTTTAGAATCCCCACGTCTGTCCTCAGCAACTGTAATACGCTGTTCTATATTCAAAGAATTACAATACTCCTGGCGTTCTTTTGCCTCAGCTTTACGTTCTTTACGTCTAGGAAATCTCCAATCTGTTCTGCTCATAATAATTTCCATTCAGCACTTCGTTGTTCAAGCACTACTGGGCCAAATTTCCCCAATACCCAACCACTATAAGCAGCGGCCCACATTCCCATTTCCAATGTATCAAATGTAAACATAGGCAATTTCTGATGTGAAGCTATTAAGTCTGCTTTAAATGCAGTATCTCTTTTAACTACTTTACTATATACCTTTTCATGATTCATCATAATTTAAATTCCCCTATAATACTGTTAAATTCTTTAACCACATTTTTGGCATTTTCAATGAGTTCTTCTTTGTCAGTACTACCTGATATAAACATAGCGAACTGAATCCAATCATCACCAAACTCATAATCTTGTAATTTTTCAATACGATATGTATAAGTACCATGATTTTTAGAATCTATTTTTAACCTATAGTTGTTCATACTGTGTATACCTTTCCCTAATTAAACGCATTAATTCAGTATCACGATAACTATAGTTATCGCGGATGTTTAAAACAATGATAGGCTTATCTGAATTAGGCCAACGTAGTCTAATTTCATTTTTCATGTGCTGTTCCATAACTACGATCTCATCTGCCCAATGAAACAAAATATCATCGAATAATACAATAGCAAATGCTTCAGTTAAGCCAGCACTACGAGTATTATAATTCCAGGGATCACCTGCTAGTACTACGGCAGCGGTAGGCGAACGCAAGCATCCGCCGGAGCAGACAGTTACCACACGCTTATGATCTTCAAAATTTTGATAGCGGTTATTTACACACGCATCAACATTTCTTGTATATTCTCTCACGAATCCTCCAAATCCCCATACTTTTCTTTTAATGACATAGCACAATCCTCTGAGTCAACACTTAAACGTCCTAATTTATGATCTACTAAAATTTCTGAGATCAACCACATTAAATCACGTTGTAAATCTTTTTTACTCACCTATTACCCCATATACTACAGCAGTTACTAAACATATTCCACTTAATACTAGATTACCGACGTCAGGTATAACATGACTAACGTAAATAGCACTAAGTATTAAAAATAATTGCCACTGTTTCATCATTTAACTCCTCTAATAATACCAGTTGATAACCAAAATAGCATAAAAGCACCATATAAATAACCAAACCCAAGTACATTATGTTCCCATATTAAACCTAAACCTAATCCTGCAAATGCAAAAACAGAACATAGACCAGTTATAAGTAAAATTATTACCTCACCTTCTTTCACGTAATGTTCTCCTTAATATAGTTAAGATATTTTTGCGGCACATGAATGTCTTTGCAATTAATCCAACCACAATCAAGTAGCCATGATACACTAATATCAACTGCTGTACGAAATTCCCCTACTGGATTAAAATAGATACAATACCCATGTTCTAGCCAGGCGTATGATGTTCCACGTTTAAACCACATCCCTAATCCTCATTAATCTACTACAAAATTCTGTACGAGTAAGTACTGTATCAGCCTGTTTTTGTCTACCAATTGAATGCTTCAACACAGCTGAACCACTAGCTAACAATGCTGCCCTAGCCTTCTTATTTTGAGTGAACATAGCTAGGTAAACATCATTTAACAAGACCTGGTATTCATCGCTAAATCTGCAAATTGGGTTACCTTGGAACCACAATGTTGAACCATAGTTCTTACGTCTACCACGAGACTTAGCTGCTGCCCCTACCATTTCAAACACTTCGCACTGTATCCCCGGATGAGCGAACTTCAGACCCTGCAAAAATCCTTCCATAGAGTTTATTTGACACTCACGAAATACAAACGGGTGAGGAGCAAAGTTAGACAATGCTCCTGCTGGGTACTTAGCGCCACTTCTAATGTCCATCATTTAAATACTCATGTAATGTACCATCAGGGTCTAGCTTCCAACTATTACCCTCACCATCCCACTCGATAATCGTACCGTCACGTTTTACCCATGATCCACCACCACTAGGTAGCATGAAACATAGTATAAGGAGAGCAATAACAAATATGATCCAGACTATTACCATTCTTTACAAATCATGTGAGTAAATGTACCCATAACAAAAATCCAAGATAAAACCCATACTTCAGTCATGCACCCACCACTACATACTTAGTACCATCTGCTAATTCTTCAGTAATACCACCACCTTCCCAATAATCTTCAGTGTTATATACACTTTCCCAAGCACACTCCAGTTTATCGGCTACAGCACAATTTGCATCCTGCACATATACTTCCAAGTCAGGATCACATCTACTAAGCATACTCATTAACTGTCTAACTTTCATAGGGTCTTATTCTCCCGTTGTTTTAGTAAATGCATGAATGTACCAGCTACACGAGCACCTGGCTCATAAATATCTCTATCTATAGCGTCTTGTACAAACTCACCAAGTAATAGTATTTGATCATCAGTGAACATTTGAATAATTTCGCAAGGCTTACTAACATCATCACCAGTGCGTTGTACTAACATATAATTCATTAACCAATCTCCGCGATACGAATAAATTCTTTCGTGTTACCATAGGCTGAGTTAACGTTATAGTCATCAATCCACTCAATAACAGAACCAGGTTGAACTTCTTCAACCGACTCTAAAGAACGTACATATACCCCATTAACTTCTTTAATTATGTAGCAGTTCACTTTCAACGTATGCTCCTTCGACTTATAATATATTATATCACAACAAGCAACGATAATCAAGTCGAGATTTCTAAACTATATAGCGACTAGCACTAATCGAAGAACATAACCCCTAACTCAAAAATAGTTCTTGACAATTGCTTCCGAGTATGATATAATATTAGTTATATTGAGCGATCTAGAGCTTTTTATAAATGAAAAATTTCCCGTAGGGAGGCTGGTAGCAGTATTTTGGAGGTGCCTTTTAGGAGGATCCAACTTACGGCGTGGCAGCCTCCCTTAAATGGAGAAATTTTTCTCACTTATAATCATATTTTTTTTAATTATTTTTATTGGTGAAAAAGACAGTGTTACGAGAGTAACTATAACGTATAATAATAAAGTATTGGCCTATTTGCCGCCAAAGGCGGCCATTGGGCTAAATCAGCTAGGAGATGGAATGAGAGATATATTGGATGAAGGATATTTAACTTACTTAACTCAAGATTGTTGGGAAAGGAGTACTCGTAAGATACCTAAATTATCAACAACAGAATTAAAACAAATAGCAACTGTATACGGTCAATTGTGTAAACATGGCAACCTGTATGACTTATTATTTGTGGAACCGAAACATCGTATACAAATTGGTAATAAAACGGTACATACTAGGGATTTTGCCAATTTTACATTACTTAGATATTTAAAGGCTCCCAGCAATTATTGGAAACCAGACACTAAACAAGCATATGGTGATACAGCTGCTTGTACTGGAGTTCCATTAGCTTTGCTAGGTGCTAGAAATGTACTTAACCGTAGTTATATGACTTGGGTTCATGGTATTGACGTTGATAATATAGAAGATGTATATAAAGTAGATGTTTTTCTAGGACAAGGACTTTCTAGTACTTATCTTGATCCAGCTACTGGAGAAAAGAAATGGGGTAAAGGTAGAGGTCCACAAAAGAATGGACTTATTAAACATTTATATTGGCCAGCACAAATGTTTGACGGTAGATACATATCTACATTAAGAGACAGTAATCAAGGCTACGCTACTAACTATAGTGTTAGTGATTGTAAAGAAGAATTTAAAAATGTAGAATTTTTTAATGATTCAAGTGTGTGTATGAAGCACTTACATATACAAGGTTGGTGTTGGTATGGTAATCATAGAAGTACTGATATGATACTATGTTTTAGTGATTGGGATAAAGTACCTAAGAGTGCAGATTCTGTAATATCACAATTAATGAGTGCACAACCTAAAGATAATAACATACCTCCAGGTATTATGCAAATGATGGGGGATACTTACGAAGATTCAAAGGGCTTTGCTACTGATAATTGGAAGGGTAGCTTAGAAAAACCTAAAGAGAACACAGAGGACGATTTAAGATTATGAAAGACGACATACAATATTTACAGAATGAAGTAAACATAAAAAGAACTCAACTGCATTTGCTAGAATCACAATTAGCACAACTAGAGGCTGTTTACAAATATGAGAAATTTGACAAATTATGTAGACAAAATGGTGTGCCACTTGCCGCTGGAGGTATAACGCCTGATATTGCGCCACTTGCCGCCGGAGGCGGCCAGGGCGGGAGTTATCCTTTTTACTGGAAAAAGGAAGAAATAGATGGCTAGTTCATACACTATGAATGAGACTAAAAAGCTGCATGATATATACTGCGATAATCCGTGCATGGAGACTGTACTTAAACTTTGTACTATATTGAATAAACCGAAGAAATCTATTATATCTAAATTGTCTAAAGATGGATTATATCTTACTAGGGGGTATGTTACTAAGTTAGGTGAAACGCCCGTTACTAAGCTACAAATTGTGAGAAGTGTCGAAGATGCACTTGATATTAAGCTTCCAGGGCTCGATAAGGCTCCAAAAGCCACATTAAAGGTTCTATCAAACACTGTAGTAGATATGGCATATACCCTAGAGGATACATTAGGACAAATTACTACTCTTGCTGAGGTGGATAGTATACGCCAGGAAATGCAAAAACAGACAGATAATTATGATCCTATAACTATACTACATAAGGGTAAGTAGTAAAATTAAAATTTGACAATTAAGTTACGCTCATTGCTCATAAGCGTTACTCCGGGAAGGCCTACATCATTGCGGATGTGGGCCTTTTTTGTATTTGAATTTTTAAATAATCATCTATATTGCCTAAAATGGCAATATAGATGATTATTTAATTCGAGGTTGCTAAAAATAGACCTTTTTTACTACAGGTCGGGGCGCACCAAGAAAATGTCAAGTCAAGTTTTTCTCACGTATACAACCTTTAATTGTCACACTGGCCGCCTCCGGCGGCAATTATGTGTACTTTATCCCCACTTCGTGGCAACAGGGGGGTCAATATAGACTACTACAGGGGTATACCATGCTTAAATCTCGCTAAATGCTCGAATATGTGCATATAAGTCACTTTAAGTGCGTTTATTGCCCGTATTGCGCGCGAAGCGCGCCAGTTAGGCGGGAAATCTTCAACTTGACTTGTTTATGCCAATATGGTATACTATAATGGGAGAAGCTGTCAGCTACTGGCGCAGAGCGCATAAAAACGGACCAGGTAGTTTCCCACCTGGTCCTTGCATTTTTGTTGCTCTTAGAGAGCTTTGAGGATGCGCTCCAGTGTGTTCTTGGTTGCTTTCTCTAGCGAACCGATCACGTCTACATCGACCTTAAGTGCATCAGCGATGTCCTGTACCAGAGTGGCCTTGCGAACCGGTGCTTTACCAGCTGGGGCCTTGGTCAGTGCTACATAAATGCCCTCACGGGTCAGCTTAGCGCGGATAGATGCAGCAGATTTGCCGAGTTCCTCGGCCAGTGCTGCAACCTGTGCCTTACGATCCTCATCGGATGCGGTACCATCATACACGTTGTGCAGGGCGGTAACGGCCTCGTCAGAGTAATTAACTACTTTGTCAGTCATGCTTATTCTCCAGTTGTGTGTATCTCGATTTGAAATACTATTATATCTGATTTTGGGGAAGATGTCAAGAACTATTTTTTCTGCCCTTAAATACTGTTGCTCTTTTCCATCTGATAAATATATTATATCACGGGGGCCAGGTAATGTCAAGAAAAAAATTTTCGACTTGACTTTGAAATGCCGACGTGGTATACTGGCGCGGATGCGCATGTAATTAAAAAAGGCTCCACCAGGCACTAGGTACTGGCGCAAGCGCCGCTTGCGCTCGATAGTGTGAATGGGTAATATCTTGCCGGTTACGTATATTAGCTTTTTCTAATATAAGGAAAATGTCTTAACCCTTTAGTTTACCACGTTGAGGCATATCTTGTCAATAGGTAAATATACGTATTGACACGGTTTTTTGGATCGGGCACCCTCGCAGGGTGGGAGGGCGGGCACCCTCGCGAATGCGAATGGGAATCATTCGCATTCGGGCACCCTCGCAGGTGCGAGGGTGCCCCGCGTAGCGGGGCTTGTCAAGCGTTTTTTTCAAAGAAAAAAAGGCCCGCGCCTTGACGCGGGCCAAATTTCGTGCTAGGGATTTTCGGCTATTCTGCCGCTTCCTCTCCCGCCTCATCTTCGCCAGCAAGTGCGGCGTAAGCACCCCGGAATTGCTTACGGATTCTCAGCAGCGCGGGTTTCGTTGCTTTCTCCAATCCGCCAAGTTGCTCTGCGGTAACATCCATCAGAACAGCGATTGATTCGACAATCGTTTCCTTGGTTTCCGCTTTCGCGCCGGTCTTGGTCTTGTACGTCTGTTTAACGTACACACCCTCCCGGACCAGTTTAGCGCGCAGGCTTTTGACTGTCTTACCAGTCTCCGCTGACAGCGTTTCCAGAATTGCTTTACGCTGATCATCGGATTCGCCAATCTTGTACGCTTCCACGATTTTGGTCGTGGTTTCATCATCGTAGTTTACCTTTGTTTCGGTCATTTTCTTTTCCTCTTGGGTGATGGTCAAAACATCTGACCGTTGATTTGCTGCGCCTTGCGCCACGGCATATGATCTAGCACATTGTACGGGATCGTTTTGCGTTTTGCTAACAGGCGTTGCAAAATTTCGGTTTCGATTTGTGCATCCTCTAACGCAGTATGCGATTCCACAAAATTCAAATCACCGGATAAGAATGCGTAAACTTTCTCCGCGTTAGTTCGTACGTTGTTGGCCGGTGTAATCCATCCGGTCGCTTGTCCCTGCTGTCGCGCTACTTGATGATATAACGCTTCCTTGCAAACAGTCGAGCAGGAAAATTCCCAAAGGCATAACAAGTCAAAACGCGAAAGGTTAATATTCTTTTCGGTGATACGTTGATGCGTTTTGTTTAACGCGCCCAAATCGAATGGCAGGTTATACGCGCATATAACATCAACGCCGAAAGTCAAAACGTCATCGCGCATAATTTGTAACGCATCGCGCCAGCCAAATAATTCTAGTTCGCCGCTATGCAAGCCGGGTATGTAATGATGAAACAGTTTACCCCCCATCATATCGCGCCATGTTCTATCGTAAAGCGCGCCTAACATCACGCGTGGGTTAGTTAGAATTTCGCGTATTAAAAATTTGCGCTCGCACAAAATTTTGGTACGCGTGGCAATCACATATGCAAAGTCGAAAACCATAGCCTTTGACGCAATGCCCGTAGTTTCAGTATCCATTACCAAAAAAGTTTTTTGTCTCATCGTTTTAATTCCTTGCGGTGATGCGTGACGGGACATAGTAGCAACGATCAAAAAGGTTTTGTAGGTTTTCAATGTTGCGAATGTTATCCTCCCAAAGTTTTTTCGGTAGCTTAGAAAATTGCCGCAAATTAAAAATGCGGGTTAGTGCGCGACGTTTTAAAATGTAGTCGAGCGAATATGGCGGGCGGGGTTCACCCACCATAAGCAAATTGTCGGGAGCGCCCAACCGTCCAACGATAAACGCAATATCTAGTATGTGCATTGTGCGAACAGTACACAGTATGCAATACGTTTCCGGGTTTAAACAGTCGGCAAGGAATTGTTTTGCCAGCGGCAAAATTTTGTCCTGCGCTATTTTTTCTTCGGTGTGGTTCTTGTTCCAGTAGGGCATATCAATGCTACCGTCTGGCAAGTTGCGGTATCTGTGCGCGGTATCAACCAGAACCCCGTCGAGATCATAAGTATGGATGCGTTTAAACATGGTCAAATTCTCTTGTGAGTAGTGCCAGCCACCAAGTATAGCACGAAAATTCCGCACGTTGTAAAATATCGTGGTCTATTGCCTAGCACATGCTCCAGGGATAAGTCAAGCAAAAAAGAAAATAAATCGCTTGACACGCGCCCGCGCAGCGGGCACCCTCGCACCTGCGAGGGTGCCCGATTTGACATAATATCGAAAATAAGTGTTGACATTCTTAGGCGTATGTGATACAATTAGAGTAACGTCTTTTGCTCGGCGGGCGCTGAATGCGAATGAGACGCATTCGCATTAGGGCACCCTCACAGGTGTGAGGGTGCCCTATCTGTCAAGCGTTGTCAAGCGTTTATTTTAGACAAAAAAAGCCCCCCATCCGAAGATGGGGGGCGCGTGATTTTTTTATGGCAGCTGTTCTCTGCAAATTTTTAAAGAGGCTGGTTCCTCTGATAATTTTGTATCCCGAGTATCTGTCGGCCCTTAATTTTAAAGAGTTTAGGCTTCTCTACCCTTGAAATCTCGCCTAAGCGTTATCTCTTTGAATAAATCCCCACCCGAAGGTGGGGAAGGTGGACCATCTTCTTTGACTCACCCTTTGACCATTCTTAAAGGTTCCAATCTCCGATGCTCCTACTAGCTCAAGTGGTTTCGATTAGCCTTTCTTTTCACTTCTCTTGCTAGACCGGTATGGGGCAGTTTTCCTAAACAACCAAATTCTTGTTTAATGAGAGGGGTTAATTTCTCTCTGTCCCGATCCGATAAAGAGAGTATACGCCGATCAGAAAAATAGTATATAGGTAGAAATACCTATTGACACCAGGTTTTAGGTGGGGCACCCTCGCACCTGCGAGGGTGCCCCAATACGAATGAGACGTATTCGCATTTGGGCACCCTCCCGGTGGGAGGGTGCCCGACTACACCGGGCTTGTCAAGCGATTTATTTACAAAAAAGCCTTGCATTTGCAAGGCTTTTGTGGTACGTCCTTGGAGTCTTAGACTCTGGTTTTATCTTCCCCCTCGATTATCTCAAATTCGACATACGGGCAAGTACGCTTGCGTTCCATATTATCTCTGAACCGTAACGCATCACCCAACTTTTTGAAAATCAAACCAGCACGAATGTTTCGCACAAAGTTACAGTGAATGTGTTTCCATCCAACGATGTAACCAATCGTTACACCATTGTAATGTTTTCTAGCTACAACCGGATTCCAATATTTTCGCATCATCGTCTCCAAATTTTTTGCAGTTTATACGCAAGTTGCGTAATTCTTTTTTCGCTTGTGCGCAGGTAGAATCTAGCAACGTGTAATGTGCCGTTTTCATTCTGCGCGTGGTGTTTTCGCATACGCTTTCAATATCACGGATGCCGAAATTTTTTATTTGCATGGCAGTTTTTCCAATTCGCAGTCATACAATTCAAGCGGGTATTTGGTGTTATTCGGTTGGCAATCGGGATAAACATAAACATAGTATCCATCGCGCCGTACTACAGTTCCTTTTTCCCCGTTTAACGTTTTTGAGTAGTTTTTAATTCTTACTCTATTACCCACCTTAATCATGACAAAAGCCACACTGTAAACAGTCCGACCAATACGCCAGCGAACAAGCCTATAGTAAACAGCAATGCCCACACCAAAGAATTAAGTTGTTTAGTCATGGAAACCCCCTGCTAGTGCGTGATAGAATTCGTGACCGATAGTATCGAATGAGTAATAATCGTTAGCATCTATCGGCCGCACTAACCACAATTCACAAAACGATGTATTGAAGTCGGGACGCAATTCACATTCTGAAAATCCAGCTATACCGCGATGCCCTAATGATAGTTGCAACTCTTGTTCCGAGTTATACCAGTGGACAAGAATTGTAGTTGTCGTAATATTGTATTCGCTTTCGATCTTGTTGTAAGGCATAGCGACCGGCGAACTAGCACAACCGGATAGAATCATAAGGGCAATAATAAACCATATAATAAAGCCCGCAGATACCCCCTTACAAAAGCCGTTTAATCGTTCCATAATCTGATATTCCTTGCAGTTGCTTTGTCTGACCATTTGATTGAAATAATTTTCACGCCGCAATAATTTTCACAGTCGCGGCGACATTTTTCTAATACTTTTTTGTTGAAGTTTTTTCCTCTAATGTTTATCCAAATCGTTGACTCGACAAAATCCGTTATGATGCCATAGACCATGTTAGTCATATCGGTTTCACCTTCGTCAATTTCTAACAGGAATTTGCGAATATTGGTAATAGTAAACACAACAATTGCTGATACGCTGACTGACTTTCCATCTTGGCTAGTAATGGACTGCACATCGAGATATGCCGTTTGCCTTACAACGGTTTCATATTTTACAGCATCTACACCTAGCGGGATAATCCAGCGCAGACCGGGGTTTAAGATACGCTGGAATTTTCCGAATCTCAGGACGACGCCCTGCTCGTATTGGTCAATGATCACAAAGGGAATAATCCATTCCCATACGCTTTCCAAAAAATCGAATATTCTATCAAACATTTTGTTCTCCCAAAATCAAGTTTTTAGTTTACCAGAAAATCAAGTACGGCACAAGCGAAATAAGCAAATAAAACGCTTGACATGCCCCGCGTAGCGGGGCACCCTCGCACCTGCGAGGGTGCCCGAATGCGAACGATTCTCATTTAAAAAGGCCCTCCGCCTTGACAGCGGAGGGCAAAGTGTGCTAGGTCTGCACCTAGCTTGGGAGATCTTTGAATCGCGCTAGTATAGCGCGGCGTAGCTTGTTACGATCACGCTTGTTGACCTTATTTAACAAGCCTGTCAATTCAGTATTGCTCATTTCATTTGTGCCTTTGCTAGCCTTACGCCCACCAATTTTGTGTTTGGTACGTATGCTCACGCTTTTGCCCCCTTTTTGTAATACTCTTTTTCTATTCTTCGGCATTAGTTTATCTCCTTGAGGGTCTGTTCTCTTTCGGTATCTCTTATATCCATCTTATTCTTCCAGTTAATAATTTATTTTATCACGAATCACCACCAATTGTCAAGCACATATTTTCGGACGTAACACACGTACAAAATACTGCCGTCACTCACTGGCGCCCACCCCCCACCCCTTTATTCTATTTATATTATATTTTTCTAACATAACACCCGATTGTCTCATAACCAAACGATATATGCAATAGGTAGATATACGTATTGACAGGCTAGGGGTGTATATGGTAAAATGGCGCGCCAATGCGAATGATTCTCATTCGCATTTGCCTGGTTCCAGGGATCAGACAGAAAAAAGCCCCGCCTCGGCGGGGCTATTGAGTTAGTCTTTCGAGTGGCATCGTGCCAATTTTAATCGTGTCCAGCTTTCTGCGCTCTGTCTGTCGCGTGCTGTTAGATTACAATTATCATCTGTGATGCAGGCATCAATGAATCGTAGATTCTTTTGTGCCGTGTTGCAATCAATCACCTCGAACAATTTGTATGTGCCGATGAAAAAACTTGGCAGTCCAACAATCAAAGCCATTGCGATTAGAAAATTCTTCATTTTACCATCCTCCAATTGTGCGGCGTTCGTCTTCAAGCTTCGCTTGATTTTCGATTCGAGTCAGTTCGTCATGTTCTGCCATTACACGTTCAGCATCACGTTCTGACCAGTACCCGCCGTCTGTGTAGTTGCGTTCGTCAAAATCCAAAGCCATCTCGGATTCTTCTTGCTCGATTGCCTTGTCTTTATAGTATCCCATTATGCGCTCCTTGCTATTGACTGGTCGCAGTCAGTCCAATTACCGAAGAGCGTATCAAGCAATTCTACCGCGTGTTGATAACCTTCGGCAAGGAATTTCAGCGAGTCAGAATTATAATCCTTGTCCATCCACGCGACGTGAACGTGAACGATATCATTTTCAAGGGTATAAAGTGAAGCTGATGTAAATAATTTTCTAGCCATGATTTTTCTCCCGAGTCAGTAAAGATACAATAACACGATTTTCCGATTCGAGTCAATAGATTTGATATACCGAATCGGTATAAGCGATCCAGGTTATTGGCACGCAATTTGCCATTACCTATTGGCAAGAATCGTGCCAACCGGGGGCGGTTATTAGACCCGTTCTAAGCCCCTATAAACGGACTACCCCACACGTGTACAACCATGATTTTTCAAAAAACCAATTCCGGTGCAAACTATAAACCTAATACAAAAAAAGTTCTTGACATGACGCCCCCGACGTGTTACACTAACTTATTAATAGGAGAACTACCGCATGAAAAAATTAAATATTAAAACGCTTGATGGTGAAATTTTGTTCACTGGATCAAAGCATGATTGTAATACGTATATTCGAAAAAATCGGGTTCAACGTTACAAAATCGAAAGCACCATGGATATACCTGAGAAAGTTATGCTCATTGACGCTGACGAGGACAATCCAAATTTTTTAGCGAAAGCAGCAACTAAAGAAGGTTTCTTCAATAGAGTATTTAGTGTATTAGAATAATGAGCGATTATCAACTACAACCATTTTCAGAAGATGCTACCCCAGAATTAATAAGTCCTGACGGAGCAAAAATTGCCAACACTTATTTAGCTAATGGATGCTCTATAAAAGAATGCTCTCAGTCACTAGATGTACCCACACATGAAATTGCAGCAGTATTACAACAACCACTTATAAAAACTTACGTCAACTCTATATTAAGAGAACACGGATATCGTCATATGGCACAAATAGCTGAAAAACTAGATGATCTAGTCGATCGCAAGTGGGCAGAGCTTGATGAAGCTGAAATCGGTTCTAATAAAGATATAGCTGACTTACTACTTATGGCACATAAATTTAGAATGGATATGTCTAAATTATTACAAGCTGATGTTAGTAAAGAAGTTGGACTGACTAAGAATACTCAGGTTAATGTATACGGAGAGGGTTCTTATGGTAAACTTATGGAAAAGCTTATTGATAGTTAATATTGTAATTGGAGGATGTCAAACACTATCACCTTATGAAAAAATAGCACGTTATGATGAAATGGTTGATACATATATTATTGCATCTGCTAGTTGTAAAAAAGCAGGAGGTGCTATGATGATAAGAAAATATACTATATCTAGAATACCACATCCTCTTACTTATCATGAAATGCATAGTGCAAAATGTGTTGACCCCAAAAAGATAATACGAGGAATATATTAATGTTATATACATGTTATGTAAAGAACAAAGTTAGAGAAGTTATTGTGGCACAGGATATGCCGATTAAATCTGCTCTCGATTTTTTGAGAGATTATAAAAATGGTGTAGTTAGAGATTCCTCTGGCTCACTATACACAAGAGAAGAATTATTAAATGTTAAAAGTTTCGGATCCAAATCTAGAATTAAACCACATAGTGGAACTATCGGCGTCGAAAAGATTTCTAAAGGTACCAATACAGAATTACTTAAAGTTACTGACGGACTCGGAAAACAAACCGATAGTTCCAAATAGAGTACAAAATGCAATTATTAATGCAATTAATTCTCCTTCATATAGATTTATTACTGCATGTGTTTCTAGGCGAGTAGGTAAAACTTTTATTGCAAATATCATTTTGCAAGTCGTAGCACTTATGCCTGGAGCATCGGTGCTTATTATTAGCCCCGATTATGCCTTATCTGGTATATCATGGGACTTACAACGCACGCTACTTGACAAGTTCGATATCGAACGCATACGAGACAATGCTAAAGATAGAATTATTGAATTATCAAATGGTTCTCTTATTAAGATTGCTTCTGTTAGTCGAGTTGATTCGGCCGTTGGGCGAAGTTACGATCTTATCATCTTCGATGAAGCTGCGTTAAACGACGCCGGTGGCCAAGCATTCAATGTAGCTCTGCGCCCAACTTTAGATAAATTAAACTCTAAATGTTTGTTCATCTCTACACCACGTGGAGATAACTGGTTTAGAGAGTTTTTTCAACGTGGATTCTCAACTGATCCTGATTTAGCCGAGTGGCTATCAATTCATGCTGATTACCATGAAAATCCTAGAGCTTCTAAAAAAGATATAGCCCAAGCTAGAAAGACTATGTCTCACTCAGAATTTGAGCAAGAGTACATGGCTAACTTTGTAACGTTCGAAGGCCAAGTGTGGGCATTGAAAGGTTCAGCTATTCAAGACCTTACAATTATGATTCACGATATCGTTGCTAATCCTGCTAGATATGAAATTATAGCCGGATTAGATTTAGGATTCCGAGATCAAACTGCTCTTGTAGTAATGCTAGTATATGAAGATTCTGATGGTTTGAATATCTATTCTATACTTGATGAATACGTACAAGCAGAAAAAGGCACTGATAAACACGCTGCTGAAATATCAGCTCGAGTTGAGAAGTGGGACTTGGAATATATTTTTTGTGATTCGGCAGCCGCGCAAACTAGATGGGACTTGGCTTCTATTTATGATATATCTACAATAGCTGCTATTAAGTCTAGAACTGATGGCATCGGCGCGGTAGGCGCCGTTATTGACAATGATAGATTGATCGTGCATGATGAATGCCATGAATCAATTTACGCGTTGCGCAACTACAAATGGAAGGGGTCTGCAGATGCTGGCGTTTGGAACATCGAATCACAAAAGCCAGAACATAATCGCGCTAGTCACTGTGCTGATGCAATACGTTATGCAATTTATACTTACGAACGCTCAGTAGGAGGAATCACATGAGTTTATTTAACAATCCGAAACCAGTAAAATTAGTTATAGGTGCATTTATAATTGTAGTTTTAATCTTCTTTGCTTATGATGGTCGTGCTGAAACTGCCGTAGAAGGTGGAGTACCATTCATTAGTGATAATATAAAACTTGAAACTTTTAATATTATGTTATCCGAACGTAATGAAAGATGGCGGGGCGGTATTGGTCTAATAGGCGATATGACTTACAAAAGTCGAAATGTTCAAAATAATATGTTAGTTTTCGGTGAACGTATTGTACGTGGACCAGGTTTCTTAGATAACGTTATTTTAGGAATTGGACTAGGTTACTTTAATAATACTAGTCATGCTACTAGTAGTCATTTAAATTATGGTTTATCTATAGAGTACTCTATACCAAATACACGATTCTATGGAATCTTCAGACATTACTCTAATGCAGGTACTAGTAGACCTAATGCTGGAGTAAATATGATAAATGGTGGCTATAGATTTTGATGGGATCTGGGTGTGCTTATTTCTTATTTCTTTTAGTTTTCGGTATATTTTTATTTAATTTGGCATATCAGGTTGCAGGGGGTATGGGTATGCTAGGATTACTTGCTATAGCATTTATGGTCATACTTTTAGAGGACTAAATTTCTGTACACCATAATTAAAAATACTTCTTGACTTGCTGCTAAAAGTATGTCAGAATATATACAATGAGAAGAAAAAAATTGAAATACAACATTTATATTTGTTATGTCTGCACTTAAAAGAATTCCAATTAAATATGTACGTGACAGAGCTAAGAGCCGGTATGTGAAGGAGGCTTTATGCTACGTTTGTGAAGTTGGTGGGTCACTTGACTTTCACCATCTATACACTGTGGACATCCTGTTTGATAATTGGTTAAAGGCCAATAAAATCACTATTAATTGTGTGGAAGATATTATTACAGTTCGCGATGATTTTATAGAAGAATATGCGTATGAAATGTTTGAATACGCTCGTACTTTATGTAAGAAATGTCATCAGCGACTACATGTTGTTTACGGACAGCGGCCTGCGCTTGCGACAGCACCTAAACAAGAAAGATGGTTAGATAAGCAAAGGGAGAAGCAATGTCTGAAGCATGGAGTCTTTTCGTAGAAAATTACGCATTTTATGCCACAGCTATTAGTGTAAGCATAGGTCTTTTTACATTACTATACAAAAAAGGAATTAAACCTATGTGGGAAGCTATAACTAAGTATAGTGAGGCTGTAGACAAGATCGATATTATTTTTGAGGAACTTACACCAAATGGTGGTAAATCCATGAAAGATAGTCTTGGTCGAATTGAAAGAGAAGTAGCATTATCTCGTGAAAGATTTAGAGCGTTAAATGCTGAGACTGAAGATGCAATGTTTGAAACTGATATAAAAGGAAACTGTACCTGGGTTAATAGAACATACTGTAAGCTAGTACAACGTACTCCAAGTGAACTTATGGGACACGGATGGGTTAACGCCATCTGCCAAAAGACGCGAGAAGAAGTTGTAACAGCTTGGTATAAGTCTGTTGATGAAGATAGAGAATTTTCCGGAAAGTTAGACTTCCAAACACCTGATGGGAATTGTATTCCTGTCAAATGCACTAGTTATAAAATGACAAGCTGTATGGGTGACAGGTTAGGTTACCTTGGAGTAGTCACTATCCAATGAGAGTAATATATGAATATATTCAAGAGATTAGAGTGGGAATGGAAGAATAGACACCAGAGCGCTATTCACGATTTAGAAGGGGGAACTATAGAAGCGTCTGAAAAACGTTTCTTTTTTGAAAAGTCTTTCGACAATATTGAAGTTGTAAGACGTGGAGTTGATATGATATCCGACTCTGCAACAGAAATAGACATTAATATTACAGATGTTTTGCCTATACCTACTGTACATGAAGGGGGTAGAGTAAGAAAGAAAACTTTATCGACTATACTTAATTTTCGTCCAAATGATGATGAAGATGTAAATACCTTCCGTCGTCAACTAGTATTAGATTTAGTACTTACAGGTAATTGTTTTCAATTATGGGATAAAAAAGGACTTAACTTAAATCATTTACCATCAGAATTAATGGAAGTGATAAGTGGGGAAAATACTAAAGTTTCGCATTATATGTATAATTCAGATATTAAGCTTATGCCAGATGAAGTTATACATACAAAAGATAACTCTGCTACATCTGTTTATGTGGGTACTAGTAGATTATTAAGTGCTAAAAGAAGTATAACAATATTACAAAGCATGTTAGGATTTCAAAATGATTTCTTTGACAATGCAGCAGTACCAGGATTGATTATTCAAACGCCTAATATTTTAGGGGATAAGATTAAAGAAAAGTTACTTAGAGCTTGGATAACAAAATACAAGCCTAATTCTGGCGGTAAACGCCCTATAATCTTAGATGGGGATATGAAAGTTAATCCTATAAGCCAAGTTAAGTTTAGTGAGTTAGATTTTGAGGCATCAATAACTTCTCATGAAACAAAGATTCTGAAAGCGTTGGGGGTACCACCAGTACTTCTAAACTCTGGAAACAATGCAAATTTAAGACCAAATATACAGCTATTTTATGAAACGACAGTTTTACCAATAATTGCGAAAATCATTGGTTCTTACGAAAGGTTTTTCGCCTGGGACATGGAACCAGAGGTTATTAAGATCAGAGCTTTACGCCCTGAACTAAAAGATCAAACGCAATATTTAACAGGATTAGTAAACGGGGGTATCATGTCCCCAAATGAAGCGCGACTTGAGTTAAGACTCGAGCCTGATAAAGATCCGGAATCTGATGAACTCAGAATTCCCGCTAACATAGCAGGAAGCGCAGCAGACCCAACAGATGGTGGAGCACCACCAGCTGGTGAAGAAGAAGATGACGATTAATTATTAATCGAGGAAATAATATGCTAACGAAAGAGAAAGTTCTAAAACTCTACGTGCCTATCGAAACTAAGACAGCACACGGTGAAGAAGATGAAGATCTTATTATTACCGGACATGCTAGTACAAATGACGAGGACCGAACAGGTGACGTTATTATATTAGATGCATGGAAAAAAGTAGATGCTCTAGCTAACTATCTTAAAAACCCAGTTATTTTGGCATTTCATGATACTTCTAGACCAATAGGTAAAACTATAGATCATGAAGTCGATGACAAGGGTTTAAAGATAACAGCTAAGATTAGCAAAGCAGCAGGCGATATCATTGAATTAATTAAGGAAGAAATTCTTTCCGCATTTAGTATTGGATTTATGATAAAAGATGCTGACTTCGATCCAAAATCTGGAGTATTCTTTATTAAAGAATTAGAATTATTTGAAGTTAGTGTAGTGTCTGTTCCTGCGAATCAAAATGCACTTTTCAGTATTGAAAAGAATTTTGATAATACTGAAGATTACAAAGAGTTTAGAAATCAATTTATCAAGTCAGAAAGTGAGGAGACTTTAATGGATGATAAGAGTAAAGATAAGGCTAAAAAAGGGCCTATCGATGTTGCAGCTTTAGTTGCGCAGATTTCTGCCGCTGTCAAGGGAGACCTAGATAAGGATAAGAAAGCTGCGGAAGAAGCTGAAAAAGCAGAAAAGGAAGCTAATGACAAGATCGAAGCTACCGCCACTACTGCTGCTGAACGTTTGATCAAAGATCTACGTGAAGAATTAGTAGAAAAAGATGGTGACCTAGCCGATGCCTTAGCTGAAATTAAAGAAAGCCTAGAGGCTGCCGCTGAAAGTGGTGACCTAGAAGCTGCTTTTACTGCTGAACGCGAAAGCAAAATGAAGTTTGTACCAGATGCCAATAAGAAAGGACCTTTCTCTGGTATGAGTACAGACACAAAAGACGGAATCTTATATGCGTCTAAAGTACTTGGGATGAAACCTGAAGAAACAAAAGCATTTACAGATTATACGAAAAAGTCCGGGATGGAGCATTGGGATCCTGGCGTAACAGGTGAGTGGGAAGATGAATACTCTACACGTGTACATGACGCTCTACGTGAGCTTCTAGTTGTAGAACCACTATTCACAACAATTCCTATGACTACACCAACACTTAACCTACCAATCAACCCAGAAGCTGGGGATGCAACATGGGTTCATAACTCATTGTTCCGTTCTAGCGATAATCCAGCGGATGAATCAGCAAGTGGTTCAACTGGCGATGCACAAAATCACCAACTATTAGAACAAACGCTAATTGCCTATAAACTAGCAACACGCGAGTATGTTGGTTATGAAGAAGAAGAAGATAGTATTGTTACATTAGCACCAATTATTCGTGATGCGGTTACCCGCAGAATGGCTCGTGCATCCGACCTAGCGTTCTTACGTGGGGGCGGTGTAACAACATCAGCTTCTTTTGATCCTATTACTGGATTAACAAACCGTGGCGCACTTACAACGGATGTTACAGTAGCGGGTGGAGCAGCTTGGGAAGCAAATGTAACAGAAGATCATATTGTAGATATGAGACGTAATCTAGGATTATATGGGCTTGACCCAAGTCAACTAGTATTACTAGTATCTCATGATTACTTCTATGAGCTAATGAAACTTCCTAACTTCAAGACAGTCGACGTGTTAGGTGATAGAGCTACAATTCTTACCGGACAAGTTGGTGCAATCTTTGGAGTTCAAGTACTTGTTTCACAAATGTTTGACAATGCTGCTATTACAGCAGGTACAGTTGGAACACAACTGGCTGTTATGGTACGTGCAAGCAACTTCCTAAGTGGTAATCTTCGTGGAATCGTTACAGAAGCAGACAAAGATATCGTGAACCAAAAACGCGTTATCGTTTCTTCTCGTAGATTCGCTTTCCAAGATATTATTACTGGAGAGGCAACAGTTAATTACGAAATCGCATCTTAATTGATAGATTTTAAAATTATTCAAAGAGTGGGGGAATTCTCCCCCACTCTTTACTGCGTAGGGATATTATGGCTGATTTAATAACACTTGATGATTATAAAAATAGTAAAACAATTACTAGTACAACAAGAGATGGTAAGATTCAGAATCTTATTACTCAAATTACTCAATTGGTAGAACATTATTGCAATAGAAAATTTACGCAATTTGCTACTAGTGGTAATGGTAAGATTGAGTGGCACGATGGAAAAACTAATAAAGTGTTTCTTGAAGCTTTTCCAGTTATATCAGTTGTAAGTGTAAAGACTTCACAAGATGGAGGAGTCAATCAAATAACTTTGTCTGAAGGTGCTTCAGATAAAACAGGTTATTTTGTTGACTTAGAAGAAGGTTCTGTATTTATGCAGACCGCAGTAGATAAATTTGTAGATACTTATGACTTATCTTTTAGAAGTTTAGAAGTAAATTATTTAGCTGGTTATACTGTAGCTAATATTCCAGAAGATTTAAAATTAGTAGCTATTGATTTAGTTCACTACTATGAAAATAATGAACAGGTAAATACCAAATCTTTGCTAGGTGGTACATTAGATAATCCGTTACCTTATTTAGCCAATAGTTTTCCACCACATATTCGTAGAATATTAGATTTATATAGGTTTAGTCCGTAATGGCTTTAGAACGCGGTGGAAACGAGGTTTTATTTCAAATATTTATTCGAGATTTTGCTCAAATAATATTAGGAACTAAAAAGGGACCAGGTACTAAAAGATCTGATTTAAATAGAAATATAACACAATTTTCTATAGAACGTAGAACTTTAGTTAAATTAGTTAACAAACATAAAGCTATTATACAAAAAAAGTTTCCAGGTATAAACATGAAAGATGTAGTTGATTTTGTAGAAATGTCTTTTAAAAATTCATTACAAAAAAACTTCAATCAAGCCAACGTCAAAGGTAAAGTTGATTGGGTTGACGCTAAAAGAAATGTCGTAGAGGGTACTAATTTCAGAACAATCAGTGATTTAACTACTCATGTTAGAAAAGATATTAGAGAACAAGCTTTAAGAACTATAAATACTTCTACCAGTAAACTTGAACGTAGACAACAAATAGCAGCTTCTATAGTTATTGGTGGATTAGATATTCGACAAGATAATAAAGGGGGGGATATAGGACCTCAACATATTGAAGTAGATAGAGAAAAAGGTATATTTAAATTAGCGGAAAAGAGCGGACAAGCACTATCTGTTATTGCAAAAAAGAAGAAGCAAGGTTTTGATGTAGGCCACACTTTTGGTCCTGGAATAGGAAATTTGGTTCATTTTGTTGGACAAAAAGGTGAAGAAGGTACACAAATTACTACCTTTTTAACTGTAGATGAAAAGAATAAATTAATAGCTATAAGAGATCAATTAATAAGAATTGATGCTAGTATAGCAATTCGTACTAGATTATTAAAAGCTTCTGGTAGAAAGGCTGGTACTATTACTATTACTATAGCTGAGTTTTCAGAAGATAATCAAACTTCTGGAGCTAGAACTAGACAGCTTATAGCTGAAGCTACAAAGATATTAAATGTAGTTAGTAGAGATTTAGTAAAAAGATATACTGCTAGTCCTACAATATTAAGTCAATATGCTTTAGCTTTTGAAGAAATATTTGTGACAGGAAAAACTAAACAGGGCGGTATAAATAAAGTTTTTAAAAGCTCTGCTAGAAAAAAACAAAAAATAAAAGTATATGGTCCAGGTTTGAGTGCTGATAAGGATACACCTAGATCAAGAGAGGCCAGGGTAGCTAGCCCTAATATTCAACAATTAATTGATTTAATTAATGACAGGTTACACGATCAAATAAGAGAGAATATGGGTAAAGGAGGATCTGCTCAAAAATTAAATTATAGAACAGGAAGATTTGCTAGATCTGCTAAAGTTCAATCTTTATTTGATACAAAAGAAAAGAATGCTTTAGGGGCACAAGTAAAGTATATGAGAAATCCATATGGGGTTTTTGAAAAGGGGGGAAGATTACATAAGCAACTAAGAGACCCTAAAGGTATATTTGGACGATCTATTCGACAAATATTACAACAAGAACAAATAGCTACTCTTAGACGAGTAAAGGTGAAACTTAGTGGCTAATAAAAGAACACAAATTGTAGAGGAAATAGTCAGACTATTTAAAACAAATATGAATGGTAGTAGTCCTTTTGTTTCTAACGTGTTTGACAATGTTAAGAGTAGACAAATATTTTGGGATGAAGTCACAGACTATCCCTTAATCTGTGTTTATCCAGGCGCAGAAACAAGAGAATATCTTCCTGGTAGTTTTAAATGGGGATTTTTAGGTATTAATATAAGAATTTATGTTAATGATGAAGATGCCAAAGATAGAATAGAAGAAATTTTCGATGATATCGAAGTCATAATAGATAGCAATCTTAATCTAACAGTAGCGGGTAATAACCTTAGTGAAGATATTAGATTACTGTCCTTAGCAGACGACGAAGGATTATTAAACCCTCTAGGTGTAGGAGAAGTTACTCTAGAGGTTAGATACGAAGTATAGAAAATACGAGGAGAAATAAATGGCATTTAGTTTAAGTAGAAACGCCAAATTGTTCGTTTCAACTAGTCAGACTATCGCTGGCATTTTAGATAGTAATACTTGGGAAGTTCCAATTCTAGATGGATTTTCGTTCACAGCTAATACTGGTGTACAAGAAATTGAAATCAGTGAAGCGGGAACAACTCCAGTTAGAGGACAACAAGTATTCACAACTGCTATTGAACCGGTAGATTGGAGCATACAAGCTTACATGCGTCCACGTTTTGATACAGTTGATTCTACGGTAGATGCTGTAGAAAGAATTTTATGGGAAGCTTTAGCGGCTTCCGGAATTACAAACGCTGTGGCAACCGCAGTAGATGGTAATGCAACTACTAGACAGGGTGGTTCATCAGGAGGTCTAGCAATAGACTTTACAGATTCAAATACTAATGAATTGTTAAAACTATCATTTATATTTAATTTGGGAACGAGTACTGCTCCAGTATGGTATCATATTATTGGTGCTGTTATTGATACAGCAGAAATAGATTTTGCTATTGATGCAATTGCTTCGGTTACCTGGACAGGTTTCGGAACAAGTGTAGCAGAAGTTATAGATACTACAGACGTGGCTTCATTAGCAACTATGTTAACTAATGCTGGTGATTTGCAAGATTCTGCATTCCCATTAGCAACAGTTGGTTATTTGGCTGCACCTACTACACTACAAGCATGTATTAGAAATAAATTATCAACGGTATCATTAGTTGGTAAAACTGGTACAGCTTATGGTCAAACCTATACTCTAGCTTTGACTGGGGGTAGTTTGACTGTAGCTAATAATATTACCTTCTTGACACCAGAAGTTTTAGGAACTGTAAATACTCCTTGTGGACATTTTACAGGACAGAGAACAGTCAGTGGTAATATGTTAGCCTACCTAAAAACAGGTGGAGCAGATGATACAGCTGAATTATTGAATGATATTTTAACTCATTCTAATTCAACATCTGGGGCAGATCCGACAGATTTTAACTTAGTTATTAATGTTGGTGGTGTAGCACCGGTGTCACCATTTGATATACCCGTTGTACAACTTACAATGACAGGAGCTCACTTGGTAATTCCAGTAATTAATATCGAAGATGTTGTTACGGTAGACATTGCATACAATGCTCTACCTTATACTGGCGCAAATCCAGATCCCGCAGCAAATAATGAATTAACTGTAGCATATTTCGCAGACGAATTCTAATGAATTAGTGGGTGGGAGCTTCTTCCACCCACTTTAATAAGGGATAATAATGGCTGTTTTTTTCAAACGCGATACTGACATATACATTTCAAAAAATCCGAACGCTAGTGCAGATGCAACTAATACGGTGCAATTGAAAGTAAGAGATTTTTCTTATGTTAAAGATAGTAGGTTAGACGCGGTAGGAAGAAATACATTAGATCCTGAACAAACCAGAACTTTAGCGCCACACATTTCGGCGGTATCCCCAGTTCGGTTTACTTTTGTAACTTATGTTTTACCTTTGGTAGATACTAATGTTACAAGCCCAGAAGAATATTTATGGGTAAGTTTAATGGGGGTAGACTCTCTGACTAGTAACTCTACTAGCTCTACTATAGATTTTGCTAATGGAAATGTAGCAACTTTGCGAAATCTCACTTTATGGTTCGATCAACCAAATCAATCCGAAGGAAATTACAGATTAGACAATGCAGTTGTTGATTCAGCTGATATTAGTTTCGATATAAATAATATAGTTGAAATACGTTGGTCTGGACAAGCATTAAGTATAACTGAGGACAATACTCCACCCACATCAACAGACAGAACTACTGCTAATAATTTTTTAAAGAATAAACTATCTACAATTGCTTTGACAATGAATTCAATAGCTTATACATTAGCATTGATAGGGGGAACTATAAGATTTAGTAATAATAATATATTTTTTGGTAGAAATATATTAGGAAAAACTACTATTCCAATAGGACATTTTACAGGAAACAGAAGAATAAGTGGAAGTTTAACTTTCTATATGAAATCAGGTACAAATGAAACAGTAGATCTATTTAACGCTATTAATACTAATGCAGCAACAGATACTTATGAAAGTACTCATTTAGCTGATATAACAATAAATGTAGGCGGAGCAACTGCTCCTAGTTTACAATTAAATATACCACAAACTTTATTACAAATTCCCAGACAAATTTTTAGAGATATAATATCACTAGATATTCAATTCGTCGCAAAAGAAGAATCTGGTAACTATAGTACAGTTGTTTATAATATGCCATAAGAGGTGATTCACCATGGATTTAAAGAGTATGTTACTATCTGAAAAGGTAGTGACTTTTGATTTTCCTGGATGCGAGGGTTTAACTTTTGACTTAGCGTATTTGTCAAAAGAAAGCAACCAGGCTTTATATAAAAAATGTCAAAAAACAAAATTTGATACAAAAACCCGTCAAGCAATTGATGAATTTGATGATGAAATGTTTTTAGAACTATATGTAAAATCTATAGTAAAAGGTTGGAAAGGTTTCAAAGTAAAATATGTTAAAGAATTAGTTTTAGCAGATGTAGGAGATGATCTTGAAAAGGAATTAGCTTTTTCTGATTATAATGCTTTAGAATTAATGCGATCAAGTACTATATTTGATAATTGGGTAACAGAGGTTTTATCAGACCTGGGAAACTTTTCATCGAACAGTACGATAGAGAAATCGAAAGATTAAAAAGTTATATAACTGAATCAGGTTCAGGTTTAACAAAAGTACAATATTATGAAATGTGTGAGATGTTAAATACTGAACCAGATGAAGCACAGGTTCCTGTAGATAGATATGATTTATATATAGAAACTCAAATGGTATTAGATATGTATGATAAATTACCTTCTAGATGGGAGAGTTTTTCGGGTCAATACTTAGGCAAAGAACTAATGCTATTACCTATACTGTTCGACGAATATAATACTGAAAATTATATTAGAAGATATGCTTGGGATATTATTCCGATCATAGATAATTTTGTTGCAAAAGATGTAGCAGAACAAATTAAAGCCAGATCTAAGGGAGCACCTAGTGGCAGATAAGGTAGTAACATTAAGGATTGATTTAACTCAAAAAGGTATTAAACGTGCTGAAAAGGAACTGAAGCGCCTTAATAAAACTATGGGTAATGTTAAAGAACAATCGTCTGGCGTTAGTAAACGAGTTAATGAGGTAAAGAGAAATCTTGAAGGTGTATCTGGACGAGCAAACAGGACTAATAAAGATTTTGGAAGAATGGCTCAAGGTATGGGCGGGCTAGTAGCGGTCTATGCTACTGTTGCAGCTAATGTGTTTGCTTTAAGTTCAGCTTTTTTAATATTACGTCGTGCAGCTGATTTATCTAGTATGATTAAATCTTCTGAGGATTTTAGTAATAGATTTGGACTTAGTGTTGTAACTATTACTAAAAGACTACAAGAGGCTACAGGAGGAGCACTTAGTTTTGCGGCGGCTTTACCTGTAATTAATAAAGGTATCTCTGCTGGTTTAGGCGAAAAGCAAATGGAAGAATTAGCTGTTGCCGCTACTAAGGCTGCACAAACTTTTGGAGGCTCTGCAACTGAAGCTTTAAATAGATTTATTAGTGCTTCACAACGTGGACGAGTGGAAATTATTCAAACTCTAGGTGTTATTATAAAAACTGAACAAGCTTATAAGGAATATGGGGCAACAATAGGTAAGACAGCTTTAGAATTATCTGCTTTTGATAGACAACAAGCTATTGTTCGAGCTACTATAAAAGAAAGTCAAAATGTATTTGATCAAGTAGATATTGATCCAAATCCTTTTCAACAGTTATTGACAACAGTTACTGATTTAAAGGATGTTATGGCAACTTTTATAACAGATGGTTTAACCCCTTTAATAAATAGTTTTAATAAATCTAAGATTGCAGCCGGTGCTTTAATTGCTGGATTAATTGGTTTAGTTGGTAAAAGATTAATACCTACTATTACAGCTGGTTTAGCAGCTGCTCAACAATTAAGTGTTACATCTACAAGTCAAGCTCTGGCTGCTGTAGCTAAAGCTAAAACTCAGGAGACAAAAGTTCTTTTAGAAGCTAATCGTAAAGTTGTAGGTTTAACTAAAGTACAATTATTAGCTAGAGCTAAGTTATTTAAAAAGTTTTATGCTACACAATTACTTGATGCTAAAAGTTTTAGTCAAAATTTATTAAATAATCAAAAAAAATTAAGTGCTGAAAGATTACTTGTAGAAAGACAAGCTCTTACTAAAGAAATTAATATTAGAGCGGGTTTAACTGTAGGTAAACGTAGTGCAGCTCTTGTAGGGATACCAACTCAAACTTTAAAAAATCAATTAAATATTAGAATTTTATTAGCTGAAGCTCAAAGAAAGGGAGCAGCTTCTGTTATTAATTTAACTAAAGCGCAAGATGCCCATAATCAAACGGTAAGACGAAGTTTAGCACTTATTAAAACTCAAACTACATTATTTAAAGCGTCTTTAACTTCTTTTAATTCTAGAGTTTTAACTGGATTTTCACGCACTTTTAATACTACTCAAACTAATTTTATAGCAGGTGTTAAGAGTATGGGTAGAGCTTGGGCATTTTTTGCTGTACGTGCTACTACTCAAACTAAAGGATTACAAATAGCTTTTCTTGCTTTAGGTAGAGCAGTAGGTAGAACAGCTGGAGTTATAGCTGGAGCCCTATCAAGAGTAGTTAGTTCATTAGGTATTATTTCTATAGTAGTAGCTGTGCTTGCAACTTTATGGGATAAATTTGGGGATTCTATTAGAGGAATAACACCCGAGTTAAGAAAAGTAATTGATGCGGGAAAACAATTAGATGAATCTTTAGCAGAAATTAATAAAAGAACTGCTAAAGGTATTGAAAAATTAGGTGTTGAGTTACCTGAAAGTTTGAAAAAATTAGAAGATGCTTTAAGATTTACTGCAGGAACTTTTGGTTCTATAAATGAAGCTTTATCAGAATTTAGAACTGTATTAATTGAATCTTTAGGTGGAAGAACAATTGTAGAAGCTAGAGATAGAGTTCAGCAATTAGGATTAAAAATTGATAGTACACGTATATCTATAGAACAAAATAAAGAATTACTAACAGTAAATATGTGGGCAGGTTTCATATTTTCCACTAGAGAAGCGGAAGAAGAAGTTTCTATAATGGAAGAAGAATTAAAATCTTTAATAAAAGTTTTAGAAGAATTAGATGGTATATTGATAACTAGATTAGCTAATACTTTAGCTAAAACAGCTAGGCTTGCTTCTCAGGTAGGTTTTCAAGGGGTAGGAGAAGTATTTAAAAAAGAATTGGAAAAAAGTCTTGAAATAGAAGGTATAAAGCTTCCTCAACAGGTAATTGCTTTAGCTGAGTTATTTAAAATAGATGAGGCATTAGCTACTGGAGATCAAGGAGCAATTGAAACTGTTCTTAAGAGATTAACTAGTAGATTCCCTGAAATTGCTGCTGAAATACAACAAGCATTTTCTGGGGCTATTAAAGTTACTGCCGAAACATTTGGAGGTATATCTGCTCAATCAGCATCGGCGGGAAGAAGTTTAAGAGAATTGAATGGTAATATTGATACATTCGTTTTAGGTTTAGATAAAGCTAGAGCTTCATCGGGGCCAGATAAAGAATTATTCAGTTTCGCCTTAACTGCTGAAAGATTATTAAAAAATCTAGCTGATTTACAAGAACAAGGTCAAAATGTACAATTAGAAGATGTATTTGTAAAACCTGAAACATTAGAAAATGTAAAACGTTTAATAGGTGAAATTGATCCTGCTAATATTAGAGAAGCAGCAGATGCTGCTGCTGATATAGTAAATAAATTTGCAGATGCTAATAGATCTAGATTATTAGGAGCACAGCGATTAAAAGCATTACAAGTTGAAATAAGTACTTTAAAAGCTACAGAAATTAGATCAGATGAACAACGTATAGAAAATTTAGTAGCTATAGAAAATCTAGAAATAAGAGTGGCAAAAGGACAATTAAAAGCATTAGAAAGTACTAGAGATAAACAACAAGCTATATTAGATTTTAAAACAATAAGTCCTGGGATAACAGAATTAGAGTTAGCTGTTCAAAAAGCTATTGTAGATGTTTTAGAGGCACAAATAACACAACAGGCTCAAAGAGTAGAACAAATAAAGGATAGTACTAAATCAGAACAAGAAAGTTTAAAAATACAAATAGAAATATTAGATGCTTTAAAACAAGAAAATGATATAAAAAAGAAAATTGCTAGCATAAACATTAAACTTAGTCCTAATCTAGAAAAAGATACTCAATTATTAAGAGAATCTTTTGATCTACAAAAGCAAACTTTAAAAATAGCTGAACAAAAACTAATTAGAGAAATAGACATAGTAGAAGCTAAAATATTAATTGGAGAGTTAGAGGCTAGATCATTATTACCTTTACAAGCTCAATTAGAATTATTAGAAAGACAAACAGCTGAATTAGCTAGACAAGATTTATTTATATTAGCTAGAGAATCTAGAGATTCTGGTGTTAGTATATTTGATAAAGAAGGTTTAGCGATAGCAGCACAATTTTTTATACGTAAAGTAAGAGATGAAGCTCTTAAATTAAAAACTACTTTTCAAATTCTTGGAGAAGGCTTTTCTACAGTAATTGATAAAACCTTTGGAGCTGCTGTTGATAACTTATTAGAAGGCGGAAAAGATTTCGGTAGAGCAGTTATTGAAACTTTAAAGGCTGGTTTAAGAGAAATTATAGGGGAAGCTATAAAAACTAGAATTAAGGAAGCTATATCTGCCGTATTTAATTTAGAGTCACAAGCTGAAAAAGATAGAAAAGAAGCAGCTAAAAAAGCTTTAGAAGCTACCGAAGCAGGAACAACAGCACTAGAGGCAAATACTATAGCTTTAATAGCTAACGCTGAAAAAGAATGTTGTTGTGAACAACCAACAAGCGGGGGCAATGAAGAAACACTTGCACAACAACTTATGAATGGTACATTAAGAAGATTAGAGCGTGACCAGATTTCAGGTAATCAAGTTATAAAGAATATAGAAAACTTACAAAGTGAAAGTAATTTTATTGCAGTTGATGTAGGCGAAAGAATAATAGCGGCTCTGGCCCCAGATAAAGATTCATTTTTAAAAGGTATAGTTGGTGATGCTATTTTAAGTTCTATTACTGGTGCTATATCTTTTGGCACTGGGGGCGTAGCTAGGGGTGGTTTATCTAATATTCCTAAATTAGCCACTGGAGCGATAACTAATGGACCTTCGTTAGCATTTATAGGTGAAGGTAGAACTAACGAAGCTGTAGTACCTCTACCTAATAATAGAGAAATTCCAGTTCAATTAACAGGATCTCAGGGGGATATTATTAATATTGAACAAAACTTTGATTTTAGTAATGCAACAACTGCTGCAATACCACAACTTAGAGCTGAAGCAAAAGCTATTGAAGATAGAACATTCAATAGAGTATTTTCAGAAATTAACAGAGGCGGAAAATTCGCTAAAATGGTAGGACGTAGATAATGGCAATATTAAATTTTCCAACAATAACACCTGAAATACAAAATTTTGGTATAAGATATAATACACAAATATCCACTTCTACAATAGCTGGTTTGACACAGACAGTAGAACTACCGGGGGCGAGATGGAAAGGAAATATGAGTTTTAGAGATATGGAAGTTTTTGAAGCTGCTAATTTAAAAGCTTTCTTATTAGAACTTAGGGGTTCTTCAGGTATTTTCTTTTATGGTGATATTACACATACTTCACCATTTAATGCAGTTACGGGTTCACCCACTATAGAAACCTCAAGCACTCCTAGATTTGTAAGAGTTACACTTGGGGCTTCTAGTCCTGAATTTTCTGCCGGTGATTACTTACAATTAGGTACAGATGATCAAAGAGAATTAAAAATGGTTATATCTTCTACTTTAGTTAGTGGAGATACTTATGATGTGGTTATAGAACCAATGATTAGACGTATAGATTTTATAGGTTTATCTGTAATATATACAGATCCTAAAGGGGTATTTTTCTTAACAGCAGATGATCAAGGTACTTGGGCAAGTAGAAGTAAAATTCATTTGCAAGATATTAGTATGGATTTTGTAGAGATATTTCAATGAGTAAAATAATAGATAGTTTAACACAAGCTTCAATTGATAGTGGTTCTTTTGCGGGTGTAATTCTTGCAAAAATGCATTTCGATCCCATTATTAGATATACTAATTCTTATCAAGATATATTTTGGGATGAGGCAGGTGGTGGAGAAATAAAATATACTGGGTTAGGTAATTTAGCTAGTTTATCTGTGCTTACAGAAACTACAGAATTAGCTGCTCAAACTATTCAATTATCATTGTCTGGTATACCTAATGATTCTATAACAGATATATTCAGTAATGAGTATCAAGGTAAGCCAGTATTCTTATGGTATGCTACATTAGATAAAGAAACTTATGCAGTAGAAGGGGGACAAGCTGGACCTGTACTTATATTTGCAGGAAGAATGGATTTTGGTAATATAGAATTCGGAGAGAAAGCTACTATTACTTTAAATGCAACTTCTAGACTTGCAGACTGGGAACGTCCTCGTGGGGGTAGATTTAATCAAGCGTATCAACAAACACATGTAGACCCTACAGATACTGGATTTAGATATGTACAAGCTTTACAAAATAAACCTATTAGTTGGGGTGGTGTAACTATACTTGATCCTGGATCAGGTGGTAATGGTGGTATTGGTGATTTTGATGCGGAGGTTAACCCAGGTGCTGAAAGACCGTAATCTCACAGATATAATATATCAATATAAGAGTTATAATTTTACTTGGGGTAAATTTGATTGTTGTCTATTTACTATAATGGTTATAGAAGAATATACAGGTAAAACTTTTAATTCTTGGAGAAAGGTATTATCTAAATATAATAATTATAGTGAAGCTAAATTGGCCATGAAAAAATTAGGGTGTAAAAAAGTAGAAGATTTACCAAGTATTATTTTAGCTACTCCTAAAAAAGATATATCTAATGTAAAATTGGGGGAACCTGTATACTATGTAAATGAAAAAGGAGAAGGTTTATTGGGCATATGTAATGGGGCTCAAGCATATTTTGTACAATTTGGAGAAGGTTTAGTTACTCGCCCTATTGAAGATTGTATTTATAGTTGGAGTATCGATTAATGGTACCTCTTAGTGTCGTAGCTTTACTAATACCTGGAACTTTTGCCGCTATAGTTGTAACTGTAGTAGTCAATCTTGCTATTGCTGCTATACTTGGAAAATTATTAGCCCCCGATGTACCTAAAAGTGGTAAAAGTGCTAAAGGTATGCAGACTGTTATTCGCAGTAATATAGCACCTAGAAGAGTTGTTTATGGTGAAGCTATGGCAGGAGGGCCCTATGCTCTTTTAGAAACTGTAGGTACTGAAAACGAAGTACTTAACATGATCATTATGCTCGCTGGACATCCTCTAGATGATATAACAGGGGTATTTATAGAAGGCGAGTTTATAAATATAGCTGGACCGGGTGGGGGAACTAATACTAGTAGTGGTACTAATGATTTAGATTCTCTTTATTGGGTAGATACGGGTAAGTTTGGCACGGGAGAAGCTGTACAACACGTAAGAATTATTAAAAATTTAGGTTGGGGATATGCAGATAATACTTATGTAACGGATCATTTATTAACTGACAGTGATGCTGATTTAGATAGACAAAAAACTTCTCTTATTGATACTCATGTAGAAAGCATTTGGGGGGGCCCTTCAGGTTCTACAAGAGATACCGGAACAGGTTTATATGCAGCAGGAAATAAATTAACTAACGTTGCTCATATAATGATTAGTTTAAAGTTTAATAGAGATGTATTTTCCGGTTTTCCTAAATTAAAATTCTTACTACAAGGTAAAAGACTATATAATCCAGAACAAGACGCTAATTTAGTAGCAGAGGGTGCGGATTCTACTGGTACACATGTACTGACAGATCCAGATACATTTACTTTTTCTCAAGATTGGACATTATGTTGTTTAGATTATCTATTAAATAAATCTTGGGGCTTAGGGGCTAAAGTAGAAGTTGGAGAAATTTTACAAGAAGTAGATTGGGCAGCTACTATACAATCTTTCCTTGAGTCCTCTGCGGAAGTAACTACGGGATTATCAAGTCCTAATTTAATTACAAATCCTAGATATACTATTAATGGTATTTTTGAAGTTAGTGCCACACCTATTTCTATTATGTCTGGTTTATTAACTTCAGGTAGTGGAGAATTAGCTTATTCTCAAGGTACTTATAGACTAAGATCTGGGGTGTATAGAGCACCAAATTCTTTAAATGATATTATCAATGAAGATATGATAGTAGGTCCTTTAAATATACAAACACATACTCCAAGAGCTCAACTGTTCAATAAGGCTGCGGGTGTATTTGTAAATATAGGATACGATATTAGATTTCCTAAAACTACAGCTAATATTCCATTATTTGAACCTTCTGATTTCGCTATAGTAAGTCCTCTTGATAGTTCTGGAAGTAATCCATTTGAAGTAATTGATGGCGAAGAAATAATAAAAGAATTCGATTATCCTTATACTATACACGAATTCGAAGCACAAAGACTTTCTAGAATACAATTAGAAAGAGTACGTCAAGGTTTGTCTATTAGTTTTGAAGCTAATTTAAAAATACTTAAATTCTCTGTAGGGGACAATATATATTTAGAAATATTGAGTAATTCTAAGTATGCAAATGAAAGTTTCTTTAATAGATTAGGTTTAGATGACACGGTACAAAACAGACCATCTAGTCCTTTTACACCTTATTTTAAACAGTTCAAAATTATAGATATGCAATATACTGAAAATTTCACTATTGCAGTTACTATGATTGAGGAATCTGAAGAAATATATGATTGGAATGAGGGGGATGCTAATTTAACGGATCACGAATTAATTTCAGGATTAATAGCTGATGATCCTACCGGAGTAGTATTAGCTCCTAGTTGGATAACTAGTAGTCCTGATATAGCTATATCGGAACAAGTTAATCAAGATATTAATGGAACATCTATAAATACTTTAATTAGATGGGAAAGTGCTGATAGAGGATCTATAGTAAATGCTATTGATAGGGCTCATATACATTCTTATAGAGTAGAATATGGAATAGTAACTGATATTAGTAATGCAGATCCTTCACTTAGAGTTACTGATTGGACATTTGCTTTATCAATTGTATCGAATCATCTAAAAAATACTCAAGGTCCGATTATATTAAAAGATCTCTTTATAGATGATACTACTGTATATAATTTTAGAGTTAGAGGAACTACTTATAATGGTAGAAGTTCTGCTTGGGCTTATTCAGATGTAGACTTAGGTACAACTTATTTACCTACTAAACCACCATCTTCTGGATTAACTATAATTTCAGATGAGGGGTGGGCTTCACCTATAACAGATCCAATGGGGAATTGGAATTTGATAGATGGAGTTACTGGAAATACTTCATTTAGTACTACTACAGCTGGACCTTTTGGAGAATTTCCAAAATCACTAACTATAGTAGGAGATGGAGCATTTCCGGGATGGTATTCTGAATGGGGTAGAGATTTTGTATTAGATCCAGATGCATCATATGTGTCATATATGTGGGTTAAGAAAATCAGTTCAGGAACTGTAGAAGGATTATTTTTTGCTTGGCAACAAAATACTGTTCAAGATGTTACATCACCTTTTGCGGATAGTTCTACAGCTCACTTTATATCTGATGCTGGCGCGACGATGATACCAGAAGTATGGTATTTAGCAGTAGGTGTATTACATCCTTCTAACTATACTGGTGGAGATACAGGATTAGCTGGTTTATATCAAACATCTGACATGACTAGACTTGTAACAGGTACTGAATATAGAGTTAAAAGTTCTGCTTTAAGTAGTCACTTTAGATTTGGATTCTTTGATGATGATAGTCCAGGTAATACCACTGCTGAAGGATATACATTTACTAAACCAACTTTATTTTTGTTAG
>Ga0114923_10000157_pt1 | contig 53592 bp, 58 predicted proteins | sample SumtaG_FD_89578 | JGI IMG/M metagenome (GOLD analysis project Ga0114923, IMG submission 89578) | Deep subsurface microbial communities from Indian Ocean to uncover new lineages of life (NeLLi) - Sumatra_00157 metaG | ecosystem: Environmental > Aquatic > Marine > Oceanic > Sediment | place: near... | reverse complement strand
TGCTGGAGCTCCTTTTCCTCGACCTCGGGAATGAGCTCCAGGCTCTCGATCGGCGGAAGGTTCCTGACGGCGGGCAGGGTGGTCGCATCGATCGCCTGACTGGCCTGGCCGGCGGCCGCCGGCGCCGATGAGCCGCTCGAGGCGGTCTCCTTGCCGGTCTGCGGCGATGCCAGAGGTGGTGTCGTCGGAAGTCCTGCCTGTTTGCCGGCTCCGCCGGCGCTCTTCTTGTCGTCCATCACTCGCTCCTGTCTACCCCTGATCCAGGGGTGGTGGTTGATTCGACCGCGGGAGACTCCCGCAATCGGCTGATCAGGGTCTCGTAGTCGAGCACCCTGACGTCGTTGACCAGGCCGTCAAAATCCGGGTCTGGGGTCAGACCCTTTTGCAGCCCGTCGAGCTCGCTCCAGAGCCGGCGGAAGAATGCGAGAGCCCGGAATAGGCGCTCGGCTTCCCCTCCGACCGGTCTGGCGTTTCCGATTATAGCGCCGTTTTCTTCACCGGCGCGAGATTTTTTCCACACTTCCACCTGACGTGCCTCCGCCTCAGTCGCGGCCACGGCTCCCCCGAGCGTAGCCTCCCAGCTCGGTGTGCTTCCCGATCGGCGGCATGCTGACCCGGTCGCCTTCGGAAAGGGCCGGAGTCGATGCCGGGTGCTCGTCGAGCTCCCAGGTCATCTTCCCGACACTCTTCATAGCGTCGATCGCTGAGACCAGATCGGGCTCTATGCGCTCGAGCGCAAGCTCCTCTTTGCGAGGGTCGACTTTTCGCTTCACGCTTCTCATCAAGCCCCCTTGTTCTTGTCGACCTTGTTCTTGTCGATCCTGGTCATGATGTAGGGCTTGCGCAGCGGCCGCCGGCAACCCGGGCACCTCGAGCCCTTGACCTGGATGTTCTTGAGAGTGAAGTCCTGGCCGTAGATGGCGGCCGGCGTCTCCTGTCGCACGCTGATCTCTCGGAGCTCGGCGCCGGCCAGCTCCTTGAGCTTGCGGCTGTAGGTCTCCTCGTCGCGGTGCATCACGTAGGCATTGCCCGCCCGGTTGAAGTCCTCGTCCCGGCGGAGGTCCAGGTGCACGCCGACGCCAAGCTTCGTTTGCATCGCGGCCAGCGTCTCCCAATCGCGCTCGAAGTCGGCGGGCGGCGGCTCGGCTCGCCGCACGCGATCCCAGAATCGATCGATCTCGACAGCCATCTGACCGACCAGCTGCTCGTTCGGACGGTAAGCGCCGATCACCTCTAGGTCGTTGGCCGGCGCCGGGAAGACCTCGAGCCGCTCGAGGCCGACGAGGGTGGCGATGCAGCCCCAGGTGTGCGGGGCGCCGGGCTCGACCGCCGAGCCCGGGGAGCAGGCAAGCTCCTGCTGCACCTGGAGCTGATAGCCCATCGACGGCTCAACCGCCGCGCCCGCGCCGTGTAACGCTTCGGACAGAGCCTGCCACCGGCGATAGATCCAGAAGATCGCCGTCTTGATCGACAGAATCCCAGGGCCCCAATCCGGGTGCACCAACTCGAAGTCAGGCGAGGCGCCCATGCCGTCGATTGTCGGATGCGGCCAGTAGGCATCGACCAGCGGGTAGACGTCGAGCTGGGTCTCAATGGCGAAGAGCTCGGCGACCGCCGTCTCCAGCACCGATCCCCTGGTCAGGGGATCGAGAGCTCCGGGCCGCCGCGGCTCTGAGTGCGTCGGTCGATCGACGGCCGCCGGCGCGACGCCGGCGAGCTCGGCGGTCTTGCGGTTGTAGAGCTCGAGCTTGGTCTCGAAGCCCCATCCGAAGAGGGAGCCCACCTCCGAGCCTCCGATGTTCCCCGCGCGGGCCTGGGCGTGCTCCGGGCTCAGCTCGGGCCGGGTTTTTGGGAGAGCCCGCGGAGCGGTCATCGGTCACCCTTCTTGCGACCGCCCGAGTTGAACACCCGGCCGCCGGCGAGCCAGAGTGGCGGATGGGTTTTGCCCGCGACGCGGAGAAAGACCCGGCCGGTGAAGAGCACGCTGAGCCGCTCCCACCAATCGTCAAAAGACCAGCAGGATATGACCTCGCCGGTGCCTCGATAGATCTCGAGGTCGGGCACCGTCTCCTGATCGACCCCGTAATTCTCGCCAGGGCCGCCGGTCAGCGTGTCGTTCGACTGAGGAAAACTCGTCGGCTTCATCTTGCTCGCTCCTTTTCCGCCTCGCTCTACTCAGAGCCAGGCTGTTGGATCACCGAGGATCCAGGCTCTCATGCGCCTCAGATCCTCTTCATTCGCGAAAAACTGCGACGCTGTCAGCTCGATTTTATCTCGTGGCTGGTACGCACGCTCGATTCTTTTTCCGTCAGTCGTCCGGCCCTCGACCAGAACCGCACCGGCTAGGGGCGCGATGAACCGCTCGGCGATCGTGCGATCCTCGCCCGCCCAGATCTCCGGCTTGACGGCCCCCGGCACCGTCAGCTGTCGCCGGTGGGTGACCTGGAACATCGGCGGCCCGATGATCTCGCGTAGGGTGTCGCCCGCCTGCCCGGCGCCGGCGCGCACCTGGCGCCCGGATCGAGGCGCGAAGAGTGGGTTCATGAAGAGCTCTCCTCGCTGGGAATTGAGACGCCAAGGGTTGACTCGACGAAATCGAGCAGAGCCCTGATCGTTGCCTCGCCCTCCTTCCGGTCTGAGGCAAAGTACCCCCGAGTCATACCCGGAAGATCTCGGCGCCACTGTCGAACCGTGCGACGGTTTTTATGGCACCCGATCTCTAGATAAGCGTGGCGATTTGCGGTATAGGCCAACCAGAAGTATCCCAGCGATAAGCCGCAGTCAACACGGCCGTCGAGCGCCAAGCCTTCGTGTCGGTAGGCCCCGCTGAGGTCGGCCCCGCTGAGGTCGGCCCCGCTGAGGTCGGCCCCGCTGAGGTTGGCCCCGCGGAGGTTGGCCCCGCGGAGGTAGGCCCGGCTGAGGTCGGCCCCGCGGAGGTCGGACCCGCTGAGGTTGGCCCCGCTGAGGTTGGCCCCGCTGAGGTAGGCCCGGCTGAGGTAGGCCCCGCTGAGGTTGGCCCGGCTGAGGTAGGCCCCGCTGAGGTTGGCCCCGCTGAGGTTGGCCCCGCTGAGGTTGGCCCTCTCGCCGCCGTCTCCATCTTGAATCCAAATCCTATGTTTTCTGAGTACCTCGTCGATGTTCATTTGCTCGCTCCTTTGCTAAGTTCTCGATCCCAATCCACGCTCTCCACGATCAGCTCCGGCCGGTCGAGATCTCGATGGCCCTTGCAGCCGTGGAACATTTGACAGCCGCGGCAGACGTCCAGGTCCGTCGTCCTCCAGGGTCGCGCTATTCGACAACCCGAGCCTCTTCTTCATGTCTCCGCCGCACAGAGCGCACCGGCCCGCCGCTGCGTAGAGTTCAGGCCGCGCACCCCCTAAGGCTCCTTGCAGTCGCCGGCGCAGCACATCAGCGCCAGGCCATCTTGCCGCTCAAGTCTCCAGAGGTCGGAGAGCGGATGCCTCGTCCGAGGAACGATGACCAACGGGCCTCGGCAGCCCGCGCATGACGGTCTCGAACTCTCCGCCGCCCGAAGCTCGACCAGAGAGTCGTAGGCCTTCTCCGCGGCCGGCGCGTACCAGCCGCCGAGCGGCTTCCCGGACATCTCAACGGGGTGCTCGAGACCGGCTAAGCAATCGCACTTCGGGCAGGTCGAGTCGTTGGCTCCCAACCGACAAGACCAGAATTTATAGCCGCAATGTGAGCACTTCCACTGATCGCCTTTGGACTGAGTCACCAGGTTCTGTTTTTCCCACATGATCAGTTCTTCTCCCCGAGCTGTTGACGCTCGAGATCCTCGGCGTAGAGCCTCGCCAGGTGCTTGAAAGAGGCCAGGGCCTGGTCGAAGATGACGGGGTCGGGCTGCATCGAGTGGCGCTCGCAGACCGGCCAGAGACCCGGGATCATGGGCGACGCCGAGCCGTCTGGGAGAGCAGCTCGAAAGGGCAGGATCATCGTCCAATGGCGCCGGGCGAAGGCCCCGCAAGCGCTACAGGACACCGCCTTCTTATATTGCAGCTGCCGAATGAAGACGGTCAGGTTGTTGGGCGAGCCCTCGTCCGTGGCGATGACCGGCTCGCAGCTCTGCGGGGTCGGAGGGGTCGGAGGATCCGCGAGGATCGCTTGCGCGAGCTGGTCGAGGGTAACGGCCGGCCTCAAGGCCAGGGACCGGAGACCGGCCAGGTGGTCGTTGATCGTCATGACGTCGACTCCTCGGCCGGCGCCGTCAACCGCCGGTAGTAGACCCGGGACTGAAAGTATCCCTCGATGTCGGCTCCGCCGCCGAGTTTGCGTTGGTCCGCGGTCCAGACTCCCGGCTCGCGTTCGACCATGATCAACTTACCGGTCTCGATCGAGCAGGGCCGGGTGTCGTCCTCGTCGGTCGGTACCTCGGTCAGGATGCACTGGCCGCGCCTCGAGGCCTTCGCCGCGAGCTCTCGCTTGCGCGTCTCATCCAGGTCTCGCCAGTAGCGGCCCTCCAAGTGGATCACCGGAATCCCGGTGCCCGATAAGTAGGGCTGCGCCATGTCCAGGAAGGTCGACATTCTCTCGCCCTCCGACACGTGCGCCAGGTCCGCGACGTCGCGCTTGCGCTCCTCGCCCTCGTACTCGTCAACGATCAGGATATCGCCCTCCTCCGTGATCTCGACTCCCTGGATGCCGCCCTCTTCCGTCAGCAGCTTGTAGAGCCGCCGGTGGGCGTTACGAGCGACGTCACGCAGCGCGTCGGACGCCTGACGCTCGACGCGCTCGAGCTCGACCGCCGCCAAGTACTCCCGATCGGTATCGACGAACGTCGAGCGTAGCCCGAAGAGGCGGTGGGCGATGGCCAGTTTGTCGAGCTCGTTGGCCGCGTTATCAACCTCGTTCTCTTCGGGGCCGACGTCGGCCGGCTTCTTCGACAAGATGAGCTGACGCTCAGCCTGGGACGCCTGCGCCTTCTGGAGCCGGGCGAGCTCGATCCGGGCGCCCTCGGCTTCGCGAGCCGCTTCGGTTGAGGCGAGCTCGACCGCTTCGGCGTCGGAGACCGCCGCCGCGGCGACCGCCTGGCGGAGTTTCGCTGCATCCTCAGCCGTCGCAACCGCGATGCTCCGCTCGCTCTCTTCCTCGTAGGCACTCGCCTGAGCGGCTTCAAGAGCCTCGATCCGCGATCGAAACTCCGCTAGCTTCCTCACCAGCTCCTGAGCCAACAATTCTTCAGCAGCCTGATCCTCAGAGATTCCGTCGATTTTCGCCTCGGTCTCGGCGTGTCGCTCTCGAGCCGTCTTCACGGCCGCGGCCGCAATCTGCAACGAGGCGTCGGCCTTCGCCCGCTGGCTGTTCGCCTGATCGGCGGCCGCCCGGGTCGCCTGGGCCGCGGATTGTCGGCGCTCGACCTCGGCCTCAGCGCCCGCCGTGTCGATGACCTCTTCGGTCTCGCCCACCTCCGCGAGTAGAGCGTCAAAGGCTATTCGAGCCTCTCGGCGAGCCTCGAGCTGGCCGAACTCTCGACGGGCGGCCTCCAGGTCGGCCGGCGCCTTGCCGGGCTCGACGGACAGCAGCTCGCGAGCCTGGTTGACGGCCGCAGCCCTGGCCGCAGCCTGCTCGTCGTCGTCTTCCTCCGCCGGCTCGATCGACCAAGTGATGCCGTATGGCGCGGCCGCCTCCCTCAGCAGCTGCTCGACGCGGCCCTCCAGGCGGATGCGATCGTTGGCCGCGGCCTTGATCTTGGATTCGTGATCTTCTCGGGCGAGGCGGTGAGCCTCGGTCGTCAGCCTCTTGAGCGCGACGTCGAGCGTTGAGATCTTCTTGTCGCCGGCGACCTTGGCCACGATCCACTCGAGCAGCTCGGCCGAGCCCGCGCAGAGCTTCGCCAGCCGCTCGCGGGTCGGCTCGAGCCGAGCGAGTTTCAAGAACGCGGTGATACGTAGCTTCCGGCTGACCGCCGGGTCGACGGCGTCCGGACGGAAGAGCACGGAGAGCGGACTGACGTCGACCGGCTCGGCCGGCGCCGCGAGTCCGCGCTTCCCGGACTCCGGCATCTCGCCGGCCTTGATGATCAGAGAGTCGGGGCCGAGTCGCACGCGGCCTACGTCGGCCCCGCGGGTCACCTCGATGAATTGGTCGGGAATGTCGGCGCCGGCGGCCGCCAACAGCGCCCAAATGTGATGGCTCTTGCCGGCGGCCATGCCGCCGAGAAACTCGAGGACGCCGGGAGGAAGAGTCCCGGTGAGCCGACTCGGCTGACCCTCTGGGCCGATGCGCGGGCCGACGTTTTCGATCTCGAAGGGAAGGGACGCGGTCTTCGGGGGGACGATGTGCATGTTGCTCGCTCCTTGTGTTTCAGTCAGGCGAAGGCGTCGGTAACGTGGTCGGGGTGAAGAGGTGTCGTCGGCCGCGGTCGGGGTAGGGGTCGAGCCATTCAGGCACCTCGCGCCAGGTCGTGGAACCCGAACTCCGGACCGGATGAAAGCGGCCATCTATCGTCGCCTGGACGGCCGCCTGGTTGGCGCACTCAACGGCCGCCGCGACCCTCAGGCCTTGCGGAATCTTCACGTCGGTCGCGAGCGCAACGAAGCCGTCAATCATCTTCGACAGCCCCGTGCTATGCACTCTGGCCGCCGAGACGGTCACGCTGCGGCCGCCAATGCCCTAGCGTCGCCGAGCAGGGCGTCAACCGTCCTGCCGGACGCGGCGGCGATTCTGTGCATCGAGGCGGCGGGCCAGGACCGCGTCCCCGTCACATGGTGAGTATAGCTGGCAGAGAGCCCCAGCCTGGCCGCCAACTCGTGATCCGAAGAGCACCCGAGCTCCCCCTTGACCATGTTGAAGGCGACGATCATCAGCCGATCCGTATCACGCCGAACGGTGTCTACGTCCAAGTCAGTCTTCATCGTGCTGACCTCCTTTCGTCACCGATCTTACTTTGCCTCTTTACATTTGTAAAGCCCCAAAGTAGAATCGAGTCTCACGGGGTCGCCGGATGCACCGAGCGGCCACCTCAGACAAGGAGCGAGCATGATCCAGGGACGAAGCCTCCAAAACCTGTCCGCGGAGGTCCAACGCCAGGCAGAAGAGAAGCGCGATTTCAAGGGCGACACCCGTCTTCTCGCGCTACGGTACGAAGAACCGCCGCCCAAGCCGATCGCCAACCCCCAGGCAATCGCCGCGGGCAACGGCAGCTTGCCGCAGCTGATCACCCGATCCCAACAGGCCCTCGTGCCGACGGGCGGCGCCCTCAAGCTCGAGGTGATGGACACGAGATCCAGCGGCATCGGGCTCACCGCGGGTCACGGTGAGGTCTTCGGCCTCACGACCCACGCCCTCACCCAGGTCGCCGGGCGCCTGAAGATCCCGATGACCTACGTCAAGCGGCTCAAGGCCGAGATGCCGGATTTCCTCTGCGAGACGGTCAACACCCACTTCCGGCGTCAGCCCGAAGAGCGAATGGTCCGCACCCTCGACGGTCGCGCGCGAGCCTTCCTCTCGAGCTCCTACCGAGTGCTGGATAACGACGTGGTGCTGGGGACGGCGCTCAGCGTCCTCTCCGAACGAACCGAGGAGATCGACATCAAATCCTGCGAGGTCACGAGCAACAAGCTCTACCTCCAGGTGGTCTTTCCCGGCATCCAGGGCGAGGTGGCGGTCGGCGAGGCGGTTTCCGCCGCCATCCTGCTGAAGAATTCCGAGATCGGGGACGGCGCCGTCTGGCTCCGGCCGATGATCCATACTCTGGTCTGCTCCAACGGCATGACCGTGGGCCGCGGGCTCGGCGGCTGGCACTCGGGTGGCCGCCAGAAAGGGAAAGAGGTCGACGTCTTCGGCGAGGTCAAGTACGCCTCCGACACCCAGCAGAGCATGAACAAGACTTTCCTGCTCAAGCTACGAGATGCGCTCCGTCACGCGATGGACCAAGGCGCCTTCGCCCGGGTCTGCGCCAGGATGAGCGTTGCCGACCAGCTGCCGATCGTCGCCCAACCGCCCGCCATGGTGGAGACCGCTCGCCAGCAGCTCGGCCTCACCGAGCCGGAAAGCAACGACGTCCTGACGCACTTGATCCGGGGCGGCAACCTCAGCCAGTGGGGCTTCACCTCCGCGATCACCCGGGCCTCGAACGACGTCAAAAACTACGATCGGGCCGTCGAGCTCCAGGAGCTGGCGGGCCGGGTCATCGAGATGCCCGCCCGGTCCTGGGTCGAGATCTCGCACTCAGATCAACCGCCGGCCGTCAAAGAGCGGGCGGTGACCGAGACGAAGAGAATCCTGACGGCCGCCGCCTGAAAACTACACCGGCCTCGCGGATTGCGCCGCGAGGCCGGATCGGATCGAGAACACAGGAGCCTGACACCAGGAGCGAGCAAAGCACCGGAGAGGCCCGTCGTCAGAGGAAGCGTAGCACGGTCGACGGCCGACGCGCAAGTCAACCACCTTTTGGAGGATTCGAGAATGGCGAAGAAGAAGAACACGTTGCAGGAAATCATGGCCCTGACCGACACGGTCATCGGCCTGGAGACGGAGGTCGAAGCCTTCGATCTTCCTCTTCCCACGCTCTGGATGAGCTCGTTTAAGACCTTCATGCAGACGGCGATTGCCGCCGCTGCACACTGCGCGCGCCGGCTGCTCGCCGCCTATCTCCAGGCCGATGAAGATCAGGAGGCGACGGTCACCGGCCCGCTGTTTCCCGGCAGCGAGCACGACCACGCCGTAACCCACGGGGAGCTGCGCGAGATGGTGGAGGGCTTCTTCAAAACCACCGTCGATCGTAACGACGCCGGCCGCCGGGCCGAGCCGGAATCGTCCGACGAAACGCCAGCCGCGGCGATCGTCTCCCTGCTTTGGGAGGCGGATCCGAACCGCGCATGGCCGGGCGTTGAGGCGATCGACGGTCTCACCGCCTCGGAGCGCAAAGAGATCGCGGCGTGGTGCGAAGGGATGATCGCCGGCAAGACGCCGAAGACACCGCGGTTGGTAGCGGCTCTGCCGGGCATGCCGGAGGCCGCCGGGAAATTCGGCGGAGAAGACCCAGAGACCGCACCCCCAGTCGATGATCGCGTCCCGTCGATGCGCCGGGAGATCCTCTCGGACCTGGAGCTCGACCTCGGTGACGACTCCGCGCTGGCGCTGCTGCTGGCCGCTCTCGGCTACTACGCCGCGGCGGAGGCCGTCGCCGAGTGGGGCTCCGAGTTCCGTGATCGCGCCGTGTCCTGGGCCGACGCCCAGCGCCGCCAGGCTCTGGGGTCAGAGGTCGACGTACCGCCGGCGCCCGAGTCCGATGGACTGGCCTCGATCTCGATCATCGGCCCGGATGACGCCGAGCCGGCTCTGGATGACCATGAGCTCTCGACTCAGCTCCTGAGCCGCTGCTTTCACGTCCGGCCCACCGTCTTGGCGGACCTGACGATGGTGCCCTGGGAGGAGATTCGGCACTTTGCCGCCACCGGAGAGCCTCTCCCGGAGGGTCTGGACGCCTACTCGATGACGCTCCATCCCTCCGTGCTCGCCGATCGGCTCCTGGATCTGGGCTTCGCCGTTCCGGTCGAGGACATTGCTGAGTGGGCCTCCGAAGAGCGTCTCAAGGTGATGTCCTTCACCCAAGGAAACGTAGGCGCTGTACCGCCGGCCGTCCTCGAGGCCTACGCCGAGATCGAGTTGGCCGACGGCGATGAGATCGACGCGGAGTACGTCGACCAGGATGGCGAGCCGATCGCCGGCGACGAAGAGGTGCCCCCCAATGTCCTGACCGATGAAGAGAAGGCTCTTCTCGAGGAACACAAGCCGATGCCCGCGCCCGCGCCCGCGCCGGAAGAGAACCTCACGGGCATGTCGTTGCCGGCCCTGCGCAAGCTGACGGAGACGGAGACCGGGAAGCCCGGAGCCTTCGCCGGCAAGCATCGGAAGACCTGCATCGAGGCGATCGACAAGGCCAGGGCGGCCAGGGTCACTGATCCGGGCGTGCCGCTCGAGCCGCCGGAGTAGAGAGATGGCCAAGGGCCCCGGAGGAATATTTCAGGAGGAGGTGGGACGGTCTCTGCCGCCCCTCGCCTCCCCCGTCCGGTCGGCGACCGTCTGGGGCTACAAGTTCCCGGATCCCGCAACGTGGTTCGGCGGTGACAACGAGGCCCCGGGTAGCAACACGCGATTCAGCCCGAAATACCCGTTTGACTTCCTAGTCACGGCGCCGGCCGCCGGCTGTTTTTGTCCCTCGGCGCCGCTCGGCATCTCCCCGCAAATTGTCTTCGCCCTCGAGTGCAAGCGGACGCAGGGAAGGTTCGCGGCCAAGACCGGCGACCTGGCCGCGCGCCTGGCCTTCGACCAGGTCAAGGATCATCAGGTGGCCGGCTTGCTCAAGGCCGCGGCGGCGGGCAACGTCGCCGGCGTTCTCTGGCTAGTCGAGTTGCCGGACGGCTCGGAGGCCGAGTGCCATTTCCTACGAATCGGTCTCTGGGAGGCGTACAAGGCGAGCGCCAAGATGCGCTCGATGCCCCTGTCCTATGCCCGGCACGTCGCGGTGCGCGTTCACCAGGACGTCGGCCGCGGCTCTCGCCTGCGCTACTGGCGGATGCGGGAGCTCATGATCCACTACGGCGCCGACGTCGAGCCGACGCCGAAGCGCAAGAAAACCGGCGACCCGCCTCGGCCGCCGCGTCAAGGATCGCTGCTCGGAGGAGTGGCGTGAAAACTCAACGCCTCGAGTGGAGGAATCTTGGAGCGTTGAATCCAACCCTCGACGGCGGGCGCCTGACACGCCCTCTCCGGTCGCCGAGGGATCTTCCCACCGTCCCGAACTCCCGCCACCCGGGCGCTCGGCGTCGGAGACCAGCCGAGCGCCTTTCACCATAGAGAGGAGCGAGCATGGACACGCTGACAGAGATGAGAACTGACCGTGGACCTGACGACGTCCTCCCCCGGGGAGCAGTGGTCGTGACCCTCGACGGAAAAGAGTACGAGGCGGCCGGCGCCAGCTACCGCCAGCACGGCGTCCGGGTCTTCGTCCCCGTCGGCCAAAAGGAGCCGATTCCGCTTTGGAGGGTCAGCCGGAGAATCCGATGAAGACCAGGCTCAAGCAAATAGAGGTTTACGACGTAAAGATCAAGCTCGAGATCGAGGAACATGAGATCGCCAGGCCGAAATCCCCGGGCGTGGTTCTCTTCTTCAACGGGAAACACGGCGAGATCGCGATGCCCTGCGATACCTACGACTCCTGGACGGCAAACCTCCGGGCCCTGAGCCTGACGCTCACCGCCCTCCGGGCCGTCGATCGCTACGGCGCGTCGAAGAGCGGAGAGCAATACCGCGGCTGGCAGCAGCTATCAGCGCCGGCGTTGCCACCGGGTCCGATGGAGGTAGAGGCCGAGTTGATCCCCTCGAGCAACACTGCGGAATCACGAGAATAAGGAGAGCGGAATGGAGATCCAGATCATATCGACCAGCAACACCACGGAGATCGACGGCGTGCCCGTCCGCCACTGGAAAGGAGTCACCGCCTCGGGCATCGAGTGCGACGTCTTCATCCACCGCATCGCCGTGCACAACCAGGCCGACTCCGCTCAATTCGATCGTGAGCTGGACCGAGACGGATCGGCCGGGCGGGCCGCGTCTGATCGATCTGAGGAACATCCTATGACCGCTCGAGCCGGTCTGATCACCGCCGACGGCCACGGCCGCTATCACCTCGAGAGCGACAGCGAGAGGCATCGGGCGGCCTGTCGAGGCTACTTCTTCATCGGAAAGACCGTCCAGGCCCAGCACGTCGCTCCCGATCGTCGATGCGGCCGATGGGGTTGCCGCAACCATTGGCCGGACTACAGAGATCCCGACGCCCCGGTCATTCTCTTTGGGTCCAGCAGCTGATGGATCGCCTCATCGTCTGCCCCAAGGCCAACGACGACAGCGGCAAGAGCCGCGCCTTCTCCGTGCGCCTCATCGGCTACATCATCGCCAACCGGCTTTGGGAACTCGGTAGCGGAGCCTCCGACACCTGCCTCCGGCCCGTTTGGCTGGCCTTCACCGGCACCACTCAGGAGTGCCGAGCGTTTCAGGCCAACGTGCGAACCGGGCGGAAAATCCGACGAATGAAGGAGACGGACCGATGGGGGAAAGAGCAGCTCGAAATCCCGCGCTCGGCTCGGTTCAGATTCCTCCAGGCTCCAGGGCCCGGAGACACCGCGGTGGTCACCGCCTACCTGCCGCGGCTCTTCGACCTCGATCCGCCGTCAACCGAGGAGCCGCGCATCGACTTCATCGCCGCGCCGTCGACCGCCTGGGTGAGGTCTCAGGTCCCGGCGGCGCGCGAATTGCTCGGCGATGATCTGCCGGACGAAGAAGCCATCGAGGTCGCGACCTCGGCGGTGACTACCGCCTACCTCGATCGGAGAACCGGTCTTCCGCTGGTCAAGGATATCGGCTTCCACCGGCAGCTGGTCGCCGCCGCCCTCGAGGAGAAGCTCCTGACGCCTCTGACCAATATCGTCTACGGGTCGAAGGTCGGCATCTTCCCGGGTCAACAGATCCCCGGCCTCGAGCGGCCAACGCTCTGCCGAGCGAGTCACGGCCAGATCGAGGAGCTGATCAAGACTCAGACAGCGCTCTACTTCGAGGAGGATATTGAACGTGGCAAGATTCGAGAGCCAAGCCCTGGCCGGATTTTACCCCACCCCGGCCCGGCTTCTCAGCAGCTTAGCCTCTGGGATTGAGCTACCCGACCAAGACGGCTTGGTCCTGCTCGATCCGTGCGCCGGCGACGGCGAGGCGATCGATGCGCTTCGGGCACTCTGGTATGAAGACTGCGAAGACCTACGGCCCAAGATCTTGGCTTGCGAGATGGAGAAGGAGAGGGCCGCGGCCTGTCAACGAAAGCTCCATGGCCGTGGCCGATGTATCGAGGGCGACGCCTTCTCCCTGGCCTGGGACTCGAGATACGAGGGCGCGCACGTCCTCCATCTCAATCCGCCCTACGATCAAGACCGCGAGCACAAGCGTCTGGAGGAGCGCTTCCTCGAGCGATTCACACAGGCCCTGGCGCCGGGCGGCGTGCTCCTATTCATCGTGCCGGCGACCTCGCTGCCGGCCAGCGCGCGCACCCTGGCCCTTCACTATCGCGATCACCGATGCTGGAAGTTCCCGGAGCCCGAGTTCACCGACTACAGCCAGGTGGCGTTCTACGCTCGACGCCGGCGATCACCCTGCCGGAGTGAAGAGACCCGGGTCGAGGCCGAGGCGCTGATCGCGAGTTGGGCGGATCCCGATCACCTCTGGCCTCTGCCGGAAAAGATCCAGAACCCTCTTCGGGTTCAGCTGACAGACACCTTCGATCGCGATCTGCGCGCCGGCCTCGAAGGTTGCAAAATCCTCCAGGCGGATCTGAGGGCGACGATCGACGCCTGGACCCCGCCCACCGGCATCGGCCCAGGGCTCAGTCTCGACGATCTCATCGGCAGAAGCTATACGACGGCCATGCCCCCGCGGCCCGCGCACCTCGCTCTGGCCGTTGCCTCCGGCGTCTTCAACGGACACCGCCTCGAGCCCAATGATCCCGACCGCTATCCATCCCTGCTGCTGAAGGGGCGTTTCTCGAGGGAGAGCGTAGAGATCAAGGCGGGGGAGAGCTCGAGTACCCGGGTCGAAGAGCCACGGCTGTCGCTCTGCGCTCTGCGCCTCGACACCTACAACTATTTCAGCCCGGTGCCCGGCGCCGCGCCGAGCGGCGCTGAGGTGCTTGAGGAGATGAACGCGGCCGACATTCTCGCCTGCTACAGCGACGGGCTGGCCGATCTCATGCGACGGCAGTTCCCGCCGCTCCACTCGCCGGCCGAGCCCGACGATCGAATCGAGCTACCGCCTACCGCCAGGCCCGCCTACCGCTGCCAGGTTCACGCAATCCAGGCGACGCTCAAGATCGCAGCGGCCGGATCCGGCCTCGAGAACGTTTTTGTGGTTGCAGAGGTCGGCACCGGGAAGTCTCAAGTGACGCTCGAGGTCGCTAACGCCCTCTCGGCCGACAATCGAGCGGCGACCGTCGCCCAGCTCCAGAGCCTGGGATTCGACCGAGCCGGCGAGCTTCCCACGGTACGCAGGATGCTCGTGCAGTGCCCGCCTCACCTCGTGTCGTCGTGGCTTGATCAGGCGGCCGCCGTGCTCCCAGGCTGGCGGGCGATTGAAGTGACGTCGATCTCCGATCTCGAGGCCGACGCCGAGATCTACATCCTCAGCCGGGAGAAGGCCAAGCTCGGGTCGACGGTCGAGCCCTTGTCCGTCGATCATTGCCCGCGGTGCGGCGCTGGGCTACCGAAAGAGGCCGTGGTCTGCGCTCGCCGCCGCCTGCGATGCACGGCGACCACCCTGCGCCCGCAGAACGCCGAGGCAGTGGACGTCGAGCGGCTGTCGGTCGCCGCTCGCGGTCTGATCCCGACGGACGAGACGGTGCGGGCCGTTGTCGAGGGCTTCCGACATCTGGGGAAGCAGAAGAGCGTCACGCCCGACTCGTCAACCGTCGCCGGCGTTTTGCGCCGGACGCTGGCCACGGTTACCGGGCTTCTGGTCAAGGAGTCGCTAGACGTCTATGGCGAGCTCTACCCGCGGCTGGCGATCGTCAAGAGCCTGGCCCGGTTCCTGGGCTCGAGCGACCCGGTGGGCGTCGAGCTCAGGGGCATGGGGGGCGTCGAGCACGGACACGGCCAGCGGGTTCAGATGATCCGGAGTGCGGCCCTGGAGATGACCGGCTGCTCGATTGGACATGGGCCCTTCGCCTCGGCGCCGGCCACCGGCCCGCCGGGCGCGGGAGAGGATCTCTCGAAAGCGCTCGACCTGCTCTGGAATCTTGCCAGTTGGAGTGAGAGCGAGCCGTGCGACGAGATGCTCCATGCGATCTCCGGGCCTCGACGCTACCCGTTGTCCAAGGCGATCGTCCGCCGCTACCCGGAACGATTCGACCTCTTCGCTCTGGACGAAGCGCACGAGAACAACAACCAGGGCTCGGCGCAGTCGAAGTCCGCGCAGCGGTTGCTCGCTCTCGGTAAGCTGACCTTGCTGCTGAGCGGATCCTTCATGGGAGGGTATGCAAGCTCGCTCTTCGCCAATCTTTGGGCGGCCAGTGCCCGCTTCCGCGAGACCTTCGACCGCGGCGACGTCGCGGCCTTCGTCGATCGCTACGGCTACCGCAAGACGCTCTACGAGCCTCGAGAGGGCGTGAAGGTTGAGGACGTCGACTTCGGCAGCCAGTCGGATCGAGAAACCAGCTGCCGAGCTCGGCGGTTGGGCGAGGCGCCGGGCATCCTGCCGGCCTTCCTCATGGATCATCTGCTGCCGATCGCGGCCACGATCCACAAGACGGATCTGGAGGAAGAGCTCCCGCCGATGTCCGAGCTGAGACACCCTCTCGACCTGGATACCGACCTCGACCGCGAGATCATGGAGGAGTATCGACGGCTCGAGACCGAGCTACTCAGCGCGATCAAAAGGGATATGTTCACACCGCTCCAGGGCAAGCTCCTGGGGCAGCTGCTCGAGCTGCCGTCCTATCTGGATCGGTGTACCGATGACCAACCGGAGTTCGTGATCGCCTACACCGACGGGTGCGACATCGAAGATCCAGTGTTGGCAGTCGGTCGGCAGTTCCCGGCCTCGATCCGGACGCCTAAAGAGCGTTTCCTCGTCGAGAGCTTGAGAGAGTCGCTGGCCGCCGGCGATCGGACGATGGTCTTCCTCCGGCACACGGGAACCGCTCACCTGGCGCATCGGCTCCGGTCCATGCTACGCAAAGAGCTGGGGGTCAAGGTCGAGTGGCTCAACGCCGGCAGCGTTTCGGCCAGAACGCGGGAGGCCTGGATCGATCAGCACATCAACGGCCCAGAATGCTCGGTGATGCTGGTCAATCCGGTCGCCGTCCGCACCGGGCTCAACAACCTCGTCAGCTTCTGTCGCACGCTCTGGTACGAGTCAGACTACTCGGCTTTCACCTACCGCCAGGCCAACGGTCGCATCCACCGCATCGGCCAAGACCGGCCGTGCACCGTCGACTGGCCCTACTACCCCGGGACCGCGCAGCAGGCCGCCCTCGAGCTTATCGCAGCGAAGGTCACGGCATCGTTACAGCTCGACGGCCTGTCGATTCAGGGAGCGCTCGAGGCCTGCGGCGCTGATCCCGAGAGCCAGGCGGCGGCCGCCACCTCCCTGGCGGTCGGCGAGGCGATCTACCGGGCACTGACCGCGAGGGCCGCGTGATGGGTCGACGTCGTCGATACGGAGCCTGGCACAGGTCTCGAGTGCTGCGAGAGTATGAGCGAAGCCGCTCCCTGTCGCGGGCCGCGGCCGCCGGCCACGTCGGGAAAACATGGGCATACAAGAGACTTTGCGAGGCCGGGCACATGGGAACCTGCCCAACCTACACGGTGCGTCTTGTTTCCGAGGCGGAGCGGCTGTACGTCGACGAGCAGCTCAGCTGTCGGGGAGTCGTCGCCAGGCTCAAAGAGCTTCATCCCGGAGACCCGGCGCCGTCGCAAGAATGGGTCAACGTGCACCTTCGCCGGCGCGGCGTGCTCCGCGATAAGAGCCGAGCCGACGAGATCATGAATGCGCGAAGAAACGGCAAAGACTATGACGGGCTCGCCGTTCGGGCGCACGAGCTCGCGTCACAGAAGCTCAGCGTGCGGGCCATAGCGCGAAGGCTCGACGTGTCGAGGAATTTCGTTCGACTCCGAGCTCCGGAGGCCGCTGTAGGAGCCTCCGAGGCTACAAAGCGGCAAGCCTGGGAGACCGACAACCCGGCGGCTTCGGCTCGACGAGCCCGACGGGCTCGGGTCGCCGAGCTCCGGATGAGATGGCTAGCGGGCGAGCATTGGGACCTGAAGGCCATCGTCGCCGACGTCGGCGCCTCCCTGGCAACGGTATCGAGTGATCTGAGGGCCACAGGCCTCGCCGGCGTCAGGCGACCGTCATGAAAGTCATCGCGCCCGGGTCGAGAGTCCGATTGGTCCTCGGAGAGATTGAGGCCGCTGTGGTCGCGGTAGAGATTCGATCCGGGCCGACCGCGCGCTACTTTGTCGAGCATTGGGACGGCGGCGTCTGCCACTTCGATTGGATCGAGGCCACCTCCGTCGAGCCGATGGCCGGGAGCGAGAGTCTCAAGATCGGATTCGTCGAATGAAGAAACTCAAGCCCAACGGCGACGAGTTCAGAACGCCGCCGAGGCTATACCGGGCCCTGGACGCAGAATTCCACTTCCGACTCGATGCGGCCTGCACATCGAGCAACAAGCTCGCGCCCCGGGGCCTGGCTCGAGATCTCGGGTATAACGGTCTGCTCGAGCCCTGGGCGCCCGGCCCCGTCTTCTGCAACCCTCCCTACTCCGACCTTCCGACCTGGACGCGGCGAGCCCGGCTCTTCGAGCGGGAGACCGTCGTCATGGTCCTACCCAGCGACCCGTCAACCGGATGGTGGCATCGCGAGGTGGCGGCCGGCGCCTCCGAGATCCGTTTCCTCCAGGGCCGGGTCTGGTTCCGATCCGCGGAGGGAAAAGAGCTCGGGCGCTCTTTCTTCAGGGGGACGGCGATCGTCATCTTCGACTCGCGGCCCGGCCCGCCGATCCATTCCTACATCGAGTTGCCGAGACGATGATCTTTCACTGCAAGCTCGAGGAAGGAGAGCCATGTGCTCCTGCGGATCAATGATCCCCAGATACGGCACACACGGCGGCTGGTGGTGCATAGCTTGCGGCTTGGTTTCGCCGACCGACTGGGTGGACGCGGCGGCATCGCGCTGCAAGATGAGCCGCGCTCGTTACCTCGAAACGGCTCGCTTGGTCGACGAAGTCCAAGGGCTCGAATCCGAAGAGGACGTTGGATACTGCCGGGGAAAGTGCCGGAATTCTGGCCGCGAGTGCCTCGCATGCGAGGAGCTGCGGCTGATTGAGGAGGAATCGGGAGAGAGAATGCGGCAGGCGGCGAAGGGCGGCTACCGAGAAAAGAAGCAACGTATTCTACTCTCGAGCCCAGCGAGAAATTAGCTGGACCCCCTACTCGATCAGGCCCGCGGCTCTGAGGGCCGGCGCTCGGGGATCGTCAGCCGTCAAATTGTCTTCGCAGAGCCAGGTGGAGCTCTTTCTGAGCACGGCGTTGAACTCCTCCAGATCGGCGACCTTGACGCGCGCATCCACCTTTACCAACTCGGGAACCACCCTGAGCAGTTGTCGCTCGAGGTCGGCGACCGCCTCCACGCCGCTCGGTGCATTGAAAGCGTCGAGGCCCGGATACTTGAGTAGCAAAGGCCGTATTCCGGACTGGCACCATCTCAGGATCCAACCGGCTGTATCCTCCTTTTGCCAATCGATTTTCCGGTAGAGGCCGACGGCGGCGGCGAGGATGATTGCGGCGATTTCTGGCGTCATGTTGATCTCCTTTCAGCCACTCTAGCACGCGGCAAGGCCGCGAGGAGCAACCCGGTCATCGAGGCCACCGAGGCCCAAATGATCGCGGCCAAGACCGCGGCCGCCGGCGCCGATGAAGGCGGCCCGGCGAAGATCGCGGCCAGAACCGCGAGCAGCGAGAGGGCCGAGGCTCCGGCTGTCGCCCTGATCGCCCTCGACGGGCCGCTTCGAGCCAATCGCGTCAGCACGTAGAGCGCCGCGCCGGCGGCGATCGCCAGCGGCGCGATCACAGGAAGATGAACGTCGAGCAGCGCTTGGAGTCCGACCCGTCCGCCGAGCGCCGCGCCGGTCGCGTAGGCCGCGGCCAGAACCTCGTAGAGACCGGCGAGAGGTCGAGCGCAGCCGCGACGACATCGCCAGAAGCCCGCGGAGATCAGGAGCAGGGCCAGGGATCCGAAGATCGCCGGCACGAATCGGGGCACGCCCGCCTCGTTTGTCCGCTCGAGGTCGCCGGCGATCACCGCGCAGATTATTCCCGCGGCGGCCAGAGATGCGACGCAGAGAGTGAAGGTTTTCACGGGAATCGGGCTGTCAGGGCTGCGATGCGCAGCAGCCGCGCGGTCTGACGCCGGCGCTTCCTCTCGTCTTCAACTAGGCGCTCGAGCTCGATCAGGGCCTCGTTGATATCCAGCCCGCCTCGGACTCTCTTGAGCAGTCCTCGGATCCGTTCATCCAACGAAAGGAAGCTCTTTGCCATAGCGGAATCATCTTAGCACTTCGCCTCAAGGTACGCCGACCCGCCGGCGCCGTAACTGAACCAACTGATCCTCGACAACAGCGATGCAGCGGTTCAGGCTCTCGAGAATGTCCTGGTGGTGCTCCTGAGACCCTGAGCGACGATCCAGCATGATGCGACGCACGGCCTTGGCGCTGGTGATGATGCAGGGCGCGGTGACGAGGGCGTCTTCGCCGGTGAACCGCGTGCCGACCTCGGCATGGGCCTGAAGCTCCAAGATCGCCTCGTTCTGATCATCGTCCATAGGGAGCGCGCCGCTCTTGATCCAGTTGTCGCGCCACGTCTTCAGATCTTTGATGATCACCGCGTCAGTTTCGCGGGCGTCCTCTAGCCCTTTGACCCTCTCGACCATTTCCAGGCGCCAGTCGTTGGCGGCGTCGACGCCAAGCCCGCCGCCCAGAACAGCGATTAAGGCGATTGAGATCAGCTTCGCCGTGCTGCCATTGAGCGCTTTCCGAATGTTCTGGACCGTCCCTAGCTTCTCGGACATGGCCTCTCCTCAAGGTTTCGTGAAATAGATGCGCGCTAGCCCCTGGGCAAGAGCTGCCAGGGTGATCGCCAGCAAAAGGAATTTGAGCAGCCAGTCGTGGGTCGCGACCTTCTCCTTCACGGAGCCCAGATCCTCCATCGCTTTCACGATTTTGGTCAACACAGCGAGCGTTCGGGCGATGACCTCCTTGTTGGCCAACGCCTCCGAGACTCGCTCTGACAGGCGCGAGAAGTCCCCTCGCAGCTCCTTGTCACGTTCTGACCAGCGATCCTCGAGCTTCTCGAGTCGAGTCTCCTCGCGCTCCTCTGCTCGCAGGCGCTCCTCGTCGAAGTGTTTTCTCAGCTCTTCGACCTTGCGGACGCTTCTGTCTGCCGCCTCCCGGAAGGATTTCTCGACGCGATCTAGGGCAGCAATCTCCGGGTGCTCGTCGTTCAATACCTTGCCTTCAGATCTTGATCTTGCCTCCAAACGGCAAGAGTCTCGACCGGCAGCTGGGGAGAGACCGCGGCCTGCGTTTGCGTCGGTGGGCAGAAAACGAAGACCTCGGCCGTAGGCGGAGTGCCCTGCGGGTTGCAACGCCCGCAGATCGCAACCACGGTGCATGGGAAACAATCGACATCGCGCACCTCTCCCTCCTCACAAGGAGCGCAGCCGGGGTCGCCGGGATCCGGCTCAGCGCAGTTGCAGCAGCCGATTCGTTTGGCTGTCGGATCGGAATCCTCGACAGCTTCGACCTGCGCCGGGTCGCAGTCGTCGGCGGCGGACAGCGGCCGACAAAGAGCACCGATGGTCCAGTCGAGGCCTTCCCACTGCGGCGGTAGGTCGATGTCACAGGAAGAGGCTCGACAATCAACCACCGGGTGCTCCGGCAGCAATAGGCTCGAGCTCGTCGCCATGACCATAGCCGGGCGGTTGACGATGCAGCACGGGTCGGCGGCCGCGGGCGATGCCAAGAGGATCGAGACGGTCAGCAAGCGGATGTTGAGCACGATAGGACTCCATTGAGGGCGGTGCAGTATGTGAAACCGGCATCGTCGGTGTCGCGAATTTTGAGGCAGCCACCGGTCGAGCCGTCGATTTCGATGATACCGCGACCGGTCCCCTGGTCAACGTCGAGGTTTGCCGAGGCGGTGATCGTTCCGATGCTGACCTGTCCGGAGCCGTCTACTTTGAAGACGTCTCCCGAGGTCGAGTTGGTCAGACCAAAGTAGCCGCCGCCCAGCGTCCCCTTGGCCTCGAGCCGAAACGTCCCAGCGGCTCCGAATCCGACCTGCCCGTTAGGCGCGATGTCGAGAAAGCAGCCCGTCCCGAGGATGGCGGTCCCTGCGGCCGCGGCGTAGCAAAGCTTGAGGCTGTCGTCCGAGTCCGAGTTGTCGATTCCAAAGGCCCAAGCGTCGCCGGCGATCGAGAGCTGGAACGCGGCGTCGCCCGTTGAGAGCTGCTCGATCTCTAGCGCTGGCTTGGTGTTCAAGTTGCTCTCAGAGATGTGCACGTTGGTTTCGGGCGCATTAGATCCAAAGCCTGCGCGCCCCTCGACGATCACCCCGTTCGTCGGTGCCGCCGTGGTGCCGGAGTAAGTGGCACCAACAGCGAGGCCGCCCTCTACGTCTTCCTTCGACTGGGGGGTGGAGGTACCGATGCCGACGTTGCCGGCTGAGTCGACGAAAACCCCTTCGTCGCCGCCGTCGCCAGAAAGCCATTCTCCGTTGAGCAGAATGTTGGTGGTGGCAGTGTGGTCTCCGAGGTCGTCTCCGACCCCGACGTGGGTCTCATCCAGGACGATGTCGATCGCGTCTTTGGCCGCGGCCGTCGCGCTCGTCTTGCCCTTGGCCTTGCCGTAGGCCGCGACATCGCCGCCGGTCTTGGCCAGCCAGACCCAGGGCTCGGCGGTCGACGGCTGGGTGGATCGATAGAGCTCGATGTCATAGGCCCGGTAGGTCTCGGCGCCGGCGACGGAAGCCAAGAAGATCGACGCGGCGAGCGCCGCGGCCGAGGCTCTCATCTCTCGACTCTCCTCTGGAGATCGCCGATCAGAGCCGCCTGGGCAACGACCTCGGCCTGAAGCTCTTGAATCGCTTTGATCAGAACCCAGGCGTTCGGAGCCGAGGCCATGAGACCGGAATCGTTTTTGACGAAATGGTCCGGTGCGTCGACCGCCACCTCCTGGGCGATGACCCCGGTCTGAGGCAGACCCGTCGCCCGCTCGACGTAGTCTCGAACGCGGAATCGAGACAGACGCTCGAGGGCCGGCGCGGCTTCTCTGATGTTGCTCTTGAGGGCTCGATCGGAGGAGCAGCTCCAGGTGAGCGAGCCGGTCGCCGGCTGAGCCTCGCAGGTGCCGGAGTCGTCGGTGAGCAACAAGACGTTGTCGGCGACCGAGGTGTCCGCGACATCAAGTCTGCTCGCCGGTGAGATAACGCCTACACCCACCTCCTGATCGCTCGCGATCGTCATCGCGAGCAGCGTGGTGCTCGTGTAGAAACGGGTCTTGGCGCCGGCGGTTCTCGTAATCAGATCGAAGCTTTCGGTGTTGTCCGACCAAACGACTTCCGCGCCGATGCCGTCGGTCGAGGTGAAGCGGACGCTCGAATCAAACGTGTCCGCGGTGGCGATCTCGATGGCAGCGTTGATGTCGCTTTCCACCAAGAGGACGGTCCCGCCGACGGGCGTGTGAACGCCGGCGCTGGCCTTTTTGATATGCACCAGGGACTCCGGAGCTATCTCTCCAATACCGATCGCCTCGAGTGCTCCGTCTATGACCAGCAGATTGGGCTGGGTGTCGCCTTCGACTCTGAAGTCGAAATCTCCGCCCGCGTCGTTGAAGACGGCACCGCCCTCGTTTGAGGGCACGCCGAGGTTGGTCCGCGCGGTCGCCGCGTCGGTGGCGCCGGTGCCGCCGTCGGCCACCGCTACCGGCGAGCTGAGCACGCCGAGGTTGGTTCGCGCGGTCGCCGCGTCGGTGGCGCCGGTGCCGCCGTTGGCGATGGAGACCGGCGTCGACACCGTGACGTTCTCGAAGCTCGCCAGGTAGATTTGCCAATCGGCGGCCGAGCCGGTGCAGTTGACGCCCGTGACGTTGATCGTCACGATGAGGCCCACCGGATCCCAGGCCGTGATCTGGCCGTCCATCACCTCGGTCGAAACCGCCGTCTCCACTATGCGCGCCGGCGCTCCGGCCCCAAAACCCGCGCCTCCGCTCGACAGCGTGAAGGCTTTAGAGGTGGCCGTGCAGCTGTGAGTTGTCAGGGACGTCCCGCGCCAGGCGTTGGCCACATGCTGGGCCATGTCCTGCATCGCGGGCAGAAACCCGGTGCACGGGCCGGTGCTCGCGTAGGCCGTGCCGCTGAAGTTGGCCTCCGCGTAGGTGCAGAAGGACGGCCCTGAAGCCTGGCTGTTCTCGAGCGTCGCGGACAGTTGCGCGACCGCAGGTGCAGGTGCAACGAAAAAGCGCAGGAGTAGCAGAAACGCGCAGGCGATGCTGGTGCGGAAGTAGCTCATGACCAAGCCTCCATTTGTAGCTTGTTGGTTTTCCAGACGGGTCGGCCGAATCGCCAGCGCGGTTGGACCGATGCCTTGATCAGGCTGTTCAACCGATAGAGCCCCGCGTCACGCCAGAAGTTTTCCGGGTGGTGAGGCTCGAGGATCAACACGAGCGGCGATACGGTGCCGATCGCTGCGTTGAGACGCTCGACGCGATGTAGGCTTTCGGTCAAGGTCAGGGAGTTGAAGCCGAAGCTGTGTCCCGGCGAGTAGCCCCTGGCCGTTGATTTGAAGTGACCGGCAGGGCCGCGTTCCGACAATGTCCATTCTCGACCGTTTCGCTCTCTACCCCAGGCCGGGGGGCAAGAGCTCATCCAAGCCTCAGAGACGTCGAGATAGTTGACCCGCCAGTAGGTCTGGCTGGTCACCGGATTGGCCGTCCGAAAGGTGAAGCGGCCCGAGGCGTGCTGGATCGGTTGCAAGCTCAGTCCGTCGGCGGCGAGTAGCGGGATCAGGATGTTGCGCGGAAAGTTTTGCAGTACGTCTTGAGGAGCACGACCACCCCAGATGAACTGCCCCCAGGGAAGAGTCCCGCCACCGGCCCCCGGCGTGAAGTAGGGATACCACGTCGGGAGTCGAGTTGAGTCGTAGACCGGATCACCTACGTCCACCGTTTGACCGCCAAAGAGCTCGAGCTGGAAATCGGAATCGAAAGGAAGGTCGACGCCGAAGAGCCCGACGTGATCGGCCGAGCGACTGGCGCCGCCGTAGTGCCACTGAAAAGAGGCGTCGGCGATCGGCGAGCTCGAGGCCGAGATCCAAGGCCGGTGGCTCGCCGGGTTGCGCAAATTCGCAACCAACGTCCGCGCGTTGGCTTCCGAGCTCGCGGACATCACCACCTCGGAGAGCCCCTCGGCCACGTGGTTCGGAAGGCCTCCGATGATCGGATTGGGTGTGCTCATAGTGGGGGGATTGCCGCGTCGACCTCGACGAGTCCGGTGGTGCCGTTGAGAGCGAAGCCTACCACCCAGACCGTCACGCCTTCGTCGAAGCCGTGCCGGTCGTAGGCCAGGGAGAGTTTTGAGCCGATCGCCAGGCCCGCGGGAAGCTCGCTCAGCTTCACGGTGACGACCTTCGACTGCGCCGCGGTCGCCCTGGCGACAGCCTGCGCCTCGGCGGCGGCTCGATTCACGAGGTGAGTCGGAATCTCCGGCGGCTCGCCGGTCGCGGCGCCCCGCGACAGCGGCCAATCGGCGACCGCCGCCACCGCCTGAACCGCCCAGCGATACTCAGCCCGGACGAAATCAGCCTCACGCGGCCAAGCTGCCTCGGCAATCTCGCCCTCAGTCAAGGTGGAGTAGGCCGGCGCGTATCCGACCCTGAGCTCCGAGGGTGGGGCTCCGAGGTCGACGACGGCCAACGACATGATGATCCCGTCCGGCGTCGCCGGAGCCGTCGCGGACAAAAGTACCGATGACGGCCGCCGCGCTTGACAGGTCCACCAGGTCGAAGTCGAGCTGGGTGTCCGAGACGGCGGCCGCATGTGCCATGATCGACACGCAAAGCGAATGCACTGCCTCCAGCGCGGCGATCGGATCGATGCCACGATACCAGCTGGTCACCAGCGCGCTCGAGGCGCCGAGGCCGGAGAAGTCGAGGTTGCTGACCAGGAAACCCGGCGACATATCCACGCACAGCACCTTGATCTGTTTCTCGAAGGTGTCGGCGTAGCCCACGGGCCCTGCGTCATCGCCATCGACCGTGGCCGTCAGCTCGCCGGTCGCGCCGCCGGTGACAAGGATCAGAGTAGGGTTGCTGGCGTCGCCTGCCTGTAGCAGCGTCCAACCGGGATTGAGGCCGGTAATCGTGACGCTGGCACCGGCCGCCTCGGTGACCACGGTCTCCAGAACGCGGCAATGATCGGGGCCGAGGTTGAAGCCGTCGACCGTGAAAGTGACATTGTTGCTCGCCGAGCCTGTGACCGAGAACTGCTGATCGGGCACCAGGCCGTCAAGTAGCCCGGCGCCGGCCGTTCCCAACAACAGCTTTCGACCCGCGTCGAATCGAATCGCGCTCGAGGTCAAGGCGAAGGGCCCGGCCAGGCCGACGGCGCCGGCGAAGACGTAGCGCCACTTGGACACCGAGCGCCAGTTGCAGGTGTAGACCCTTCCGGTCGCCAGCTCGTCGACCAACGTGAGGGTGACGTGGGCCGCCGGGCCGAGGGTCAGGGGCATGGGCTTACCCTTGAGATCCGGTCGGCCGGTCCCTGTGGTTGCCCAAGAGACCGTCGTCAGCTGCGCGTCGAGATGATCGTCGGCAAGGTCCGAGGCCCATAGGCCGAACCTATCGTCGGCCGGAATGCTCAGGAGAAGGTTGTCGGTGTCGGCCGCCACGTCCATATCCAACAGCCGGCCGATCTGAGCTTGCGCCGTCGCCGTCGGAAGCGCCACGCTGTAGAGCCGGACGTGGGCCAGGGCGCCGCGAAACTCCGTCGAGCTGACGCCGGCCCGGCCGAGCTCGAGGGCCTCCGATACGGAGACGGTGGAGCCGGTGCGCGCCGCGGTGCCGCCGGCCGTCCAGTTGGAGCCATCGACGTCGGCGGTGAAGACCTCGACCAGGGCACCGTCGTATCTCAGGACCGTCCAGAACCACTTCGCCAGACCCTGGGCCGCCGAGTCGACCTCGGAGACGCCACCGGCGGTTCGGACGCCGCAGTGCATAGTGCCGCCGCCGGTCGCTATGGCCTTCACCCAGAATGGGCCGGCCGCTTCAGTCCCCTTGGCGACCGAGTATCCCTGAGCGGTATCGATCCTGCTGAGAAAGATCAGAGTCAGAGCGGCGAGCGCCGGGTCCAGGAGGTTGTCGGGATCCTCAGCGACTCCAACCGATCCCGCGCTCTCGAAGAGCAAGGCGCCGCCCAGGCCGAGAAACTTGCTCGCCTGAAGGTCGACGTTGAGCTTGACGGCGAGGTCTGCGATCTCGATCGAGACCACGGTGTCCGAGATTCGCGGCCGCCCCTTCGACAGGCCCTGCATCCACACCTTGAAGTCGACGAACGGCTCGGCGATCCAGCCACGGGCCTGATCCCACACGTATAGTCCCTCCTTCACGGCCACGGCCGCCCCGTCGAACGAGAGGGAGCTGAAGTCGTCCATGTCGCCGTCGGCATTGTTGAGCTGGATCAGTCCGCCGCTACGAGCCGCGAAACCGCCGAGCTCGAGCCACCCGTTGCCGATGGAAAAAGCTGACTGCTCGAAGTTGAGGATCTTGAGCACGGCGACCTCGTGAGGCTCGAGGGCCGGCGTATCAGCGCCGCCCGTCACATAGTCGTCAATCGCGTAGCGGAGGGTCGGCGTCTGGCCCGCGGTGTAGGCCTGCCCGTGGATCGTCACCGCGGTCAGCACCCGGGGAGTCAGCTCCACGACGAAGTTTGACGCCGGCCTCAAGAGTCGTTACCTCTCTGAAGCTCTAGCGCTCGATCTCCGGGCCTCTGGCGGGTGAGCGAGTAACCGCCCGCGCGATCCTCGATCACGTCAGGAGCCCCGCCTACGACGTCAGCTCGCCCCACAAAAACGCCTCGAGCTCGATTTCCGATCACGCGATCCTCTTTCTGGTGGTCGCTGTGCGCCTCATGGCCGCCCGGTCCTCTTCCTCTGAGCCATCGCGCTGGCGCCGTTGGGCTTCTCGCGTCTGCTCGTCCAGGTGATAGTCGGCGAGCTCGGCTCCCGTCTCCTTCAGCTCCTCTTTGATCTCGCTGAGCTCGGTCTCCTGCCGTGCCAGGGAGTCGCGGATATCCGACAGCAGGGTCACGGTCGCCGGCAGGCTGCCGATCGTCGAGCCAACCGACGAGTTCGGCGGCGGTGTCGGGAAGAACGCTAGATTGTTTGGAGATGTAGCCCCCGCCGGAGCCTCCCCGAGCATCTGGGCGATGATCGCCTGGACCTGTGCGAAGATGCGATCGTAGAGCGGCCCGGCGCCGCCGGTGAAGGCGGAGGCGGCCTGCACCAGGTCTCTGAGAGCATCGGGCAAGGCACCGATGGCCGCCTGGTCTGCCGGGTTGGCCGCGATCCTCGCCATCAGAGCGTCGACCCGGCCCTGCGCCTCGGTCAGCTGCTCGCCGCCCGAGAGGTTCGACAGACTACCCAGGGTCAGCTCGTCGCGTAGGGCCCGGAAGGCGTCGAGCGTCGAGTTGACTTCCGCGGTGAAGGCCGGCAACGGCTCCGAGAGAAGCTCTCGAGCCAGATCGATCCATCCGGCGATTTCGTCGGTCATGGCGCCGAACGCGGTCAGCTGCGCCTCGATCAGCGCGATTTGCGCAAGCTGGAAGGCTCGCTCGAGCTCTAGACGACGTGTCTGAAACTCGAATAGCCGTTGCTCGGCCGCCAAGCGCGCCTCGGCCGTCTCGGCGTTCTCGATCCGGTTTCTGAGTCCGGTCTCGATGATCCCCGCCAGGAAATCGGACGCGATCTGTTGGATCTGGGCCTTGACCGCGCGCCGGGCAAGCTCGATGCTCGCCAGAAGTGCGTCGAAATCCTCGACCGGGAGCCCGCCGCCGGAGAGCAGCTCCTGCGCCGCCTGGATCAGATCCTCGAGGCCCCGGAGAGCCGACTCGATCTGACCAGCTTGCCCGATTGCGCCGCTGATCGAGGCGAGCCGCGACATCACGTCTTCCAGCTGCCCGGCCTGGTCGGCGAGACCGGATGTCGAATCGGCGAGACCGGCCAAGATCTCCTCCCAATTTGCCAGGACGTCGCGCGCTAGGCTGTCGGCCAGGTCGAACAAGGCCGCGAGCTCGTCGGTCATCAGCCCCTGCGCCGAGAGCATCGCTCTGGCGTGCGCCAGCTCGAGCTCCATGAGCGTGAAACGAAGCTGGAACTCGATTTGGCGCATTTTCAGCAGCGCCTCTTCTGCCCGAGCTCGAGCCTCCGGATCCTTGATACCCGACAGCGCATCGGCCAGGAAATCGATCGCCGACCCCACCACTCGCAGGGTCACATCGCGAGCCACGATGCCGAGCTCTTCCCAGGAAACGCCGAGCGCCTCCATGTTGCGCACCAGGTCATCGAGATCCCTGGCGAGATCGTCTCGGGCCTGGCGCGCGGCGAGGGTCGGCGAGAGCGAGGCGAGCATCGCCCTACCCATGAGCTCGAGGGCTCGGGTGAGCCCGTCCTGGAGCGCGGTCACGTCGGCGATGGTCTCGGAGTATTGCGCCAGGCGCTCGAGTAGAAGCTCCAGGGAGAGGTCGCCGGCGAGCCATTGTCGAATGAGATCCTGGATAGCGATAGGCGTGCCGGTGGCGCCAGCCAGGGTATTGAAGATCTCTTGGATCAGGCCCTCGAATTGCCCCCTGAGTCGGTCGATTTGCCCCTGGAAACCGCCGGGAGAGAGTAGGTCCCGCGTGCGATCCGCGAGATCTCGAAGCTGATCGTTGAAGCGCTCGAGCTCTGCATTCGCATCGATCAGACCCTGAAGGGTGATGGCTCGGGTTGCCTGCTCTTCGCTGTAGCCTCGCGCTATCAAACCGAGCCAACGATCGTGCTCCTCCATCTCCCTGACCAGCGCCGTGTTGCCATCGGCGAGAGCCTGGAGAAGGTCGAGCTCTCGCTGTATATCGGCCTCGCTCAGACCTCCGAGCGGCCCGGCCCGACCGCCGCCCGAGATGCCTCTGGCCGCCGCGGCCGCCGCCGCTACGGCTGCATTGATTGCCGCCGGGCTGAAATCGAAATCGCTGAGAGCGGCGAGAGCCGCGTCTACCCCGGCCAGCGCCCGGGCGATCGACTCGGCAGAGATCGCCGCCACGACACCGGCGGCGCCCATGGTATGGGCAAAGGCGCCGATGCCTCGAGCACCGAGCGCGGACAGCTCGAGCATCGCCTCGGTGGCTACCGCCTGGGCCTGGACGCCGGCCGCCCGGCCCTCGACCTCGGCCTGCTGAACGAGCAGCTGCTGCCGGAGGACGATGAGCTGCGCCTCGGCGATGGCGATCTGCGCCTGAACGGCAAGAATCCGTTGCCTCGTCAGCTCGCCCTGATCCTGCTCGATGCCGAAAGCCTGGTTGTAGGCATCGCGCAGGGTCGAGACCAAACCGCCCGGGCCGGTCAACACTTGCTCTGCGCCGGCGCCGAACTCGAAGATCGCTCGATCGAGCAGGCGGCCGAGCTCCCGGACCCTCGAGCTGAGGTCAATCTCGAACTGCGTCAGGCCCAGGTTGTCGATCGTCAGGGCGTCGGACAACGTCGCCTCGAGCTCCTGGACCGTCGAGCCGACGAAGGAGTTGAGCGCGCCGGACACGACATCCGAGACGCCGCTAACCTCGCTCTGGCGGAAGATCTCGGTGACGGCAAAATCGATTGCCCCCTGGACGTCCTCGCCGAAGACCCGCACCTGGTTGTTGACCCAAACCCGGATGCCCCCCGAGTCATCGCGGATCTGGACGGCGAAGGTCGAGAAGGAGGAGAAGGTGCCGTTGATCGAGTCGAGGATGCCGTTGACGGTCCCGGTGATCGAGTCGATGATCCCTTGCGTCTGCTCGGCCAGCCGGCCCGAGCCCTCGTGAATCTGAGCCGCCAGGCGGCCGCCCTCGGTTGAGCCGTCGGCGAAGGTCTGGGCGGTCCTGGCGAACATGTCGCCGATCAGGCCGACGGCAACGCCGATCGCCGCGCCGTAGACGCCGGCGAATTTCGAGGCCGAGAGCAGGGGTCCGAGGAAGCCGCCCAGGCTACCGAGACCGGCGGCAGCCGAGCTCCCCGTTAAGCCGCCGAGGGCACCCCCGAACTGAGCCCCGGACAAGGCTCTCTGGGCCTTCGAGCCCTCTTGCTGAATGAGCTGGAAAGCCTGAACGATCCGAACGACGCTCTGAAGCATCCGGCCAAGGCCAGAGTCGATTCCGCCGATGCTCTCCGCGACCAGGTTGCCGAGCTGCACCCAGGTCCGGGTCTCCTGGTTGATCTGGGATTGTAGATTGCGGATCCGCTGGTTGTGATCGCCGATCAGGTCGGCGTTGTGCTCGTAGGCCTCGAGGTCGTCCACCGGGACGTTGAAGCCGGCGCCCTCGCCGCCCAGGGTCTGCGTCAGGGCATTGGAGATGGTGAGGTCGAGCTCGCCGGCGAGGGCCGCGGCCGCCTTCTGCGCGAGCTCGAGAGCGCGCACCAGGTCCAGCACCTGAGCCTCTCGCGCCGTATTGCCCTCAGACATCAGCACGGAGACGACGAGGGCCGCTTGCTTTGCCGAGATCCCGGTGCGCTCCATCAGATCGACGATCCGCTGGCTAGCCTCCACCCGTCGCTCGAGCTTGGCGTACGCGGTCTCGACCTGATCGACGCCCTCCGCCACCGCCTCGAGATTCTTTCGGAGCTCCTCGGCCTTGATCGCCGCCTCGGTCTGAGCGGTGCCGCCCTCGACGATGGCCTTGGAGAGGTCTGCCTGGGCGAGGGTGGCAACCCGGATCTCGGCGCCGAGCTCGCCCTCGAGCTTGACCGACTCCTCGATCAGTCGATTCGTGCCGGCGAACATTTTGGCTGCTAGGCCCGACTCCTGCACCTGGCGGGCCAGCTGATCGCGCAGCCGCTGGGTTTCTTCGGCGGCCGCTGCCTGCTCGACGCCGAGGTCGAAGATGCTCTCAGACAGGGCGTCGTACTCCGCCTGCTGGGAAGCGAGGCTGCCGCGCTCGATGAGCGAGACAGCGCGATCCAAAGTAGCGAGAAGCCTCTGGCTCGAGGCCACGGTCCGCTCGATCGCCTGTTCGCTGCTGTCGGCCCATCGGTTGATGGCCGTGTCGAGCACGGCATAGGCGGCGACAGCCGCCGCGACCCAGACGCCGATTGGATTGGCCAGCAGAGCGGCCGAGAAGCTGTGGGTCGCGACGGTCGCCGCGTTCATGGCCGTGACCCAGCCGGCGAGCACCGTCGCCACCCGGTAGGCGAGGAAGACCTTCAGGCCGCCGATGACCAGGTCGATGTTCTCCGACAGGGCCAAGAGGATCTTGACCACGGCCAGCAGCCCTTGACCGAAGGCCTCGCCGAATTTCCGAGCGCCGTCAGAGCCGCTATCGAACCACTCTTTGAGCAGCACCGAGGTCTCGCGCAGAGCCGGCGCCAGGGCGGTGCCGAACTCGATTCTCACGCTCTCGATCACGCTCTTGAGCTCGAGGGTCGCCCCGCGCAGGGTGTTGCGCATGGTCTCGGCCATCCGGCCGGCGGCCCCTTCACTGCTGTTCACGACGTCGGTCAGACGCTCGAGCTGAGGGACCATCGAGGTCAAGGCCAGGATCGCCGGCGCCCCTCGATCGCCGAATGCCTCGAAGGCGGCCGTGGCGTCGATGTCGGCCTCAGCCAGACGGCGGATGATGTCGATCAGGCTGTTCGTCTGAGGATTCAGATCCTCCATTTTCAGACCGAGGTCGGTCAGCGTCCGAGTGACCTTCGGAGCCGCCTTGGCCAGCGAGCTCAAGATGCGCCGCAGACCGGTGCCCGCCAGGCTGGCCTGTAGGCCAGCGTTGGACAGGATGCCGATGGCGGCCGCCGAGTCCTCCATCGACACGCCGAGGGCCCTGGCCACGGGGCCGACGAATTTCATCGCCTCGCCCATTTGCGAGACGTCGGTGTTGGCGTTGGCGGCCACCGCGGCCAGAGCATCGGCGATACGGGTCGCCTCGAGAGCCGGCACGGCGAAGGCCGACATGATGTTCGAGGTGATGTCGGCAGCTCGGCCGAGATCCAAGGTGGCCGCCGCCGCCAGATCGAGGACCGACGGCATCGCCGAGACGATTTCCGTGGTCTCGAACCCCGCCCGGCCCAGGAAGACGATGCCCGAGGCCGCCTCCGTGGCGCTGAATTTGGTAGTGCGGCCGAGCTCGCGGGCGGTCGCCGTCAGCTCGATGAACTGAGAGTTCGTCGCTCCGGTGACCGCCCGGGCCTCGGCCATAGAGCTCTCGAAGTCGGAGAAGGCGGTGACCGCCGTCCGCAGCTCGTTGACGGCCAGGAAGCCGCCGAGTAACCCTCCCAGACCAGAAAAGCGCTTGAACGTCGAGAGCAGCTGCCCAGCTGCCCCCGACGTCCTTTTGAGATCCGTGCGGGCGCCGCGCGCCTCGGCCCGGATCTTGCGAAGCGAGCGCGTGACCTCTCGGCCAGCGCCCGTGTTCGCCCTAACAGCTACTCTGACGGGTACTTCAGGAGCGCCCACCCGCGGCCGCCTTGAGCCTTGCGCGGAGCTTGGGCGCCATCACCTTGACGTAGGAGTTGTCCATGGCGTCGATGCACTCCAGAAGCTCTGTGCGCGAGTCCAGGTCATCGACCAGGAAGAGCTCGCAGTAGGCCAGGACGTCATCGACGCCGATGGGTGAGATGCCTTCGCTGCTGATAGGCCGTCGGCTGCTCAGGAGCTGGAAGGCGCTTGAGATCCAGGACAAGAAGTCGGGGATCTCGGGTTCGTCATCTAGGGTTTCCGATGCCTCGTCGGCTACGGTTGTTTCGTCGTCTAAGGCTTCCCGCTCGGAGTGCTCGAGGTCGGCCCGGTACTCTCCCCACTGGCACTGCCAGGCGACCCAGCGGGCGAGGAGTTTTTTTCCTTCTCCAGGGTTTCAGCGAAGAAGATCGACTCCTCACCCATGAAGCCCACAACATCGTCCAAGAACGTTGGATACTTGAGGAAGTACTTCTCGGCGGCCGCGGCCGAGAAGGGGATCAGGGTGTCGCCGTCGTAGATCCCGCCCCAGGTCACGAGGCCCTGGCGGGAAACGCACTTGGCCTGGATCTTCTCGAGCTTGGTGTCGGAGTGGGTGCCGCGCAAGATCTTCTTGCGCTCGGGGAATCCCAGCTTGCGCTGGAGCTTGGAGAAAGGCGCGTAACGGCTCGAGCGGACGTGAACGAAGGCTCGCTCCTTGCCATCCTCCACCTCGTCTAGCTCTTCGAGCCAGACCTTGACGCCGTCGTCGTCCTTCAGCTGCTCGCGGTTCGCATACGCATTGTCGAGTCTCATGAAGCATCGCTCCTTGTCTTGGACCGCCCATCGTGCGGCCCCCGGGGTTTACCGACCTGGCGAGCAGCCTATCAGGCCGCGAAGCGGTAGAGGCGAACGTAGCGGTCGGACGCCTCGATCTCGGAAGCCTCGAAGGTGATGTTGGCGACCACCGGCTGATTCTCGCCGCCGGCGTTGACCTCGACGGCCGTGAAGTTGAGCTCATCGATAACCAGCGCGAACTTCCCGCCTTGGGGATCCTGGAGGTGCCAGAGGCAACCCAGCGAGGTGAAGGCCAGGAACTGGGTGTAGATGTCACGAGAGCTGAAGTAAATCTCCATCGTGCCGGCGATCTCCGAGTTTCCCGGCTCGATGTCGTAGACCACGTTGTCGAGATCGTCGGCCTGCGCCTTGTCCTGTCGGATGTTGTTGTTGACCGTAAGGCTCCAGTCGCGCACCCGGTAGGCGGCAGGGGTAGTCAGGCCCTTGATGAAGAAGCCCTTGAGGCCGGTCACCGACCGGACGGCCTTGACCGTGGTCGCCGCGGTAATCGCGCCGACGGCCGCGGTGGCCACCGAGCTCAGGCATTTCATGCCCTTGAAGTTCAGCTCGATCTCGAGCTCCCCCTCCAACCCCATCTTGAGGGTCATGGTGTCGATCGCCATGCCGAGGCTCTGATGGAAATCGAGGGACGCGGCGCCCTTTCGCAGGTTCTTCTCGAGGTTCCAGGAGCTCAGCACCACGCCGACGTCGCAGTACCCGGTGTGGCTGATCGTCACATCTGCGGTCGCGGTTTCGTCACCGCCGGCAAGGCTGTGGAAGGTCTCTACGATGACCTCGTCGTCCGAGGTGCGAGTGAGAATCTGGTAAAGGCCATCGTTGGCGCCAGTGGAGGCAGAGCCATCGATCTTGAAAACGTCGCCCACGATCATGTTGGTGAAGGCCGCGATCATCGTCACGGTGCGAGTCGCCGCTACGACCGTCAGGGCCGCGGTGGTGGTTTGCGACGTCACCCAATCCGTCGCCATGAAGGCGCCGGGCAGGAACTCGTCGTGGGATCCGACGGCCAGCTTGCCGCTGATTCCGCCGGAGGGCATTCTCCCGGTTGGATAGAGTGACTGTGGCCGTCGATCCGGGGTGAAGCCGCCGCTTCTGGCCGTGGCCAGATCAGTCTTCAAAGACTCTCCCACGTGCTTGAGGTAGGAGAAAGCGGCGCTGGCGGTGACCGCGACTCCGAGCGTGGTCTCTTTGGCGAATGCGAGGGTGGTCAGGTTGGTGCTCATGGGCTCTCTTTCTCCTGGTTTGTTCGTTCGATGTTACAACGTCTGAACTCTTTGGATGCTCCCTTGCTCCTACTCCTCTTCGTCGCCGGGGTCAAAGGCCCCGCCGTCATCCGCTAGCTTCCAAAGTTTCCGGCCGGCCTTCCGTGGTCCCTTGATCTCCTTCTTCTCCAGATACCCGCGCGCTTTGAAGCACGCGGCCTGAGCAGGCATTTTTGTCGAGCCCTCGAACGGCGCACGGCACTTCCCGGCCGTTTGGCGAGCGGTCGTGCAGGTCACGACGGGAAGCGGCGTCGCGGCATCGGCCTCGGCTTGGCTGCAAGCGCCGCTTCCGGTCCCGGGGCCGGCGTCTACATGCCACTGGATGCCGAAGCGGATCTCGTTACACAGCCGCAGCGCTCCGTTGCCGTCGAACCACTCCACGGCGCAGGATTCGAAGACCGTCCACGCCTTGACGGACGTGCGGATCTCGGCCTTCCCATCGCAGTTTCCGGCAGCCGGTCCCGAGCAGCAGTCCCAAGGGCGATTCTGAGCCGTACAAAAGGCGGTGTCGGTCAGCTCGATCGCCTTGGCGCTGGCGCCCGAGAGGGCCAGTAGCGCGATCAGTGGCAGGATACCGGCGCTCTTGCGAGCGACCCGAACGCGGCTGGCCCGGTAGGCGCGGTCGATGGCGGCCTGCTCGGCAAGCTCTGAGAGGGCTTGTTGGATCATCGGGGGCTCCTCTAGTTGACGCTTCGGGACATCTCGTACCACGACGTGCCATCAAACAGCAGCGTCAGGGTGGTGTCGTCGGCCGAGGTGAACGCCGCAGAGAGGTCGATCGTGTTGGCGTCATGCGCGTCGGTGTCGGTGATGGTGATGAGGGCATCGACGAAGAGCAGCCGCAGGGGCATCCCGACGACGCCTCCGGTGATGTCCGCGAGCGTGTTCGCTCCACCGTCGCCGGTGAGAGTGACGAAGCTGGTAGTTGCGGCGAAGGTAGTCGCCGCCGCGCCGAGCGTGATTGCTTGATTGTCTCCAGACAGCTTTCCGACTACGTTGAACGACCCCGCGCCTTTGGGCTCTACGTCAATCGTGCCATCGGTGTCGGTTCCAGTAAAGACCCAGCGGATCGGCAAGCCGGTGGCCGAAGCATAGAAGTCGTGGCGGTTGACGCCCGAGGCGATAGTGTTGAAGTGAGCGACCGCGATGCCACCGCCCGTGATCCCGAGCACGCCGACTGACGGGCGGAAGAACCCCGTGGTCAATTCACCTATACCGATTATTGGCGCCGCTGCGGTGCCAGGATCAGGAAAAGACAGAATTTTAGTACTGACACCCCATCTAAACCAGTTCGCCCCGGCATAGAAGTACAAATCGTGGCTCGAAAGAATCTGGTTGAAGCCCTTGCCGGTGCCAATCTCCCATGAGAACGAGCCCTCGCCGTCGATGACAAACTCATTTCCTACGGGCGCGCTCGCGGCGGTAAGCGTGAAGATATTGTCGGTGCCGTCGGTCGAGAATCGGGCAGCCAGGACGCCGTCGAGGTTGAAGTCCACCTGCCCGTTTCCGGCATCGGTCACGGTGACGTTGGAGTCGCCCTCTGAGATGCTGGTGCCACCGCCACCCACCGCGATCCACTCGCCGGCCGTGTCGCAGTCGCCGGCCGTCGGCTCGCATCGGAAACACGAATCGTCGTCCTCGTCGCAGCAAAGCTCTCCGCGCTTGCCGATCGTCAAAGAGGTGCAGTCGGTGTCGTGGGTGAGCACTTGGATGGTGTTGCCGTTGGCCGGCCGGGTGGTGCCGCTGCCGGCGTCGCCGGCGTCGATCGTCTTCGAGAGCAGGGCCGCGGTCAGCTGCGCGGAGCCCAGTGTGCCCTGGAGATCAGGGAGATCAAGAACCGCCTCGAGCTCGGCCTCAACTCCCGTGGCGTTCAGCTCATCGGCGCTCACGCCGTCCGTCGCGATGTCGTTGCCGTCTACCGTGCCGTCCGCAATCTCGCCGCCGGCACCGCCGTCGACCGCGCCCGCGGCCAAGGCCGTGTCATCGACCTCGCCTGCGTCAGGCACGTCATCGTCCACGTAGTTCGTCGCGTGGACAGTGCCGGCCGAGGCCCCGGCCCAATCGACATGCTCGGCCGCCAGGAAGTTGGTCGCCGCGTCGTGATCCACCACCAGGTCGACGTCGCCCGTCGCATCCTGATAAGTGACCGCGACACCGGTGTGAGTTCCGGTGCCGTCGGCGACCAGCGCGCCGGCGAAGTCCTCGACCTCCTCCTGGGTCAGGTTCGTGTCTGTGCCGGCGACCGCTATCCACTCGCCTACCGTGTCGCAAAGGCCAGCCGTCGGCTCGCATCGCCAGCCGCGATCGTCGTCCAGATCAAAGCAAAGCTCACCAGCCTCGCCGTCGGTCAATCCGGTGCAGTCGGTGGCGTGAGTGCGGGCCCTGGGCTCTTTGTCGACCTCGAGACACATCAGGGCGATGTCGGTCGCCGCCTGATTCCACTTCACGTTGCTCAGGGCGTCCGTCGTGATCACGCAGGGCGAGCCGGCCGGGCAGGTGTCGCAGGACGGGTCGCCGACCGGGCACCGAAGGTTGATCGTGTCGGTACAGACCTGCGCGGCCGCCGGCGCCGATGAGAGCGCGATGGCCAGCGTGACGATCCGGATCCAGCGCGTCGTAGTCATCATGCCTCGAAGACCTCCGGCTCGAAGACGTCGGGCTCGAAGACGGGCACCGTGTTCCCCGTCTCCTCGAAGTAGAACGGGACGGAGACCGTGACCTGGTACATCTCCCCCGATCGCAGCGGCGGGCTGTAGGAAACCCGCGAGGAGAAGAAGAGCTCGCCGGCGATCGTATTTCCCCTGAAGGCCCACTTGACCACCTCTTTGAGCCCCCAGATCTCCCTGAAGCCCTCGCCCTGCGGGGTGAAGATCGAGGCCGAGACGAAGCAATCGTTTCGATAGCCGGTGACGTCGCTCATCCAGGCCTGAGAGTCGTGATCGGCGATGACGTCGAACCGGACGTAGGATAGAATCGAGGTCAAGGTGGCGGCGGCCGCCGTCTCGTCCGCGGTGATCGTGTCGTGATCGGCGACCACCACCACGTCGTCCGAGATCTTCTGCTTGATCGTGAAGCGCCGGTTGTAGAGCACGGTGCCCGAGAGCGCGAAGACGTCGAGCTGTTTCATTTGGGCGAAAGCCCCGACCAGAGTCATGCGACGAGTTGAGAGGGTCACGGTCAGGGAGCCTGTCGCGGTCGAGGTCCGAGGCGTCTCCGCCTCCTCGCCCCCGACGTTGGGCCAGATGACCTTGCACCTCGAGCTCCACGCTGTCTGAAAGCGAGCGCAAACCGCGGCGATGGCCTCTGCGTGCGTCATGCCGCTGACCCCACCGCGCCACCCTCGAGCTCGCCAAGGCCGTTGGACCAGGCCAAGGTCTCCTCGATCGCCCGGGTCATCGTCAGGTCCGGTGGCTGGGTCTCGGAGCCCCACTCGCGCACCGGAGCGTAGGCCAGGTTGTTGGAGATGGTGATGAAGTCACCGCGGCCGAGCCGGTTGGCTTTGCCGATCTGGGCGCGCGGATCCGGAGCCGCGGCCCTCGAGCCCTTGGGCGGCGCCGGCGGAATCTCGTTGCTGAAGGCGTTGATCTCGAGCATCCAGGCCAATCGATACCAGCCGGTGTCAACCCTCGATCGCCGAATGGCCCCGCCGAGGATGTGGAGGCCGAGGGCGCCGACGAGATCGGGCACGATCTCCTCTTCGACGAAGGCCGCGGCCTGCCCGGCAGCTCGATCGAAGGCCGCGAGGTCGAGGTCTACGGTGAACATCAGCCATCCGCCGCCACGAACCGTTGCCGGGTCGCTGTCCTGGCCGTGTGGCCGATGATCGTGGCCTCGGCCGGATCCTTCTCCCAGCGCACGGGCTTGACCCTCTCGGTCGCCTGGTCGCCAACCTGGACCACCTCGACGCCGGGCTTGAAGAGTAGATCCGCCGACAGGCTCTTGCGTATGACGATGACCTGGCGATCCTCGGCCCGAGCTGCACCGCCGGAGACGAGCTGATCGCTGTAGGCGGTAATGAGGCCGCGGCCGGTAATCGCCGCCGGCGCCGTCCCGGTGTACTGGCCGGTGGCCGGGTCGAAGACCTTGCCGCCGGCCGCCGGCGGGTAGATGGTCAACGGCTGCATGACTTTCCGCGTCGCCCTATCGACGAGAGCCGAGACCTTGGACAGTGGACCTACGAGAGCCATGATCTAGTAGAACCCCGCGGCCAGCGGTAAGTCGAGCGAGAGGCCTCCTGAGACGATCAGGCCGGACAGCTCGGCCTCGACCAACCGACGCGTCACGTCTCGAGGCCCGCCCTCGGCCCACTTCAAGGTCACGGGACCGGCTTTCAGCTCCGCGAGGTCTCGATCCAGGGGCACGTCAACCGCGTTCAGTCTCACCCCGTGGTCGTAGGCGAGCTCGGCCTGCGCTCGCTTGATCTCGAGCGGCACGCCGGAGATCAGCCGCGGCGGCTCACCGTCGTCGTAGGCGGCCGTCGCCGGGAAGGGGAGCCGGTCCCGGTCGGTCTGACTACCTCGGAAGCGATATTGACCGACGATCCACTGGCCCGCCAGGAGAATGGCCGCCACCTTCACCAAATCCGTCGCCGAGGCCCAATCCGCCCGATTCCTCTCGAGGTGGTAGGCGTCGGCGTAGACGACGTCGATCCAGGTGTTGGCGAGGTCGACGCCAGCACCCGTCTCGACGATCAGGTAGTCCAGAGGCGGAGCCATCTTCCCCTACTTCGCGGGCGTCTGGCTCTTGCCCTTCGGTGCCTTGCTCTCGCTCCAGAGCTTGTGCTTCGGCGTGAAGCTCGAGGCGGCGATCTTGAGCGGTTTGTCGGGATTGGTCGGGTCGACGATTTCGATCATCTCGACCTTCTCCTTCTCCACGACGGCCGCCGTGGGCTTCGGGTCATCGAGCCGCTTGTGCAGCTTGGGGTTGAAGTCCTCCTCGTTGATGTTGACCGTCCCCTTAGCCTTGAACGCGGCGCCTTTGAGCTGAACGCGAATTGTCGGAATGCTTCTCATCGTGACTCCTTTGGGCATCGGGCCGGCCCTCCTCGCGGAGGGCCCGAGCCCTGTTTTTGGCCGCAGCCGTTAGACGCTAGGCCAGCCGCGAGCGGACGGCCAGGTTGCCGTCGAGGACGCGGAAGCCGAAGAGGATGTCGAGCCGCACCTTGGTGTTGCCGCCCACGAGCGGGTCGTACCAGATGCTCGAGCGGATCGCCAGACCGGAGTTCGGATCGACGATCGTCACCATGCGGCCGCCGAAGAGGCTCGCTCCGATGTCGGACAGCGGAGCCATCGCCAGGCAGGCGAAGTTCCGATGGAAGGCGATGTTCTGGGTCTTCGCGTTGTCCGTCTGATCGAAGGTCACGGCGTCGCCGAGCGAATAGGAGGTCGCCAGACGCGGCAGAACGGTCACCGTGGCCTCGTTGCTTGCACAAACAACGTCGGCCTGGATGACGTAGCGCTGGGCGTTGCCCGCGATGACGAAGGTATCGCCCTTCTTGAGCGTCCCGGTCATCGTCGTGTCTTCGATGATGAAGGTCTCGACGGCGTTGACGTCGTCCTCGGGCGCGACGCTGGGCGCGATGTTGGCCTTCAACGTCGGGCTCGCCGCGGTGATCGCCACGGTGGCGTGCGTGGCCACGTTCTGATCGGGGAAGATGTTGAACCCGTACTTCCGCGCCAGATCACCCTCGCGCTGGAGCTCTTGACCCTCGAGACCGGCGCCCTGGTGCTGGGCGAAGGCCGTGACGTTGAGCAGCTTCTCCTCGTAGCTCGAGCCGATGATGAAGTGCATCCGGTCCTTCTCGCCCAGCGGTACCCCGTTGTCGCGGAGCACCTTGCGGGCCGCGGTCATATTCGCGGCGACACCGGTTGCGTCGAGCACCCAGGGGACCGACGTATAGAGCCCGGCAAGCTGAGCGTCGACGTAATTGGCGAGCGCGTAGCCGGCGGGACGGATGTGGTCGTCGATGATCGACTGGCCGCCGTGAGAGACGTCGACGTCCGAGACCAGGAATTCCACCTTCCGGTGGTTGCTCAACGTGATCCAGATGGACGACGTCGCCAGGTCTTGCGGCGTGGCGTCGGTGCCCGCCTGGGTCGTGAAGACGGACGGCCGAGAGACTTGGATTTTTGACCCGCGTTGCTGCGGAGCCTTGTCGAAGCCGCGGTGGAGGCGCCCGGCGAAGCCGAGGTTGTTCTCCATGTGGCGCAGGGCTTCCTGCGCGTAGAAGATGGGATCGTAGGGATCGAGAAAGTTGGCCATGATGGCTCCCGTTTGGGACGCCGCCTCGGCTCAGTCCGCTCTGGCGCCGTCGGGTTTACGTACCCACGGGAGCGACGCGAAAGTCCTTACCGTCTTTTTCCGCCTGCTTTTGAGCGCGGCGGTAGACGGCAGGGATCAACGCTTGTTCCCGCGAGAGAACTACCGCGCCATCGGCGCTTTGGAGATCGACGTCATCGACGTCGGCTCCGGATCCTGCCTTCGCGTTCGACTCCCAGCAACCGCCGAAAGCCTGACTTTTCTTCATCGCCGCGACCAGGTCGCTCGCGGTCTTGAACTCGTCGAGGGTCTTGCCGGCGTCTCGATCCTCTTGGCTCATGAAGATCTCATCGTCGCCGTCCAGCTTCTCGATCACCGTGATCGGATCGCCGCCCGCCGGGTTGTCCTGCGTCTTCATCCTGGCGAGGATGCCGGGCAGGCCGGTGTGTCGATTGCCGGCGCCGAGAGCGGCGAGCGCCCGGTTCTGGTTGACGTTCTCGAGAAACCGCGCGTGCTCGGCCGAGGTCTTTGCATCCGCACCCCTGAGCGCGCTCTCGTGCTGAGTCTTCATCTCCTGCACCGCGGCCTGGTGGGTCGCCGTCGCGCTCTCGAACTCCGACTGGCGATCATAGAGTCGACGCACGGCACCCGGATCGGCCCCGAGCTCAGTCTGGATCTTGTCCCAGCTGTCGGTCTTGGCCCGCTCCTTGGCGAGCTCTGCCTTGGTGAGGTCGTGCTCTTTCTTCGTCCGCGCGTGAGCTCGCTTGAGCTCGCCGCCGTAGACGGCCACCGGGTCATCGTCTCCGAAATCCGGTCGGAAAACTGTCTTCCCCGTGGCCTTGCCTTGGTCATCGACGGCGTCGAATTCCTTGTAAAATCCACGGGCACTCTCGTCAACGGTGCTCAGGTCATCGACCTGGGGTTTCAGCTGCGGCATCGCCGGCTCCTCCGTTTGCGATTCATCATGATCCAGGAATACCACGGCCCCCTTTCCTCTGCATAGTCCATGGTATAGTTCCGATAATGGGTGCCACGCTCAGTTTTCAGACCTTGAGGGTCCTCGCCGCGCTGCTTCGACAGCCCGAAGCCTACGGCCTCGAGATCGCATCTGAGGCCGGCCTCAAGTCCGGAAGTCTCTACCCGATCCTGCATCGGCTCGAGGCCATAGGCTGGATCTCTGGACGGCGAGAGGAGATCGACGAGGCGGCCGCGGGCCGGCGCCGGCGCTGCTACTACAAGCTCACCGAGGTCGGTAGGGGAGAGGCCTTCGGGCTTCTGGGGGCCGCTAGGGAAGCGCTCAGACCAAGCCGGAATCGCCAAGGGCGCGCAGTAGGGACGTGAGAAGATCCGCGGGTATCTCGCTTATCCGACCCTCCGCAGACATCGCAATGAGCTCGGCCCAGAGCTCCTCGGCGCTGGTTGAGGCGTAGCTGGAAAAACCGAGGTCTATTCTCTTCGTGAATCCGTAAAATCTCTCGGTCTCGAAGGCGAAGGTAGTCCGCGCCTGCTCGCTGAGACCGTCATACCAGAGCGCGTGACCGGCCTCATGAGAGGTTCCCGCTACGACCGGACGGGAGCTTGAGCTCGAGACGAAAGTCCCCTTGGCACCGCCGGGGTGCTGAGATAGCGCCGCCTGAATTCTCTTGACGCCAGCGTTCGGGTCTTTCAGAAACCTCCGATTCAGAAGAATAGTTTTGTCGCCTGGCGTATGTGCGCCGAAGTAGTTGTCGCCAGACCGCGGATGGAATCTGATCTTCTTCAGCCTGACGCCGGTTCCCTCGAGCACCCTCGACAATCCCTCTGCGATCTCTTGAATACGGGCGGTCTTCGCGCCTAGAAGCTCGACCTTTTCTGCGTATCGACCCTCTATCCAGTCGCGACCCTGTTTCGCCGTCTTGAACTCCGGAATCTCCAACCGTTTTCCCAGAACGCTGCTCGGAGCGATCTCTTGAACGCTCGTCTTGCCGACCTTTCTCGCAAGTTTCGGACCCAGCTCCTCGAGCGTCCAGTAGCGGTTTCGTTGCCGGTCGATCAGGTCCGAGAGCTCGATTCCCTTCTTCGTCCGGAAGATCTCCGCCCGCCTCACTCCCAGGATCTCCTCCTGGATCGGCACCGGCTGCCGCAGGAGCCAGGCGTTGTGGGTCTCGCCCCGGGGGACGAAGCCGTCCATTGCCCGGCGCCGGGTCTCGGTCAGGGCCGGGAGCCGCCGGGAGCCGATCGCTTTCCAGCTCTTGACCAGCGGGGCGATCGTCGTCCGGCAAGCGACGTGAAACGGCGGCCGCGGCCCGCTGTCGACGGGGAAGACCTTGCCGTCGAGATCTCGACAGATCGGCGTGGTGCGCGCGTCAAGAGTGGCGACGATCTGGATGCCCTTGAGCAGGTGCTTGTTCTGGCGCATCGTCGACATGCGCGCTTCGCGAGAGAAGCCGTTGACCACGGTGCGGGCCACCGCCTCCGAGCTCCGACGGCTCCACGGCTCGATGCGTCGGATCCGGCGACCGAGGCCGGCGATCGACTCTCCTTGCTGCACGCCGATGCGTAGCGCGCTCGACATTCGATCCAGCTGAGCGCCGGCGAGGCCATCGGTCCAGGAAGTCAGCAGCTTGCCGAAGACCGGCGTCTTGTCGACGAGCGCCGCCAGGAGCTCGGGCGAGGTTCTCACCCAGCTCGCCGCCGAGCTGACCGCGGAGAAGGCCTCGTTGCCCACCGGGATGCCCGTCCGCTTGGTCAGGGAGTTGAGCTGCCAGGCTTCCTCCCGGGCGGCCAGCCCGCGCATCTCGCGAGTCATGTTGGATCCGAGCACCCGGCCCGCCTCGGCCATCGCCGCCTCGGTCTAGAGCAGCAGCTCATTGAGCCTGGCCGAGGTGTAGGTCAAACCCCTGGCAGGATCCAGCACCGCGGCTCGAGCTGCGATCTTCTCCAAGAGCTCGAGCCGGGAGGCCTCGAGCACCGCGTGGATCTCTCGAGCTACCCTGGAGTCGTATCGAATGAGGCCAAGCGAGCGCCTCACCGAATCGTCGTGCAGGGCTAGGTTGACCGCGGGCAACGCCTATCCCTCTTCGACGCCCGAGTCCCCCGCGCCGCCGCCCTGGTCTGGGCCGGGCTCGCCCGGCGTCGGCTCGCCGCCCTCGCCACCGGCCGCTCCCGGCGCCGGCTCTCCACCCTCGCCGGTCACCGGAGCGCGCCACGTTCCCTGAAAGACCTGGCCTCCGACCTCAGCCGCCAACCGTTCCTTCTCCCTCTCGGCGTCAAATTTTTCTCCGAGAACCTGTCGGCGCTGGAGCTCCTCCCACTCGCCCTCCTGGCTCAGATCGCCGGTCTGACGCATGTCCCGGAGATGCTTCAGGTCTTCGGGCCTCTTCGAGGTCAACAGATCTCGGGTGGTGAGAGCGTAGGTGCCGGCCGTCGAGGCGTCCTCCCACTCCGCAAACAAGTCGAGCAGAGCCTGGAACGACTCGGTGAAGCCCATCGCGATGGCGTCGAGGGTAGAGGTCGCTGACTCGTATCCGATCCAGTTGGCGGCGGCGGTGACGTCGCCGGTCTGGCGCGGTGCGCGAATGTCCATGCCGAGCTCGGACATGGCCCTCTCCAGGCGGTCGAGATCTTTCCAGCCGGCCTCGATCGAGACTCCGCTGTCGAGCTCTAGCCACTTGATGACCGAATCTTTGCCGGCGCGAATCGCTCGAGCGATGCCGAGTGAGATGCTCTTCGCGTCATCTTTCGATACGCCTAGAAGCGTCAGAGTGGGCACTCGGACGACGTTGAGGATGTGCCTCTGCGCGCTCGAACTCTGGTAGTGGCAGAGGTTCATCTGGCACTGGCCCTCGAGCGGCGTAATGCCGCTCATCGGCCCCGTTCTCATACCGAAGAACGGGATGACCGGCACCCGGCCCAGGTCCATCGGCCCCTCGTTCTCCTTGAACCATTTACCGTCTACGCCCTCGCGCCAGGTCTCCCAATGGTCCGGCTCGATCAGTCGCACCTGGTCGGCGCGCTTGACCCCGTACAGGCCCTTGGTCACGGGGTAGCTTTCCTGGAAACGGATCTGACCGATCTGCGAGCTTCCGTCCTCGGCCGTCGTCATCTGCCAGCCGTAGACCTTCTCGATCGGATACCTGACGGCGTAGGGCTTCCGCTTGAGAGCCTCGGCCGTCGTCTCGCCCTCCGGCTTGGGCTTCTTGTCGCCGAATGCGAAGTTGACTCCGCCGACCATCGCGTCGGCCAGGGTGTCGCGGCTCCAAAGCGGGTAAGAAGACCCGCCGCCGTCGAAATTCTTCTTGACCCGGTCCATCCAGGGCGGCGAGCCGGTCAACGACGGCGGCCGGTGAAAGACCCGACCCACGCTCTTCTTGACCGTCTCGGCGAAGGCGTCGAGGAGGTAGGCGCTGTCCAGGCGCTTCTCGTATTCCGCGTCAGTTTCTCTATTCGATCCGGCTCCCGTCCTCGCCCTGGGCAACCACGTCTCCCGGCCCTCGCGCATCTTTCTGGTGCTACCGAAAAGCGCCCGGGGCAGAGCCGCGATCTGCCTCAGCTCCCTGACCTCCGGAGTCACGTAGTCGATCGAGTCTTCCGGCCTGTCGGCGATCTCGGCCATAAGCGTCTCCTCAGTACAAGTCCAGCGGCTCGGATTCGAGCCTACCACTATCTACCATCATGACCGCATAGCGCGTGTCGTCGGCGCAGTGATCCTCGCCCTCTTTCTTCAGATCCTCGCCGCCACGGGCCGGATCCTTCTGAACGCCGGTCATCGTTCTCATCCAGTGCCGACAGGTATCGACCACCCAGAGTCCCGCTCCCTCCGGATGGTTTGCCGCGCTCTGATGCATCATCTTGCGCACCTTCTGCCAGCCGGGCACCCGGGCGTTATCGGCTCTCACCAGGGGCAGGCCGTAGCCTCTGGCCTGCGCCGCCTCGATCATCTGATCGCCGATCGACGGGCCGCCCATTTCCTGGAAGACCTGGGGATCAGCGGCAATGAACCGTGGTTGGTAGGGAGCGGCCAGAGCCGCGACCTGAAGCCCGAGCTTGGCGTTGGTGAGGCGCTGGCCGACGTTGTGCTCCACCTTGCCGTCGTGTTCGACGACGGTATAGAGCTCGTCCATTCGAATCATCGACCCCGGCGGGAACCATCGGCGATCTCCGGCGATCGTGACCTCTTCGCCGTTGGCCACCGCCCAGATCCCCAGCGAGGCCGGCGATGCAGAGCCCCAATCGAACGACGCGAAACACCACCAGCCGGCCGGAACGCTGAACGGCTTCAGGATCTGGTAGTCGGGCCGGTTCCAGACGTCGGAAAAGAACGATCCGGCCACCAGCCCGCGGCGGCCGAGGAGCAGGGCCTCGACCAGCATCGGGTTGCCGAGGTCTTCGAGCCGCCGGCGGTACATCGGATCTTCGAGCTCGATCGACGGGTTGTCCTCGAGCAGCGCGGGGATGAACTGGCGTTTGAAGCCGGCCGGGCTTTCCCAGATCTCGAGCTCGGGCGCCGGGTCGATGAATTGCTGCATGATCCAGCCGTCGCCGACCCCGCCCGGGTTGTCGGACAACAGCACGCGGGGGAATCTGCCGCGCAGGTTCGACTCCGACGGGATCTTGATCCCGGCCATCCGGACCTCGGCCCGCAGCAGCCGATACATCGGCTCGGTGAACTCCTCGAGCTGGTCGATCATCAGCACGTGGATGCCCACGCCGCGGTACTTCGACAGGTTGTGCTCGTACTGCGCGTGCGCCAGGTGGATGCGCGAGCCGTTCCAGAATCTGATCTGGTCGGCGACGATCGTCACCCGTCGGGAAGCCAAGAGCGGCGCCAGCAGGTTCTCGAATGACGTAGGTCCCTCGAGATGGCTCTTGCGGAGCTCTGGCGACGTGCGCCGGAAGAGGTAGACCTGGAGCCCGGGAATCGTCATGCACCAGCAGATGGCGCAGACCCTCATGAGGTAGCTCTTGCCCCCGCCCTTCGCTCCGCCGTAGAGAAGCTCGGTCGCCGGCGATCGGAAGGCCAGCATCTGCTTTGGCCAGAGGGGAAACTCGATCTTCACCCAGGCAGTCTACCCGGCCCGGAGAGGGGAGTAGCAAATGTCGGGCCTCGAGCCCGCTCACCCTCTCCGGGCATCGCGGCGGGTCCCTTGCAAGGAAGGAAAGCATATTACGACCTCTCCCGCGCCGACCTCGGCCGCGGGGCCGATCGCCCGGCCGCCGGTCGCTGATCGCCGGAGGGAGTGCGGGAGGGTGGGGAGAACGAAGATCTCAGGAGGATCGCAGGTAGAGAGTTCCGGTACGAGCGCTGCATTGAAAACACGCTCGTCGATCTGTAGGGTTGAACTCCAATCGACGGCATACGATCTTTGCTCCGCAAACCGCCTTGAAGGATATCTTCGGAGCCGGCAGCGGTTTGACCGCGTGCTGAAGAATGACCTCTCCTCGAGCAGCCGCGCCAACCTCGAACCCCTGTAGGAGTTTTCTTCTCACGGCGCGATCGACTTCTCTATGACCGTGACCTCGATCACCTGATCGTCTCCGTCTCCGCCCGCCAAGGGATCATCCGGGCTCGGCGGCTTGATGCCCAACAGGCGCATCCGGCGCTCGCCGGCCTTGAGCCGCAGCTCGGCCCAGCGAATGCGCGCGGCGTCGCCCTCGGCCAGCGCGGCGTGCACCCTCGACAGATCTTCGACCTCATCCAGGGCCTGGACCTGGGCGGCGACAATCGCCCTCTCGGCGGCCGTCGAGCCGATGAGCAGGGCTTTGACCGCGGCTTTCGGCTTCCCATTTCTGAGCCGGCCGCGGGCCGCCGCGGTCTTCGGCACCATGGCCCGCGCCCAGATCGACGGCTGATTCAGCCTCTGGAGCTCCATCTCCCGTTGGTGACAGCCGGCGATGATCGCCAGGAACCGCGGGTCGCCCACCCGGCCCTCGACCTTGCGCGTGACGCGCCGCTCGTGAGACAGCACCACCTCCGGATCCGCTGTCTCACGGGCCGCGGCCAGAACCTGCTCATCGGCGCCTGCGGCCGCCAGTCGACGGATCAGCGCCGGGTCCGGATCCGGCACCGTGCCGACGAGCTCCTTGGTGACGTCAGAGCCGCCCTGGTAGTTCTCTTTCGACCTCTCGTACTCCTCCCAGGCCTCGCGACGTAGCGTCCGCTCCTTCTGGAGCTGGGAGCCGAGCGAGGCCCGCAGCGAGCCGATTTGCTCCTCGGCCAGGCGCTCGAAGACCTCCTTGAGATCCTGCCCCACCGCCTGACGGCTGACGTGGGACGATGGCGGCCGAGGCGGGCTGCCGGCGGCCAGGTTCTCGATGGCCGGCAGCTCGTTGATATGGGCGGCGATCTCCGCAGGGCCCCAGCCGCGGGCCGAGAGCTGGACGGCGGTGAGACGATCCACCTCGAGCTGCATCCGCGACCGCTTAGATCCGCCTCTCTTCGCCATCGACCCACGATAGCACGCACAAAAAAACCCCGACCGGGAGAGAGCCCGGTCGGGGCTGGGACTATCGGATCACTTCGTCGTTGCCTTGGTCGACCATCGCTCGCAGCGTAGCCTCGTGATGGCCGTGACCGGCGGTGTTCATATGGGCCAGCACCAGTCCGTCCGGGTAGCCCTTCGTTCCTACCGGGATGTAGGCCGTCCCTCGCGTCATCGGATCGATGTCGCCGCCGGTCTCCCACGAAATGACAGTGAATGGAACCTTCGTCGTGTGGTGGCTACCGCGCCCCGTCCCGCGGTGGGCGGTCACGGTCAAGTCGTAGCGGGTTCCGTTATAGCGGGCAGTTGCGATATCCATCACAGCTCGCTCGTGCCTTTTCACGAGCTCACCTCCCTCATGGTCGGAATCCGTACCCTCTCGGGCAGCGGCTGAATCAGCCGAGCGATCAGCTGGTAGGCGAGCGTGACGTCCTCGCCGGAGGCGAGCGTGACGTCCTCGATCATCTCGAGGACGGTCAACAGCTGCGCGCGGGCCGCCGGCGCCTGCGCCTCGAGCGCGATCTCCAGGGCGGCGGCGGTCACCTCGCCCTGGGTCGGCCGGCGATTGGCGATCGGGGGCAGGGGTCCGTTGCTCCGGGGCACGCGAGCGTCCCAGGTGAAGGTCTTGAGCCGCTCGAGGGTGTCGGCCGGAATCGTGCACTGGAGGCCCTTCTTGGCGAGCGGTTGACGGCCGGCGCCCTGGCGGGCGCCGCCGTGTTTCGGTTGGGTGCTCATGACCGACTCCCTTCGCCGGCGCGTTGCGCTCTCTTCTCCCTCAGATGCTCGATCGCCGATTCCTCGGTGCGGCCGTAGGCGATCAGCTCTCCCGACCAGGCTTGCCAGCACCAGCCGTCGAGGCCGCCGTCCAAGGCGTAGCCGCGGCAGTTGGTGTAGATCTTGAACTCGCCGTGAGGCGTGATGGTTTCTTCAAGCTCGGCGTCACTCGCCGCGGCGGCGTCGGCGAGCCCGCGGTTCTCGCGAGCCCAGGCCGATAGCCAGTGCGCAAGATCGTCGGCCATCTCGGCGTCGAGCCAAGCGACGGAATACGCACGCCGGGACTTCCCGCCATCGGTTGTCGCCCCGCTGCTGCGAATCTGAAGAGTGCAACCGCCGGGCGATGAGGAGAAGGCGACGACGCCGCGATCGGGCACCTTGACCTCTCCCCAGGCTCCGCGGCCCTTTCCCTCCAGCTTGGTCTCTGCGCCCGTTTCGAGCGCGAAAGTCTCTGCGTCTAGTCCGGTGGTCTTCATGATCAGCTCCTGTAGAAGGCGGAATCGTTGTCCTGGCGGGTCGCCCGCTCCAGCATCGACTCACCGCGAGGGTGAGCCGGTCGACGGGTCACCTCGGAGAGGCGCGCCGGCGCATCGCGAGATGGAGGGAAAGGCGGTTCGGAGTCGTCCTCAGCAGGCAGTCTGAGTTCGTCTCCGGCCGCCTCGTAGGCCGCGGCGTCCGCCGCCTCGATCAGCGCGGTCAGGTGGTCAGAGACCACCAGGCACAGCTGCGGTCCGAACGATCGACGAGCGACCGAGATGCGACTCACAGCCCGGCGGAGGTCGACGAGCGCCTCCCGGCGGGCGCCGGCCTCGTTCTGGCCGTCGCGCAGGTGGTGGTTTTCGATCATCTGCTCGATGAGCAGCTCGGTCAGGCCCTCGATCAGAGCCGCTGCTTTGGCGTGTGGATTCCGCTTCATGAAGTCTTCGTTCATCTGCTCGCTCCTCGGTGGTTGGTGATCGGCGTCAGAAACGCCTCGGTCGTACCCTTCCAGTTCATCGATTTCGTCTTCAGCTCGAGAGCCTTCTCCCAGCTCAAGACCCGGTCAATGCGCGGCTCCTCTTCCTGGCCAAACCAGATCTGGAGCCGGCCCTTCCTCTTTCTGGCGGTCATTTGAGGGCCACCCGGAGGTATTGGTAGTCGCGGTCGCTGCGAATCGTGACGCGGCTCTCGGTCTCCAGTTGCTTGGCGGCACGGTGCTCGGCGTCGCCCTCTCGGACGGTGATCGATTTCATCACCGACAGGGTGTTGAGCAGGCGCCGGCGCGCGCTCGATCGCCGGCTCAAGACGCCACCTTCGCGCCAGCGGTTTCTTCGTCGACGACGTCGTCATGCGTCCGGTCTTCGGGCCGCAGAAGCTCATCCGGGCTCGCGACCTTGAAGGCGTCGCGCTCGATGCCGGTGAGCTTGCTGACCATGTAGAGCGTTGTCTTACCGTGTTCAATCGCGGCTTGCAGCTCGGCGATGGCCTTCGCGAGATCGGCGCCGCGGTCAGTCTGAGTGCACCAGCGGCCCGCCTCGAGGTCGCGCGTCAGACGCTCGAGGTCATCGCGCATCCACTCGGCGATCTGAACAACCCGGCCCTGCGCGCTCTCGATGTCGCGGCCCAGGCTATCAAGCTGAAAGCTGACGTGCTGTAGGCCGTCGTCCTCACCGGCGGTCTTCTGGATCATCCTGGCCGCCTTGAACAGCTGACCCTCGAATCGACCGGCCCGACGGGCGGCGGTCTCCTGACGCTCGGCGCGCAGCGCCTGCTGTTTGGCGGTGATGTCCTCTTCGATCTCGTCAATCTCTCCCTCGCGGGGGAGCCGAATCGAGGTCGACGTGCTGCGGTGACCGCCGATCCGCTCGCCGGTCTCGCGGTTGAAACGCTGGCCGCCGCCGTCGATCACGATCTGCTTTTTCGTCACCTTGGTGACCACGTGGATCGTGCGCTCCGGCTGCTCCTGGTTGCGGTAGCGCTGCTCGATGACGACCGTGTCGCCGACCTCGATGCGCTCGAGATCGAGAATGGCGGCCTGGCGGCGCTTGAAACTGTCTGTGGTCTCGGGGATGGTTGCTGTCTTCATGTGCTCGCTCCTTGGTTGTTGGGGCTTGAACGCTCCATGCAGCCCTCGCGTGTCGAGGGCTCGTTGCAACGGTCAGGCTTCTTTGCGGCGCTCGATCTCGTTGACCGCGGCGTCGTAGATGATGTCGGCGGCGACCTCGGTGTTGACGAGGCCGAGCAGCTGTCCGGTGAAGGCCAGGCCCTGCGCGACGTCGAGCGCCGCATCGGCCACGATCTCGGCCTGGCCCCATCTCGTCAAGTCGCCGGCGAGATCGCGACCGGCGCCCCGCAGCTCGCCCTTGAGCAGCTCGGTCTGCGCCGCTTCGTGCTTTTCGGCCTCTCGCTCGAGGCGTTCGAGTTCACGCTCTTCGATCTCGAGGTCGATGAGGTGAAGGAAGAGGGACCGCTCGGCCGTCTCCAGCTCGTCGATCTCGGCGACCGTCCGGGCGCCGCGCGCCCAATCGAAGTCGTAGCGGGGATCGGCGACCGCCTCCACGCGCTCGAGGTCGACGGGCCAGGAGTCTTCGAGAAGCTCGAGAGCCGCTGCTCGGCGCCGCGGCGGGCAGGGGACGGTCCAGGTCTCGCCGTCCGCCTCGATCTCGAGACGGGCCGGCGAGTTGAGCCACTCGGCTCGGGCGGTAACCGGGTTGATCGTGGTGATCATCGGCACTCCTCCGGAGTCAGCTCCCGAATCGTGCTATCGATCGTGTGGCCATTCGAGCAGACGGTCGCTCGGCCGGTGCCCGGGGCGCCGGCGAAGACGGTCATCGTCAGCGCACCGCACTTGCAAGGATCGTCGGTGTATCGAATCAGCCGACGGGCTTCTTCAGCGTCCGGATCAGAATAGCCAGCCAGGAGCCGGTCGAGGATGACGGCGAGCTTGCGCTGGCCCCTCCCGCTACTCCGCGGCAACGGTCGCGCAGGGTGAATCTCGGAGCCGGTCTCGCCGATCACGGGCTGGGTCAGGTGCCCTTCGCGAGCGAAAACGGCAAAGACCAGCTCGACAAGTTCTGGCGGGTGAGGCGGAAATGCGTAACGACTACGCGGCGGAAACGGTGTGATGTTCATCTTGCTCGCTCCTCTCGCCCTCGCGGGCGCGGTCGATTTATCGTGTGGCCTGTCTTCATCAGGCCGCGAGCGGCAAACCTCGCGGCGACCCGGCGCTGCGATCTCGCGGCGCGCTTCAGGTTTCGACTGTGGGTAGATCGACACGGCCCGCCGGCGCGGGCTCTCGATCGGTGGGAGTTTTCAAAGACCGACTGCCCTAGCGCGAAAAAAACGCCGCCTGGATCGTCTCGCCAGCGAGCTTGTCGATCCGGGCCGCTCTCGGGCGGCCCGCCGCGTTCGCGCTCTCACCGAGGTGACGGTTGCTCACCATATCGGCTTAGTCTCGGTTGTCTCGGTCGCTCATGACTTGAAAAGTCTATAGACCTTTTCGGGGAAAGTCTAGTATTTTTTTCAAGTTTCTTGGCCCGCGGGGTCAAAACCGCGGATCTCCGCGCTCTCCGTGGCGAAAATAATTTGCCCGGGCTGGGCCGGAGACCGGATTTCAGACGGTTGGGGCCGGCGGGCGCCGATCGCGCAGGCGAATCTCGGCCCGGCCGGTGGCCCCGCCGCAGGCGATCGTCTCATCGTCCGCGTGAGGCGAGATCAAGAGCGTGCGCTCGAAGAGCTCGATCGTCACTCCCTCGGCGGCATCAACCCGACCGCCCGCGCCGCTACGCCCGCGAGCTCGGCGCTCCCGGCGATGATCAGGCAGGTGCCGAGCCAGCCAGTCACGAAGGCGAGGCCGGGCCACGCGGCAGGACACGCGAGAACCGCGGCAGCCCCGAGGAAACTGTCGTCACTCTTGCTCATCGTCTCGCCTCCAGGGCCTTGAGCGTCTTCCGGTCCCGTCTTGTCGGCCGCTTCGATGACTCACCAGCAGCCGCGCACTGATATCCTCGCTCGGCTCCGAAGATATGACGCGCCGGATTCACGAAGGCGAAGCCGCAGGCTAGCTCCTCGATCCAGATCTGAGTCTCGAACGCCTGGTCGCTCGCTGAACTGCAAAACAACCAGAAGCTATCGTAGGGCGCGGGGTAGACCCGCCCATCGAAGACCGAGCACGTCAGCTCGGCCGCTTGACTCACCCATTGGAGGGTCTCGGGCGGAGCGCACGACCACGCCAGCCAGCCCGGGCCGGAGACCGTGGCGCGGAACTCGATCCCGCCGACTACCGTCCTTGCCTCGATGCCGCTCGCCTGGCACGGCGGGGGCTGGACGCAGGGCTTGCAGCAAGAATCACAGGCCGGCGGGTCCGGGCACGTTGGGCAGTCAGGTGGTGGCGGTGGTGGCGGTGGTGGCGGTGGTGGCGGGGGCGGGGGCGGAGGCGGTGGTGCTGTCCCGGTGATCGTCACCTCGTGAGCTACGTTCGGACCGAAGCCTCCCGTCGTCTTGGAGAGGAATAGGCGGACCGTCTTCGTTCCGCTCGTCAAGTAGGCATGATCCAGCCACACCCGGTCCGTCTCGATCGTACCGTCGCCCAGATTCCACTCGCGCCACGCGATCGGGCCGCTCGAGCAGGATGAATCGAAGGAGATCGACTGGCCGGTGGTAGCGGTCATCGGGCTCGCGGTGAAGCACGGGATGAGCTCGCCCGCTGGTGGCGGTGGTGGAGGGGGTGGGGGTGGGGGCGG
>Ga0114923_10000156_pt1 | contig 53780 bp, 97 predicted proteins | sample SumtaG_FD_89578 | JGI IMG/M metagenome (GOLD analysis project Ga0114923, IMG submission 89578) | Deep subsurface microbial communities from Indian Ocean to uncover new lineages of life (NeLLi) - Sumatra_00157 metaG | ecosystem: Environmental > Aquatic > Marine > Oceanic > Sediment | place: near... | reverse complement strand
TTCTTACGCCAGCCGGAATAGGTATGGGAAAATCATATTGAAAATAACTTATTGCGTTAACTGTCGCCGTCACCATTCCAGCGAGATTAGGTATAATATCAACTTCATTCCCTGCACCCCCAACAGCAATATTTAATAAAAATCGGTTACTTCCTGCGCCTCCGCCATGCTTTCCACAACAAACAACGACTCTGTTGATTGGTTTTGTATTATTTGACGCTGAGATCAATTCTACATAAGCACCAACGGTATTGGCTGATGCACTTGAAGTAACATCAGTCATTTTAGTATTTGTTAGGTCATAGCCAGCTTCTAAAGCATGTATTCCGCCGCCATCGACACTTAATAAACTCATGTCAATATCTCATCAATATCATCCTGGGTCCATCCTTCCAATTCTTTAGATGCTATAATTTTCATTCCTAGAATCATGCCTGGACTATCTAAAGGTACTGGATTTCTACCTCCTATATAGTTCATTAATCCTTTTATATTCGAGTCTGTCTCGGAAGCTAAAGAAAGAATTAGAAACCTTTCAACACCAACTCGCGCATAAAATTCATCTTGACTAATCTTTTTATTTATTTGAGCTGGATCATAAGATAGGGTAGAAGTATTCCATATACCGTCACGATTTGCTGTTTCTACAACATGAACTGGAAATCCTAGCACTACCTTGTCTAAATCAATCGGCTCAGAGCTATCGCTAATTAATTCGCCAGTTGTTGTTTTTATTAAATTGTATATCATTAAATAGTCACCTCTAAGCTATTCTAACGAGCCCTGTTGTTCCATCGTTTACAGGTAATGTAAGCGTAAAATCGCCAGCCGTAACAGTCTGAGATCCAAATGTGTGAACAGATATCGCAAGTTTAGTTGCAGAAGTATCGTTGTATAACAGCATGGCATCAAATGCCGTGGACAGAGTTACATCCGAATAAACTATCGACGCGCTAGGTGTAAAGTGAGCGGTCGTCCCATCTAATGTCGGCGCATTTGCAGTTATTACGATTTCACCGCCTGACGTGTAATTTGTTCCTGTTACTTCACCAGTTGCTGAAAACACAGTGGTCGTCGCGTTGACCGTAGCAGTGGCTAAATATAACGCCGCTTTCAGTGTGTCTTTTGTGGTTCCAGCGCGAATCACAGAAGGACCTAAAGCATGCAAGCCATTCATAAAATCAACTTTTGCCTGAGAGCAGAAACTTTGCGTATTTGCCATGATTTGAATCCTTATTAATTAAAATGACGCAGCTATCGATGAGGCTGCAGTGCTATGTTTTAGTTGAACATGAACAGATCGATGAATTTCTTTTTCTCCGCCGTCCCAATATTCTATCGCATAAGTAAGATGCTCTTGATTTTCGAATTGCATTACTCTTCTTTCAAGATCGCCAGCTCGAATTAATCCTTTGGTTGTCGTAATTAAATCATCTGGATCTGGTGTTTTTAATTCTTTCTTAAGGTCTATTTGTTTAATTTGCATAACTTTCTCTTTATTTTCGATTAAACAATGAAGAAATTACGCCTGCAATTGGTGCGATTCCAGTTGCAGCATGAACTCTGTGTTTCTTCTCTCTTTCTCTCATCCCAAAGTATGACCTCAAAAGCATGATAGGGGTACCCATCGATGCGAGAAGCATTGGCCAGAAGTCTTTAATTGTTCCTAATAACTCGTTATTTCTCATCGCAATAGAGGCCGTCATTAACGCGCAGATAGTGAAAACCTGGAGCACTACCAGCCAAGCCATCATCATTGAGATATCTGGCCTCGTTGATGCGCCAGATTGATCGGCCTTTGATAAACTATCTTGTATTGCTGCCCATGATTGAATTTCAGCTATTTCTACATCATATTTTTTTGCTAATATTTCGGCCTGCTGGACTGGTGGTAGTGTGCTTATAGCCTCTTGAGCTTGCGCCCCGGTTGCGTTTTCTGGGAGCTTCTTATCATCCGGCAAGAACTCGTTCACCATGTTAATAATTGCGCCACCACCAGGAACCATCGTTGAAACAACCGCGCTACCTACCTTGCCTAATATTTTTAATATGTTCATTTTGATGCATCATCCTTCACAATATCTTTTGATAAGCACATGGGGCATTCGAGTTTATTCTCATTTTTCAAATCCCAATAAAACCCAGTCCAGCCGCATTTACATAGCAGTCGATCTGAATTCGGTTTATCTATCACTATCGACATATTCAATCTTTAAATCTCTCTTGAGACAAGCGCCAGAGACCATTTTGTAAAGCTTTTTATAAGCGTTTGTTGAATATTGGATTGATATTTGACCATTAACAATAGCACCCTCACCAACAAGCAAGCACCCGGCGGTCTCTTTATCAGTATTACCAATGTGGATCAATATATATTCAAAGTTCGGCACGTTAGCAACTTGTAACATTCCAATATGGAATCCAAATTTTTTCTTGTATCGACTATTGAATCCCCCTACCTCGCGCATTGTCATATCGTAAGTGCCTGCAGGGATCCGAGTTTCACCAGAAACTTTTTCCTCACGGTACTCGTCTTCTAATCCAAAGCACACGAACTCACCATCTACATAGATATTTGAAAGAGTAGCGTCATCATCTGAATATATCCTGTCGACTAATATTCTCATAAATTCACCTCTCGTAAATATGTAAATCTCTAATCGTGATTGATGTTGACTTACAATCTAATTCATCAGCATACCAATTAGCGCAATAGTTATATTCAGTATTGTAGTATTTGCTCCAATACATACCCATCGCAACATGGCTCTGGTTATCGATGTTTTTAGTTTGATACGCAACATCACTGACCACTCGATTGTCGATTTTTAATTCTACGGAACCCTCTGTAATAGTCATGCCGTCTCGGATCGTCAACTCTATTCGGAACCATTCAAGTATATCCATATCATCCATTATAATAGATCCACGCTCTATATTTGGAGCGTGATTATGATTGTAGTCATAAGGGTCTGATGGATCTATTGGGTTTATGGGGGAATAATTAAACTGCCAACTATTTTCAAAATGAGCAAGTTTAATCCTTCCGTTGCTCATTGGTTTGAGTTTTAAGGTTGTTATCGGGTGATTGCCGTTAGGATCTGATGCGTCAATTTTTATCCAATCTTGAAAAAGTATTATCCATTCTGGACCAGCAAACTGATTGTATTTATTGATCCTCAAGTCGAATATATATTTAGTTTCTCGGCCAGCAGTCCATGGAGTGGTTTGATATAGAACGTCGGCTTTTCTGCAATAATGCTTTTCGCAATCTCGCCCATACTGGTAGTCTGGAATGTGCGAGGTGAAAGTTGTTTCATTATCACCATGAATCATTAAGCCGTTGCGGTTAGTCCCGTCCACAAACTCTGGATAGATCTCAACAAACTCTCCAGCAAAACAATTTAAAGACAATATTATCCCTAGTAAAAATACGCATTTCATTTTTGATCCCCTTTAATTTTTTTATTTAAATTTCTTAATTTTATCTATGTCTTCTTTTTTTACTTCTAAATTATCGTTGGCAACCATCCAGTCTGTTAAACCTACAAATGCTTTGCTTGCAACGTTAATAGGATCTCCAGTACTGATTATCTCCAATAAAAGATCGGCCGTATCCCCGTCTTTTGCTTGGACAGAGTCATTATAATCAGAGCTATTTTTTATATTTCTCAATTGTCTTAATGTTCCAAGCGGAAAACCTTGCAGTACGTCCTTGCTAAGCACCAGCCTTTCGATTTCAACTTCATTAGGTACTTCTCCCGTATATGATTTAACTATATAGGAAACATTCTCGCTAAGTTTTGTAAGCGTTAGGCCTGAACCATTTTCAGCAATCAATTCTTCTGACCCATCTGGATTATTGAATTGATTGGTAAATAATTCAGGCTTACCTGGGTATTCCCATTGAGTCATACCCACATTCTTTTTAATAATTATAAGACTCATGCCAAACCTCCAAAGTTACCCATCTTTTGAGCCCATATGTCAAATTCTGCTCTTAGATAGGTTCTGGTAAGCACTTTGTTCGCAGCACCTCCGTTATCTATCATCTTAACTTTATCGCCCCAAGGTAGAGGCACAAGGCTAGATACAGAGCTGGTAGCGAAAATGCTGTTAGGCATAGGAACAAATACAGTGTTTTTACTTCTCGTTACTAATGCCTGGGCGTTGCTATCACCATTTAAAAATCTTTCGATAAACATGGTTCCATCTAAAGTGCTGTAGCTACCAATATTATTAGATTCAGTGGTATTAGTTGACGCCACGTTAGATACTTCTGCACCGGTCGATTCGTTAATAACAATTGTTCTATCGTTAAATGTCATCGTGAAATTTCCACTATCAATTGATGATCGACTTATGGCACAATCTCCAGCGCCGATTGGCGTAGCTGGATCTGTTGTAAATTGAACATTGCCTACATTAGTAATAGCGCCTGTTTCTAATGTTATATAGGCTAGGTAAAGTGTATCTGGCGCGGTCGTCGTATCTAATCCAAAGGTATAAAGCCTATCTTGTACACTGTCATACCAAATCGTATAAATGCCGGTCCAATTATCGACCGCTGCATTGATATTAGCTGGGGTAACAGTCCAAATAACAGAAGTTCCCAATCTTCCTTGAAAATTACCTGTGGACACGATTGGTATTTCCACACTATCAATCAGCGTTCCTTTATGTGGAATAATATTTCCGTCATTCCATAACAAGCCTTCATCATTTAAAGGAAATGGCTGAGCAGGGAAAGCCCAAGGCGATGTTCCTGCTGCAAAAAATTGACCAATATTACTCATAGCGTTGTCCCTACGGCTTCAGTTTGAAATACTTGCCACGTTGAGCCGCTCCAAACCATTTTAAACCTTTGATTATTGAATGCCGCTGTATTGACCGTCATATCTTCAGCAAGACCCATAATAGTATTACCGTTCCGTCCTACAATTAATGAGAATAATGAATAGGGCTGATCAACAACTTGTTCAAAATAGACTGTGGCATTAACAAATAGATTGGCAGTTGGAAGATTTATCGTCACTGTGGCAGCTGAGTTATCAGGTAAAACAATTTCGCCAATTTGTGCTGTTTGTCCGTTTGTTCTTGAAACTCTTTCTCCGCCAATTGCAAGCGCTTGAATAAGTTGCCTTACAGTATCAACCGGAGTATCCAAAGTCATCCCGGCAAGCGTAATCATATTTTTAAGTTCATTAATATAATTATTAAACTCAATCGCCGTCTGGTTGCCGGACGGAGGCGATGTATTATCAACTTTTGTGACAAAATCTTTCATATTAAGTCCCGTGAGTGTATGCGACCAAATAAAATGTAGTGCCACCAATATCAATTGCTATTTGATGGCTTACTGTACCAGCTGTCGTAATGGCATCAGCAACAAATTTTACATTGGGCTCATCAATAGACATTGAACTTAAATCAACTCCGCCAGGATTCCCTCCGCCTGCATTATCTGATTCAATTTTAACCGCATATACATCACCAGCATCATTAGATGCTTTATCAACGGTTAGACCAACGCCAGCCGCACTGGTGCTTGTCACCTTTCTATCCCCAGTCAATAAAACATCGACAGTCGCTTTTTTGCTTGTTCCTTCTGGGCTATCGGTGGTATCAGACACGTCAACTAAATGAACTAAATCATCGCCGGCGGCTTCAGTTGCTGCGGTTCTGTCGGTTAGTGGTTCGGCCATATTTAAAACCCTTATTAAAACTCATAAGATATATTGTCTTGGAACGTATAATCTATTCCATCCTGGAAAGCATATCGCTCACCGGTTTTCAGTTGAAATTGTATCACACAATTAGCGGGTTTTAATTTTGTAAATAAACACTCCATAATTGCAAACTGTGTTGAACCGAAAGGGATAGGAAAATTTAAAGGAAAAATATTGTCTGCGGGCGCTTCAAAATTCACAACAATAGTGAATCTTGCCTCACTCAGCGGCGTTATTCCTGCATTAACGCCAGGATCAACAACAGTTCCAGGAAACCCCATGATAACTGCTAAATTTTCGAAATCTGCGACAGTTTGAACGCCTAACGATGCGAGTTTAACTAATATGTGTAATCGCCTAATGGTTAAATCAGATTCAGCAGAACCCGGGAAACAATCATCTGGAATGCCTAAAGTTGATTCCCATTCTTCAATAAATGCCGTGGTATTTAATGGTATAAACTCAGAATTGTATACTGATAGAAAATTTTCAGCGTCAAGCAGCGTAAAACCAATCCCTCGCAACATGTCATTTTGATTAGTGCCATTGATAAATGAAGCAATAAATAGATCGCCACCAGGAAAATAAGCAGCGATTGACGCTATCATTTCTTCAATGGTGCGCTTTACTAAAAATTGGCTCATGTATAAACAACCGCACCAAGCGTTCCGATCTCACCGGTTGTGATCGTTATATCGCCAGTTGGCGTGGATAGTACAAATGACAACAATTCATCACCGGTCTGAGTATCGATGGTGTTTGCTATTGCGGCTCTGTACTTATCTTCATCAACATTGACGCCAACGGTCGTTTCTTCATCAAAAAATTGCTCAAGAGATGCGGTAATAGCCGTTCTCATGGTTGCTGTATCGGGCGTAATGTTGGTAAATGTGAACGCCGTGGGAACTGCAGTCGGCGCGCTAACGATTACATCAGAACTGGCTGTATTAGCCGGTTTTATTTCTAATATTTTATTTTTAACAGTGGTTACTTCTGATGCTGATGGGATTGGATCAACATCATTGTCTCGCATGAAATAGGTTGTTACAGACCCTATTGCTGGTGTATTTTCTTCAACAAAGACTCGTGTAACCCCGGCAATTAACTTTGCTTGGTTTTCGATATCAGCAACATTAAAATGTGCAACCGGATTCTGTATTCTATCTAATAATCTAATTTTATTGTCTGCATCCGTCTCTTCATCTACGCCGCCACCAACCTCACCAAAATCAACTGATGCATCATTATTTACACCGGCTATCGGAGAGGTTAAGGTTAAGATGGCATCTAAATCTTGATTAACATCTGCACCTAAATCGACGCTTTGAATCGGTACAGAAGCCGCAGTGAAAGCCGCCAATATCGTTCCTGTTGCTGGTGTTGACGGAGATCCGGTAACTGTAAATGTAAAAGTGTTTAGTCCTGTCACGGTGATCACTTTGAGACCGTTGTATTGCGTTTCTACCGCACCAGAAATAGTAACGCCGACATTTGAAGCAATATTATGATCTACTGCCGTGGTTACGGTTGCTAAAGTTCCAACCCGAGTAATTGATGAAACAGAAAGACTTTGAGCGGTTATTGTGGCTACTGCCGTTGTTAAATATTGTAATCCGTCGCTTGATTGATATCCACTGCCTAAAGCTATAACGGTTGTAGCTGTTCCGATTGCGACGATGTTGCCCGTCGATTGAGTTGCGGGTGTTTTAGGCACGCCATACACGCTTGACCATTGCGCTTGATGTTCGCCGGTCGACGTGTCGGGGAAGTTGAGTTTTACCGCTTGATCTAACTGAATGTAAAAGTCAAATTGACGATTTGCGATACCGGTTATCCATGCTCCCATCCAATGGTTTTTTAAGAATGGATTACTGCCAGCTAATTCTCGCTGGGTATCAACCTTAGCCCTTTGAACTACTTCGTCCGCAGTTTCTGGCAAATTTAATGGCATACTAACCTATCCCCGTATTTTCCCAAAGAGGGAAGAATCTTTTCTCAACTTTTGAATTCGGTCGAGTAATAATTGTTATTAATGTTATTGTGCCATTTGATAACGTTGCACTCGATGTTACCGAGTCCGCAATATTATCTTCTACTAATTCTGCCTGTAACGCTTCATCTGCTGCTGTTGTAATTCCGTTTAATGTATTTCTATCTATCCTGGATTGCTCAAATAACCATAACTTTGAACCTATCTCAAATCCTGGAGTACTTTCATTTCCAATCCATCCACGACGCCTTTGAGATTCTAACACTTCTGACGATGAAGCGCGCCTTTCACAAAAAAGACTCATTAAAATAAGCGTATCAAATGAATCGGCTGTTTCAATATCGCCCACCTCATCAATCGATATATCAAAAATACCGTCTGCGTTTTTAGTTAATACTGCATCTATTCCTATTGTCATAATTAACCTGCATTAACATCTGGAGAGCCGCCGACAACAGTGTGGCCACAACTCGCTAAATCACCAACTCGAACAACCCCTTTTCCCTCGGCGTTAACGGTTCCGCTAGCAGTTATTATTGTTGCTGCTGCGTGAGGCCCGGATCCATGGGGCGCTACTGAGTCTCCTAGAACCGATGTTGTTGAACCGTTTGTTTTTACCGAAGGTGCGCCCGGACCCGTTATCAGACCGCCCCCAACTGTTTCCACTCCAACCCTAGCCACTGCTGGCATAATAGCACCTAATTTAAATTAATTGTTGCCGCTGATATGTTGGCATCGCCTGTAGCTGTCACGTTAACATCTCCGCCAGCCGTTATGTCAGTATCTGTTCCTGATATTATATCAACCTTTCCGGTTGTGTCTAATGTCGTGCTTCCTGCGACAGTTATTGATGCATTTCCGCCAACCGTAATAGTTAAATCTTTTTTAACAGTGATTAGAAAACTACCGTTATCTCCAATAATATTGATTTCAATATCGCCGTTATTTTTGTACTGCATTTTGCTTTGAGATAACGGATGATAATAAACAACTTCTCCGACAGGAAGTTCTCTTGGCCTGAGTTTAGGTGTATAGCCTATTCCATGCCGATTGTCTTCTTGTCCTTGCATAGAAAACATGACTACCTCAACTTCATTGTTGGCAGGTAGATTTGCATGATGACCATAAGGGCTAATCATTGTGCAGTTCCCAGTCTTTCCTAAATAAGTAACTTGTTGAATTGCAAAATCAACTTTATCCTCTCCGCCCAAGGTAACAGTTGCCCTGCGAACAATATTCATTATCATATTTTTTAATTTGCGCATCAACCACCACCAAACACAAATGATGCGCCAACATCATCAGACAAGCTATCGGCTGGGTTAGGGGTGTAAGCGTCTTTATCAATCAAGACTAATTCTGTGATATTTCCGTCACTTGCTGAAGTAATAAAGGTTACTCTATTGATCAGCATGGTTTCTTTAATATCCGCAAATTCATCATTCACACTGATCAATTTATTGAATTCCCAAATTTCGTCGAATGCTGTTTTGTGGCCAACAACAACCGCTAAGTATTCCCTGCTCCTGGCGCGCCTTATATTTGACTCCCAGGATGCCCTGGCATCTAACTGGTCTTTACCTGAGGCTTTCTCAGCAATGAAAGCTAATTGTCTACCAGCTCTCGATTTTGTACTAGTAGAACGCCCGCTCTGATCCGTTGTTGACGCGAGATCCGAAACGCCAGAAAAGCTCAGGGCAGACGTATTTTGTTGAGACTTAACAATGTAATCTTTATAAATACCGGTTAAGTCATAATCAAAAGAAGCTGTTTTGACATTATTATCATTGCTACCTCTGATATTTTGTAATTTTTGTTTAAGTTTCTGGGTGCTAGCTCGGTTGATTACAATATCCCCGTTACCATCTTCATTTAAGATAACCTGTCTTTTTCTGGCAAGATTTTCAATAAATTCAAATCCGCCTTCCCCGACTGATACGCCAATTTCATCCTCCGACTTATTAAATATTGGTATATCGCCAGCATTATTAATTACTTTTATATCTAAGCTTAACTGGGTAATCACAGTTTTTATGATATTTTCCAGGCTTATTTCAGAAGCAAGCTCAAAACTATCGAGTGTAGAATCTGAAATATCAGCGACTCGACCCCGGCCTAGAATTTGAATACTGTGAGAATTAGCGTCGTACCCACCACTAACAATATCAATAAAACCGTTAAGCACTTGGATTTCATCAACAAATATCTTGCAGGATTCACCCCCCTTAAACGGCAAAGTCTTTCCTTCTGAAGCCGTGGCAGCGAAACTAAATTCGCGCGCAAAAGTATCCAAAGAGAAAGAAACAGACGCCCCTTCAAAGTCAGTATATTGTATGCCGCTGACTTCCAAAGTTATCATACGGTGAATATCTCAATATCGCCGGACATATAAGATACGTTGATTTCATCGTTTAGGCTGGCAATTCTTTCGCCGTTTTCTGAACTGTTATAATACTGGTAAGCTATTACCCGGGCTGGCAATTTTTGAGTATTGACCGTAATCACCTGCTGCGCGCTGAGCTTTTGCTCGTCAAAAAACTGCTGTGTGATGGTTCTTTGGTCTTCTAGAGAATCAATTGTTTCTGGTGACAGGCTCATGATAATACCGCCGAATCTTTGACTGATTGAAACGCAACTTCTAATGTGCTTTCTACTTCTTCAATTTCGCTCACGGTCTGAAAATCAATGGCTGCAGATGAAGTATAGGCCTGAGATAAAGCATAACCTTTCACAGCGTTATTAATTAGATCGCGATTTTCTTGTCTTTCTATCCTGCCTGCGGTCGTTTGTGGTATTGCAACATCGTCATCGCCGAAAGTAAAGAATAATGATTGGACTGAAAATTGACTTTGTGCGCTATCATAAAGCCCGGGTAGCGCGGCAAAAATATCACTCATACCTTGAGCCAATAAAAGAGGTTGATTAATATTAGTATTGATTGAAGATTGAAAATTGCTCACCAGTTGATTAAAGTCGTTAGATGCACCAGTTAATGAGGTTAAGGTTTTAGTGTTGCCTGTAACTGCCAATACAAAAGAGTTTAATTTATCCTGAGCATCTCGATAGTTCCCTGTAAACGCGTTGGTTACATTAAATAAATTACCAATATCAGCTGTAATATTATCAAAAACACTGGTTCCAGACTCTTCAATAATACTTAAGGTGTTCTCTGTTTCGACAGGGAGCCCGTCGCTATTGGACGGTTTAAAATCGATCTGGATCGTTAAATCGCCAAGTATTCCAACGTCTTCAATCAGCGTGTAATCAACAGCCGCCATATTCTCGATTCGGCCATAAAAAGGATGAATCAAAACGCCAGAGCCTTCACTGTCTAGCGCTCTAAGTAATGCGTCTCTTTTAGCTCTATAATTCGGCTCGTTGATTATCGCTGAGATTTTATATTCGCGCGGCTTTAGCCCTAAATCTTCAATATTTTGAATGTTTGAATTGGGGAATTCATGTTTCGCATGCTTCCTGCCCCCAGTGAGCGATGTCGTATTCACCAAAAAAGGAATATCTTTATAGGACGCAGGGTGTAACTCGTCTCTTAAGGCCATTAACCGGTAGCCTCCATATTCATGCCGACATTAAGTTTCTTCACGTTCCCGGTGTCTCGTCGTTTAATACTTTCTACAGTTCCCGACGGCGCTTTAAGATTGATATCTAAGTTAATTTTAGAATCTCCACCTTCGCCTATTGTCGGACCTTGTCTTATTTCAGGGAGTGATTTGCCTAAATCAAAGCCTGGTGGTAATGATACATTTTGAGCTAATCCAACGCCTCCTGATGGAAGGTTAGTTCTTGACACATCCTTGATACGTTCGGTTATATTAACAACGTTACTCTCGCCAACGCCGAAAAGCTTACCTCTAACTGAGAACGCTTCTTTAAATGATGTATCTAACTCTTGATTGAATATATTACCGGTTGTAACTTTTGCCACGGCTTCTCCGATACCTGTTCCGACGCCTTTGAATACAGACGATATAACAGCGCCAGCATCGACAATAGTCCCTAGCAAACTAACTACAGCGTTGAGGTCTTCCTTTAGAGTTCCCAGACCTTCGCCGGTAAAGGCTTCTTTTAATACACTTCCGATCTGTTTTCCGACCTCTACCGCATCTTTAACAAATATTTTTAAATCATCGCCAAACTGATTTAATTGCTCTGGAGTAATCGAGTCGATAAATTCGCCAAATCGAGTGCCAAGATTAGTTAATATTGGCTCTAATCGGTTGAACACCCTAATGACTCTGTCTTTAATAATAACGCCTAGCTTTCTCATTTTGGAATTGAACGTACCCAACCTAATTTGCGCTTGTTCCTGCGCCACTCGCGTTCCGGTTATACTTTTACTCATGGTATCGAGTAGTCCGATATTGTTTAATATCGATAATCCAACTTTATCATGTTCTTCACCGAATATTTTTGCAATAAACAATGCTTTTTTTGTGGGATCAATCGTGGCATCGATAGCATCTTTAACCATTTGGAATCCGCCAGCAATACCTGATTTTCTGAAATCGATTCCCTGCCTAGTTAGTCGGCCAATAATTGCGCTTAAAGCCGTACCAGCCTGAGCGCCTTTAAATCCACCCTTAGCAACTGCCTGAATAATAGAGTTTAGATCTTCAAACCCTATCCCTGCTGCTCTAGCTTTAGCGCCAGAGAGCACAACCGCCCTACCAGTATCGGCAATTTCTGATGCGCCAAACTTAGCGCCAGCAGCCAATACATTAACAAACCGAGATGTCTGATCGGCTGCTGCGCCAAAGATATTGAGTGATTGAGTTACTATTTCTGCTGCATCAGCAAGCTCAATGCCTGCTGCATTTTTAAGCAATAATACTTGCTCTGTCACGCCGACAAGTGCCGGAATGTTTTTTAGTAACTCTGCTTTTTGAGAAGCGACTATCTTGATAGCGCTAGCGACTTCTGTTTGCGCTGTCGACGAGGCTTTAGCTAGGCGTAAGGTTTCATTCGTCAATAAGCTTAAATCTTTGCCTGTCGCACCAGTGATAGCCGAAAGATCGGCTAGTGAGTCTTGGAAATCAGCGCCAACCGTTATAGCTTTTTTAATGCCAAGAACAATACCAGCACCAAGCACCAAACCTTTCAATCCGCCGAAAGTTTTTTTCAAAGAACCACCGAGTGATTTAGCTTCTCTTTTCAGTTGGCGAAACTGTTTGATTGTTCTTTTTGCGCTGATTCTAAGTTTTCTAAAAGTTCTTGTTGCTTTTAATCTACCTAACGCCCCTGCAATAGCCAATATAGCTTTAGGAAGTTTTTTTATTGGGGCTTTAACATTTTTGGCAGATTGCTTTATTTTTTTAAAGTCAGTATCAACAGAAGCGCTCGCAATTTTCGACATCGATTTAGTCTTAACTAACTCTTTACCGATTGATTTTGTTGACTTAACGATTGCTTTAGAGGATATCTGCCCAACGACAGATGACTTTTTGAAATTAGTATTTATGGATCGGCTAGTTTTCTTGGTAATGCCATCGGTAATAACCAGCTCTTTGCCGAGCCCCTTCATGGACTTTTTAATAGCATTGCCAGATTTTCTAATAGCCTTTGCAGCACCACTGAATTGATCTAAGGCAATGAATGAATATGATACGTTAAAAGCCAACTCAATTCCCCTCTAAATCTTGCCAAGTGAGACCGCTTTTAGCTTGCTGTGCGGTTATTAGTGCGCAGTTTACTATATCAGCACCTTGTTGTGCTGTTATTTCTCCGATCCTCATGCTTGCAACAATATCAGCATTCAATTTTGTATTTATTTTGTTTCTTGCTTGAGTTTTTCTGCCTGCCCATTTGCAATTATCAGGTGAATAACCTTTGCTATTGTCAATTCTTTCTATTGTTGACTTATCATCAGTGCGTAGACCCATATCTTTCAAGAATGTTAAAAATGAATCCCACTCAGGACAGACCTTTATTCCCCTTCCTCCATATCGATCATAGTGTGGACTGTTGGGATTATTGCACCTTGACCTCATATCATTCCACGAATTATACTCAGGAGTATTCGACAACCCGTGATTTATGAGACAACCGCAGTTCTTGGTCAAACCTTTACTTAGATTACCCAATTGATTTGTTTTTACCACTCCACAGATGCAACGGCAAGTGAAATATCTTACATATCCTCTTTGCGGAGATTCATTCAGGATTGTCCAATCGTGGAAAGTATCGCCAGCACCGATCAATAATCTTCTTCCCATTATCGCCTCTTTTCTTCTGATTGTATGCTGTTGGCATCCTGTATGAATTCATCTATTTCAGATAGAGGGATACCTTCTAGATATTCGTAATTTACTCCGCCTTTGAAGAATCTGACGATTTTCCGCATTTGGTATCTTGTTCGTCTTTCTTCAAGGCTGATGCTAGAGTAAAATTTACAAGGTATTCGCCCAACATATTCTCGAAATCATCAGGATGCATGGTTTCGAGTATTGCCATAGTCATATCGACTTCACCCTCAACACTGGCCACGCCTTTAATGCAGAACAGTTTCATAGCCTTGTTAAGCAATGAAGACATATCTTTAGTATAAGCGTGAAGAATGCCCATAACCATTGTTCCGGTCATCTTTTTGGCAGAGGCTTCATTACCTTCATTATCACCATCATTATCATCATCGCCACTATCATCACCATCATCTGAACTACTCATTTTTACAGAAGCGGCATAAAAAGCTGACTTAAAAGGAGTCGTCTTAGAAAGCAATTTCATTGATGGCTCGACAAGGGTAATAAAACCACCTTCTTGCTCTGTACCGCCGTGTGAATACTTTACTGGATGTTCTAGTTCAAAATGGATCTCATTCATTTTTCGCTAACCTTATTGTGCCGGATCTGATTTAAATTCCAGATCGATTGATGTGTCAGCGCCTAATGGCACCTCGTAGTTATTTGTTAATGACGCGTTGTTAAATATACGTCTAAAAGTAACGGTCCTGGCACCTTCTACAACGCTGCCAGTTATGGCAATGCCGTTCTGGCCAGGCTGTGCTTTCCAGACTCGCGCTATCGCTATATTAGTGGGAGTGGGATCAAGCGCGACTTTAATATTGGAAAAATTATCCGTTATATCATCTGCAAGTATCTGCTCTACCGCTCCACCGCCAGACGAAGCCGCCCGTAAAATTTGCTCTCCAAATCCCTCGTCAAATACAACTGAATTCGGCTTAACCGCTACAGTTATATTATTAACAATGAATGTTGGGTTTGCTATTACTGTTCCCATACTATTAACCCTCTGTGCTGAATGTGATACGCATAGTTGCTAAGAACTCGCGTAATTGAGTGACCAATGGTGTTTCCATATCAATAGTTACCTTCCCGTTAGCAATATCTAAAGCAACAATCAAGTTTTCAATAAATTGACTTCGAGCTGCTTCGCCTGCCTCTGTTAAAACAAAGTCGGGACTGGTTAAGTCTGCAAAAAGACCAATTAATGTCGCTTCAATAGCACCTTGATTAGCTATATCTCGCCCAGCAACCAAGTCACCATTTGTCAGTCTTGACTGAGCATAAATAGTACGAAGGTTATTTGAGAAATATTCCCTAGCATTAGACGCTGTATCCACAAAATTCAAGAATTTAAAACTTACATCAGGGTTACCAGCGGTATCGGTCTTATAAGTTGTTACCATTCCGCCAAGTATAATTTGATTGCCAGCTCGGTTATTACCCATGGTTGAAACACCGCCTGTCACGCCGTTTAATTGGCCTATTTCTGTTTGCGTCCATCCTCGACCATTCCGGGTTACTGGGATGATGCTTAATGGCGTATTGAAGTAAGGCTTACTCGCTAACGCAGGCCCACCAAATGCATCAAGACCACCGGTACGACTAATAACAATGTCAGCAATACTCGCACCGTCTGTTAAGCGTCTACCGCGCAAAGATGCTGTTATTGAAGCTTTTACGGCTGGTATCTCAAATACCGATGGGCCTTTAAAGTTTGTTTCGCTAATCGTCTTATCGCCATCAACAAGTAATGATTGACTATTCAGTGCGCCATAAGTTGATAATAAGTTAGACAAGGTATCGGTTTTTGAGGTAAATGCAACTCCGTCTAAAATATCATTGTCGACATTAAAACGAGCATCAAGGAATGTTCTGACTTCTGAAGTATCATCTGCATAAGGCCAAGCAACACCCTGGTAGCGAGTATTGCCGACAACATCAAATACACCAGTTAATACTGGGTCAGTTGCACCGGAAGCCATGGCAACGATTGAGGTTGTAATGCCACCAACACTTCCGGTCACTTCTAAGCCTAATGTGTTGCCGTAAGTTCCCGCATTGATTGCAGTGAGAGTGACAACCCCTAAAGTATTAGCCGCAGAAGTTGGATTTCTGGTCGCGTCTGCCGTAACAGCTGCTGTAATCGAATCGGCAACTGCAGTTTGATCATCGCCGCTTGCTACTGCGACTGATAATTTGTGATTTTGTTCAGAGCCAATGGTGACAAATAGTTCGCCAGCTTCGGTGGCTGTTCCAACCACGGTAATTGTACCGGTAGCATCAACGCCTGATCCGTTATCATCCAATGCTATTGCATCGAATTGAGTGACGTCATTTAATAGTCGTGCTGCGCGGATCATTGCGGCTATTTGTGAATTAGCCCCGAATAAAGTATCCCACGAATTATCGTTTTGGATGTTTTGTTGAAGTTCACCGGCTGTTGCGGTACCTGCCGCAACTTTCTGTCCAATAAACAGTACTTTTTGAGCTTGATTGGCAACCGTAGTAAGCGCACTTACAATGTTGACCGTGGTCTTTGGGTTCGCTTGTATGGTCATTCTTCAATCTCCTGGTTGATTTTTTTAACTGTTTTCTTGGCTGCTTTCTTAACAATAGATACGCAGTTATCAATTTCTGAATCTTTTAATCGGTCTCTCCAAAACTTGCTAATAGGAATACCGTCTTTTGCATCAATCGTGATAACAGAACCTTTTTTATATTGTAAAAAGTCTTTGTTAATGGATAATTTTAATTTGCTACATTTACACATAAAGTTCTCACGGTAATGGTTCGTCATCTAAATCAAGAGATGCGAGTAATGTTTCTGTTCCTAACGTCGTATCCATATTTAATTGAATATCTCTAAATGCAACATTGAAATCTGGATCAACAATATCATCATTTGTAATGTCTGTTAATAGCTGGAAATTAAAGCCGTGGATATAAACCGCTCCGTCATAACTTTCTATTCCATCCCCTAAATACATTAAAGAAGATCCATTCTGTCCATTTAGATTGCTATCAAATTTTACACCAACTAGCCCTTTAAGTAAAAGGGCGCGTACATCGACCATTGTGTCTCGCGATTCTCTCCCTGATAGTTGCTTGGTTGTGTTGTCAAAAACATAAACCGACATATTCTGAATTAATTGCTGTCGCATGTCGCCGCTTCGAGCCGCCGAGCTTATCGAATCATTTCTAGTCGACCTATCTTTTGATGCGTTGCCGTCTTCTAAAACAACAAACGCCCACAGGTCGCCGACCGTTTGCTTGGTGTACATTGATATCGCTTTCTCAAGTGTAGCTGATCCGGACACTCTTAAATCTGAATGAATTAATATTGTTCCCGTCGCGGCTTCTGTTAATGCCTGAGATAACTCATAGGTAAATGATGAGGCGGTTGGAACTGTCGTTATAGTTTGCAGCCCGTTATAACCGAAAGGACTCCCGGGTTCTTCAAGCAACATTGATCCGGTGCCTGTTGTTGGTCCAGAATCAGCGACTGTAAAAGTAAAAGTTTTTCTATTGACTTGATTAAGAAATGGAAAAGTCCCATTAAATTCAGATTCACTTGCACCAGATAAAGTTACATTCTCAAAAAAACCATCGGTGAGATCGTGTGGCGTTAAGGTGATAGCCGTGGCCACTGTTCCAGATCGACTGATCGAGGATATTTCAATCGGTGCGAAAGCCCCGCTAATAGCGACCACTCTCCCTACAGGAAAGCCGTGAGCCGAAGAGGTTAAAACCGTGGCAGTTGTTCCGCTTGGGGTTATACTGACCGCTGTTGCCGACGTTGTAAACAGATTAGTTATCTGTGGCAAAATCGCTAACAGTTGATTGATAACCTCTGATGCTTTCACGTTAACTCTGCTTCCAATGATGAATCAAAAAATCTTTGTGCGTCTTTTTCAGTTGATTTTACGGTATTGCCGACACCTGGTCTAGCGTCCATTTTTTTAGTGCCATCTTCTAAAAATTCAGCGTAAGGTGCGCCATCTCTGATCCCAAACTCCATAGTTTCCGAGCCTTTAATTTGAAATCCAATATTTTTTCTATAATTACCTGAACGGTTAGCCGGCGTTTCACCTGCTGCCGATGCTCTATGTCTTCTGAGTCTACCAGTCTTAGTTCGACCATTGCGATAAATCCGACCAGTTCTATTTCTTTTGATGACTTCTTTTCTTAAATTCATCTGAAGTAATCGACCTAATCTGAAAAAACCTTGGCGAATACCTTGACGCGTATTCTCATCAATATTTTCTAATGACAATAAAATATCTTTATTAGAGCTCGCCTCTTCTAATTTCATGCTTCATTGGCCGCGTTTGCGGTAGTTCCTCTGTTGGTGCATTTTAATAATAACCATTCGTCACGCTCCTCAAAATTTTGAACGTCAAGAATATCTAGCCTCTCACCATTGAATAATACCCACGTTTCTGCTGTTATCCCAGGTAGAAATCTGATAGTTATTCTATGCGTAACGTTAATATCTGTGTTAGTACCATCAAAAATCGTTTCACCGTTAACCGTTTCTATTTTTGCCCATACGTCCGGAGTATCAACAATGAATGTCTCAGTAGCATCGACTCCTGACGACGGCGCGGTCAGAGTCCGTTCTTGAAGATCGATAACATTATTTAAATCGCCAATGCAGATTTTTCGGTGCTTTCTTTTTAATCTGACGCATCTAGGCATAATTTACCCCCAGGCCACAGAAAGACGAATGCTAATACCATTCGACAAAATATTTTTTTTATTCGATGAGACCCTGTAATCTCTATCTCTTAGAGCTGACACTATATCGTCTAAACTAACATAGGAACTGTCCGATTGTTTAATCATTATTATATCAGATTGCATTTCAGCCTCGAGAGTTAAGACGGCTACATAACCCCCCAAAAGGGATATTCGAGATATCTCTGAGTTGATCACATTGATTATTAAGGTTTCAAATATAATTCCGTCAGCAGGTTTGTTTGCTATTGACAATGTTGTTGCATTTCCTGCAGTTTGAAGCGTCATCATAAATCCTCTTGCCAGGTTCCGGAAGCCTGCATATCTGCTGCAGCACCACTAGAAACTCGTGCAGCAATAGAAAAGAATTGGCCTGGTAATGCCGTAAAATCCAAATCCGCGCGTTCATTAAATTGTATTACTTCGGATGATCCAGCCGCCACTGTTAGCGTACCAATCGCTACACCTCCGGAGACCGAAACACTGTCGGTTGCAATCTCCATAATTGAATTATCTTTATCTACATAGGTAAAATTAACATCTCCACCAAAGGTTGGATTTGCCACTATCTCAAAAATAGCCGCCTTATTTGCATCCGTCGATGCGGTAGCTAATAACGGAAATACTTCTGCTCTGTTAACCTTTCCTCCAAAATGTATTCTATTTCTGAATGCGATAATATTGGTTAAAGTTAGTCCTACGGATAGCTGATTATTGCTATCAGATCTTGGCGGCGTGTTTCTTTTTATTTTTCCTTCAACGAATGCGCCTGCTGAAGATCCTTGAATAGTTAAATTTGTAGTGTTGCCTAAATTCTGTGCAAACCAGCCAACCCTGAAAGCTGGGTTACTAACGCTTGGTACTGTATTTAAATTGGCGAATCTAATTATGTGAACTAATATGAAATCGCCTGTTTTATTATCTTCTACAAAAAATTTAATTGCGCCAAATCCCAAATATTGATATTGGATTGCATACACATTGCCTTTCAATGGATCTAAGACGTCCGCAGTATCTCCGGTTAGCATTGTGTCTATATTCCACGAGCTTTGAAAGAAAGGCTCAACAATAGCCGGGGTTCCAACCGTTATCTGTACCCATGCCGCAACCGCTGTCGCACTTGAAAAAGCAAAACTACCAGCAACTACAGGGAGTAATGCTTGAGCCACCACCTGATCGTTGTTTGCCGTGAAGCTGTAATTGGAAACTTGCGCGTTAAGACTTGCTGATATCTCGAGAGCATTATGTTGAACAGTTCCTACAGTCAACGGAACACTGAAAGCGAATCCGTCAACTGTTACGGTAGCCGTTTCAGAACCTGCTGCAGGCGTTGTTACAGTCAGCTCTTGAGCTTCGCTTTCCCCGTTATGAGCATGGAATATACCAAAGTTCTCACCAAGAAACCCAAAGACAAACGAATTCTCGGCAGTTACAAGCCCCGCTGCTTGTTGGCTATTTGCTACACCGACAGAAAATACAGCCGTGAATCGCGCAATAGCGCCTTGTCCCGGCCTATATTTTAGTTGTCGCAGCGACAATATACTCCCTAACCCATCTGCCGCTGTACCAGTTTGAGATGTAAACTTATTATCTACAATAGAGTTAGAGCCAGACGACGCGCTATCGGTGACAGTTAAAGTCTGACCTAATAATCCGTACTCTGCGCTAATTTGAGTTACAGGTGTGTAAGATTCTGAAATCAAGTCACCAAAAGCAGTCTTTGGTAAGTTTTTGACTATAACCTTGAGTTCTGTGGTTTCACTTGGAGATGTTTCAAAAGAGGCCAGCCATTTATCGCGGAGGACAGAATCCATTATTGGTTCAATACCGGTCGATAGGAATACATTACTATCTCTAAGTACAGAGCGACCCCAAATAGCATCGGTTCCGGTTAATGAAAATCTAACAAGATCCCCAGGCCGTAATTTGTGACCAACAGTAATTGTTGTTTCAGGCTTATCGGTGGTTTCTTGTAAAAGAATATCTCGATCGCCAAAATTACTAATAGTACCAATTGCACCAATATTAATTTTTGTCCAGCCATTAGTTGATATTGGTATTCGTACAGTCATTTAACAAACTCTTGTTATTCTAAATTGTCCGTATATTGATTTAACACCCGATAACTGTGCTGCAGATTCACAATCGTCTCCACAATCGCCACGATTATAATACCAATGCGCAACATGTCGCTTGATTGCTGATTCGATATTGTCGCCACAATTAAATGCTTTGGTAACAAACTCCACAGTAATAGCCTGTTCGCGATTATCGGTATCGGTTGGCCAACTCTTATCTTCAAATAATAAAATTTCTGAATTCTGAGTATTCTTTTTCAAGTAATAATCAGTTGATGGGACAGTTGTTTCAACGTCGCTCACCAAATGCTTAACAGATGTAATGGTATTTACGGGGTCGCGTTTTAATAAAATACGGTCGTTTGCAGGAAAACAATCCATTAAAAGATTCCAGGTAATAGCTCTGAAATCTCGCCCGGTATATTTTTCGCCCCACTTAGTCGATGCGTCAATCATGACTTGAATTAAAATATCATCTATTGTGTTGGAAACCTTAAGATAAGATTTCATATCAGCCAGAAGTACAGGCGACGCGACTTGAGAGACGAACACATAAACTTCAGATTGAGGAACAACCGTATGCGTCATCTCTTTGTAGCTCTGCGCTTATCTTTTTTTGCTGGATTTTCTTCAGCTCTAGCCTTGTCAACTTTTGGCGCTGCTTTTTCTTCTTTTACTTCAACAGCTTTTCCCTGCAGTATCGCTACATGGCCTAGATCATCAGATACGGTGTAAGTTTTGCCCGCTTTAACATTTAGTATTGGCGCGTTCGGAATGACGGGATCACCCCAATCGCCAGACTCAATAAATTTAACTTTCATTGTGAACTCTCCTAAAAAATAACCCCCAAATTGAGGGTTATTTGCATTTTCAGCTTATATATTATTCAGCAGATGGGGCAGTTTTAGGATTACCTAAAATAGCTTGGGCTGAAAAGTTAGTGCCGCCAGTAGTGGTGCCAGCACTCACAATAGATAAGCGCTGGAACTGCTTCTTGCCAATTGAACCGACACGAAGAACAGAGTCATCATCTGCGGCAACAAAACCAGTTAAAACACCTAGAATATTAGCGGTTGGTACAACTGTTGACCCGGTGAAGCCAACAACGTCCGCTTCTTCAAGCAATAAAGCATAAGTACCATCTGTGATTGTTCCGCTTTGAATTGAAAACTCAAGAGATTCAAAACCAAGCGTATCAATAACTGCGCCGACTGTGGTTGTATTGGTCGTGATATTCTGAACTGCTAAAGCAATCGAGGTTTTCACGTTACTATGTAAATCTTTTTCCATGATGTTATCCCCTTATGGAATGACTTAAAAACGGGGCGCCTAAACCCCATCAAAATTAAGCTGTGATTGTTAAAGTCTTAAAGGCTTCAGGAAGAGTTACTTTGCCTGTGTTCCATCGATTAATTGTGAATTCCACAATAGCCTTTTTCTTTTGCGTCAACTCATCGCGAATCAAACTAATGCCTGTTCGATCAACAATTGTATAGCCGCGCTGGAAATCAGCAAACACGATTGGTCGATTAGTAGCTGCGATATCGGGCATATCCTCTAAAATGATGTAAGAGAAGCCGTTCAACGTATTTGCTACCGGGCCATTCATACCTGGCTGCCATAAGAAAACACCGTCAGTAGACTTTAATGTTCGTAAGGTCGCAAGTGTTCGACGATTTAGGCCATACATCGGATTGTAGCCGACTTTAAGATCACCGGTTAGCAAGATAACATCGTCGGCAACTAATGCGCCGCCTGCTGTACCAACACGCGAATCAGCAAGAATAGTTGCATTAGTCATAAAGCCTTCTGGTACTTTGAAGCCAGAACCAACAACAAACCCGTTACCTTCCCCTTGTGCGAACGCTTCACCAGCATCACTCATGATTTCTGATTCCATATCGAAAGCAGAATCCATCAACATATCTTTGGTGATTGGCACCGTGACTGTTTGACGGAAAGCGGTCAGTGTTTCGTTACTGTAATCTGAAGTACTATCGTCGCCGGTATCGGCTTCGCCTTCATAGGTAGCAATCAGCAAATTATTTCGAACAGGGATTTCAAGTGATTTATTGCCAACGGTACGAACTCTGGCAACCTGGCGAACATTACTAATTTCAGTAATTTTCTTTAAGATGACATTATCGAACTCGGGATCATCAACTAAATAACCGCCTTCAACATCACTATCTGTACGAAGCAATGCTTTCTGTTCGTCTGGAAGTTCTCGGCCTTCACCGATCTGACAAAAACGATTTAACGCTTTGTATTCATCTTTTTCTTTGTAGTTGACATTTTTCTTGCCATTACCAGATTGAGCCATTGAAATTTCAAGAGCATTACAGCGCTCTGTCATTTCTTCAAGTTCTTTCTTTTGTTGGTTAGCGGCAAGTGCTACTTTTTGATTAGCTTCTTCCATGATATCCATGGCAGTATTGATTTTCTCAATCTTTGCTTTGGATTCAGCGGTGTCCGCATTTTTGGATTCAACGGCTGAACGTAATTCAGTGACCGCCTCCATTACTTCTCTATTATCGTCTGACATTAGTCATTACCTCGTTGGTTTAGTGAATACCTTCGGTAATGACCTCCCGTCACCACAACTAACGACCTCCCGCCGTTAGAGCTTGGTTGGTTTAAGCAACCGCAGTTGCGGTTTTCTTAAGTAATTCTATTAGTTCTTGATTTGATTCTCGCTGTTTGATGGCTTTCGATGCCATTTTAAGAGATTCTATTAAGTCGGAATCATCTTTTTTTTGATTTTCTTTTTGCTGTTTAACGATCATCTTAGCAGCGTCATCACTAAAACCGTTAGCCTTTAATGCTTTTTCCAGCTCTCTAGGAGTCATTTTATCAATATCCGAAGCATTAAACTTTTTCTTTACCTGCGTGATTTGTGCTGCTGGATTCATCGGCTCATCAACGATAGAGCCCTCCCAAATAGTCGCTTTGGTGATAACTCTTATATCTCCATCCATGTGGAATTCTTCAGCAGTAAATCCAATAGAAAAATCAGTCAATGCTTTTTGCAATGCTAATACGTGAGCCTCTTTACCTTGCTGAACTTCCAGATTAATTTCACCAATAGCAAATAATCCGCGATCATCTTCTAAAGCGTTTTGAATAGGGAAGATGCCAATTGTTCTCATGTGATGATCTTTCAATCGAATGTTTCTTTGTCTTGAGGCTAAATCAGCTAATGAATCCCTAAATGCGCCTTTAACAAAACGGTCTTTGACGCCGAAAAAATCGCCGCGATCAATATCCCAAGTAGCTATGTAACCCTCAACAATGCCAACTTGAATCCCATTTCGGTCAATCTGCTTGCATTCAGTAATCTTACCTTGCTGGCTATGAGCTAGGCTTTTTGGTTCTTGATTTGAATTATCTTCATCTTCAATGTCGATAGGACCAGTTGTTTTAACTGCAGCAAAAATATGAGTATGACCTTCACCAAATTCATCAATGGAAGTTCGTTCACCGTTGACAGTGTGCCAATGAAATCCTGCATTTTCAGGATCAACGACTTCTATACTGGTTTTTAGACCGTCAGCAGTTACATGGATATGTTGAGGCATTTTTTTGATCCTTTATGGTTTGCTCTATTCTAAACTCTAAGTTAAGTGAACGCAAATTCTGGTGCCGGGACAACTGTTTCAATATTTTCTTGTAAATCCGAATCAAATATAAACTTCCTGGATCTTAAAGCTTCTTTCTGGCTTATTGTCGAAGTGCAACGGCAATTTATAACGTTCGCAAGGCTTGCGCCCAAAGAAGTATCGCCAGGAATTCTTAGTTTTTGGCCTCCGACTGTAAAATTTTCATCGATCTTTACTTTTTGTCCATCTGCTGCGACATGACTAAATGGAGTTCTTCTAACTAGCTCATCACCAGCGGCTATCCATTCTTTGCTTGGCTTAAATTCTATGCCGGGTCTTGTCGTAAGGGTAGTTGCTTCAATTTGTTTTGCTTGTTCTGCAATGTTTTGTACTTCAGTGTTGGCAATGCCAGTATTTCTACCGCCTAGCTTCCTTTTAAGCGATGCGCCTGCATTAATACCTGCGACTCGTCTTGATGGTAATTCACCTGGCAAAGCGCTTTCTGATGCTTCTTGTAATCCAAATATTATAGAGTCATTAATATTTTTTTGGGTTGTTCCGAGTATAAATCTGGTTTGTTGTGGCGATCTATCGAAATAATAAGCAGCTAATAATGCAGCTATTAAAATCGTTTCATCATCCGTTGCTTGGAGTGATTTAGGGAAGCTGTCTGATAGTTGACTATCAAAGCTTTTCCCGGTCCTATTGTAATTTTTCAGCAATAATGAATCCATATCATCGAAAAATAACTGAGCGTTTAATATTTCGCCTCTTTCCACAAATGCTATAGTGGCCGCTTTGACTATTTTGTTATTCAGCGGACGCAAGTCTTTTATAAATTTCTTTTCTAAAGACCGTTTCTTTTTTAAATCTCTTCTGGCTTGAAGCGTTGACATTATTCTTCTGTCACTATATCTCGTACAAGTACTGGTTCTGTTGACTCGTCTTCAAATGGGTCTGTACCGAGAGGCACCATTGATGCTTGCTGGTAAACTACATCTCCGCCGTCTATTTCATCTCTAGCCAGGAACTCAGACCTCAATTCGTCAGCAGTTTCAATATTGATATCTCTTCTAGTTTTAAGTTGTTTCAATTCTCGGTCAACGAGTGCCGTAATAGAGCGCGGGTCGTAAGTGATTTTAACCTTGGCGGGATCTAATCCAAAGCGAGGTACTAATAAATTTGTTAAGCCAGCGAATAACACGTCGGCAGTCGGTAGAACCGCATCGTCATAGAGTGCTGTTTTCGCTACTTCATAGTTGTTCAGCGTTGTAGCATCCACAGTGACTAAGGGTAATGGGACGTTGTATTGTAAGGCTACAGATTGCTTTGCCATTTCCTGCAATTTGGCAAAATCCATATCTTTATTGGTGTTGCCTAATTCGGTAACCGTCATCTCTTCGCCGGATGTTACCGCGATACTCTCGCCGTTTGTATTGCCGTAAGAGTCCCTTATTGAATCCTTAGCTGCGGTGAAATCATCGGGCTCTAAGTCATCCTTAATGTGGAAATGCAAACTCAATCGACCGCCTTTTTCCAAAATGGTGAGATTATGGTCATTCCCTGCAATATGTTGATTAGCTTCACGAGATGCAGATACCAATAGTGATTGACCTCGAAGCTGTGAGTTATTTCGTGTCGAATATCCTCTGATTTGCCTTGTTTCAGTAAACTGATCTTTGATGTAACGTATTACATTTTTCTTAATGACCGGCTTAAAAACTCCCGTCAAAGTATTACCGGTTATTTGAATGTTATCAGGATAACCATTATTACCTTCAGTCACCGTGACGTTTTTAGGGCTAATCGGTTGAAGCTGAAGAGGCGGTCTATTAATATTGCCAATCGCCACCATTTCGGTTTCGTTGGTGATCAAATAATCTCGACAAATAGTTTCAAAGAATAAAATTTTAGTAAAATAAGGGCTCGGTTGACTTAAAAAGTCAAGTATTGGATGGTCCTTGATTAATTCGTCATTAATTCTGAGTACCGGGTTGATCGAAGCGAACGCCCGAGCAATAATATTTATTGGGATCGATACGGCTGTTGATTTTTCATACAGATTAAGCGCACTTGTTGGGGTCTGCGCTGCGCCATTACCGAAAGCAAAAAAACTTCCCAATGAATGGGATGTGCCAAGCGCTGCTGTGGACTTCTTCTCTATTTCTGGATATAGCATTAATTGACCATTAGAGCTGCTGTAACGACCTGGGCTACAATCATAACATACATCAATTTATTCAGCACTTGACAAAATTTTATCCTTAATCCATTTTTAGCTTGCATTACTTCGGCTAGTTGAGACAGATAAATAACAACAATTGCAACCAGTGAGCCGCTAATAGAGACAAATAAAGTAGATGATAAATAATAATTTGTTATCGATAATCCGTAAAATACGCCAGCCATTCCAAATATTGCAGCGATTATACAAGCTGTTATTTCTAATATTCCTGAAAACATTGTATTCCCCTTAATGATGCTTGAGGCAGGGTTTGAACCTACATTCTAAGGCTTTATCCGGTTAAGCTACTCAAGCGTTCTTGTTATCTTCTTTCTGTCGTTTCAACGCTTCTTCACGCTGCCTTTCGCGTTCCTCTAGAACTCTGTCGTATCCAGCTTTAACCATTAAATCTATTTTTTAGCCTTGCTTGAAGGTATTCCGTTGAGTATCTAAGTGCGTCAATAAAATGATTGAAATCATCCACGGGCTTATTAGTCATTTTATTATTTCTATCTACAAACCAAGAGTAGTTATTAAATTCAACCATAAATTCAACTAGGTGGCAATTTACGATAATTTCATAGTCTAGGAGTAAGTCGATACCTGATCGAATGCTGTCCGCCCCTTTCACAGCCCCTTTAACTTTTATTTTTTTGTTTTTTAATGAGTCAATTGATTTTGGTTCTGAGCTATCAGCTACCGTCATATGCTTATGAAGCTTTAGCTTTTTAATTTCTTCTGAAATGACCTCATTGCTCATGCCTTTTTCATAAAAGCCATTATACACATAAATCTTTTTATTTACCTTATCTATGTATGACTCAACAAATGCCGTTGGGTCGTTGGTGTAGCCAAAATCAAGTCCTTGCGCGCATTCTAAACCTTTTATTTCATCTTCTTTGATTAGCCTTGTCGTAACATTATTAAAAATAAGTCCTGCTGCAGTACCCCAATTACCAAGGGCATAGATATTATAAAACCTTGGATTGGTTAGTTTTTTGTTTTCTAATACTTGTTTATAATCATCATCAATAAACTGGTTATCTAAATATGTTGTTTTTAATGTGAATACATTTGACATTGGGCTATCAAAAAATATGTCTTTAATCCAGTGTTGCTCAGAAATAGGATTGAGAGTTAATGTTATTTGTTTTAATACGCCATGATTGCCGCGCAATCTTAAATCGAGCTGTTCAAAGTCTTCTTGCAATAACTCGGTTGCTTCCTCTATCCAAATTGATGTGACGCCCTCGATTGATTTTAGTTTTTCAACATCATCTAGACCGCTGAACATTATTTGGCTACCGGTCGGTTTATAAACAATAGTTTTATCAGTAAGGTTTATGCTGAATTCTTTAGTTAGCCCCCACTTGGATATGATTGATTTTATTAGGGCGAATACTGATCGCTTGATAGTTCTATCAACTTTTCGAACTATGAGGAAATTATGATTTTCTTTGATAACTCTTAATAGGACTTTTCTTGCTACTTTGTGAGATTTTGAACTACCAGCCCCGCCCCATAAAACTTGGTATCTGGATTTATCTTTGAAGTACGACACAAAAGCTGGTGCCGTTTTATTCATATATCCACGTATTTCAGCGAGGTCTACCACTCATATTTTCCGGTATCTGAAACTATACTTACATTAGTATTAATATCTTGCCTATCATTCATATCTGTTACGTTCTTAGCAACAAAGATAGCAAAGGTCTTGTCATAGTTACCAATTAAGCCATTTTGGATTAAAATATTCTTCTGGTAATCCTCTGCCTTTTTTATAGCGCCGAAAAACTCTGTATATTCTTTGGCCCAATTAAGCAAAGTATCTCGGTGAACACCTATGCTGGTAGCGAACGCCTCTTTAGTTGGGAGTGGGCATGGAATTAATACTGCTTTACCATGCTGGTTAACTATTGCCACTTCGTCACCATCATCATTCTCTTTCATTAAAGGCTTGTATGGCTCCTGATTAAAGAACTCTATTACTTGATCGCAATATTCTTGTTTATATTTAGTTGGTGCGCCGCCTGCGTGCTTTTCTTTATTTGTACTCATGGTAACTCTTTTTGTTGCCTAAGATTATATTATACAGAAAATATTAAAATTGCGAATTTTGTGGATTCCATTCTAGTGTTGGCATTATTTATTTTGTTTTTACTGAAGAAAACACGCCTGTTTTTGGGGGTTCACATCCGCTACCACTAACCAACACCCCATCTTCAACCATTTTTTTTATTGAATATTCGTACTTTAGTTTCATTTCTTTTATGATAAACATTTTAATATCGTCATCAATTGAATTATTGTTAATCTCCATAATATCAATATATGCGTCCTGCAATGATGTTCGACCAAAAGCCAACATAGCCAATACTGTTGCGGTATCATTGAAATCTTTACCGCAATAAAAATTAATTGTTTGACCATTGAATTCTACTGTTTGTTTTTCTGGATCATATATCATCATTTTGGCCCACCTTCCCATTTTGGCTCACTCCGAATCTCATCAATCTTTGATAGTATTTCTTCTGGGGTGAATGGCGATGCAAATCCTTCCCCTTTTACTCTGATGACCGAATTGGTAGGAAGGCTAGGTTTTATTTCTTCCCAAGGATAACTTTCAACACTGTCAATACTATCAATACTATCAATATTAACAAACTCTTTGGTTTCTTCGTTTATGATTAGGAAGTTAGTCATTTGATTTCTCCAATCCACTCAATAGATTTGTGTATTCGCTGTATTTTTCAATCATTTCGTTGGTCATGTCTGGATCGCCAGCGTGACAGTCAATAAATGCTTTTGCTGCCTCGAACAGGTTTTTATATTCTTGATTAACGTTAAAATGATTAGCTATTGCTATGGCATCACATTTGTTTATAATTATCCCTGTATGAAGCAAATCACCATCAGGAGTATTTAGCATTAAATCATTGGTATTCATCACCAATACTTCGCTGACAATGCTGCAACTCCATTTATGCTTTGTTATATCAGTCATCATTATTCCGACCCAGGAGGATTGGCCATAGCCGCAAAAATACCACTATCTAACCACTGTTTATCTATTGGCTGATACCCGCCGCTTAAAGGCGCAGTTATTCGTCGTTTCGAACAGATCACGCACTCTTCATACTTATGCATGCCTGTGTCCTTTTTGATTGTCCAGCTGTGCAATATGTGCATCACTTCATTCCTTGATCGGATTGAGTAAAAGGTCTTTATGTCGGATTTTTAAATGTTTGTCAGTTTCATACCAGCCAATTCTAATATTCCAATCAGACCAATAACAGTGGTTATTCGGCTTCTCGCTTTTATCGTCACCGTACCATGTTCGACAAATCATGTAATTTTCTGGCATTATGAAACCACCTTCTTGATTCATCACCGATTCCTCTAATATTTGCTGTGTTTTTTCGTTAGAGCAATTCATTTTTATTATGAAAACTCCAACAATACACCCAATGAATGCGGCAACAATCGATCCCAAACCTACACCAAGACCAACCTCTAAAGGATTCCCGCCTTGAATAGTCACGTCTAAATAAAATATGGTAGACAGACATAAAACAATTAATAATATAATAACTCTCATTACGATTCACTCAACTCTAATAATTCATTATCTTTAACTTTGCAAAATTTATCATCTACTTCAAGATAATCTTCTTTTTCCCAGCCTACTAGATCGCCTGATTCGACAGATCGTACAATAAGAGTTAATCCGTGCAAATTCATATAGGTGAAATATTGTCCTTTAGGGCCTACCAACTCAAAACATGTTTCTCCTTTTTGCCACCCATCCCACGAATCAGAACAGCCACACAACACAAGGACTGCCGATAACGAAAGTGCCATATATTTACTCATCACAACCCCCTCTACTCACCCATAAGTCTACCGCAATCGCCGCCACCACACTTACCAATACAACTGCATGCTCGGGTAATTTGGTAATCGGGAATATTTTGTTTAAAAGCATGAGTGATACACATATAAACAAGGACATCAATGTAAAAAATAATAATCTCATTCTCTACCCCTCACTTTCGCCATAAATAGAAACACAATATTCAATAGGTGACGAGCCATCTTCATGTTCGTAAGATTTCAGCATGGTTTTTGCTTTCTCAATTAATCCCAAATGATGCGCCTCCTCATTCCATCCGGCCTTGGACCCGCAAGGTATGACAAAGAATGTTTCATATCCGTTGGTTGCCGATTCATATAATGTTGTCACTGGTATTTCAGCAGCAATAAATTCACGCCTGCATTCTATAAGTGCTACTTTATTCCAAGACGTAATGCCCATTGATTGACGCTGTACGTGACTCATTATTATTTATCCTTATTAATTGGCGCGTGAGACTGGAATCGAACCAGCTATCCCCCGGTTAATATCGGTTGCTCAACCAAATTAAGCTACTCACGCTAAATTTTAAGTCGCTGGGCAAGAATTAATATACGCCTAAGATGATGTAATCCCAATAGCTTGTATCTTCTTGACGGGAGAAGCGGCTAGCTCCTTATTCCCGCGTTGCTCCATCATCACCTAAGCCATCACACTTAGTTCACTGATGTAATTCTTAACGTCTCTTAATTATATGCGCTTTATCTTGCAAATAATGTAATGAGTGGTTTCGCTATCTTTTGCTTTTCTAGCTTCACCTCCTTCAAGCAAGTTTAAGCCTAAATCCTCACAGTATTCTTCAAGCTCTTCTCTTTCGTCAGAAACTAACTGTACATCTGACCATTCGTACCAGTCATAAGTGTTTTTAAATAGACCAAACATAATATTCATTTCAACTCCAAATCCAAGAGATTAACGTTACAAATACAAATGCCGCAGTACCGAGCAAAAGACCGCCAATTAAAGTTTCTCTACCTTCGATTGGGCTCTTTTCAGCTATGCAGGCCGAGTAAAGGATAAATGCTAACCATAGGAGGGCTATCGTCCAAGATGTATTAATCATAAAATCAATCATTCTCCACCCCATTGCTCAGATACATTGTAAGTATACTTCTTTCTATTTTTTATCCAATTTCGATTGTCGATTATTATTTTCCAATAAACGCTCGCGGGAATAATATTTCTGATAATTCTTTTAAGTTTTGCGGTATTTCTTTTAGAAGCTATGATGTCAATTTCACCATGCCTAACAACTATATCGGCGCGATATATTCCTGATCTCATCAAAAAACCTTCCAGCTCATAGAAAGTCATTCTTCACCTTTAAACTTACTAACGCAACCAATGACCACAACATTAAACAATTTCGGATTATCCCTATGCCAATCCCTTAAAGTGCTAGTTGGTTTGTTGCATAAACGAGACATATGAGTGAGCCCTTTAAGACCCGCTCTTTTGCATTGTTTGGATGGTGTCATTGGTATTTTTCGGTTTTACTTAAGATAAACTGAATTATACACGGATATCATACACAATCAAGTATAATTAATGATTGTCGCTCATTTTAGATGGGATTATTCTTCTTCTGGCTTTTTATCCATCGAATCGACGCCAGCTTGAATATCATTCCAAGGGGTCAGGTTTTTGTTGTTGGTGATATTGAGGTTTTCTGAGAAGGCGGATACTTTGGCAAGCTTACCAATCAATTCTAAATTCTTGGTTTTGTCAGGCCATTTGATTTTTTTAACGATTGATTCAATGTCTTCATCGTCACTTCTTGATGTTAGGGTCAATAAGTCTATTCCGGATATCGATATACGCCAGGCTTTAGGCCAATCAGACAGCACTTTAAAAGACCTCATATCATCTCGCATGATGTCGAGAATGTCTAGCTCATCGATTTCTTTGAGCCTTTTGGCGACATATTCCGCATTTAATTCGAATTTCTTTTCGGCTATTTCTTTAGCTTGTATATACAACTCGTCAATCCTTTCCTGAACCTTTTCGATTTTATGAAAGGTTGAAGCTTTCTCATGTATGACTTTTTGCCCTGCTTTACTATCAGGAAACGCGACCCTAAATGATGATGATTGACAGCCATGCAAGACGTAATGACCCGCATAAGCATCTATCTCTGAATCAGTTGGTTTTGCCTGGCTCATGTGCTCGCCGGTGGCTTATGTGAATTAAAAATATGTCGAATTAATTCGTCGGCTGTCTTGGGGTGGTCTATTTCAAACGCAAATGACCTATTCTTTTCTATTAAGTTCAGAGGCGGCACTATGCGATTTAATTTGTTCTTAGCGGCACATACTACTTCTTGCCAAGCATCATAAACGCAAGGCGTGAGCTTAATAACTCTAGGCCAAAGGTTGAGCGCATTTTTGAATTGTTCTTCGGTATTGCACGAATGAAGCACTTTACTCCACCACATCAATATATCGTAACTATTAAATCCTCTAAAACTCATGTATTTTACTCACCTGCTGACTTACATAATTCAAGTGCTTGTTCCGGTTCAAACCCTTCTTTCAGATATGCCATATATGCGATCATTTTAATTTCAGCTACTAATGCCATGCTGCATATAAAATCAGGCAATTCTCTTTTGAACTTTGCCCGCATAGCTTCGGATTCATCGATTTTTTTATCTGATAGGAGGGTTATATTGTCATTATTCATGAGTCACCTGGGTTATTTGATTTTATCGGCGTCTTGTTTGCTGGATTTATGGGCTAGGCTTTCAACTAATACCAATCTATCTTCTAACGATGAATCGCAGGACTGCTTGCTTTCGATGTTATGAACGATTGACTGAGAATAGGCATCAACAATCTTCCCTAAGCCGGCATTATTCAGCGATACAGAAAGGACTAATAGCGATCCTGAAAAGACTAAGGTTCCTTTAGAGGCGTATTGCTCTAAGTTTCCTGTATTCCTTATCTTTGATTTAGCCATTATTCATCTTCCATAATGCTTTCACCAAAATTATGTTCTGGTACTTTATTAAAAGCGTCCAGTAGTGCTCGCAAGTCGTCATTCTGTATAGTCAGCTTTTCGTTATGCCTGGCTAATCTTTCGACATCCAGTTTTAATAAATCATTTTCTTGTTGCAAATTTGCCATAAAAAAATCCCCTACGTTAATAGGGGTAATTGCCTCTTGTCTTCCTTGACGGCTGTCGTTAAAACTTAAGCTGCTTTCTTTGATTCTTCATTTTCAAAAGTCAAAAAATACCCATATAACCGGCCAATTGTTATTGCGGTTTCGACGCTGCCAATACCAAAAAGAATAACTTCATTTCCTCTAAGTATATGCCAGCAATTATTTCGATGGCAGATTTGATACATGATAGTTTCATTTGAAAACCTGTTTAAATTCAGTTTCTAGTATAATTGATTGAGCTGTATGGTGCAATTATCACTGTTTAAGTAAAAATTCTGCCCTTTAATTGTTAGCTAACCAATCAACACATTGTTGGTATTTTTCAGATTCCTTTCTAAAGCTTTTTAACACCTGATCTTTAGTTTTACCTTCTCTCCATAAGGATTGAGTAAGCTCTTCTTCACTCATGTATTCGAGTTCTATTTCAATTGTAAGGAGATTCTTTTCAGACTTACTTAAAGCGTCTTTGATTAATTGCATTATTGTTTTTTTCATAAAAATTTCCCTATAAGTTTTTTGTTCGCTCAAAAATTCTAATCTGCCCATGTTTATCGATAGCGTCTATAAGTTTTTGAGCATCATTATAACCGGCATCTCTTAATGCAAGCATGTATATCCTGTCTTTTTCAGTAAATATGCCATTAACTTTATCTCCCGAGCAACGATTCCTAAATACACTCAATAGAGAATTATCAATATAAACCGATGCATCGACTTCAACAGGAAACCATGCTAGCTCTGTATTAAAATTATCCATAATATTTCCCCCTTAAAGTTTTCCATAAATGTATTTTACTAATATCATTAACATATACGCAGGCATTGATATTGGCCAATACAACCCTAAAAGAACGGCAGTAAATAAATCACTATCAATTGCCGGGCCATCACCAACAAGCCTCTTATAAAAGATTGCGCTAGGTACTATTGATACAGCTAAATACACAATAAGTTCAGTCATAAAACTTTCCGTTGTTACTTTAAAAACCATAAAGCTTTTAGATATTTGTCTGTCGCTTGGCGTCAACTTCGTTAAATGAACTTAACCTAAGCACGTTTAAATTATCTTTCAAGTCCTTTATTTTTACTTTTCTGGCAATGTAGTTGCTTGATATTCGACTAATATAATTATCATACGTTTGGCTATTTCTTCTTGTTAATGCAGATAAAGAAAGCAAAACTTTGTCTGAAAAACCTTCCTTCTCAAGATCACACAATGCTATATGAGAATCCTCTATGACATCATGAAGAACTGCAACAATGCGATAATCATCATCATCGAACTGCATCATCAATCTCAATGGATGAAGTATATAAGACTCGCCACCTTTATCTACTTGGTTTGTATGAGCATCAACAGCTATTCGTATTGCTTTATCTAAGTTCATAAATTTTCCTTGGTTATTAGCCACTCATTGCAGGATGCAGAATTATAGAGGGTGGTAACAATATTGCAATCGCATGACCCCACCAAGGAGCTTCTGTCGCCGCCTCAAGATAATCATCAAAAAAAGGAGGTGGAGATCGATCGTATCTATCGTAAAATTCTTTCATCCGACCTCTAAAACTTGCGGTAACAAATAAAATTAAAATTAAGTCGGCTATAATACCAGCCAACAACCACCATAATACAAATTCAATATTCATTATATTTTCCTTATTGTTCAATTGGTTTATCAAGTTTTATTCATTAAATTCATTGCTAAATTAAACCCGCACTCTGCCGTATCTGGTCTGAAACCACGTATTTTCTTTAGTTCGCATAAAAGTAATTTTTTATCCCATAACTTTATTGTATTAACCCTTTCTTGAGTTCCATCAGATATAAGATTTTCATTTCTTAATTTATAGAATTCGGGCTGACTAACGCCCGATAATTTCAACGCTTCTTTAAACGTTATTAATTCCACGCGAACACCTCTTTGATTGCATTTCTTTCCCAGTCGAGATTATCAGCACTGCATTTTGGCTCTATTTTCGATTTCATGCCGTCTACCCACCAGTGTTGATCGCAAAAAGTACATCCACAATCATCACATTGCAGCCAATTACTACCATTTATATTTATTTTGGTTAGATTATGGTTCATTGACTCACCTATTTAATTATCCGCGTGGCCGTCTAAAATAGCCTTAAGTTCTTCTACTGCAATCAAAGGTAATTGATAGCGTGTAGCCCATTCTTGGATATCTTTAACGAGCTCAACCGATATATTAATGGTGGATTTTTCGTTGACTTCTTCTTGCGTGATTTCCATGCCGCTATTAACCGCAGGAAGGTTCGTCGTCACTTTAGGGCTAGAAATATCTACAATTAACTTTTCTACGGTTTCTTCAGCCTTGTGTTTGATAGCATCAACCTTTTTTATGGCCTTTTTCTCTTCTTCAGGTCGCATTTCTTCACGCTCCCTATCTCGCTTATTCTGTTCTGATTTTTCATGTTCAGAAATTCGAGTTTTGATAACAGCAACCAAGTCTTCATTATCTTTGGTCACCAGTTGTGGCGTGTCGCTGAATAAAAATTTGTAATCGCTGGCCAATTCTCGCAGCGTGGTTAAATTAACCTTTACCTTTTTAGCGATTTGATTTGATTCAATCTTGAATTTAGCTACTACCTCATCGACAGCATTTTGTAATGATTCGATGGTTCGCTTGTTTTTCATTGCTGCAGCAAAATCCGGCATTCCATCAAAAAACTGCTGGAGCATTGTTGGTTCAATCTCTTTATTTATCTTAGATGAATGGTCGATTATTTGCTGAACCGCTTTTGCTTCAATATCTCTTTTCTTTGCTTCTTTGGCTTGTTTAACCTGCTTTTCACCATGACTCTGCATTTTTTGCAATACTGAATCGATTTTAGCCGCTACCGTGGCAAATTCTGAATAACTGACAAACTTGCCTTGGACATCTTCAACTAGCGTTTTAAGGTCTGCTCTGGCCTTCTTGGTCGATTTATTGAGTTGGTCTTTATCGGCGAAGTCTTGATCAGTTTCTAATACCCGGGTCATCTCAAACTGTGATCGACTTTTAATGATATCCAGGCAGTCAGTTATATTTGACGAAATTTGAGTACCAGTGACCTCAAAGGTTATTAACGGGAATGATTCAGCTTTTTCGGCAATGACAGTTTCCTGAACAGCTTCAACCTGATATTCAGCCAAATCTTTCTCAAATTGAGCCCATCCGGCAATTAATGCTTCTCGGCGTTCCGGAACAGGTAGGTACCACATACGCTCCATATTTTCTTCGGTGCCATCGCTTACGACAAATATTGATTTATCGGCGCCGCTAACCAGTAATTGTTGCTCCAACTGCCAAAAATAGTGAGGCTCTAGAATTTCGTTTTTAACGTTTTCAGCTAAAGTTGAATTGAATAACTTATGCTCAAAGACTGTGTCGTTAAGCATTGTTAGACCATCAAATGATGCCAGATATTTTGTATCTTCTAACAATCCGGTAACAGGATACAATTCTTCACCGATCATCTCTTCGATAATCGGCCTAGCCAAAGCTTCAGTTGCATGGCCTTTGTCGAAAATTCTTTGTTGAGAATCACTAACAGGTTTTGAGATTCCTGTTTTCTTGAGTTTTAATAATTCATTCCGACTCATGTATTTAGATTCGCCCATCATTGCCGCAGCCTCTGATGCGGTGAAATTCTCTAATCTGACTTTGTGCCAATCTTTAGTACCCTGCGTTAATTTAAGCGTTATCATTATTAATTCCTTCAATTTGATTTTTTTGTGATTGTGTTAATGGTGCTTTAGCTTCAGCCTTAGAGATAACATCATCGATTGTTATCATTTCGGCTTGAACAGCCTTCTCCCACTTAGGGAAGTTTTCTTCAAATTTATCCTGCGGATACTCTGTCAACTCAGGATTAACCACTTTAATTTCAGGAGTATGGTCGTTTACATCGAAAGATTTACCTTCCATTTCGTCCATAGTTGGTTCGCTTCCTATTTCTGGCCATGCTTTTCTTAATGCTTGCGCTTCCGCACATTTAGCTAATTGAGCAAAAGGTCGCTTTTTCCACATAGCATTCGGTGCCGGAGTTGTATTTTTTTGCACCGCGTAATTTTCTAGCCAGTATTCTTTAGCTACAAATTTAACGACAACATCGCCAACCAGTTTATAAACTGTGTATTTGCACCATTCTGGATAAGTGACAGAGAAATCCTTTTTATAGGCATCTTGTCCGCTTATGGTAACCGGTGGTCCGAATTTTGGCTCATCAGCACCCGCATAATTACCGGACCTATCAGCTTGAATTCGGTAAAGCCCAATACCAGGCATAACCACATCGCGCCACTCACTTTGTCCAGTTTGTGAGTTTTTGACATTCATTGGCACCAAATGGACCGGCTTCATCATAATATCGAGTTCTCGTGCTGCACAATAATCAATAGCCATTACAATTGAGCTTGGATTAGCCCCAGGATATATGGTTGAACACAGCGCATTCCATTTAGGCTCGTCAATCCCTCGCTCTACAAGATATGGATTATCCTGTTCAAAAATTGTTAATTCATTCATATCTCTACACCTGATAATAAAATAATTACAATCAAAACGACGAATCCAAGCCGGCCGCCCAGAAGTCTTTCTAATTTATTAATCATTATTAATTGCCCTCGCTTCAGTTGAATCAAACTCTTGTCGCATTTCAGAATCGCTTTCATTTTCTTGATCGTTGAGGTCGTTTTCAATATCTATAATGATTTCACCGATTTGATATTTTGCGTTATGAATCATGGCTTTTTTGATTTCCACAGCTTCTTTCAATATATTAGCTGTTTCTAGACCTTCAATATCATCCTCTGCCACGTGTTGATACAAGTCTTTGTGAGTGATATCAATAATAGCCTCATAAACATCAGTATCTTCTGCAATAGCTACCATTATAAATTCTTGAACCATTACATCATCCCAATGCTTTTCAGGTAATTCAAAGAAGTGACAATTTACATATTTTTTTAATGTTTGCATTTTATTCATCCGTTGTTTTGTTTTACTACCCACTTAGCCCTAATTAAAGAGCTTTGGTTATTGGTTGGTTAGGGTTAATTAACTATTTTCATCGAGCAGCATTTTAACAACGTCATTCTTCAACAAGCCTTGCTCCTTCATATTCATAACCACCTTAGTAGCAAATGCAGCATCATATTGAAGCTTCATTTCGGTTGAGAACTTTTTAGAGTAACTTCTTATTTTATCATCAACATTTTGCCAGCCCCGATCATTCATAAATAATTGTTTAATATGTTCTGGTATTAATATCTCCTTATTGTTTTTAATGATGGTATTAGACTCAATTAAGCTGTCTAAGTGAACATCTATTAGCGCCTCAAGCTTTACGTTAATCGTTTCAGTAATTTTTTTAGTTATTTGTGCTTCAATCTTATCTTTAATGCTTGCAGATATTTCTCTCACAACCTCTCTCTTCACATGAGATTCCAGAGCCTCGGTTAACTCTTCTTCATCTAGCCAAAAATCTTCTACCTCAATAGTGAACTTCATTCTTCTTTCCTTTTAGTTAATGTTTTGTTTCGGACGATTTAGAGATTACACCTGTTGATTTTAGATTGCAAGCTTTAATTATGCTTTTATTTATATTTTATATTTTCTTGACTATATTTTGTATTAGCATTACTATAAGTGCACATTATTTAAAAAGAGGCGTAAAAATGAATATTAAGAAGTCTATAAGGGTCGCTATGGCTCATAAAGGCATACCCAATCAAGGAGCATTAGCTAATATTTCTGAAGTGGATAAGATGACTATATCTAACATTATGATGGATAAGCCGACGTCATTATCAACCATTAAGAAAGTTGCTGATGCTATGGGCTATTCGGTAAGTGATTTTATTAAATTAGGGGAAGAATAATGGATCGTGTTTTATTTGCTGACTGTAATAAACAATTACCTGACAGTAAGTCTCTTAGGCTTGTTATTTACAGGCTGGTCAAAAATAATGAGGTCATCTATGTTGGGCAATCTAAAAATTTGAAAAGTAGGGCTTGCTCACACAGAGGTAACGAGGCTGATTTTGACTATGTATATTTCTTTGATGTGGATCCTTTTGATGCAAATAATATTGAGGCTGAAAATATTGTAAATCACAACCCCAAATTTAACACAAACCTGCCTAAAAATGACAGCTACATAGCTAAGGCAGCTTTCAAGAAAGAGATGTTGTCAGCCATAAATATGATTATAGATGCTTCCCCAACCGTATTTGATGGCGGCGAGTGTAGAAGTGATAGGTTTTACTACGATAAAGAATTTTGTAAATCAATGGTTAAAGATGTTCTAAACCTTCATAAAAGGGAGATTAAACAATGAATATCCGATTACCCAGCACCAACACTGAAGCATCACGAAGGACATTAGAATTAACCAAATTTCGACCAAAGGTCTCGATGTCTGGCGCTGAAAAAACTAGCAATCTAAAGCAATCAGCCAACCAAAAAAAGCATGATGAAAGGGTTGAATATTTTAATTCTAAAGAAAAACAGGGAAACTAACATGTTCGGAATAAAAACAATGAAAATTAAAGAGCAGGCAAAAGAAATTAAACAACAGGCAGTAACAATAAAAGATCAGGAAGAAAAAATTAGATTTTTAGGGCGTGACAAATCCAGGCTAGATTTTCATATCGAACAATTAGAGAAAACGATCCAAGATTATTGTTCAGCAATGGAAGCTGTTGGATTGAGGTCGTAATGCATAAACTATATGGAGTCTTCTTAATTAGCATGACCTGCATTATTGGATTGTTAATTCTTTCGATGATGGCTATTAACGATATATCAAGGAAAAATCTTTGTAGATATTCTGTATATGGGATACCTGATTATAAAATTGTCGATGGCAATCTATTTTGCAGGTCATCTGATAATAGCTTTCAATTATTAACCAAACATAAAGCCAGGTCATCGCATCTGGACGATCATAAATCGGAGAAAGATAGTGACTGATACTAATAAAAAATTAGCGAAAATATCAAAAGCAACTTTGGAAATACAAGAAAGAGGAATTCTTAATTTTTGGATATATGTCGATTATGAAGATGGATTTTCGCAAGGTGTCGGTGGTTTATGTCTTGATAAATACGATAAAACGTTAGATTCTCGGGTTGGCACAGCTTACGGATGTGAACTGATAAGGCGTTTGTTAATCGAACTACAAGTAAATGATTTCAGCGAAATGAAAGGCTTGCATGTCTGGGTTATGGGTGACGGATATGGCTTTTCATTTAAGCCACAAGGAATCAAAGCGTTAGATACCAATAATAAAAAATCGAAAGCGGTGATGTTTCAGAAAATATATGATCAATTCATAACCGAACTTGACGAAAAGGAGAAAGAATAGTGAGTGTCGATAAAACAATAAAAGATCGCGATAGCAAATATGGAGCTTATGCGGATTACGCTAAAACATGCTATCAATTAAAATTTGTATCCGATCACTCGAAACATCATAAAGATTTCTGCCATATTCATACAGAAGCGCTAGATATGATATTTTGTAAGATAGCCAGGATATTAAATGGCGATCCAAATCTCATTGATAATTGGCATGATATTGCCGGGTATGCGAGATTAGTTGAGATTGAACTTGAAAAGGAGGAGTAATTCGAATGAGAGCTAGAAAATTAAATGAATCAAACTTTTGCGAGGTTGATAGCTGCACAGGGGTGGCTGACAGCATGGTTTATTCAAGATCGTTAGAAAAGGTAATCATTTGTTGTGATACTTGTGCTGATGAAGTTATCGACGAGGGGGTGCCTGAATATTGGGATACTTGTGATAACTGTGGGTGCAGATTACCTATAAATTAGTTTGGAATAAAAATAAACTTGAAAAGTAGTAAATAACATAAGATAATGCGAATGCGGTGTGGTAGCCGTTTGATAAGAAATTAGTTGATTAAGGGTATTTAAGTAACGTGTAATCTTTGGTGGGTTTTCTTTCTATCATCTGATTTCACCCCTCTATCAACAGAGGTTACATGTTATTTAAGTACCCTTTTTTTATGCCTATCAAATAGCTACCCCTCAAGAGTTCTTCTTAACGAACTGTTTATATCTCTACCGCAAATATAATGTAATCGATTCAGGTGGAATTAAAGCACTAGAATAAAATTAATAACTGTTTGTGTATTTTTGGGATTTAACCCACTACGAATAATAATTAATCTAATTCTTGCGTGGCAGCGCAACACTAATGTATTGGCTAAGGATAGCTGATTAATATCTAACTCATGGATACCCATCGCGTCATTGAGAGTTAGTTCCAGAATAAAGGTTTGCATAAGGTCTGTTGATTTTAGGAATACAATTTAAATGTAACTCATTTGTTGTACTTGGCTTCGGTCAAGAATAAGTACCCAGTCAGAAATGGCTCCCTTGGTAGGGTTTAAGGGGAAAGGCGATAGCATTCATAAATAAGAGGTTTTATGATCACGTACTTATATGTCATTAGAAGCGGTATGAATCATTCAGATCCTGTAAAGATTGGAATTGCTAACAATGTTGAAAGTAGAATGTATGACTTACAAATAGGTAATCCGCAAGAACTAAATATTTTATATAAATTACCAATGAATAGTAGAAGGCATGCTCACATGGTTGAAACTAGACTTCATAAACAATTAAAAAGACATAACATTAGAGGTGAGTGGTTTAGAGCTAGATCGTTAAGTAAAATTAACTTTAAAGAACTATTAGCAGAAAGAGAACATGAGAAATTTTTTAACGAAGATGATTGGGAAATGATATGTGAGGCTAATCGACATATCTAAACCCTCATTAGACAAGATCTAAATTAAATTTAAACAACAAACCAAAAGGAAGGAAAATGGATAAAGTAACTGTAAAAAAATCGGAGTTATTAAGCTCATTAGAAGCGAACCTTGGTTCACATAAAGAAGAATTAATTGAAATGCTTGAAAATAGGCGTGAAAAAATAAGACTGGATTTCGATGTTCAATTAAAGCACATGAATGAACTACCGAAGTATCAACCAAAAGAAAACTTTCATTTTCAAACGCCAGAAGACCACACAAAAGATTATGAAAAAGCAATAAGAATGGCTGAAATGTCTGTCAATAATGAGATTGAATTGACAGACAGGCAGTTTGATCAATTAGTTATGGATAACTGGTCGTGGAGTATTGGAAACGATATGCTAAAAACACAGTATTTAGGCATATAGTTCCCATTAGACAGACTGCGGAGATAAAAATGCTAGTAACTGAATACAATAACTCAACAAAAGAATATAGATACTACGATAAGAAACTGGATTGGATAGTTTAGCGGGTTTGGCAAAACAAAGAAAGAAGCTAAAACAAATTACTTTCTAACTCAGATAATGAAAAATCAAGTCGGGATTATATCATTTGAACCCTGCGCCTAATTAGCCGAACTATAACTTAAATACAAGGAAACGATAATGAATAATGAAAAACCAAGTATAAATGTTCAAGATGGGAGTCTTGGTATCTGGTTCGAAAGCTGTGATGAAAAGCTATTAAAAACAATCATGATTAGCTTATGCGCGCGTTTACGTAAATCCGGCTGGAATATCCATGTGCCTTATGAAGAACATAAAGATGGTCGCAATGGTAAGCGATTCGACAAAAGGTGGGCTGAACGTCATAGAAAAGGTTTTCATTCAGGCCTAGAGCTTGAAGCCAACCTTCATGGCCGATGTTTAGATTTTAAATTTTGGGAAAATGTTATTGATCATACTGACGAAAATAGAAGCGGTGGACGATATATTTTTGATAAGGAGTCTAAGATGCCTTATCTAGTAAGAATCCGATTAGCAGCCACTAAACAATTGATTATTAATCACCTTAAAAAACATTATGAAGCTGAAGTAAGTGATAGGTCAAAGTTCTTTACAAAGAAGCTAAAACCAGCAATAGAACGGGTAATGGAAAGAATTAAAAGCAGCGGTCACTACGATGCTGAGCTAGGTCACGCAAGGATTCATGGTAGCTATAATAAAACCCTTGATGGTAAAACTATAAAGCATGGCCAATTTGTTTATACAACAGATTATAAGGGTCGCGTGATTACTGGTCATGCTTATTACGATCTAAATATGAACTGGAATATTGTCACAGGCAAGTATGGTCGTCTGATAAAGCACAACCATGAAATATGGGCTAACAATCCTGGTGATCTTCGAACAAAAAGAAATGAACGCAGAGCTAGAAGGGCTTTGGAAGACCTTATGGCTCGCTCAATTAAAGCAATGGACTTCGATAAAGCGAAAATTATTAAAGGCGTGCTTTTTGGTGACCAACCTCTTTTTCATGTAATTAAAGACGGCCTTTATTATCGTCCAAACGGATCTGGCTATACCAATGACTCTATAGATGCAGGTAAATACACAGAGGAAGAAGTGGCGCATTACCGAACCTGTTCTGAATTGTCAGTAAAACCAATATATCAAGACGCAGCATAATTTGTGATTAACCAACCTTATTGTTAATGGAGAATAAAATACAATGTTAAATGCAGAGTTTATAGAAAAATACGTCAAGCTTTCAGAAATGAAGGCTGGTGATACCGCGATATCAAAAGATAGAGAAAGATTTTTTGTCTGTGGACATCACTATAATTTCTTAAAAAAAGGTAATGAGTTATCAATACTTGAGCTTAATGATCTTAGTGATCAGTATTCAGATAAAAGAGATATGTCTCAGCCTGTACTTATATTGAAGCGTGGTGACCAGTTCGTTTGCACTGCTTAATAATGGAGAAATAGAATGAGTAAATTCGATGAAGATTTTGATGAGCCTATGTATTTTTCTCATGGTGCTTATGTTGTCACCGGTAAAATATCAAGAGAAGATGCTGCTCAAAGGATTAGCGAGCATATCGAGGAGGAAGTTACACCAGAGTCCATTGTGTTAGATCGAGTAAGATTTGGCTTCCCGCCTGATTGTGCTGACTGCGAACCAGGTGTTGGTGTTTGGTGTACTGGAGCTGGTAAAGGTAAAGGCACTCAGCCTGTATGGGTTTTAGAATGAGTCAGTCAATCCACAGCGAGTACATGCCCAAAGCCGACACTATAACCGCTCTAAAAGATGATGGTTATGGCCGCAGGCAGATATGGGACTTGCTTCAACTATTTAGAAAGAGTTTTAGCGGTAGGGAATTTTCAGATATAGACCGCAAGTTTCGCGATGTGGTCCGTAAAGAACCAGCTCATAATTTAGTATCACCAACTAAGCCACAGTCAGAGATTGATCAAGAAGATAAGCGAGCTCTTGACCTGGCTAATAAGCCTGATAACGCGCATGACCGGGCTGTTCAATCTCATAATATCGATGGTGACAATATGTCAAAGGATGATGCTTTGGCTTTTTACATGAAGTCTAGAAATGAAACTTAAAATAAAAGGGTTGATTAAATCATAGATAATAATTGCAGTATCATTAATACTATATTATAATCAATGTAAATCAACTACCTTTTAGGTGAAGCATGAAAACAGAAGTGATAATGAAACGCAAGTTATTCGGTAAAGAGATATCTCAAAAAAGCAAAAGCGAATATTTTAGTGCTACCGACTTGGTTAGAGCTGGGAATATTTGGAGGGCAAGCAATGGATTATCTTTATTTGATATGAAAAGTTGGTTTCAGCAGGTAGGAACGAAAGATTTTATCTTAGAATTAGAAAATCATTATGGAAAAGTTAAGATTAGCGGGCGAGGTCGCGGCAATCATACTTGGGTCCATCCTTTACTTTTTATTGATATGGCACTTGCTATCTCTCCAAAGCTCAAAATTGAGGTTTATCAGTGGATCTATGATTCGTTGCTTAAATATAGAAATGAGAGTGGCGATAGCTATAAAGCCATGAGCGGAGCATTATTCCATCATGAGTCTAATAAAGATCTATTCCGTAGACGAATAATGTTAATCGCATCAAAAATAAAAGAAATATGTAAGGTTAGGGATTGGCAAAAAGCAACCGAACAACAATTGAAGTTGAGAGAGAAAATTCAATACAACATTACAATTATCGCCAACGTTCTTAGAAACAATGACAAGGCGGTGGAATATGGGATAAGGGAAGCAATGAAAAATAACAAGGATTAATCTAATGAAATTCCTTCCTCACCAATTAATGTGTGAAAAATGCCAATATCTAAAAAGAAATTGTGATCATTTAAAATTTGATCAAATGAAGCCTGTTGGTGAATATTCAGGGGTGTCCATTTTGGTTAAATGTACCGACTATAAAAAAAGGATTAAAAGATAATGAAATACAGCATTATACTGGCTGATCCACCTTGGCAATTCAACAATAAAAATACCGGTGGCTCAATGATCTCAGGCGCCTCAAACCAATATCAAACTACATCAATCGAAGACTTAAAAAAAATCCCTGTTAATGATATAACTGCTGATGATGCTATTTTAATAATGTGGTACGTTGGCGCAATGCCGCAAGAAGCAATTGACCTAGTTAAATCCTGGGGATTTACTCTAAAAAATATGAATGGATTCGTCTGGAATAAATTAACTGTTAAATCGAAGCCGTTTTTTGGGATGGGGTTTTACACTCTGGCCGGTAGTGAGTCTGCAATCATTGCGACAAAAGGTAAATTTAAACCGGCATCGCATAGTGTTAGAGCCGTTATCACAGCGCCAATCGGTAAGCATTCAGAAAAACCGAAGGAATTCAGAGAAGCAATCGTTGAACTTTGCGGCGACTTACCCAGGTTAGAAATGTTTGCTAGGGAAGAAACTAAAGGGTGGACGGTCTTCGGTAACGAAGCGCCAAATTCAATAGAAATCTAAAATAAACCACAATAAATTTACATTAATTATATAGCGTGCTACTATATTATAAAGATTGATAACAAGGTTAATAAATTGACATTAAAAGAATACATAGACGAAAAATACGAAGGCTTTCAGATAGCGTTTGCATATGCCCAAGGCGTTCAACCTGCCCAGGTTACTCAATGGTTGAAGAAGGAATTTATTGTTATCGATGATACGCTTTACAGCAAAAGGCGCGATCTGAAGATAGAGCTTAAATAAATAAGGAAACGATGATGAAAGGTAAATTATCAATAACAAGACCTCATATTTCAAAAGGCAAAGAAAAGATTGTTTTGGAGGTGAAGGACGTACTATCTAATGTGCAATTTCTAACTGTTGAAGTGGATTTAGATGTGTTTACGCGAGCTTTGACTGGGCGGTCAGAAGTTGATTGTGATATGAAGTTTAGAGCGCTTGACAGAATCGGAATTAAATAGGAAACGATAGCATGAGCTACATAGCAGCACTCTTTGTGCAAACTGACGGTTGTTATTATAACCTCGAGAATGTTGATCCTTGGGATATTGAAAGAGATGCAAAAAAATATGATGGTTCGCATCCGGTTGTAGCTCATCCACCATGCCAATTATGGGGCAAGATGGCAAACGTTAATTATGCCCGTTGGGGTGGTGAACACAATAAGCCTGGGAACGATGGAGGCTGTTTTAAAAGTGCGTTAGAGAGTGTCAATCGTTTCGGTGGAGTATTAGAGCATCCAGCGCAAACGTACGCCTGGAAAGAGTATGGCTTGAGTAAGCCTAAACAGGGATGCTGGATAAAGAGTGGTGATGGGTGGGCTTGTGAGGTTTGGCAAAGCGCTTATGGGCATAAGGCAAATAAAGCCACTTGGTTATACTATAAAGGGAATAGCGAGCCGCCTGAATTGAATTGGGATAGACCAAAAGGAAGTCATCAAATTGGCTTTCAAGACCAGCGTGGAAAGGCTAAAAATAAACCAACATTAAGTAAACGCGAAGCAAATGCCACACCTACAAGATTTAGAGATGTATTAATTGATATTGCTAGAAGCGCTTAAAGGAATAGCAGGTAAGTCCCAATTTATAAGGGCTGTAGAGATTTAGTTAAATATTTTAGGTTATGTAGTAAAAAAGGTGAAACATGAGCAAAGCAATGGCATTAACCAAGATTCAGATCAGGAAAACTCTTAATAAAATCGATTTAATGGTTGATCCAGAAACCAAAAAAGCAGCATTTGTTTTAACTCATGCGAGTATGAGAATCACAGAAGTTGCCTTACTGCAGGTAAAAACAATTATGTATCCATCAGGCAAAATCAGAGAAGAGATTTTTCTACCTGCAAAAATTTGTAAGATGTTAACGTCTGGCACGATTTGGCTAACCAATAAAAAGGCGCGCGAAGCTATACAGGCTGTGATTGATTACCGCATTAAACGAAAGTGGGGCTTGTCTCTGAATGATGATAGTTATCAGGGTTTAATGGGTGATAGTCGATTGCTTTATAATAACAGGGGTAGAAGCTACTCTCTTAGTGATAAAAAACGAATTATGGCTGATGGGTCAATTAATATTTACAAGGCGTGTGACGCGCTACAAGACTTAATGAAGAAGATTTATAAACGATGTGGTTTGCATGATGCTAGCTCCCATAGTGGTCGCCAATCTTATGCAACAAACGCAGCAGAGGCGGGCGTACCGCTTGATGTTATAGCGGTAGGGATGAGGCACAAATATCCTGAAATGACGTTGCATTATATCGCCATTAGGCCGAAACAAATAGAACATTGCTACGAAGTGGCATTTTAACTAACAACCAAGGAAAATTTTATGATAAATAAGGCATTGATAAAGAAAGTCCGCAAAGTATGGAAAAAGGCAAAAAAAGACGGCTCATGCGAGTTTGATGATGTTGAGTATGCGATCCATAAAGCAGGAGTCACGGAGTATCAAAGGGGCTATTTGGCCGCCAAACTAGAAGAAATCGGGAACTGTCTTTCAAGTGAAAGTGAAGATTGGCTTTGGGAAGTCGAGAAAGTTTTAGGTTATTTTGTTGAAGAAGATTAATTATAGGGAAAATTTTATGCAAACAGTAATACCAATAACTTTACTAATAACGACGTTCTATTCCATTGTAGGCTTTAGCTTTTCAAAATTAACAGCTGCGGCTACAGGTAGGGATTTTGATTTTATTGTGTTTATCTCGTGGCCGCTTGCCGCAATTGTTTTTGCGTTTATTAAGCTAGACCACAACTAATAGGGAAAGTTTGACCATGCAAAAAACAAACGGCGTAACTAAATTTTTAAAGCATAAAAAGCATCCTAAGTGCAAAGGCTGGACAGACAATACCCCCGATGCAGGGGTTGAATTTGAATGTGGCTATGAGTCTTATTTAAGCTGTGAAGAATGCAAATATGGCCTCGGCCGTAAAGATCCTGAAGCTAAATGTAATCAATCTGAGTAAATGGGGGGAAGTTTTATGGATAAATGTGACCATGAGTTAGAGCTAATTGATGAGTCTTTTGACCATGAATACGGAACAGAAGTCATTCAATTCATGCAATGCATTATATGTGGTGCAACTAGCGATGATGATTCAGATATAAAAGAACCGGATATAGAAGTGCCAGACGGCTATTTTGATGAGCAATAATTACGGGGAAATTTTAAATGAATAAATCATGGTGCGGAACCAAAGAAATAACTCTTCTAGATTGTCCTTTTTGCGGGTCAAAACCAAAGTTGATTCATATTGGTAATGATCACACAAAGAGAAGAAAAATAGAGGTTAAGTGTCCTAGTTGCAGAATAAAAAGAGTTGATGCGGCTATCTCGCATAGTTTTGAATGGCTTGAAGATATTGCCGCCAAAAACTGGAATCAACGACCAACTGACGAAACATAGGAAAATTTTATGTATAAATCAATGGCAAAATCACACCCAAGCCTTTCGAGAGGCCGTGTTTGGTGTACAACTTGTGGCCGAAGTCAGAAAAATGACTCAGCGAATTCTCTTCAAAATGGATGGCCTAAGTGTTGTGGTTACACCATGACAATAGATTCACCAGAAGAACGAAAGAAACTTTAGGGGAAACTTTATGAGCAATTGGATAAGTATTGAGGATAGGCTGCCTGATCTCGATGAATGGGTTACAGGCTTTCAAGACAGGAGATATGACTTAATACTGAAAGGTATAGGTAGTGAAGACACAAAAGTTCTTCCGGTTATGTTTGGTGGCTTTGATTCTTTTGACACCCCATTATGGAATCAAACTAGCTTGCACTATATATCCGATATAACCCACTGGCAACCATTACCAGAACCACCAACAACATAGGAAAATTTAATTAAAAAATGAAAGATTTCCAATTAACAAAGCATAACCTAAATGAGTTATTCGAGACGCTTTCAAGAGATCTGGAAGATGACGCTATTTTAATTATAACAACTCAAAAGCCTGGTACAGGAAAATGGGGGATGGCGCGGCTTTGGTATGCTTGGATGAATACTACCGCTCAATGGATGGCGAACAATGGCGCTAGAATGCCTTTGTGCGTTAAACCGGATGGAAGCCATTATGGTAAACGTTTATTTAACAAAGATGACGCACATAGCTTGTTCACCTCTCAATGGCTTGGATTAGATGTCGACGGAAACCGGTTAAGCTGGGCTAAGAAATCACACGACGGAATGCGTGCGGCGACAAAGGGTGAACGATTTAATGCTATGCTGCAACATGAAAATTATGCATTAGAGCGTGGCATCATGCTATTTCAACCTAGAGATAGCGAATATAGAAAACTTCACGAAGAGCAAAATCAATAATGGCTAAACAAACCAAAATAACAAAGTCTGCACGTGGCGAAGATTGTCAAATTCGCATTCCAGGGGTTTGTTCGTTTGATCCAGATACAACCGTATTTTGTCACATTGGAGGTGCCGGTATGGGGATCAAGGCAAATGACATGCACGGCGCCTATGGATGTCATAAATGTCACCAAGCAATAGATCGGCAGGTGGCAACAGAATGGACATCGTGGGATTTAAAGCTCTTTCATTATGACGGAATGGTTAGAACTCAATTAATTTTATTAGATAAAGGACTGATAAAAATATGAAATACGACATAACGCCAGTCCCAAAGCCGCGACAAACACGTTCTGATAAATGGAAAAAAAGACCTTGCGTTATGCGTTATAGGGCTTTTGCTGATGAATGCAGACTAAAGAAAGTAAGGATTTCTGATTGTGGCGACACAATAACATTTCATATTTCTATGCCTAAATCATGGAGCAAGAAAAAGCAAGAAGATATGAATCATATGCCTCACCAACAAAAGCCTGATATCGACAATCTAACAAAAGCATTATTAGATGCGGTTCTTAAAGAAGATTGCACGGTATATGATATACGTATTAATAAAATATGGTCTTATGTTGGGGCTATTGAAATTATATAATTGGTCGAATAAACACTTAAATCTTTCAATAAAGAAATTAGACGATTAGAAAAGGTGTTGTTATAATAAATTTTTAATAACCTAAAAGGGAACATGATGAAAAACGATTGCGAATTAATGATCTGTAATGGCGGTAACGATGATGATGGCGAGCCAGACCTAAAGCCTAAGCCATAGAAGTTAAATGTTTACATATTATTGCATTATAATTGCTGCTTTTTTAGCTGGGAATTCTGTTAAAGAATACAGATTTTTGGCCATTGCTGTATTTTCAGAATTCCTATTACATAAATTAGCATACAACCACTTATTCTTAGATTTCAGGTCTGAGAATAAGTTTTTTATTTTTTATCTATACGCGACAATCCAACTACCTATTATGTGTTTATTACTTATTTTGAAATCCCATTTTGTAATAACAGGTTTAATTTTTATAAACATGGTTTATAATCTATTGACTCCTTTAAGTTTTTCCAATAGGGAATACAGCGATATTTACGATGCAAAAGACTGGTTTATTGGAACTATTATGCTCATGGAACTACTTTACTTAGGATTGCTTAGCCAACATGTTACAGCTTATTGCAGGAAGCACGGAACTGTTGATACTGATTATATTGATCGCGTTTTCCGCGTTCGGGGTTGGAATATTAATCGGGGTTTACCATGAAAGAAGATCACATCTCAAGGCCAGAATTCGATCGCTATGTGAAGATGACTGCGGAGGCGATGGCAACGATTGCGAAATCTACTCAGGAAACAGCTAAAGAAAGCAGAGAAAGCAATCAAATTCTTCGAGAATACATTATAACCAATAATCACAAGCACGATGCAGCAGATAAACGCATGACCGCTCAAGCAAAAGAAATGGGAAAAATTAAGGCCGCAGTTGAAGCTAATTCAAGGGTGACATCTTTTGCTTTACTTATAAAAAAGGCCGGCGTTGTTGTTGGGCTTGGAGCCTTAACAGCTTTGGGTGCGATAATGACTAAAAATTATTGGGGATAATTTCCGACTAAACAACGATATTAACTGCAACATTCGTAGGTCCTGAAGGACTTGAAAAAATCAATCCGTTTGGCGTACTTGGATCAAAAAGAGTTATTGTTGCATTTCCTGAGTCAGATCTAACAAATCCAGCAGCACCCATTTTAAAAACGAACGTTCCAGATCCTACTGTAAGTGGCCCGGTAGCGATATCAAAAAAAGCAGCGCTGTCTGTGCTATTAAATGTTTTACCACCTAATTCAAACTGAACTTTTGTGGTTTGTGAAAAATCAAAACCAGCTAAAGTATATTCAACTGTAATCGAATTATCATTCCCGTCAAAAATTAATTCTTTGATACTTGTATCGCTCATGATACTGACCTTATTGTTATAACGCTCGTTTTAGATTCTATTTCAGGAACGTCTGTTTTGCTAGACATTAATATTTCACCAATACTTTGAATTGTGACCTCGTCAATATCAGTTGGCCACGGCTCTCCAGTAAATAGATTTCCAACTTCTGATGTTGATTCTGACCCCGTTAGTCCTACATTTCCAGACTTATTAAACCCAACATTACCAATCGATCCAGTTGAAAAAACACTTGTTAGTTGGGTAGAGCCTGATTTATTTAATGATACGGTACCGACTTCACTGGTAGACTCAACACCTGTCATTGATACAGTAACACTGAAGCCAGGAGTTAAACTTCCAGCTTCAGAGGTTGATTCTACACCAGACAATTGAATGCTTTTGCTCGAACCAACTAAACCAGTTTCTGACGTTGAGATCACTGTTGTTAACGGTGAAGAACCAGACTTATTGAATCCAGCCGATCCGACTGCAGAAGCTGCTAGAACAGTAGCTAATGCGATTGCTTTTATGGGAGATACAGAACCAATGGCACTTGTCGAGCTGGCGCCAGTTAATGCGACTGTTACGCCGCTAGGAGCTGATTGACTAGCTACAATCCAATTGGCTGTATAAAGTCTAGACATTTACGGTGCCATATCTACTACGGCCCAATCAAAAGCTCTTAAAGTCCCGTTGTTTTGAGTTGCCTTGACGACCATTTCAAATACAACTGATAAAGGTATTGCTAACTGTATGTCTGATGACTGAGCATTGACAGTACCGCCCAAATCAGTCAATCGACTCGTTCCACCCGTTAATATTTTATCAAAAACCTCTATAATTATCTCTTCATCCGCTACTAAATTAGCAGAATCTATTTTAAATTGGTAATTTCCTGCGACAGAAATTGTCGACAGAGTTTCTTGAACCCCCAAAACCCCGAGGGTAGTTGTATCGCTATCTGCATTACTTGGCATTATTTTCTAACTCCCGATATTATGCATCCCAGATCTGCATCTATATTGCTTAGGCTGCTTTGCGCTCTAATTGCTATTCTAGAACCTTTTGGGATATTTTTAGATATAAAAGGGGATACTGCTCCGACGCTCGTTTCATTTGCAGATTGTATTACCTGTTGTCCGGTAAATATGATCCCATCAAGTTCATTTCCGGCCGATGCAACGGACACTTGATAAGTTACTCTTAAATTATTCCAGCTTGCGCTCGCTCGTTGAGCTGAGACAACAATGCCTCTTAAGTCATTTGCGGTAGAGAGTATTATTTCTGTCCAGCTACCAAAAGTGTTAATCGTTGGGTTTGTAACAACAGTTACGCCCGTCGTGCTTCCTAAGTTTGCACCAATAGAATCAACAGCGCCCAACCCTTTGTCTAATCCAATACCGCCTCTATATAATATAAGGCTGACTTCATGAACTTCAGAATTACCGT
>Ga0114923_10000155_pt1 | contig 53851 bp, 97 predicted proteins | sample SumtaG_FD_89578 | JGI IMG/M metagenome (GOLD analysis project Ga0114923, IMG submission 89578) | Deep subsurface microbial communities from Indian Ocean to uncover new lineages of life (NeLLi) - Sumatra_00157 metaG | ecosystem: Environmental > Aquatic > Marine > Oceanic > Sediment | place: near... | reverse complement strand
CGCGGATGAACTCGGCACTAACGCCTTGTTTGAAAAGCTGGTTGAGTTCCCGTTGCGTAAGAGCTTGCCGTCCTGTCGCGGCGCCCCCCTCCCCCCGGGGACTGGGTGGCGGTTCTCGACTTGGGACCGGAGCATCACGCCGTGGATCGGTGGGCGGTTCTGGACGTCCGCCACCTGTTGCGCCTGCCGCTTGGGCGCCGATACCCTTATCGGCGTTCTCGAAAACGAATTTAATTTCTTCGACCACGTGCCATCCTCCGCCGTTTACGTTTCGACGAATGTGACACCCGACACGCTCGGCAAGCATTGGAACGTAACCGGCGTATTTCTCTCGACGTTGCCCAACACGGCCTCGATTTGCTGATCGACGACGATAATAGCAAGCGGGATGGTTATGATTCCTCCTGCACCACCGGGGCCCTGTGTTCTGGCTGGCGTGCCCGCTTGGCTTGTGAGCACTAAAATGCCGGCCATGGTGGAATATAATCTACCGGCTACTAATACTTCGAGGTCTACATTGTCATCTGGAAGCCCATACGTGGAACCGTACGGAAACAGAGCGGCTTCAATAGCGGCATTCCACTCTTTCAGAATCATTTGCACAAACCAGTCCTGCCCTTGGTCTACGACATCGACGACCCGGCGCCCAAATGCGTCGATGCGTACTGGCTCGCCAAGCGGCGTCATTTGAAAACGCTTGGGGCCTTCCGTTTGGCCGAGTGTCACGGGGGAACCACCGGGGGGGGGATCATAAGTCACCGAATATGCACCTGGAGCAAAATCAGCCATCGAATCAGACTCCTACTAATTGCGCTCGTGTTCTGTATCTGCGAAGCCCCTCAAATCTCACTCTTTGAAGCATCCAGGTCTGAATGGCGCCAGCATCATCTTCTCCGGCGACGTATTCTGTCTCGTCACGTCCTGATAGATAAAGCGGTTCGCTGAATTCTTGCCCTTCGTCGAGCAATTGCGAACACTGGATACGCAAGTCTTCAATGCCGTTGACTGAGGCGACGACTTTATCGGCGAGGGCGTCAATGCCACGGTTGTTTTCACTGAAGACAATGTCTTGCCTGTCATCTGGATAAACCTGGGTATTCTTGAAAACGACGATTTCGACGGCGTGCCATTCATTGATGTATTCCGATGACGGTTCGCCCTGATTCGTCATCCCTTTGATCGTCACGGCCACGTAGACGTTCGTGTGAACAGGCGGCGGATTGCCACGGGGCGGCTCGATGCCAAACTCGCCTTCGTTCAGGTCGAGCTTTTCGACCAAATAGTCAAATACGCCTTGGAGAATAACGGCTTGTGACATCGGCTCGGCTCGTGAAATCGGCTCTACGTGTGCCGATTATGTTACGCACGACCGATTAGCCTCACTAGAGCGGTCGCGATGCCGTCTGTGGTTGTGGCGGTCATCGTTGCCCACCAACGGGCGGGAATCCGGCTCGGGTCGGGCCAGAGTGGCCGCTTTGGCATCTTGCCAGTTCCGCGATGATGGGCCGAGGCATACGGCACAGACGTTCCCACAGTGACAGAGCCGCGTCCGGGACGCATTATCTGACCTTCGGGCGCCGAATAGCTGCCGGACGCTGTAGGGGGTGCTCCGGGGCTCAGCGACGCCAGCAGAATGCCTCGATCGCGGAGAATCTCTGTCTTGCGGTTGCCGAATACTTCGAGTTTGGTTTTCACACCACGTTGTTTTGCCTTGCTCCAGGCAATCGCGGCGGCTTTGCCCTTGGCCTGGCCGATCGGCATCCCTGCCGCCAGCCAGGCTAGGGCTTGGCGGTAGTCCTTCCACCAAAGTTTGAGTTGGGCGGGCGACATAAAGCCGTCTTTCCCGCCCGGGGACGACCGGCCTGCCCGCCGGGTCGACGCCGGCCCTTTCCCGTACGCCAGATACCGTTTCGAGAGCGGCGGCCATTTGATGCCAGCCTCGTCGGTCCCGCCCCGGGCTTTGACGATAAAGGCCTTGTGGACAAATCGCAAAAACTCGAATCCGAGCCGCAACTGAGCCGCTCGGGCGATGCCGTCGACGTCAGCAGCGTTGCCCGAGACGATATCCGCGTAGAGGCGGATCGCTCGCATCACTTCGGGGCGTGTGGCTGTGACTCTAATCGTCGCCATGGCGTTTGCGATCCTCGGCGAGAATCCGGGCGTCGAATCGGCGAGATACCCATCCGATCAGTACCAAGCCGATCGCGATAAACACAACCGAAAATACGATGCCCGCAAAACAACCCAGCACAAACGTGGCCACTTCATTGCTCACAAGTCGAACTCGAATTCGCGTGTCTCGAAATCCTTCACAGTCGACGGCGGCGGGTCACCAGTCGAGCGCAGGCGTGATCGGCGAACAGGCATATCTGGACGCGTCAAATCGACATTAAGCCCGCTGGTCGTGATGCCCGGGTCATCCCGCAAGGTAGCGCCCGGTAGCTCGGCATCGCCGTCCATTATCATTTTGAGCTGCTTTTCGTACTTCTCGCATGATTGGCCGAGCGACGGGGGAACGCTGTTGGCTCGCCGTCGCGACAGCAGACACGCTGCGATGGCAGCCGTGGCCTTCGTGACGTAGTCGCTTGCCGTCAAGTCTGAGGCCGTGTATCGCTGCAACAGGTGGAAATCTACCTGTTCGCTCGCCTCCTCTAATGCGTATGTCAGATTCGTCGTCTCGCCAACGCCGTTGGCATTGTCGTCAATGCGCAGCGTCACGCCAAGCTCTGAGAGCACTTTCTCGACGTCGGCTTGTACGGCGTAAGGCATTGTTACCGCTCATACTCGTATGTGAATTTGACACCGCGTCGGATTGCGTCGTAGATTGTCCGGTCTGCCTCACGTTCTTCGCGTCGCATCCGTTCTAGCTCTGCGGACAGCTTCATGATTTGACGGACTGTCATCACATGATTCATATCGCTAATCCCCATCCGGGTACACAATAGGATCGCCATACATTATCGCTAACGCAAAGCGACTTTGGTTGATGCGTTCTCGTCCCTCTAAGGCCGCACGACGTAATGCGAATATGTCGTCCGGCGGTTTGGCTAGATTCGATTCCGGGGGGGGCTTGGAACAATCATCACTGCTGTGTTCGTCGCACATATCACTCATCCTCAACGTCGATATCGGTGGCCGCTTCGGCTGCGATTGGTTGTGTCGGTTCGTTAAGCGATTGCGGGCCTGCGGTCGATACCGGGTCTTCTGTGATGGGAAGCTCGGGAGTCTGGGGCTGGTCTTCGGGTGCCGATGACTTCGCGTACACACATTCCATCACGGCAGCAGTACGACGTAAATAAACCAGCGCCGCTTCTAATCGGCGGCGGTCGGCTGGATCGGTAAGGGTTCCTTCCAGAAACTCAGCCGAAGATAATGCTATGAGTACGTTCGTCTTTAGTGTTCTCAGCATGGCTTCTTGCTCCATGAAGGCGCTACGATTTCTCTATCTTCGACGCATATCGAACAATAGCCATTGAATGGCGAGACGACCTTTTGCGTTGCCAACCGCATCATGCCTGGATGTAATTGCATGATCGATTGCCATTTTCCTATGTCAGCGATCTTGCCGTAGCATGTCTTAGTTGTTATTAGGCGTCCTTGCTTGTCCAGCCGGGACACGATATTTACTTGCGTCCACGGGATCGCGGCAAGCGTTGCGTGCGGCCCGAATGTAACTGAGGTATCAGCAACATTCGCCCTAGCCAGCAGAGCCGGACCGATCACCGGCAACGCTGCCAGCAGCCCCAAAAATCCACGTCGCGTCGTCTCACTCATCGCATCACCTTTAGGGCGGAGTCGCATGGATGACAATCACCAACCGGGGACCGTTCTGCGGGTACTGAGCCGTCAGACCCCCGCTGGTTCGCTTGAAGTATCCCCAGAACGTCCCAGCGGTGTCAATGTCAGCGGCAGCCCACGGGTAATGGGCTTTTCCATCGGTGCCGCCATTGGTGAGCGTACATGCCTGATCGTTGACTTTCACGGAGTCATCGCTCGTGTCGTACATCGAGAATGTCACGGTGTCGGCGCTTAGATCGGTGTTCGACGTGTCGCGTTCGTTTAGCTCCAACCGTATCGGCGTCAGTCGGTCTCCAACGTTGAATTCCAGCGTGGGCATTATTGGGCCACCTCGACCAGCGGCTTCGGTTCGACGTAGACCTTGAACGCCTTGGGTTCGGCATTCTCCACAAACGTCGCGGGCTCGACGTACGTATCAAGCGCCAGCTTGAATCGCGGGGCGGTCGGCGGCAGGTTTAGGATCAGTGGCAAGAGCATATCACGCGATCTCTTTCCAGAACATTTCCGCTAGCCCCGTCGGGCTGCCCGTGGATGCCGTTTGGCAGCATAGGACAATCTCATCGCTCACGCCCGCAATATCAGAGGTTAGCGTCAACTCAGACGATACCAGACGCGCAGCCGTCCTTTCCTCCGTGGATATCTGGCCGCCGCCGATCAGCACGCCCCCAGTGACGGAGCCCGTGCGAGCTATATCAATCTCAACATTCGAGAAGGCATCGGCCGCGACCCACGTCGGTGATGTGCCGGCGCCGATAGTCGGATTCACCAGAATCCTAAAGATGGACGCCACCTTGGAGAGCAATAACACTGATGCACTCAATAACTCTACATGAGCCCGGATGCCTGCTGTGCTCAGGCGCATACTCATTATCGGTGTTGAACTAGCGCCGAATCCTCTGCCTTCGCCGTTTTGCATCGTGGAACCATGGACGATGCCATCCGGGTTATAGCCGCCCTCGGATGTCAACGAACTGCATAGTTGTTCGAGCGTTGTCGCGCTGGCTGCTATGCCCGTATTCTCGATTTCGTATCGCACCGGAAGATCGGGCGTTGACATATAGACGACAGCCAACGTGTTCGCACGGTCGATGTCATGCACCTTGTAACTGACGCCATTGATCGACAAACTAAACCGGACGCGACCGACGCCCAGCCACTGGAAATCGATCAAGAATATCTGCGACTTGCTCCAGTCTACGGTGATGCCAGACGGTCCGGTTCCATCCATCGTGTCCGTGTTCCATGACGCTTGGTCAATTGAGGTGTCAACAGCCGAGCCGGACGTTTTTGAGCGAATCACGACCTTGGCAGTAACGCCATCGTGCTCAAAGAATATGCCATTGTCAGCGTCGAAATATCCGACACGTTGCCGCACGTTGGTCTTCGGCTGCATGATCGCCGTCAGCACGGCGAGCATCGACTTGCCCGGCTGATAATTGAAATACCGCTTTGTCTGCCGAATGATTTTCTCGCCGGACGTTATTCCCAATGCCATTAGCGACGATGCACGCGGAATTGAATGCGACGATGCGGATGCGCCACCCGAGTCTGCCTCATCCCATAGCAGCGGTCGATTATCAATCACCTGCTTAGAGTCAAAGACGGTTTGCGGTTCGCCTACCCGCAAACGGCCGAAGCCATCGAGATGCTGGGCGTCTGGGAAAAACACCGAGACCGGCAAAGGGTCCGCCGTGCTAACGTCGGTGGCCGCTCCGTCGGCACCAAAGGCAGGCTTGATGCGTTGGTACTGGGCGCCGCCGACGTCGTCGCTGGCGATGGTTTTCCCGCCCGTGCCGGGATTCAGAATTACGTTGTCGGCCATTACGGCACCTCTAGGGCGGCGTCGATCGCGTCAAGCCGGGTGCTGAATACTTCTTGGTTGGTGGTGACCGCCTGCACTTCAGTGCCAATGCTTTCGACGTCGGCTGTGAGGTCGAGGTCGGACTTGACCATCCAGCGGATGTCCGTCTGAATAGTGGAGAGCGTTCCGTTGAGCGTGATGCCGCCGACGATGCCGACAACGGCAATCGTGCTAATAATCCCGGTTCCTATGCGTAACAACCAAACAACTTCTGCGCTATGCTTTTCAGATACGTTTACCATTGCTGCTCCGATTAGTATTCGCGGGCGATGATGTCGGCCGTCTCGGTGCCGCCGGTCATGTCGAATTCGCTCATCACGTGGACTTCGTATTTCTGGTTCCCGAGCAAGTCGACTTTCTTAGCCGTCGTGACGTCGTTGGTGCCATCAATTTTGACGTCGTTCGTAAGGTGAGCGGTAAGCTCGATATCTATATCGCCGTCGGAATCAGGGAGGGCTTGAAACAGACCGTTAGAGTCGACGCCGAACACGTTGACAACGCATTCCTGAGACGTTGTGCCGTCTAGCAAGTACCGCATGGCGATCTCTATTGTCGTCGCGAAACCCTTAGTATCGACGGTTGTGATGTTCGAGTCGTTGTCGACTGTACCGGGAATGGTTATCCGTGTTCCGCTGTTCTGTTCGGCGGTCCCGGCCGGCTCAGCGGCGACGGAATTAACTTGATGCCACGGGCTCGATGGGGACGTCGGTATTACATACAGGCCGTGATTCCCGGCCCGTGGATGACTAATTGTGGCTGTCAGTTTTGCCATCGTTCTTACTTTCGTTGTTCAACAAAAAACGGCCCGGCGAGTCTCGCCGACTCGGCCGGGCCGACAGGTGATTACCGGCAGGTAGCTGCGACCCCTGGGACGTCTAGAATCCGGTAGCGGTTCCAAATGCCACGGCAGCCGGAACTTTCAGGATCGGCATTCCGAGGTAGTTTGATTTCAGTTCGATACGGGCCGGATCGCCTCGTAATTCGCTCCACGAATACAGGCCGGACTGAATGCTCTGGCGTCCGATCGTCTCTTCGATGATCGTCGAACTGCCCTCCCAATAATTCAGCCATGAACCATCGGGCGTCGGCAGGACAGACAACTGACTTGCCGCGACCATCCGTGTCGTCGTTTGCGATGCGCCGAGGTTTAACACCTCATTGACGACGTAGAAGCGAACACCGGGGAAAGCATCGAACTCATAGAAGCGATCGTTGCTGTTTTGCAATATGACCGATTTGAAAGGAGCGTTCGACGTGCCGGCGATGGCCTTCATCGTGTCATTTTGCAGGATGTCGTTCATAATTTCGCGTGACGTGATGACTAGCCCAACGGGCCAGCCAGTGGTCCGCTCAAAGCCGCCCATGATATTGAGCAGGTCACCATGGATGTCGGTTCCAGCCGTGGCCCACGTCGCCGAGATCGTGTCCGCCCCGGTATTGAGCGGCAACTGATCGACATTTTCAGTCGACGGAATCTGGAAGTTGATGTCAATCACGTTTCCGGACGATGCCAGTTCGTGATACAGACTGTCGCCGTCCTGAGTGAAGTACAGGTGACCACGAAGCATCGCGGCACACTGAATCTCGATGGCGTTCGCCACCCGCTGGAGCAACTCTTTCGCTTGCTCAGAGATATAATTCTCAGCGCCGACGTCGACCTGATTCTCGGCGCCGCCCAGCACGCGGAAGTCGTTCATGTAGTCGAAGTTCAACGGAATCGTTTCAGCGATGCGCGGGTAACGGCCCTGAACTTGACCGACTGGCTTGGGCTGAATGTTCGCCGACGTCTGGCTGGGCATTCGCACAATACCGGCGTCGCGGGTCGGGTTGAAGATGTCATAAGCAAAGTCGTAGCCGCCACGGACGCGACGGAAAGGCCCGCCCAAGCCGACGCCTAGAATGTCTTGGATCGTCGTGTTTTGCACCCGAAGCTGGGGGAACAATCCATTGATGACTTTGCTTTGCAGGGCGTGTGGTAATACGTTGGATGCCATCGGTACGGTTCCCCGTTAGGGTGTTGTTGATTATTTGGTTTCGGCGGTTAGGCCGGTTGTTTACTAGGCGTAGGCGATCGTGATCGCAGCCGACGCCGACAAATTGAACGCCAGCCACTTCGGCGTACCGGCGATATCAACACTTCGGACCATCACGCACGCTCCGATGTGCTGGCTCGCCGTGGTGGCCGTGATCGTCGATGCGGCGGCGTCGGCTTCGCCGACGATATTGTTCCCTTCGGCAGAAGTGATCACCATTTCTTCGGCGGCGACTCGATAGAAAATGAACTCTTGGCCGCCACCTACGTCGATCGCCGGTAGCGTCATCGTGACGGACGCGGCGTTTGACAGCAGAAACATGATCCCGCTCTCGGTATCACCGATGGTCGTGGCCGTCGACGTGTCGAGAATCGTCCGCATCCCTTGTAGCGGTCCCTGTTGCAAGTTGTTAATCAGGTCATCGCTGAACGTGAATCGACCGGCCAACTGGGAACGCAACGCATGATCGAGCCCGATAATCTGATCGCTTTTGAACTGACCACTTACGGCAATTAGGGAACCACTCTTGTCTTCGACCGTGTGCGATGGCCCAAACATATCGACGCCTTGCCACAAGATGCCGGCACAATTCTGCGTTCCGTCCGTGGCGTCACCGTCGGCAGTCCACTGTTGGTATTTACCGGTGGCCGTGATCTTGCCCATTGGCAAGCCGGCGCGGAGTTGAGTCGTGAAGTTCGTGTTCCCGGCATCGAGCGCCGAGGAAAGGATCGTCACCCGTTCCAGCTTTACGCCGTGTTCGGGCTCATCGATGCGGTTTGAGATAATGCGTTGCGTGGCGGTTTCCACGCCTCGCATCGTTGGCCCTGTGCCGGGTGTTAGTGTGCCGAATCCCATGTCTCAAATCCCCGTCTAAGCGGTGGTTGTGGTTGATTTGTTCGTGTGTTTGCTGGCCCTATACGGCAACAGCGGCGCCTTCCCATGCCGTGTGATTGACGTCTTTCATGCGATCGATAAGCACAGCGGCTTCGTCGTCTGTGACTTCACCTTCGCCGTCACCGGTGCGGAAAGTATCGCCATCGGGATGCTCGTCTTCGGTCGCGCCGGACAATTGCAGGGCGCCCGAGCCGTCGCCAGACGTTTTCTCCAGCAGATCGACAAGCTCCGAGAGCGTGATCGAGGGCAATTCCTCGCCAGCGTCCGAGAGTTGGATTGAATCGATCTTGCCTGCCAGGGCATCAAACAGGGCAGGTGCCATGCGGCCCTGGGATTTGAGCGATCCCAGCCGGCTGCGAATTGTCGTGCTATTCGTCTTGGCGAGTTGATTTTTCATCGCCTCGAATTGTTCAATTTGTGCTTCTGACATTTGGACTCCGATCCTGTCTTCTTTGGGGGCGTGGTCGCCGGGGTTTTCATTGGTGGCGTCAGCGGCGGCTTTGTCTGCTGCCGCTTTTTCGCGGACGGCCTTGGCCGTCTTGACGGCCGTTAGAAGTTGCTCGACGAGGCTTGCGGAATCGGTGCCGTCCACGACGGTGAGCCCAAACTCTTCGGCGAGAAGTGTCAGCAATGCTTCCATTTGCTGATCGCTGTGTGTGTTGCCGGTGAGGTCCGGGTTGTCGGTCTTTTCCGTCTTTTCGCCACCATCACCATCGTCGGCAAGTTGGATATCGCCGACATCCTCGATCGTGATAGATGCCTCGTCACCCAATTCGCTGAGAGCCATCGAGTGCTCTTCGACTGGCTCGAATTCACCTTGATTGCGTAGGCGAGGCTTGCTCGTCAGCGCGATGTGGCTGATGGCCCGCTTGTACGGATTGCCGTTCCGGTCCTCGAATTTGCCGAGAATTTGCGGCGAGACATAGCGAATCGTGCCCAATTTGATTCCGGCAGTCGTGTCGCCATCGTTGATTTGAAAGAGACCCTGGAGAGCGTCGCCTTTCATGCGGACGCGACCAATCCAGCCTTTGGTGGCGTTGAGTTCGTCAACAGCGACATCACGGCGAGGCCGTGGATGGCCTATCGGGTCATTCAGCGGGACGTGCTCCTCCAGCACAGGAAGATCGGCGATGCCCGTTTTTTGCATCGCGATGAAGTTATCACGGGCAAGATCGACGTCTTTGCGCGTGATCTCAACGTCGCCGTCCGCTGTGGTAACGATCCCGGGGGTGAGGATATCATGCCAGAACTTGGCTGGTGTAGTTTTCATACGGCCAAGAAAACAGCAAAACCCATTATCCTCGCAACAGCGGTCGGGAGCCCCCACGATGGCACTTATCTACTATTACGACGCCACCGGCGTTGGTCTGTTCAACGATATCGGCTCGCTGATTAAGCTCTCAGACGTCTACGCCGTCGACCAAGGGGACGCCTCAACGGGTGTTGCTGCTGAGGTACAGGTGATCCTCGACCAATACGGCGATAATGATTTTGAGGGTGAGATTGCCGACCTGACGGACGACCGAACGACGTGGGAGGCGGAATATACAGGGCGACGATCGGACCTTGTCGCGTACTCAACGGCCCGGCTGCTGGTCTACGACAACCTGACAGAAGTCGGGTCGTCTACAGCGTCTATCAGCGAAGTGATCCCGCTGCTGATCGAGGCGATGAACGCCGACGCCGGGGTGCCGACGGTTAATGCTTCGGTGGCGACGGTGCCCACGAATGGCACGGCCGATGCCGGAAACAACGGCGATGGCGTCGTTGTCTTGTCAAAGGTTTTGGACGGTGCCACGTCCCCTGGTACGGGCTTCAATGCTCATCCCGATTACAAAGACCTACTGACCGAACTGGTCGATCCATCCGACACGCTGCGCATCCGTTGTACAGCCGACTCGTTTCAGAATTCACAAGTCGAAGGTCAAGAGTCGTTCGCGATCACCGGCAATCCGGCTAACACGCTTTGGGGTCCGCAAGTTGAAGGCACTGGCAGCGGCGGGGCGTTGGCCACAACCGTGGCGACGAGCATCTTGACCGATGGCGCCTTTGAGAATTTCACGGCCAACGATCCCGATAGCTGGGATATCGTCAACGGTACGGCTGGCGTTCACATCTTCAAAGATATCACCGCTGCGAATGTGGTGCGTGGTAGTTCATCGCTGCAATTGACCGGCGATGGGGCACAAGCAGAAATCGAAGTCAAACAAGATATCTCGGTTTCTCAGGTGACGGCTAACAAGCGATACATTTGCACGTTCTGGGTTAAGGGTGATGCCGCTATCGTTGCTGGTGACCTGAACGTTTCAGTCAACGCTGATTCCCCATTCTCGCCGAACACTAACACTGGTGACAACTTTTCGGCCTTGCATAATGTTTCGCAGGCCGACGAAAAGATAAAGATAGATGCAGCTACTCTGGCTTCGCTTGGCTGGTCGCTGGCGTTCTTTTTCGTCAACATCCGTTCGGAAATCCCGAGCAGCTACCGCATGAAAGTCAGATGGCACAACACACCGACCAGCGGCAAGAACATTTGGATTGATGACCTGACGCTCTCGCCGCTCACGTTCGTCTCAGGCGTCGGTGTCGCGATTGCGCCCGGTGGTGACCCGTTCACGATCAACGATCGCTTCACGGCCGCTGTGAGCAACACAGAGGGCATCGTGCAAAGATGGTTCCGCCGGGCGTACGGTGTCCAGTTGCCCAGCAATGCGGCTGCCGGTGAGACGATTCCTGATTCAGTGGCGACGTAGATACTTGCGGGTTCGCAGAACCAAGCGACGTTGGTGCCGTGCTGCCCTGTCGTGTAACAGTGACTCCAACTGGTCATTCCAATACATTCGAGATTTCCTTTCGTGTTTGAAATGGCCGGGCTTCAACCGGCTGTAGCTAGACCGCAGGTTGCGTCGTCATATTCAAACGTGCTTATGCCAGGGCAGTGAACGACGTAGTCGATCCCGTTGCGCTCCATATTGCCAATCAGGATATCTGTATTACCGGGCACCGCACCTGCCTTCACATCCTCTAGGCTCAGCTTCGTGCCATTCAGATACATTGTCTTGCCCTCGACTGTATCTGTGAGCGTCTCGAATTTCTCGCCGTCTTCTCGTGTTGCTGTCTGATACGAATACGCGACAAGCTGATAGGCGAATATCAACCGACGCAAGTTGTTAGATTCCATGACGTCGGCAATTTGCTGTGACACGCTCTTGTCTGGCTCACGTTCAGCCGAGAATGACTCAGAGAAAAAGCCCGGTTGGTAATGGAATTTGATTTTGTGTTCTGTTCGCATGGCAACTCCGTGTGTTCGTGTTTCACTCCAGGTTCGCGGCCGCTCGTGCCGCTTAGCCAAGCATCTTCTCCGCGATGTCTTCGATGCTGTACTTGTCGCCGATCGCAAGTTGCAATTGTTCGCGGCATTTGCGTAGTGCAATCCGTTCGGCCGACAGCGTTTCTCGCAGTGTTTCGATTACCCCTTGCAATTGCGCGATGTCTTCTTTCGTGGTTCGTGTGCGCTTGGTTGCGTCGGCCTCGGGTTCTGTGGGATCGTCTGCCGGTGGGTTTGGTTTCATCACGTTTCTCCTTTGTTGGTGTGTTCTAAAATGGGCATCCGTGCCCAGCGGCGACTCGTCCAAGCGCCGTCCGATCCGTCGGAGAGTTTCGCTCTCGATCCATCACGTGCCGGGCGTCCGTGCGCGGTTCCTGCGCCGCGTCATGCGGCGATGTTTCAAAACTCCTAACCCTGCGCGACCGCAGACAAGGGCGGTACAGTGGCCGCGACTTACGGGCTAGGAGCCCTCCGATTGTTCCGCTCTGTTGTTTGCGGCCTCGGCGCCGTGCTTGTCGAGTAGCTTGTCGGCGATGATTGCCATAGCTCCAAGTGCATCAACGTAGTCGGGTCGGGTCATGCCGCTGCCTATGTGGATATCCATAAACTCACGTGCGACGGAGTGAATCACACTAGCCACTTCGCGAATCGCGATCGTCTCGGGCGGTATCGATATAAACGTATCGCCAACGGCATCGAGCGATGCGGTCGTCTCGACAGCCGGAGCGATTTCCGCATCTTCGTTTGTCCACGTCGCTATTACGCGACCGGTACTGTCACGTTTGCCCTTGATCGAGAATAGGCTCACGTGTTCGCCTGTGACTTCTGCGGCAAGGTCGGCGAGGGCACCGGCAACAACGAGCGATGCCGTATCAGCGAGGGCGCCTGCGAGGGACGCCACCCGTTTGTAAAAGACACTGCCGCCGCGTGTTCTGGTTGTCGCCACCCATGACGGCGGATCAGTGGTTTGTGCCCAAGAGATTTCAATCTCGGCTACCGGCAATGGTTGCTCAACTGCCGAAGGGCTAAGCTTCTCGGCCATCGCCGTGTGAGCATTCTCCCAAGCGTTATCGGCTTCTGGCTTGGGTTCTTGTTCGAGCGGGGTGAACTCATTCAGGGCAGTGCTAAGTGTTTGACTACCACGCCCGACGTATTGCGCATTGCCTTTATAGTACGAGTGATACTCGATGCCGTCGCGGACGCCTTGCAGATAGACGTCACGCGTCACGCGTTTGAGTCCACTTAGCTCCAGAGAGGACATAGCGATTAAGTGATTTGTCCTCCAACTTGCGATTTGTTCGTACGCTGCCTCACAGTTTAGTTCGATTTGTTCGTACGCTGCCTCACAGTTTAGTTCGATTTGTTCGTACGCTGCCTCACAGTTTAGTTCGTTCATCGTTCGTCTCCCATTATGGTTTCGTGACATAAGATTCCCACATCTTGCGATATGCCACATGGGCGGCGTCGCATCGCGCAAATGCTCTGCCGAGGTTGATTTTCGCCACCGCAATATCATCCATCTTTCCCATGCCAGCCCTGATATTCCAGCAGACTTCCACGTAAGCGATGGCATCCGCATGGGCTAGCCGCAAATGTTCAAGGTGCTCAAACGTGGTTGGCATCGTTCGTCTCCCGTTTTTGAATGGGCATCCGTGCCCGGTGGGCGATCCGTCTAATTTGTTGCCACTGCCTGCTCGTCGTCGAGGCGTTCGCGTTCTTCGTCTGCGATTTCGTCGTTGAGGATTTCCCGCTGGGCCTTCGTGATTGCCGCCTTCAATTCATCGGGCGTGCTTCCCTCGACGTCTCGCCTGGCGAGACAGTCGCCACATTTTTTAGTCCTCGGCTGTTGGTTATCGAAGTCGCCGATCTGTCGTAGCGTGCCACCGAAGACGCCATTATCTTCGCGGCAGAGATTGACTGCCCAATCACCACACTCAAAGTTAACCGCCACCTCGGCCTCGTCGTTTGCGGCCCAGTTCTTCGCGGCGTTGGCTATCGCCTCGTTTCCTCGCATCGTGTTCTCCTTTAACATTCGGATTCCATTGCCCGCCTTAGCTTGTCGCTACGTTCGCCGTTGTCGAAACGACGCCGTAACATTTGGCACCGCTTGTATGTCCCGGCGGATTCAATCTGCGACAAGTTGCTGCCATCGCCAAGGCTGAGCGCTCGCCTTGCGGCTTGTTCTTTTATGAGCAGATCGAATATCATCGCGATCCACCGACGCTTTATTTGATTCGTCGTGCTCATCGTTGACCTTTCGTCTAGCGTTCACAGCAGTAGGCATTGTGCGCAATCTGCTTTGTCGGCCCGTGGCGATGCACGATCTGCCCGGCGTGAACCATCACATCACAGTTGGAACATTTTCGCCTTCGGGTCTGACGCGTGAGATACCAGTCGCTCTTTTCGTCGGCGATGATTGTTGTGGTGGTGGTCTTCATGGTAATCCTTTCCGGCGTCACGAAACATCGATCCTGTACTGAGCAACCAGCGTCGTAATCTGCTGATCCTCGCCAACGTTACGCTTGCGATGTCCGTAGAAGACGAGCGCGCAAACGAAACAGCCTGTTACCTCGTCTTCCGACCGCCGGGCGTTGACGTTGCATTCAAACCCAACGACGTTCGGCACATCGTCCGTGAAGGCGTCGACCAATTCTATCTCGACGTCGTCGATGTCGTACCATTCGACGTAACCGGGGACGCCGCCGCAAGCGGACGTCTCAGGCTCCGGCGGTATCACGTCACACTCAGCCCAGCACGGCACCTCAGCCCAGAGACATTCGCGGATTTCATCGGCGTATTCGATCGGTTCGCGATTCACTGCCGTCGGTTGCGTTGTCTTCAGGGTGGGGATGTAGATATCGTCCATGGCTCTCCCTTTCGTGTCGCCCCGGTTGGCCCCTACTCGGATTCTCGACCGGCGAGCCAGTCGAGCGAGACATCGAGCACCTCGGCGATGCGGGCGGCTCGGGTCAGCGTCGGCTCGCAGCCGTCGCGCTCGTAGCTCTGCCATGAGTTGTTGGGGACGCCGGATTTTTTGGCGGCGGCGTACATCGTGAGGCCCTTTGCCTTGTGGGCTTGGGCGATGCGGCGGGCGAGCGGTTTGCGGGATGTGGTCATGGGGTGTCTCCCCGGCGACTGTCTCGGTCGATCCAGTCGATGGCGGCGTGCCAGTGTGCCTCGTCGCAGTTGCCGAGTATGTCGGGGTAGATGCCGGCGAGCGACTCGCCCTCAGTGGTGCGGCGGACGATCGTGCCGATCAACACCCAGGCGGCTGGTGACAACTGCCGCGATTGTAAGTCGGCTTCGGCGCGCTCCATTGCATCCATTGCCGCCACCGCGCCATAGTCGCCGGCCAGTGCGCTCTTGACGCGGGCAATTGCCCCGTCCTCGTTTAGCTCGCGATCTATGCGGTCGTCCATCATTGGTTTTGGCTCCCGGTTTGGTGGTGTTGCTTAGCAGGCAGTGTCGTCTGCGGCGGTCCTGGCTGGTGGTCAATCCCGGCCCTCTCGCATCGCCCGGGCCAGCGGCCTATTGGCGATCTCATTGCGGTGGTGATCGGCGGCGGCGTCCCGCTCGGCGGCCGCGGCCGGATAGTCTGCCACCCATTGGGCGGCCAGGCCGTCAGCCTGCTGCCTCAGGCAGACAGCCTGCGCGTAGTCGTTGTCCTCGACGTCCTCGGCTCGCGACCGCAGCCGCTCGATCTCGTGCCACGCCGCCTCGTCGTCGCTGCGGTCGTCGCTGCGGTCGTCGCTGCGGGCCACCTCATAACTCAGCACCTCGCCGCCCCCAGCCTCGCGGGTTGCGTCTTGGATGCGGGCAAAAATCTTGTCGTTCAGGCCGACAGGGAATTTGGCCGATACGTCTACTTGCTCTAGGTCGCCGTTTGGCCGTTTGATTGTCAAGGTTGTGGTAGTCATTGTTCGTCTCCCGTTGTGCCCCTCTCTCCCCCTTGTCTGCATTCATTGTACCACATCCACGGCCAATTGCAATAGGATTTTAACTCGATTCCAGCGGCATCGGCAGATATTCCGCCGGATGGTCGGCTAATTCGGCCAAAACAATCTCCGTTCGAGGTGCATCCCCGCTGGCCGCGATCACGGGATACGCCCATTTCAGACTAACCTGATTATCGTCGTGCCAAGCCCCGGCGGTCGTCAGGGCGTCTAGGACGGCTTTCTCGACATTGTCGACGTCCGGTTTTTTTGTGTGCCAACGTGGCGGATAGGGCCGCTTACGGGCAGCCTCGGCCTTTGTGAGCGGGAACACGGCCATGATGGTGATGGCAATCGGTCCTGTGAGCGGATCGATCTGCCGGCGTGCTGCTTGGTAGGCCGTCACGATGGACGCCTTGTAGTCGTCGACGGGGTGCTTTGGCGTGTATGGCGCCGACCGGCAAAACTGGCGTACGATGCGATGTAAGTCTGTTGCACTTCTCAGCACAAGAATTGCCGCAAACATTGCTGCTACGTTGGTGATGATCGTGCGAAACTTCGCCCGGGGTTGGCCGATCGGAACGCCCAGCACGATGAAGCTCGTCATCGTTTCAGGTTTGATTAGGTCGTTTATCATTCGGTTGACTCCGTTCATCCTTTCATGTATTTCAACCATTTCCCGACAATCCATGCAATTACCAGCAGCCCAGCGGCTGCGACTATCGCTTCGGGAAGTGTGGTTGGCTCGGCCTTGGCAAACAGATAGATCATTCGGTTACCTCTGTTTTAACATCCAATTCCAGCCACTCGCACAACGTATCTTCATTGGCGGCTTCTCCGGCCGCGATGATTCCGCCACCGGCATCAATGATGCCTGCCGGTAATCCGCCCCACGTCACGTGCGCAGTAAACGGCGCGATGCCTTCTAGCGTCTCATTGGTCGGATTGAGCCGAACATACCATCCGGCATCGGGCGTGCCGATGTACAACATCCGCTGCGGAAAGGGCGAGCCGTACTTGCGTGCGCAGCACTCGGCTATCAAGGCAAACGATTCGGCCATACGCATTAGTTGGCTCACTCCGCTTTGGCGATGGCTGCTTCGGCATCTACGAATGCGTCCGGCTCGCCGTCGATGAATACACCACGTTTCTTAAACACAGTGTCGCAATCTCTGTAAACAGCCAACATGTTATTGCACGCCGCCAGCAACTCATCGTGAGCGTTGCACGCGCGGACGATGAACTCGGCGTTCAGCCTGGTTTCATCGGCGGGGCTTTGGTTCATTGGGGTGCAGTCGCATACACTGCACTCGTCGTTACCGACTATTTCATAACAACCATCGCCTGAATACCGATACTTGTAAGGTGTTGGTGTGTGCTTGCTCATCCGTCCGCATCCACATCAACTTCTGGCCTCACATTGCCCACCGGTATCTCGCCGCTACTTTTGATCGTCATCGTGCCGTGTTGATGATGCAGCAAAACGATCTCTTGATCATCCAGGTCCACCGGATTGAACGTCAGGCGTACGGACACATCGCTTGCGCCGAAACTCAACCTTGCCGTATCGGCACTGCCCACCACTGACACGTCCTCGACACCCTTTAATTTCGTTTGCCCCTCGCCGTCTTTCCTGTTGACGCGGTCTAATCGCACGGCGATACGTCGCTTGACCAATGCCCCAAGAGCTTCTTTGTCGTTGAAGTCGTTGCGCTCAAACTTCACGCCAAGCGATACAGTTTCCACACCGTGTGACACGCCCATAAAACGCACGGGCACTTTGATTCTCAGGCTACTCGTTTTTGCTGACATCGTGTTTCTCCTTTTGATTATCGCGTTCGGCGTCGCACAGTACGGCGCCGCTCTTGCCTTTCCATTCTGCCACTGGGGTTGTGCGAATAATCACCGCCCTCATCGGGCTCCGTGTCAAAGAACATGCCGCACGTCCGGCAGTAGTAATCCTCGCCTTGCTGGATGCCAAAGCGTTGGCACTTCGGGCAGCGTGGTTTATCGTTCACGATTCACCGCCTTCCGTTTTGGGTTCGTCGATATGGGTGCCATGGCCACTCAGCACTAGTTCAACCGCTCTGATGAATGGGGTGTCTTTTAATATCGGGCTCAATGGTTGCTTGCTGTTTAGCTCTTCAATGTTTTGCACGCAAAATGAATGGCAAACCAATTCACTGAGCGCCCTGTAATAGATGATCGTTTGCACTTCGGCTGCCCCTTGCATCGCTAGCGCATCGTTGCGTTGGTGTTCGGCTCAATTTTTAATTCCCAACAAATCATCATGTTTGGCCCTAATTAAGACGGCCCTTTTTCCCATTCGTCGGCAGCACTTTTCCAGTAAGCTATTTGGGATTCTGGAGTTTCCAGCGGATCGATGGCGTCGCCGATCGATGCGTCCCCCGCACGAACAGCCAAGTGTTCCGCGTGGCGACGCTCGGTATCAGCTTCCGCTTTGCCCTGTCGCTCGTACGATCGATCCCACAACTCACGCTGCTGTGTGTTCGCTTCGTTCTGAGATAGTGTCAGGTGGTCGATGCAATCCATCAGAGCCCGGATGCCCCATTGCTGCGCTGCCTTGATGCGCTCCAATGGGTTTTGCCCGTTTACGTGATCGTCTTTTACTTTCACAGCACACCCGTCATCGAATACGATGAGCCACCATATAAACTCACTGTCTGACTCTTGGCACACACGGCGTACTTCAGTCGTGTTAATGTGTTCGAGTTCGCCATTGTCGTGCCTTGTTACTTCAATCAATATGTTTCGTCTCCCTTTTTGTTTGGTGGTGACATCCAGCCCGGCGCAGTAGATTGCTGGGGTGTGGTCTTATTAGCTTCTAGCTCGGCGATATGTTTGGCGGCCGCTACTAATTTTTCAACGGCGTCTCGTGATGTATCCATGCTTTCGTCCAGCAACCCTTGGAGTGTTCGTATCTTGATCTGCTGTTGCCGAACGATCGTCAATGCTTCACCAAGTCTGTCAATCGCTTCGGCTGCTGTTGTCATCGCACCCGCCTCCTCAGTCGCTTAGGTCCAGATCAAGCTGCCCACTGCTGCATTCTGGGCAGTAGCCAAGATGCGTCCACCAGTGCCCCGGCTCGTCGTCGTATAAAAACACGTCATCCAGCCGCGCACCCTTCGGCCAAGGAAACAAGGAGCACGCCGGAATGTCCACCAACTTCGCCGCGCGTTCTTTCGGGACCGGGTCGGGGCCCACGTCGGTCCAGCCCTTCGGCCGCCGCTTCACGCCGTCGGCTTGTTCGGTGTCGCATGTTATACACGCCAGCCTCATCGCTTATCCTCCAGCAGTAATTGTTGCGGACGACGCCACTGGGCCGCATTCGTTGGTCGGCGGGCATCAACCCTCCGCATGATGTACTCTTCAAAATGCCGAGCCGATGCGTGTGGCAGTGACGGCGTCGATATCGTGACCATGCCCGTTAGTGGCCCCGACCGTTGTAGACGTCGCGACATTGCGAGAAACTCGTTTTCGCTGAAATCTGAGAACTCATCGTAATAAAACATCACGCGGGCACCTCTGGCTTCGACCCATCAAACGGGTTGCCGAAAATATCGAACACGTCATCGTCGAACGTCCCCGGCCGATACTGGCAGCCGACCGTCCCATTGCTAGCGATTTCATCGCCACGCTTGCACGTACACGCCGCTATACTCTTGTGCTCTTTGCCGTCACGCATTCTTACGACCATCAACCGGCCGCGATCTTTACACTTGAAGCACAGCAGCCGACGTGGCCTGCCGTTTTTTGTGAACGCCCAATCCAGGTGACCGTAGAAATCTTCCGGCCGCGTCTCCGTGCCCGGCAACATTACTTGGTCGTAAGTGGCGTCGCGTTCGCGTGCGATCCGTTTGCCACGTTCGTTCATTGCGACCGTCAGAATGAATGCGGCAGTGTCTTGCGGTGTGTGTGGGCGCAGCGTTAGGTCTTTTGACATCCGCTTTGTCGCGGCGACCACGTCGACGTATTCGGCGTCTTTGAGCGTGCTGGACCAGACGGAGAGAATGCCATTGGTGCTCGGATCACCGGCCTTGGCGTTTTCAAACGACACCAGCCACGTGTTGACATCCGGGAATGTCTGGATGTGTAGTCCAAGCCAGAGGTTGAAGTCTTCGCGGGTCATGGTTCGTCGCCCTCAACTATGGGTTGTTCTGTAATGGTGCGCGGATCACCTGTATACATGCTTGATGCGGGACGGTTGTTTCTCCCGGCGTCATACCCAGCAACATACGAAAGTAAATGCACCCACCAGATAATCACGGCAGCAATACAGCACACCCCTATGCCAGTAGCCATGCCGCCTGCCCACGTCAAATTCTCTTTCGTACTCACCGCGAATCCTCCAATCGAAGTTGATCGTCCGGCCCCAGTTCGTCCGTATCTTGCCGGCTAGGCATCGCCCGCCCGACTTCTTTTTTCCAGTCTGCCTGTGGGCGGGTCGCTCGCCAGTTTGCGGGCCGGTTGCTCATCATTTCCGGCCAAAACGCCTCGACCAGTTTCTGGAACCAATTCCCGTCCCGGATTCGTCCAAACAGCGACGGCAGCACGAACCAGCCCGTGGCGTTGATCCAGACCTTGTGCTCGGTCATGGCTTCAAAAACCTCAGCCCGGCGGTCGACGAGATATTCCCGCCTCACATCGTCCGCCCAAGCAGCCAGGAACGCTGTGACCAGTTCGGTGTTGCGGGGCTTGCGGATTGTGGGCTTCAACCCAACCGCCTGCCACTTCAACAACCACTCATCCAGAATCGCCGCTTGCTCGTCTGACAATTCTTTCTTCAAAGAAGAAAGAGAAGATGAAGAGAGAGATGAAGAGAGAGATGAAGAGAGGGTAACGCTGGCACCGTTACCTTTTCGGGTCTTTGATTTCCGTGCCCGGAGAGCCGTAAGTCCTCTGTCTTTGGCACTTTGCGATATGTGCCGCTCGAAATGGACAATCTGCCAACTGCCTTTTACCTTCTCAATCCACCCCACTTTCTCCAGGGCAGAAACAAAACCGGGTGCGCTCAGGTAACGGTCAAGTAGCGCAAAAGTAACGCCACGAGCGTTACCATTCTCAGTTTGGCGGTCGAACCAACTCCAGAGCCGAATCAGCTTTCCGACGACGTCGTCAGGGGTGATATCGAGCAGTTCAGCCATTTCATAGACTTCCGGCTTCTCGGGCAGTTCGTGGGTCACCTTGATCCATTGGGACGCCATATCCGTTCCGTGGCTTTCCAAAAAATCGCCGGCCGCCACCGTGGCCAGAAAATCGCCAAGACGTCAGGCCAGATAGGCGGCGGGCGCGGCGTGGGTTCTTTCGGCAAGTGACGTCTTGGCTGTCATGGGGCCAACTCTACCGACCCGCCGGGGGGATTGCAAGACGAATCCTGGAAAAGATGCCGGCGCAAAGCAACTCACCACAATACCGGGCACACGAAGCCTTAATGTGCTGGCAAGCAGTAGGTTACAGTCGCGCATCGGCTATGGTTCCTTCAGCCGCCTCATCCTCGTCACAGAACAAGCCGGAATTGTAATCAGCCCAGATACTTGGACATCATCCGAGCCACTGATTGCGCCCATGTTCGGCGCTAGGCTCTTGGTCTTCTTGCCATCAGAAACCAGCCAGCCCACAGAGACGCAATGCACGGCTCTAGGCTTCCTAACGTCTTCGAGAAACTCCCACGTCGGCTTAGGCTGAACGCTATCAACCCACTCGATCATCACGAGCGGGCATTGTTTGCGAGTTTTCACGGACATCCTCGTGCTCATGCAGGCGCCCACATCGGATGTCTTCCAGGCTTTTCCGAAGCATCGAGCTTGCATCTGGGTCAGACAAGATTTCCATGGTCTCAAAGGTTGACTCCAAGAAATCGGCATCCACGATCGCGAAAGCCCGCTTATTGTGCCGCGTGACCCAGATCACTCTATCCTGGCTGAGTCGCTCGTCGATTTTAGCGAGCTTTTTCTGGGCCTCAGAAATGTCCAGAGTTGCGGTATTCATGTGTTTCTCGGTCGTTAGAGTGAAAAAGACGCCAGCAGGCCGAGAGTCAACCGGGGACAAGCCGGGTTGGGAGACGAACGGCACAGATACTGGCGTCGATCCGCCATGCGGGGCGTGTTGGCATCGTATCGAAACTAGGGGGCGGCTGCAAACCGTGCGGAATCGCCCGGTCTCACTTTTCCTTCACCACCACCGCAAACACCAGCGATCCGCCCGCCTTGCTGTGCCGTTGCAAGCAAACCCGCTTATAACCACATTCATGCCAGCCGAGGTCGAGCAGACGCACAAGAGCCCGTTTGGCCCCCTCTCTGCGGTCACCAGCGGCCCCGTAGTCTTCGTCTGCCTGAATGTACGCATCGAGCGCGGATCGCTCAGCGGGCGTCTGGGGGGCTCTCACGTGGAGTCCTCGTCTTTTGGCCGCTTGAACACAATCATCGAGACGATATTCGCGCGCGGGATATTCAGAACAAACCGCCAACTCTTGTCCAGTGGGTTGTAATCCAGGCCGATTGATACGGTATCCGCGTCCTGCCGGATCAACATTCCGACGCTTTCTAGTTCAATATGCGGGACGACTTCGCTTTTGGTAATCTCGCCGCGCTGGTAAGAAGCATCACACCAGCGAACGTAGGCAATCTTGCGTTTCTTCACGCGATCCTAGCCTTTGCGGCACGCTGCCGCTCCGCGACGTTGATTTCCCGGACGAACACCGCCATTGTCCGCGTCAGGTACGATTCAGACTCAGGCGGTAAGGCGATAAGTTCCATCATTCGGAAGCCCACCGCGTCTTTGCGGGCAATTTGCATCACAAGGTCTTCTGGGGATTCAGTGATAGCAAACGAGTATTCTCGATACGGGCTGCTGTGGCTGTTCGGCTGCGATGCCCGGGCGTTGGCTTCGCCATTGGGGTTGTGGATTTTCAGCGGCGGTACTGGTTCGGGCGGCGGCTTCTTTTTCGTTTTCGAGCCCGGCGGTCGGCCTCGGCGTTTCTTGGGCATTGGTCTGTTACCTGTCCGTGGGGTCGGGTATGGTGGCTTCTATCGGAGTCCCTTGCCCAGGGATTTCGGCGTCCTGTAGTGCCGGGCGGGACGCATGATGTTTCCCGCTCGGCTTTTTCTGCGCCTCAGAATATCGAAGGCATCGACGCCGGATCGATAATCTCGGCCACCTCGAATTCGTCGGCGTACCTCATGCCGTAGATGATTGCGTAGGCCAACGCGTCGATCTGGTCACAAGTCTGGTCTTTAAGGCCACGCCAATGCAATAGCTCTCCGCGAAAGTCACTCCACCACGGGCAGGCGTTGGTGGCCTGGCTCGGGAAAAAGACGCGATTCTGTTTATACCACTGCTGTAGTGGAACTGAACGGCTTAGCTTATCACTTCGCTCTGTTAATTGCTTCACTTTCTTGGACGCTGGCTCCAACGGAATCACTACGCCGGGTGGCATTTCACGTAGCATCGTTTGATATATCGGCAGGCCGAGGCCGGTGTTCTCACAGCCAACCAGCACTGGTTGATACTCCCGGTAGACACGCTTTGCTAGCGTAATTAAGTCCGGGGCCTCGACACGCACACGCTCAACGTGCCTGAGAAACGCCATGCCGCGCTCCATGCACATATCGACGATGACGATAGCCGAGTAGCTTGGCGGCTTGCCTTTCTCTTCGCGGTCGCGGTCTCGAGCCGTGCCAGCCGGATCGATCATCATCAACCTAAAGCACTCAGATTCGGCGACGGCTGCCAGCGTTGAGCCGTCGATGTCGATAGCCCGATAGATGTGATCCCCACCGTGTTGGTAATATCGCATCGCGTCGGGTGGGAAGATGCCGGCAATCGATACAGTCCAGTCGCCTTGTTCGAGTTGGGCACGTTCGACATCGTTAAGGTTGCTGAGGCTCAGACGGTAATCTTCGATGTCGAGCCCGGGGTTATCCTCCAATCGCGATGGCACGAAGACTCGGCCACTGTCGAGCGTGTAGCTCATTTTGTATTTGCCGGCTAGCAGATCAGCCTCGGCTTCTTTTGTGATGAAACGTTTCTTGACCCATTCGTGGCCATCGCCGCCGGGATTGCTGGTGGCCCGCATTCGTATCGGTATGCCGACATCGCGGAGCTTACGTTGCCGGGAAAACAGGTATGTATATTGACCTTCGGAAAATTGCGTCAGTTCGTCGTACGCCACAAAGTGATATTGCGTGCCTTGGTAACGCCGTTTGTGCGCCTCATGCGCCATGTAGGCAAAACGAATGACGGCACCACTGGGGAAGATAAACTTCTTTTGCCCTTCATTCCAATAGATGCCAGGCTTGTGTTGCCACCACTGTTTTGCGACGTCCTTAATCGCGTCTTCTTGGGCGAGGTCGGTATATGTTCGCCGGAAGATTATCGCTTTGTAATTCGGCCACGAGAGATACTGCGAGGCGGCCATTAAGATTCCCAAACTTTTGCCACCACCTGCTGCCCCGCCCAGGAATACTTCACGCCGATCAGTCAAATCGAGAAAATGCCGCTGCCGTTTACTCGGCGTTATCGGACACCAATGCTCGACGTCATCCGGCTCGGCGAAGCTAGGCGTGCCCGTTGCTGCTGTCATTAGGACCGCCGCCAGATTGTTCGCCGCTTGCTTTTCCCGTGAGGTCGTCAAGCTTGGCATCAATTCGCGTAAGCAGGCGAGCCGTTTCGTTGCTAACGTCGTAGGGGCCTGATTCGACATCGATTATATCGCCGGGGCCAGTCTTTTCTTGGTGATCTAACTCCATCTTAACCCATTGGCGGATTTCGCTTAAACCACGAATAGCCAGTCGCGTGTTTTTGTTGGGCTCCTTTCCCTCATCGGCCCTGACCGTCGCATCCTTGGTTGCGCCTGCCAACCATACTAACGAATCCGCGACGGTTTGGCTCTGACCGTCCAGCGCACGGATCGCGGTGCCCAGCAACCGCAGATCATGCCGGCTGGTCGGATCAAGGTTGCGCAGCATGTCGTCGGGGTCAGTCATCGACGGGCTCGTAAGTTTTCGCGAAGATATCGGGTTTGCATGGGTACAGTTCGCCGGCAACGCCCTGGATGATCCAGTCGTCCCAGTCGACGATCATCACGCCTTCGAGCGTCGCGATTGCCAGGAGGTCGGTGCCGTCCGATTGCGGATAATTTCTCGCCCATACCGAGCCGGGTGTCCCGCACTCTTCGTTCCATGCTATGTTTAGCCACTCTGGCCAGTCGACATTATCGCCGCGACGCTCTTTTATCATCTGGAACGCTTCGACAACGACTGGTTTCTTGCGGTATTTGTTGCTCATCGTTTTCCCTTTCAAATCGAAGCCAGAATCTTACACCGCAACGTAGCCTTGCCAGCATCCGGCTCGTCCAAATTCTCGCAGGCTTCGCCGATATCATAGCTGACAACGTCGAGCCCCAGCTTAGCATCTATCGCCGCAACTTCATCGCGAAGGCTCGGCTGGAATCCCGTCTCAGCCCAGACGACGAATCCAACGGGACTGAATCGATGCGTCCATTCGGGGTGCTCGCCACGGATGCCACCCCAATGCTCGACGGTCCACGTGGCGCCCGGGCATGTCTTCACGGCATCCCGCAGCAACCGCACAAAGCTGTTATTTAGCTGCGACTTCTGCTTTTCGCTGTCGTTTTTCTTGGTTTCGGTGGGCATGGGCTCTCTCTTTTCGCTGATCGCAGTTTTTACTATTGACGCCGGAATGTCAAAGCCGTAATCTACCGGGCATGAATCCTACGATAAGCCTACCAAAAACCGGCTTGATCCTGTAGAATGCGAAAAGGCCTCGTGTTGCCGAGGCCTTCTCTAACACATCACAACCTGGACTAGAGGTCACGATGGCTGCCACGATTCTATTCGATGGCGTCGAATACCGGAAGATACCGGAACACGACGGCTACGCGGTTAGTCGCGATGGTCAGCTTATCAGTTGCCGGGTTACCGGCCCAGGTGCCGGCCTCGGCAAGTGGCGGCGTCTATTGGGCAGCACCAACAACGATGGCTACAGGCAGGTCTCCCCTTGCGTCAGTGGCGTGCCGGCGAAAAAGACGGTCCATGCGCTAGTGTTGCTGACGTGGGTCGGACCCCGACCCGACGGAATGGAATGCCGGCACCTCAACGGCAACAGGATCGACAACCGAGTAGAGAATTTAAGATGGGGTTCGCGCGCCGAAAACTTGCAGGATAGGGAGACCCACGGAACCGTAGCGGTCGGCGAGTCCAACGGCCTAGCTAAGCTAACCGAGTCAGAAGTTCGTGTGATAAGAGACCTGATTCGCGTGAAGGTTGCTATAGCCGAGATTGCCAGACTGTATGGCGTAGGAACAACCACCGTGTGGAACATCGCACACGGCCGGACGTGGTCGCACGTTAAATGACAATAACCAACCAAAAAGGGAGACGAAACGATGGCAGCGACCAAAACGCGGCAACCCATCACATTTCCGGTGATGCGTCAACGTATTGAAGTTGCCGCGATACAACACGACGATCTAGTGCAAGTTTCCGGTGGTCGCTTCGGCAGGGGTCTGTGCGGGGAGTCAGTCGCCGATTATTTCCCGGAACTTGAAGGTAAGCGAATCGCCAGGGCGTGGTTCACGATCCATTTCAGCGACGCTAAGGATCGTGTACCGTTCGTCTTTCATTGGCGGCCGGTGCGCTGGGGTTACGCGCCATTCTCCTGCTACGTTAAGGATGAGTGGGGACACATTCCACGATGTAGCCACGCGCTTATAGAGTGGGGACACATAAAGGGCCTCCGCGACGGCGACGAAATCTTTGTGTCGTGCGAGTATATCGAACGTTAGAGCAACTGAACCAACGGAAGGGTAATCATGTGTGAAGGCATGAGTGAAAAAGACTTAGCCGACGGTTACGATGTCGCGGCTGCATTGACCAACGGGGACGACGTCTATGGCGACTGCCTGAAATACATCGCAGAAATCCGCCGGCTGCTGGCCGAGAACGCCACGCTGCGGGCGGTGTGGAATCGCATCCCCAAGACGCATCACAGGCGTTCTAATTTCACGTTCGATCCAGAGGATGTTTGTGTTGTCTGTAATGGGCCGTGGAAATTCAACGAACGCGGAATCACCCACGCCCCCGACTGCCCAATCGCGGCGGCGGAGAAACTAATGGAGGACAAGCCATGACTAAGCCAATGAGCGACGAACGTTTTGATGAGATTAACCGGCTCTGGGAAGAAATGTTTGACGGTCGACGAGGCGTAGACGCAAAGTGGCTTGGAGAATTTGCCGAAGAAGCCGTCGCTGAAATCCGCCGGTTGCGGAGAATATACGCAGCGTGCAAGAATGACCGCGACCATATGTATCACAAGTGCGACACGTATCACGAACGCATCGTTAGACTGGAAGACCAACTACGCGACGTCTATGAACCAGACGACAGCAAACAGGACGGCTTACCATGAACATCCAGAATAGTTCCGCGCTGAACAACGACGTGAAGTGTTACTCTTTCACTCTCGTTTTGTCGGGTGTTGACGAGTTGACGGACGACGTAATGAATGCCCTTTTCGAGGCAGGATGCGATGACGCAACTCCGTTTGTGAGGGCAAAAACGTTTTACCTGGGATTTGATCGGGAAGCTCATGCATTGTCGGAGGCGATTCAGACCGCTATCGACGATGCCCAGAAAACAGGCCTAGAGGTCGTTCGGGTAGTGCCTCCAGAGGGGGATGTGATTGACACATTCAATAAGTTGCTACAAGCAAAAAGGATTCTTACCCAGGAGCTATGGACTTCGCTTGATGAATCCTCCGAAATTGATCGCTCGAAAGCAAGCGTCCTAAAAGGAATTGAGAGTTTTGCCCATTCATTGCTTCAAGAACTGGAAGACGTAGACGAGGGCAGCTAAAGAAGTTGTTTCGCGAACCTACAAGTCGCCACACGGCAGATATTCAGCGGCTTAGAGGATTCGTTCGAGTCGTACTATCAGGCCGTGAAGCGATCGAACCGTTACGGCTCCACGCGACCGCTCAACGTTCATATCCCGGTGACCGACGTCGAAGAGCCGCTCGTGCAAAACGTCTTGCGGAAGGCTCACCGCGTCGAAGCAGACACGCGGGAGCAAGAGATTCTGTTTCGGGATTCAAGCGGGCAGTCTGCCGCACATTTTGTGTTGTAAGTCCAATAGCCACGTCATCAATCACCAACTAGACACTTGGTATGATGTGACAGTCCATGTGTAACGACTTAGCACGCGTGATTTGTCGTAAGTGTAATCGCGTTGGTCGGACCAAGGCGTGTTAAGTACCCTCTGTATAATTACTAATGAACACGGGGTGTCATTAGTTAACGGAGGGTTACGAAAATGAAAGTGGCAATCGAATGGAAGCGCGGACGAAGGGGGGAGAATTACACAGCCGACACGATGACGTACGAATCACGGTGTCGCAAGTTCCGCCTGGTCCGGCGGACTGGGAAGTTTGACGGTGGCCAGGTGTGGTACTACGCACTGGCCTGTCGCGGCGGTTGCTGGCGAATGATCGAGACGCACCGCAAGTACCGGACACGCCGTGCGGCCGAGCGGGCGATTGCACGGAAGGGGGTGGCTCGTGGCCCAACTCTGCGAATTGTGGGATAGGTACGCCGGAGTGCCGTGGGACGAAAGCCGCTCGATGGCCCGCAGACAGCCACGATTGAAGATCGCATCACGATCCGGTTGCCGACCACGGCTGACCGCATAGAAAAACGCCCGCCGGCCTGGAGACCGACGGGCGCAAGTGGCAGACAAGGCGCGACTTCGCGGGGGAGTAGCCGACCCCGCCCTTGCCTACCGGGGCGACGGCTGAGGGTATGGGCCGAATAATGCTCGCCAAGTATTCCGCACCGGTCGGCCGGGAAGCCCCCAATACGGAACCTGTGGCAGCGTCACGGGCTGTGGGGCCCAAACACGGCCCAACGGGCCTCGCCAGTAGGCAGCAGCGCCAGCAGCCGCCCGGGGGCTCTGGGGGGCTGCCACTCCGGGAATGGGTGCCTGGCAGTTCTGGCACGATGGCTGGGCGTAGGCCGCTGTCGAGGCCAGCAGCAACAGCGTGGTGATGCCGGCAATCAGAATGGTTGAAAATCTCATTGATTGTCTCCGTGGGTTAGGGTTCGTGGCTTGCTGATATCAAACCGCGTGGGTGCCTTCGACTTTGCGGGCTTCGCGGTCTGCCGTGCGGCGGTTTAGGCACGCCAGTGCTTCCAGTAGCTTGCCGTTTGCTTCTGCGTTGTCATCACAGGCAGATTCTGACAACTGGTAAGATTCAATCCGATCGATCGCCACCATGATGATGTCTTCGACGAAGGCACCGTTGGGCGGAAGGCGGACATCACCACGGCCCAGCGGGCCATCTTGCCAGCTAACCATAAATCCGACGCCGTGAGTCATGCCGCCTGCTGGATTGCCGTCGTCGTCTATGTCGTGGCGGGCGAAGATGGAGCCAGCCTTGCCATCTAATTCGTTTGTCTGCATCGTTTCTCCTTTAGGGTTCGTCGGTAACTTCCAAATCGGGCGTCTGTGTCTCGCCAAGCAACTCCGGCAACGAATCCCGCAACAACTCGACGGCGTACTTAGCGGCGACGTGCGACTGCCTGATCGGTACATGCCAATCATCGGCGTCCGCATCTTGCAACTGAAAGGCGCGATCCCATACGCGGCTGTATTGTTCTAAGATTGCAGCCTTGATCGCTTCGGAATGTTTCATCGTGCTACTCCACAAAATCTAGATCGTATAGGGTGTCCGTGTCTGTGTCTTCAAACTCAGCGGCTGGCGTCGCATCATCGGCAAACCACGTTGCGATTAGACCAGCAATCGGACCAGCAGCACACGCACCTAGCACCGCAGCAATCAAGGCCGTACTCGCCATCTTGCCAACACCGGCGCCGTGATAGTTGTACGTGTAGTTCTGGTTGTCGCCGGCTTGTAAGCTGTCACCCATATCGTCACCAACAGCGGCCCCGGGGTTTGATGCCGATGATGTCTGACCGCCGCTGGCCAACTGAGCAAGACGAATGCTGGCCATCTTGTCGCGGATGCCTATGGTTTTTCTGGCGCCTTGCAATTGCGATAAGCTCCGCAGGCCAACCAGCGCCAGCCCCTTGCGCCAGACCGAATCATGCGTCAGCTTCGGCTCGGGAATCTCCGGCGGTGTCGCGAATTCCGAATTCGGCATCGATCGTATCCAATAGTCCGCCGATCTTTGGGGTGGGAATTGTCTCGCCGTTGTGAAACGCCCAGTCGGCTGCTGCGGCGTCCCCAACGGCTTGCACAAGTATCGACGTCGATATTCTCGAAAGTGTTTCGAGTGCAGCGACATCATCCGTGGTAGGTTCGTCGGCCATTATCCACCGGCGCCCGGTGAAACTGGACCGCCCGGCGTGCTCTTGACGGACACTTCGCGGACGCCCATCGACTGCTGCATCGTGACTAGGTTTTTGTCACGCTCGTAGTTCAGGTCTTGGATTCGTGCGAACGACTCAGCATGTTGCAGAATCAGATCGCCAATCTTTCCGCTAGCGACCATCGACTGTTCGTGTAACATTTCGGCTTGTGTCATCTTCGTTCTCTCTCACTCAGGGGGTTGTTGCGACGGTAGTCGCATCTTAAACGTAGGACTGACCACTTGGCCATCCTCATCTACAAATGACTGTTCGCTGCGAGATACAGTGCCATCTTGGTGATGTATCTCGATCACAATGGGGGGCAGAGCGGCCGCCACGGCTCCGACAATGTCGTCTACTTCTGGCGTGATGCCATCGGAGCCGGGATCACCGGGGCGGCCAGGCTGGCCGGGTTCACCAGTGGCGCCTTTTTCCCCCGGTTCACCCTGCAACCCACGGTCCCCTTGCTCGCCTTTGATGGCGTCAATCTTGGCCGTCAGCGTTGTGATCTGCTGAATGAGCGTGTTGAATTCGACTTTAGTGACGTAGATCGATGCGGCCGTGCGAGTTGGCTTCGGTTGCGGTCTTGTTGGCTGTGCAACCCGTCGAGTTGGTTGCGTATAACATGGTTGGCCGATTTGGCAATTTTGCGTTTGATTGACGTACTTAATGGCAGCGTGTACTTCGCGAAGCGCAGCGCCGTGCGTGCCGTCGGTGCAGCGACGCCCTTCTGAATCAATCATCCCGTAATCGTCTCCCCAGCGAACGCCAACCAATTCACCAGATTGATTGAATACCCCGCCGCCGGATTGACCATTGAAGGATCGGACTTTGAACAAGGCCATCGGTCGGCCGTTGGGAAGTTCAAGCGTGGTTCCTCGGTCAGTGCGTTCTGTATATCGCGACTCTTGAAAGCGAAGTTGCAGCGAACTATGCGGGTAGCCAGCCAGTGAAACCGACTCCCCCTCGCTCACTTCCGCCGCTACACTCACCCACGGCACCGGCTGGTCAGTCTTGATAATCGCCAGGTCGTGTCCCTCTGATCGGTAGATACACCGGCCTGTTGCCGTCGTGCCTGTGGCCGGGTGGCTGACCGTCATCGGCGCACCGGGAGCATCACGCACGACGTGTGCGTTCGTGATAACGTAGTTGGGGTCGATCGCTGTGCCGCTTGCTTTGGATCGCATCCCGCCACCCTCTGCGACGTAGACGATGTACGATGCCCCATCCGGCGTCGTCATGCCCGCTGGTTGCTCACCCTGTTCGGTGGCCACTGACGCCACAGCAACCACGTCAGCGGCGGCGTCAGGCTGTAACGATGCAACCCACACATCATGCAGGCCAGCGATATCAACGCCATAATGCCGCTCTGTCGCTTCGACCCACTGCCCGTCATCGAGGCCATCTTCAAGGTAAGACACAAAATGACGGCGCCCCTCTGTCACAGTCTCAGCCTGCCCAATCAGGAACGCCGCAATTGAATATCCCTGTGCGTATAAGGGCATCACATCCGGCGGATACTCCGTCATCGCGTACATGCGACTGAGCGGAATCCCGCGACGTGTCCGCAAGAAATGGATCAACGCCGCGTCATGCTTTGTACGTTCGCTAGCGTGTTCAACCGTCGTGCAAGCCCCTTCGTCGGCCCAGCGTGGCAATGGTTCGCGGAAGTGACTGGCGAAAATTGTGTGCGTCACTTCGTGGGGAATGACGCTATCAAGAATTCGTTGGGGGCTGCCTTGGACCCGCATATTCCACCTGCCAACGCGGCCACCATCAAATACAAAACGCGTCATGCCACCTGCGCCCATGTTGCCAGCCGTCACTGAGATTGGGCAGGGTTGCGACCACTGCGCCAGTTCCGCCCCCAACCAGTCGATCGCTAATTCACGTCGGCACGTCTCGGCCGTGTCTGCGACCCTTTGCGCCCACTCTTGCGATGATGCCGAGACGATGAAGTTAGGCGTGCGAGCCGAGGCGCCCCAACACGGCGCCACCAAACACAGCAGTATGCCAACGGTCGTGATAAGGCGAGACACCAGCGACGAAGGGTGAACCAAGATGGTATCGCCCATTTCAATCGGCTGGTTGCCGAGCGGTGGAATGTGGAACGCGATCCGTGGGTTGTCGTTGCAACCATCGCCATCACGCAAGCGGCTCGTGCCTAATTCTCGGGTGCCTTCAATGTGTGGCACGTGTTTGATGACTTCATTCATCGCAGCTACCTCCTACGTCGTCGTGTTCTGGCAAAAACACCTGTTTTCTCTCCGCCTCGCTGACATCGTCCACTATGGCTCGTGAAAGTTCTTCGAGGCTCATTGCCAGCAATTCTTTCATAATCGTAGGTGTCTTACTCATCGAAGTAGACTCCCAACAAGTACAGCACCACAGCTAAGATGTTAAACGACAAACTGGCGGTGATGATTGAAATCACTAGGTTAGTGTATTGGTTTCGACTCAGCACAGCAGTCTCCCTTCGGCGTTTCTTCGTGAGCGGCTGAGCAATTGCATGGCGTGATGCGTTCTCTTGTGCGACGCTCAGCATCTCTTTCTAAATGTTCGCCTAGCAATGTGCCGACAAACAACATAGCCAAGCAAGCGCCGATAATGAGCATGTGGTCGATTATATCTTGATTCAATTTCATCCCGGCTGAATCCTCATCGCCCCAGGTATGAACAGCCCGCCACGGTAATGATCGCACGGTTCTGTCGAGTGGCTTGCCAGACCGTCGGTCGGGTCAATGCCTTGTTGGTTCCACGCACGATCAACCGCATCGGTGCAATACGGCGGATACTTCGATATGGCATTGTCGTCTGTGATCGTCGGGAACAACAATCGTAACCCACGCATCCTAGACAGCCCAACGCGGATCACATTCCAGCGACCGTAATCGAGGCCCGTCATATCCCACATTGCATCGGCAGCACGTACGCCATCGGCTTCGGGCCAGTGCTCCCGATCGACCGGGAACCAAGAGATATGACCGGGATAAATGCTGAGTTGTAACGCGAAGTCGACAGCCCGGACGCCACGATATTCGCGCGATTCGAGCAAGATGATGCGGTCTTCGTGAATGTCCGCCATGCCCTCGTGCGAGTACGGGCAGCGGCCATCACGCTGTATTCGGGCGGACATAGCCCCCTCACCCTCAAACAAAAAGGCGTCGCCCGGTCGGATGTACGGGGCAATTTCACTGAGTCGCGGTTCCTGGAGCGGCAACCCAGGCGGCAGCGCGATGGCCTGTTGGTTACTCATGGGCGCGTTATATCACTGACTTCAATCAGCGACAACGCAATTTGTGGACCGCTTGGCTTCGATTGCCCGTCGTGTGCGACAGATTACGCACGGGCGGAAATGAACTAAATTGCCGCAACCAGAACAGCGAAACGCCTTTTTGCGATACTCTGGCTCCACATCGATTATCGCTGGTAGCTCGGCGTCGACTATTTCCCCGCGCAGAATGCGACCGACGACCGTACGGCTTAGGTCGGTTGCTTCGGCAATCTGTCGGTGACTAAGGCCGAGCTTGCGTGCCTCATGGACACGGCGGATACGTTCGTCTGGCATGGTCGATCCTTCAGTCAGCCGCCCACAAGAGAAACGCTTCATCCATCACATCGGCGAGCGTGCTTGATTCAGCAGTCGTCGGTGGCATCATCATATCGAGGTCACCAGTGTTGATGACCCTGAATCGCGGCTCCGGCAGAGTGCCACCTTTTGAAACTACGTCGATAGAAAACTGCAACGGCCCCGACCGCTGGAGCCGTCGCAGTATCACCTCGCATTCATCAATCGCTGCGCGGTCTTGTTCGTTCATTAGGGGGTCGCGGGTGGCACCGGATCGGCTTGCGGTTTTCTATCAGGCTCATCTGAGGGTGGCGCTGTCCGGCGAGCGACATCCGCTTCAAGTGCCTCAGTCTTTGCCGCTTGGCCCTTTTGGTAGGGCATCCACTCGCACCAACGTGATTCGTCGGGCCTATCATCTTCGGGCTGCAATAACAGGATGTCCGTCAGGGCATGTGCTTCACCTTCACTGTCGAATACTCGCAAGTTGACGCGGCGTGAGTTGTATACATGCGTAACGATTGCTGCGAGCGGACCGGTGCTCGGCTCTGGATGATCTCCTTTGCTTGGCCAATACCAAACAATACGCCCTACGGTTGGTCCAATCATGGGTTCTCCTTGGTCTCGTGACAAATAATAGATACCCCGTTCGTTCATGCGGTGGCCGAATCACTTGTAGTCAGCATAACCGCGTCGATGCTCGGGTATACATGCCCGTTCCCACAGGTGTCGTTACCGTTTATCCGCCGCTCTCGCACTGCGTACGGAGCGTAACAATGAGGGCAAAACACCCTGTACTTGGCAGTTGCAGCTTCGTCTACTTCGACAGGCTCAGACTTGGCATCAATCAACTTCTGAATGTCGCCGCGATTGATAGGTACATCCGGTGGAGCGTCGATACCAATCCGCACCTTATCGCCGCGAATCGAGAAGACCATGATCGTGATGCCGCCCTTAGCGAAGCCGCCATTGATTTCAATCGTTTCACTTTTCTTGCGTGAGAGAATCAGCATGGGTGAATCCTTTCGGTTTGAGTAAATCCGTTTGACTATGCCATTCTATTCCAAATCAGGTGGCAACAATTCGCCCGTCGCTTGGCAACGTTCGGGCGCACGAGCATTCTCGGGCGATTGCGTTGCCGGGACAGTGAGTGCATCGGCCACGGCATCCGTCTGGCTCTGGCCTTCGATTTCACGTGTGGCGACGTCGACGTCAAAAGGATCGTCGGCACCTTCGATCGTCAGTAGTGGCAACTCGGGAGCGATGCCGGCCTCTGTCGCACTCTCAAAGCCAAGCACGTTCGTCATTTCGGGCGACTGCGGTAAGAAGTCGGCGAGGATGCGGATTGCCTTTGCTTGCCACATCTCCGGCTCCCACTTTACCCAAGGTGATGACGGCTTATCCGATCCACGAGACATCGCTTTACGTTTCATTATTTCGCGTTTGGGCACGACAACGAACACCTCGCCGCCGGTTCTCAAAATAGCCTTTGCCCAGACGCACACCAATGCGCCGGGGTCATCTTCTAGTGTCGCCTTGTGCGCGATGTACTCATTCGATCCCGTGCCTTTCGAGTAGTTGAACTCGTCGTGTTCGTAGACAACTTCGGCCTCAATCTTGGCGACAAGGCCGGAGCGATACGCCAAAGCGATCATGCCCTGATACTGGATGATGAGCGTACAGGTGTTGCCGAATGGCACCAAGGCGAAGTCGCGGCCATTGGGCTCCAGCTTCATCGAAGCCGCTTGCATCACTGCCAAGCCGATCGATCGTGGTGTGCAACTGGCCAACTCTGGTGATCGCTCAATGGCGTTCATCACGAACGCACGCCACAAAGCGGGCTCGGCGCCAACCGCCGCCAACCGATCTTGGATGGTTGGTGATTTGAAGATGACCCCCATCGTCTCCCGAAACTGCCCGACGTTTGCAATCTGTCGATCGCGTGGCATTGTCCTGTCTCCTTTGGCTACTTGAAGATGCCCCTAATCGCGGTTGTATTTTAGCGTGTCTGCTGGGCAGCGGTCTAGGCTAATCACTACGCATATCCGGCTTAAACCACGCGTCATAAAGCGCCTTCCGCTTGGCGATAGACTCAGGCGACCAATCCCCAAAGACGGGCTCGTACGTCCATTCTTCGCGTTTGGCTTTTCTCGATCGCATTGCCCAGCCTATACACCAGCCGAGTGCTACCGACGTAAGCGCGACTACGCTGGTCACGCATATTTGAGTCGCTGTCATGTCACCCATTCCACGGCGTCGATGACGTCCGGTTTTAGATTGTGCCTACCTGCGACGGCGACAAAGCCTACTTTTGATACAATCATGGGCCATGTCGCACTTTCGAGGACATCATTCAGGCCTTCGCTACCGCCGTTCGCCCGATACCGCACCACCGCATCAAACACGGCCTGCAAGCTGGGCTTTTGCGTGACGGGCTTAGTATTTGCCCGACGAGACGCTTCGCGGACTTCCGCGAATGCGTTGCCGATCTCGTCCTCAACTTCCGCCATACCTTCGACAAACTCTTCGCCGATTGCCGCCAGTTGTTGGCCGCATCGTTTGCGCTCGGCATCTGGCCCATCAAAGAATTCCACGGCCTCGATCAGTTCGACCTGCATCTTGCAATCTTCTTTCAGCCGCTCGACTTCCGCTTCCAGTTCGGCGACGCGGTGTTCGTATTTCGCGAACTCACGTTGGTCTGATTCCAGTTCGGCAATGCGTTTCTGCAATCGCTCCGCCGCGTTCCGCCACTCGTTTGCGTGGTTGTGCATCTTCGCTTGGTCGTCACTCATCGTCATTCTCGCTTTCGTCTGGCATCACTGCTTCATACGCCACACGATACGCCCCGCCGTAGTCCGGGATATTGTGTCCCCCGTGCGTCTCCAGGCGATGCACAATCATGCGCAGTGCTGTTTCTAATTCGTCGACTCGGGCACAAACTTCTTGACACAGCGGCGTCGGACACTGGATGAAACCGGTGCGTCTCTCCGCAGCGTGGGCAACATGAGCGGCGAAGTTTTTTGTCCATGCTGCCGGTCGCCCGTATTTTTCATCCGGTATTACGATTAGCTCTGCGACGTTATCGTTGAATTCCATCACTCAGGCTCCTCCAGCGGGCCGGCCCATTTGCCGGCCATTGTTTCCAGGTCACGCCCAAATGGGGCGTAACGCTCCCAGGCAAACAACGCCCCACACACGTCAACAACTTCACACAACATGAATTTGCCATCAAAATACAGAAACCACCCCAGATCGGTCGGCAGTTCGGTTGTGTAGGTTAGCTTGGTCATGGCTTCCGCCATCCGTGACGTCCCTCCGTTTTCAATGCGGCGTTTGCCTGCTGTCCAGCCGAAATAAAATGCGTACCCTCGACTACACGCTGGACCACGTTCTGGACCCGTGATTACAAGATGGAGACTACCATCTACTTGACCACCTTTTCCACCGATGACTTCGATCTCCATAGTTATATCTCCCTCCCTAAAATAATCATCAATGTGACTTATCATTGGGCCAATAATTTCTGTCTCGTCGGCATCAAGTTCGATTCGGCACTCGGAGCGATCATCTTCTTGTTTGGCTTGTTCGTTCATCGTTTCCCTTTCGGCTTTGATATCGACAACTTCTTGTGCGCCTTGCGATCGTACGCGACCTTTGACGCCTCTATCTGACTCCGCTTCAACACGTGCATCGGCTTACCGTCGGCTGCCAGCAGTTCGCACGTCTCGGCCGTGCCCATTGCGGCAATGAGCCGTAGGCGGTGAATCTCACGGGCCTTGGTCAGCTTTGTGATCCGCTTGCCGTACTCTTTGTAAGTCGCGACCGATCCGACCAAATCGTCCGAGCAAAGTTGGATCGACTCGCCTTTGATTTCCACACGATCCAGGATGGCCTTCGCTGAGGCGTGGCCAAAGTCGATATCAGGCGGAATATCCGTTTGCACCAATTCCCAGAACGCCGTCAGACGCCCCAGGAGCCCGTCTGCGAGCCGCTGGTTGAATTCGACCCGGAATAGCCTGTACTCGTGCGGGGACACGCACACGTAGACGTCGGTCGTCTCACAGCCGGTCACCAGCATTTGTAGATGGACCTGGATCACCCATTCGGGGAATATCTGGTCACTGCCCTCTTCGCCGAGCTTCATCGCCTGTGTCCAGTGGCGAGTTTAATCTCGACGCCACGCTTTGCCTGAGTGACCATTGCGTCGGGTGTTGATGCCAAAAAAGGCCAGCGTAGGCTCTCGTACATCGGGCAGGGGTAGGTCAGCCGATCGTCAACCGTCAGTGCGTATTCGTCCGCAATGACCGGCTCGAATGCCTTGCCGCGTCGCATGTAGTCGTTTTGCTCTTCGCCGTCGGTGCGGCCTGTTTTCTCTGACCAGATATCGTACGGCTGGCGACGATTCGACATCCCGCAGATTGCAGCCGCATCGCTGCTGCCTATGTGCTTTGAATGCTGCACGAGCCAGTCGCCTGTGTAAGTTGGATCGGCGATTGGCTGGCAGACGGATTTGTCTGGGGTTTCAGGCATGTCTCGTCTCCCGTTTTGGTTGGCCTAAGTCGCGTCTCATTCTAGCAAATAACTCGGGCAACGTGCGTAAGAATTCCGGGTTTTCGGCAAGGTCGCTTGGGATGCGCCCGTTCTCTGCTGCCGCCAAATCAAACAGATTGTACCAGTCATCGGATTGACGCTCGACGCCAAGGCACACCAGCAACCGGCAGACGACATATTCGCTGACGGGCGGCAGTCGTTTGCCACGTTCAAGCGTACTTTGATTGGCTGGGTCATAATTGTGCTCCAGGCAAAATGACCGCAGCGTTATCTCTTGCGACAACCTGAGCCGCTTCACCATTTGCCCGAACGTTTCGTGGTCTGACATTGCTACTCCTTTGCGTACGCTTTAACTGCCGCTTCTAACCGCTTGAAATGGAAGATGTAATCATCGACGTCATCCTCCAACAAATGACGGGCAGCAGCGACAAGTTCGCGTTGCCGATCGTCCAGTGCGTTTTCAGCCATGACGTTCAAGAGCCGGATGCCACGCGACGTATCCGGCAAAAGCTCGATGCACCCTTTACGCTCCAATCGTTGAAGGTGACCGGCAACGCCATTCGGTGATGTGATGCCGAAATGCTTACCAATCTCACGCACCGTCGGCGGGATGCCGCGATCGTGAATGTGACAAGCGATGTAGTCTAGGACTTGCTGCTGGCGTTCGGTGAGGGGTCGCTCAGTCATCGGTGGTCTCCGATTCAGTGCTTTCGTGCTTTAGCCATGCTCCTATGCTCACCATCGCATTGTCGACGGCATCAAGGCCCATGCCGAGTTCGTCTTGCAACTCATCGTCTTCGGATATGGTGGCCAGGTAACCATCGACACGATTACGCAAGTCGGTCGCGGCGTCCATGAGATTTGCTACGTGTTCATCAGGGGGCCGTGGCGGCCTGTGATCGGGCCATTTGGCGCCCTTGTTGTATCCGCGACTGTATCCCAGATTAAACGACTTCCGGCACGGTACGTCAGTCATCATTTAGCCTTCTGAAAAGAAATGGTTTCCAGCCAGGTCAAAATCCACGGGCCGCGATAGTAGTATCTATGCCCAACTTTAGCGGCGCGAAGCATTCCCGTGTCGCGGGCCTTTTTGAGAGTCGTTTCCGTGATGGCGTAATGGTCACTAAGCCGCAGGTCATCCCAAAGCGAACACTCATCAAGTAATGGTGATGCCATAACGTTTCTCCTTTCGTCATTCCCCAAGTTGCTTACGAATCAACCCTTCCATCGCCGCTCGCATCTCCAAGATGTGCGGCCGCAACTCTTTCGCGTACCAGTTCAACGGCACGAACGTCACCGCCGCATAAAGGTAGACGTCGAAGCCATAGATGGCACTGAGTGACCGGATGATGTGTATCGAGGAGTACGTGTGCCGGCCTTTCTCAAGGTTGCACAGGTATGCGTGACCGATGCCCAGGCGTCTGGCTAAGTCTTTCTGTGAGTAGTCGAATCGCTTGCGCAGTTCACGCGTCGCCTTCGCTAGTGGTGCGTCCATCCGGTGCATGGTCGTTTTCCTTTCGCATTCGTGCGTCTGCCAATGCTTGTCCGTGATTATTCAATTGGATCGATATAACATCGGCCAAGCCAGCATTGACTAGTTCTCTCGCATCGGACGAATCCCACCCACACCATCTGGTCGATGTAATATCAGCGGTAACCCGGGGTTGTTGGCCCATTTTGCGCAACAGACGTCCCGAAAATGTTCCGGGCGGCGGGTATTTTGTATCATCCATCTTCGTCTCCTAATCCTATTCGTAGCAAGGTTCCATCGGCACCCACGGGCGACGTTTGCCGACGTGGTAAAAGTTGGCTCTCCACCCAGTGATGTTGAGGTCGGCATCGCTGGTGAACACCAATGATTCAAGCTCGATGCGGTAGTCGTGCTCCCACAGCCAGTCATCGAGCAACACACCAGATATCGTCGTGTCTAAGCGGAAGTGATCGTACGCCATAGTCTGGCCCATCATCGGCCCGCCGCCGAGAAAGGTCACCTTGCCGGGGATTGGTAGCTTATTTTGCATCAGCCAACCCCTCGGCATAGCCATCAAGATAACCAGACGCGAATAACTTGCGTGCCGCCCGTTTCGTCGCATCCAGTTCGTCGTCCGTCAAATCATCGTTGTCGATACCTTTGGACTCCACGAACGTGCCCCATGCTCGCTCGAACTTCTGGCCTCGCATTGTCGTGCATGGCGCGGGTGGATGGACATCCTCGAACATGTGCCACACATACGGGCCGCTCTGCCAACTGCCAATGTGATTGCCAGTAAAGTCGCCCATGTCACCGCCTGTCCCGAAGACGCGAAAATGTCGATGCTCGTTTGGCTTATTGGCGTCCACCAATGCCCACAAGCAATTAACGTCACGCTGACATTCGACGTGAACAACGACCGCATCTTTCGGCATCAAGAGTTGCACGTGCGAGCTTTGGATTAGAAATGAAAACTTCCAGATAGTCGCAGACATAGCTTCGTCTCCCATTGCAAGAATCAGCCCCTCAGTCTCCCATGAGTTTGTCCGCCGCCTCAGCGAAATTCAGATCGCATGTACTCATCACTTCACTCATCGGTCACTTTCCAGTAGCCGCTCGGCCAAGTGCCGAGCGGCCTTGGTGTGTTACCGGGCAACTTTTAATCGCCCGCGATTGTGCCAGAAGCAAATCGTTTCCCAAATGCTGGCGATTGCGGCCGGTGACGAATCGCGAATGTGCGACCAATCCCAACATTGCTCAACCGCTTGGGCTTTGGTTATTTGGCCGAAGCCGTCGGCGTGTTGTAGATAGCAAAACTTCCATTGGCTGTCTTTCAGTCGCCAGCGATCGTCGCCGTTGTAGTGCATGTAGCCCATGACGGCGGTTCGTTTCTCGTCGGCAGACAAGGCGTTCTCGTCGTGTCGGCGGGGCGTGGCGGCCAATTCACGAAGGGCCTTTAGGGTGGCAGTAGTGGTCATGGTTTCGTCTCCCGTTTGTTTGCCCCCTCGCCCCGTTGTCTAATCCTATTGTACCATGCACGGGACGGATTGCAATAGGATTTTAACTCTTTTTGGCGTCAGAATCGCCCTAGATCGTCTCAGTATCCAGCCAGCCTGTCTGGTTTGTGCCGATTGGCTCGGACTCTTGCTGGTTGTGCGAGCCCGCTACGTAGGCCAGAAAGTGGTACAGCCAGCGGCTCGTTTCGCCGACGTTGCCACACCGCTTCGACATCGGCGTCGGCCAGGAGTAGCCGTAGCGGAACAGCGACGCGTCCATGCCATCACGGCCAGGCTCGTCGCGGTCATAATCCAGACCGAGCCCGCGTCCGAGCCACCAATCGTTGGCGACTTCGTACGGCAGTCCCTGCCAGCCCTTGCTCGGCTTCGGAACGCCACGCTCGTAGTAGCCGCCGAGCCCAATGTTCGCGGTCCAGTGGCGGCCATCGTAATCACCGCCGACGTCGCGTGGCGTCGTCGTACACACCTCGTGCATGTCGTTCGCCCGCGCGAACATCCCCAAAAGCTCGTTGATGTTGTACAGGCTCGTCGATATCGGCCACGTCAGCGACTCTTCGCCGAAGACATGATGCTTGCTATCGGGCCCATTCTCAAACCACTGAATCTCCGCACCGGGAAAATACTCCCGCACCAAATCCAGCGCCGCGTTGTTCTTTTCGATCAGCGCCCGCCGGATCGTCACCAGTTCGGATTCACTGGCGCCGGGTAGCTCGAACCGCAATTGCTCTTGATCCAGATAAACGTGCGCCACCTCGGCCCGGTCGTCGAGCAGCCGCAAAATGTTCTGATAGTAGCCACGTTGTCTGCTGAGGTCAGCCGTTGCCCATTGGCCCCAGCCGCGTGGGTCATGCTTGCCGGCCGGGTTGTCATGGTAATGCCATGGCGAGCATTGCACGGAAAGCCTGACACCGTCGCCGCCGTACTCGATGTGATCGATCGCCCGGTCGGCGTCTTCTTGCTTCGACCACTGAGCCGAGAGCGACGTCGACTGACAGATTCGCGACACTTCGCGCAGTTCGGGCTCTAGCTCGGCGTCGATGCGTGTGTCGGGCCAATAGTAGTGGCGGTACGGCATCACAGCTTGCTCGGCCAACGTGTCGAGCATTTGCTTTGGCTTGGCGGGGTCGGGGTAGCGTAGCGGCATCGTGTTCCTCAAATGCCAAGGTTGAGTGTTGCGTTCAAAAAGTCGTGCCCTTTTCTGACGGCCGTAGCATTGAGTGCCGCTTCCATCAATCCTGCCCCCGACTCTTGGCCATTGATACCGAACGTTATGGAAGTCGTGTCACCTTCAAGACGCGCACCGGCCGCGATCGCGGTGTGCTGTTGTGTGTAATTGGCTAACCAGTTGGTTTCATCGAGTGCCGGTCCGCCATTCTCGACCTCTGTAAAGGCCGCATTCGTGTCGATGCCATTCAAGTATAGCTTTAGACCGACGCCATCGTGAACGGCAAACACTGTGTACCACGTAGCCAATGAAATCACTTTTGCCACAGCGGGCGTCCACGTGATCGACGAGCCCGCCGTGCCTTCGGGGCGGTCTAGATAGAAATCAAGTTCAAGCGACCCCGTCTTGACGCGAATGGCCAATTCGCGGCTGGCAAAGTTGGTTGTCAATGCCAACGGGTAGACGTTGCCGGCAGTATCGACATCGAGATTGAATACCGTAAACATCGTGCCGGTTGTCCAGGCGCTAACAGTTGCTGGCGCCGCAAACGCGTGCCCGATGGCTTGATGCGGCGTGTGGTCCAATATCCGGGCAATCCCATTCGGCACGCCCGTCTCGGTTACCTGTGGCTTGTTGGCTAATTTGAGCAACGTCATGTGAGCGGCGTTGCCACTGCCGTCGGTCCATTGCGTAGCGTCCGCCGGCAGCCCCGCCGTCGGCTCCAGGTTCGGCGCCAACCAATAACCCAACCAGTCGCCTAACACGTCGAGTGACGGAATGATCGTAACACCACGCCCCAGCAAATGCTTCGACAGCGGCCCACGCGGTGACGTGCCAGCGGTTGGCAAAAGTGAGCGAAACGACATTGACTCTCTCCGTTAGGATTTCAATTGGCCGGTGTCTCTGCTTTGACTTCTTCGTGAGAGACAACACGACCAGCGACGACATCTTTCAGACCGGCAATGACGCCGTCGGCATCCTCTAGATGACTACGCAAAAGGCTATTCGCCCCGCGCAGTGACCGAATCGCAATTTCCAGCCGCTCGGACGTCGGCAACGTTTTCGCCTCTTCGCTATCAGTGGCGCCACTCAGGGCGAGAAGCTCTTCTTGGGTCGCTTCCAGTTCGGCGATACGTTCGTGTTGGCTCAGGTTTTTTGAACCAAGTTTTTCGCAGAAGTCATCCAATGCATCTACCACCCCACGCAGCCGGTGAATTTCCGTGACGGCTTCTCCTAATGCAAGACGCAGGTTTAGGAAATTCGCAACTGTTTGCTCTTCGTTGAAGTCAGCCGCCAGACATTCAATGTGCTCCAGCCGTTCATCCGGCATCAGGGGCGGGGGTTCGTCTGTCATCACTTCTCCTCGGTTACTTGAACCATTTCTCGGCGGCCATTATCGCCGGTCGCGACGATCGACCGCAAGGGCGATTAGGCGTCGGCGGGGAAATGACCGTCTGGGCACCCCTTGGTTGCGAAGACGAGTGCCTCTTCCATCGGGCAGCCACATTTCTTGTGCGAGCAATGGCTGCCCGTGAATCGCTTCGTGGGACAGTTGCGACAGTGAGCTTCTAGGATTGTGTGAACTTGCTCATACGTCCGCAGCGGATCACCCTTGCCCTTTTGGATCGCCGTTGCAATGCCGTAGTTGATGACTCGCCGCGCGATTGAGGGCATGTTGGCTTTGGCGACTGCTTGCAACCGGGCAAGTTCGCGTTCTGCTTTGGCTTCGGATGAATTGCATCGGGCGCGAATTTTCTCCGGCGGGTATGGACTGTCAATGATTTGCCCACAGCCTTTGTGGATGCACCTATTTTGCGTGCCGCCGATGTTCTGGAATGTGCAATTGTTTGACATCACAGAGTCTGGATAGCGATTTCTGCGGTTGGATAGTTATTGAGGCCAGTGAGAAAGTTTGTCCAAGGATTACATGCCGGGTTGAAAGTCGGAAATCCAGCGTGAATAACCTGCTCTGTTAGGGTGCCACTAAAATCAGTGCAATCTATTGGGAATCCAAAATTGGATGTGGTGCATTCCAGCGTTCGGACACTTTCTGTTTTGCCATAATGACAAACAGCACCATTACCAAAAAACCTAAACACTACTCTCTGCCGCCCAAATACTGAGTTTGGGCATAATCGGTCATCGATTCCCCAACGGCAGTCAATGCCCCCTAAGAAATCCAATATATATGTGCCGTCAATTTCCTGGCAATCAGTGGACACGGGAGGGACAGAAGGGTCGCATGTCCAAGAATTATTGTTAGGGTGGAACATTGTGATGTCAGCTTGGACTTTTGCGGCGCGCTGATCGCTCGTGCATTTCGCTTCGGAGCAAATACCTGGCACCGTGTCATCGCAACAACAATTCCAAAATCCGCGTTGCCCACAGACTTCGCATCGTCGCTGTGGGTTCCACGGGTCGCTAGGCTTCGGCTGCCATTCGTGCGACTTCGCCATTTCCCATATCGCTTCCTCAGCGTGCCATGTGCGTTTGGCCATCGCTCAGCACTCCCCTGCGATCAATAGGTCTCCATCTATCTTGTAAGCGTCGCGCACAACAATACACGCCTTATCAGCGTCCAGGTCCGCAAAATGATTATGGGGATTTAGAGTTTCCAGTGGATCACTCACCGTCTCGCTGCCTGCCGGACCTGTCCAGATATTGATCTGACCGCTCGATCCCTTATCGATCGGGCCTACTGTTTTTCCGAAGATTATGTTGCCGAAAACTCGTGGCAGCGACGGCTTGAGATACTGTTGCACGCTCGGCGGTGACATCCGATCGATCCACCAAAGGAACCGTTGGCGAGAGTAGAGCCCAACCGTCGGCTCGCCTGGGTGGGCTGCGAGCGAGGAAAACGCACCGCCCGTCTCGGACAACAGCGATACCCTGTACGTGAACACAAATGATTTGATAGTTGCGTCGAGCGGAACATACGCGAAGCCGGCAAAGCGTTTGCGGTTTTGCACGATCGCTAGATCGTCAGCAAATCCGATCAGCATTTCATCGGCCGCAACTTCAATCTGGGCAGTGTTTTGTTCGCCAGCGTCGTTTGTCAGCAGCGGCAAATCACACCAGAGATTCAAAACTCCGCCGCCACCCTGAGCGATTGCACGTGTTATTGATGCACCTGATCCATCCGCTGAATCCCAGCGTTTTACATATAGTTCTTCATCATCAGCATCCGATGACATGTCTTGCGATGGAAAATACACAGTCATCTCAGCAGGTATGCCAGAATTCAAACTAGGCGCCCCGAATTGCTCATTCAGCGGCGGACCCAGTGCGTTGCCCGCAGCGGTGGTAGCTGGCGACGTCGATCCCGCATCGTAAATCGCAAACGGGCTATTTTCCGACACTGGATCGTAGACGATCACCTTGCCGATCCGTGCTAAGACGGTAATCAGTGCCTGCCAAGCGTTGACGCCTTGGAATTTCCAGTCGTAGGGCGTCGACAGCGGCGCCGTGCCTGAGCCGGTGAATGTTCCGGGCCACGGGCCATACTCTGGTGTCAATGTGGCCCAAATTACTTCGAGCATTTCCTCCCACGTGTATTGCTCGCCACCATCCAGGCTGGACTCTTTGTAGCCCTCGCCGCTGTCGGTGCCGGCAGCCCCTGGATCAACGTCGCCACCCCGCAGCGGTACGTTGAATTCGTTCTGCAATGACGAACGCCGCTGCCATATCCAACGCACGTCGGTAATCTCGACGATGGCTACTTGCGTGTCAGCGTCGAACCCGCCTATCCCGAAGTCCTCAACGCTCTTGACGATCATATTTCGCAAGACGGTCTCGGTGATATCGCCGATAGTGTTACTCTGTTTGAACGTGACATCGACAGTCCCGGCTTCGCGAACAGCGTCGGCATCGCTTTTGAGCATTAAAAACCAGCCGTGTGATGCACCGGCTCCGATCGGTATCTCCAGGCGGTTCGGGCGTGGATCGTCGTACTTGTCCGTGTCGGCTAACAGGACATCGCGATCGTCGATGAGGATGGATATGTTCTGTTTGATGCTGGCCATGGTTAGGTTATCCCTGCGCCGGCTGATTGTTTAATAGTAATTACAGTCTCCGCCCGTCATCGGGCCCGTGTTCAGCCACGCTGTTGGCGTCCCCATTGCCAACGTTAATGTGCTCTCGCACATCGTGGAGCCGGGGTGACGCGGAACCGGCAAACTCTTCCTCTATCAGCCGGTTGTAATCCTCCATCGTGACGACCCACGCCGGGATCGTGTCAACTTCGATCCTCTTGGCGGCCTCTAGACGGTGATGGCCGTCCAGCACCAGATGCCCATTGCCCACGTCTTCTACCACTACCACTGGTGGCAAGTCCCATTCGCGGTAGATCGGGTCATCAAACGTGACATCACGTCTCCCCGTGTCCAAGCTATCGACGATAGCCTGAACACGGGACTCTGTGATCGTATGTTGAGGATCAGCGATTGGCCGAATCTCATCACGGTTGGCGTTGATCGTCGTGGTCGTCATCGTTTTGCTCTGGATTATCTCTTCTCCGGCCGATCGACGCCACTGCGGGCTGGGCTTGAAGGGTGGCTTAGGCACGAAGTCGCGTTTAGGTGGCTTGCCCGTCTTGACCGATTCTTGGGCTGACTTGATGCCTTCGGCCGCTGCTTGGCGGATACTGAGGGCTGACCAGCCACAGCGGCAATTGCTTACGACAATTCCATCGGCTACCATATAGCCAGTTTCTGTCTGGAAGTCGTACACGGAGCCTTCAAAATGCTCAATCTCGATGTTGGTGATTTGGTCGAGAAGTATCTCGCTGGGGTATCTGAACTGCAACTCTCTAAAGAGCTGAGTGTCAGCCGATGCACGATCCGCAGCCGCTTGGTCGCGGCAAACGTCAAGATTCGCAGCGCTGCCGAAGCGGCGACAATCCGCTTTGCCCGGGACGGGATGCCGACAGGATTGCCCAAGATGTGGGCCACTAACCGGGGAAGCACTCGGCCCGAATCCGAACTCGCTAAACGGGCTTTGTCGCGACAAAAAGGATGCGTCCAAGTCGGCGAGGGTGAAGCTGAGTTGTGTGTCGCGCTCCGAAATCTCGGCTTCGATATCGTGCAACAATTCGCCGTTGGCCGCTACAATGTGGATATAGCCATCCCCGAAAGCCGCGTCGCCTTGGAGGTCCAACGGTGGAGCTTCGACCGAAACAAGCCCGGAGAGACTTCGGAGCGAATCAAATATTTTCTCAGCCGGAGTTGGGATATCATCTATGTCATCCAATGGACGAAACTGGAAGTCTGCTGGCGTTCTATAGGCGAGAAGCTCGGAGCCTTTCTCGATCTGGCGTGCTCTGAGGAAACCATCCGGGGTCGGTATGGGATGATTCGCAGTGATGGTGAATCGTCTGCCGCGTTGAGTCGTGAACTTGTAGATGTCCCCAGAATACCGGGATTTTAGGCCAAACATTATCCGGCCTTGCACGATCGAATCGGCAGCGATCGCGTTCCACGACCACGGTGGCCGAAACGCCTTCCAGACCGGATCATCTTTGTGGTAGATATTCGTGCCCTGAATGCCACGTTTTTCGAGTGATAAATGCTCCGGTCGCACGCGGTCATCGTCGATCGCATCGTAGCTGCGATAGACGAAGACTTCGCCAACGCCCGGCTGATCGAGCACTTCTTCTTTCCCTTCGCTGAACGCCGTCAGAATGTTGTTTCTGAATATCTGTTCAAGATGTGGCTCTGAGAGCGGCAGGTCGGCCATTTCCGCCACGAACGCCTTGCGGTCGGCACCTTGCTCGGCCATTTCCCCAAGGCGGTCTCTGAGCCGCGTACGGGCCTCCTGAGTGATTTCCCCGGCGGCTGTGAATGCGCGGGCACGCGATGCGTTGTTCAGGGCCTTGAACTCTTTTGGGGTGTACACTCGCTTACTGACGAGACTCTTGGCACTCGCCTTTGCTGCCGGGAATTCCACTTCGATGAACGATAGATCGGCTGGCGATATCTTCGCCGGGGCCACCACGGGGACGCCGACTTTCTCGACGCTGGCTGCCGCCCCTTCGATGTAGGCCGCTGTCGTCGTATCGCCCAAAGCGTTCGCGATAAGCGGTTCAAGATCACCGAGAAGCAACTCCAGGCGGGCTAGGACACGTCGGATGTCAAACGTTTTTTTTTAACGCCGACTGTGCCGGCCGTTATCATGCTGCGATGAAACTGGCGAGCAATCACCAGAGATTCGCGGACACCGGGCTCGGCACCGACGGCGTCATCGTCGAAGAGCGACGAGAGTTGCTGTGAGCCGTTTTGTGTGCTGCGACGGCTGGCCTGACGTACGGTCGTCTCGTCAACGCCTAAGCGTCTGGCAACTTCGGCAACCGTCAGCCCCTCGTCGAGCATCCTACGCACTGTGGCCAGGTCGATATTAGCGAGTTGCTCGCCGCTCACCGGCAACACTTCCGGCGGCATCCGCAGTCCGCCACGTCCGCCACGTCCGCCACGTCCGCCACGTCCGCCACCCGATGGCGCCCCAATCGACGACTCAATCCCGCCTTCGCCCATCATTTCGCCGATCGTCTCGATCAGTGGCCGCACCTTAACGGTGTAGCTGGGGCTGCTGGTGCCGAAGTTCATCCGCACCAAAGGACGGACAATCTGCTCGTTAATTTGCTGGACCAGTCCATTCGCCATGCGACCGCGTGACGACAGGAACACCAGAAACGGTATCGAGCGTCCCGAGTATCCTGAGCCAGACGAGGCGGCTTGGATAATTTCCAGTGGCACCTCCATGCCTTCGGTAATCTCCCCGTCAAGGTCGTGAACGTATTCGAGCATTTCACCACCGCCGCTGATTTGCGAGGGCTTATCGTATTCCCATTCTTTGTTGCCGGTGTCTTTATTGGCGTCACTCGGGAATGTCAACGTGTTGCCGCTCAGGCGATTATTGGCCACCTCGCGGGCGATATCACCGGCTTGGACTTTCCGACCGTCTGGGAATGTGTAAGTTCGATGTGTCGGATACCAGACAACGTCCCCAACGTACGCATCCTTAAAGAACCGCAGCCGCCGTAACGCAATCGCCCCGTTCTTTGTGTGCTTCTCTACCCACGGTGCAAACGACGAGTGAAATAGCGAACGCCCATAGAGGCGGCGTGAGCGTGCCCGGTAGGTCAGCCACAGCTTCTTCATCCCCCATAGTGCGGCCTTGCCGTGGAAATCATGGCCGCCGCTCAGCGTGGCATTCTGGATCGTCATGCCGACGGCACGATTGCGATAACGGATTGGCCGTACGTCGATGGCCTCAAAGTCTTCTAGGCGGTCGAACACAAAGCGGCCCGAGTCGATACCGCTGGTGGCCATTTCGTAGACCGTCTCGAAACCACCGAAGCCGTAGATCAGTGTGTCGGTGAGTATCTCGAAATGCTGCGACCAGATTTTATCCAACTGCCGGCTAACGAAGTCGTTTACCTGCGGGTTGTCGCCTTCAACCTCAAATTCGGCAAGCTCCAGCGGACCCGTGGCGACTGCGAATGAGAGTGTAACCTTTGGGTCAAGCAGCATCGCCCGAGCGGCTCGGAGCGTGAACCGGGGGAGGTGCCTCATATACTCACTGACAACGTGTTGGTCATTACCCGGCTTGTAGCCCGAGATAACGCTGTCATCTTTGCGCAACTCTTCCGGCTTCGGAAACATTGACCGGACCCAGTCAGTCCATCCCATTGATCGTATCCTCGTTATCGATACCGGTTTGCGAGTTGTTCGCGTTGCCGCTGTGCTGCCCATTCGCCACGCATTCTACTCGCCTCGTCAACGTCACCGCCTGTTGCACACATTGCCAGACTCATCATGCCTTTCCAGTCGTCGGGGATTTCTCCACGCTCGATTCGTTCGACGGCTTGGATTCGGAATCCGTTGGCGAGCCAGATTCGTCGTTTGGACTTTGGCCATTCGCTGGGGTCGACTCCATACCATCGAGCGACTCGACAAGTATCGTAGTTTTTTTTTCCACGATATTACAGGCTTCGGTTACCATCCGTGCGAATATCGATGCCATCGTGTAGCTGGCATCCTCGACGCCGTAGAAGCCAATCAACACGTCATCGCGGACCGCCGCGTAGTAGGGCTGGGCTCCGCCTTTCACTTGTGCGGCTTTGGTTCTCACGTTTGCCGCGTTCAATAAATCAGCGGCCTCGCATACGTCGACATCTAATGCTTCGACTTTGTCGCCGTGAGCGATCTTGAATTCGAGGACGACGGAATCCCTGTCAATTTCTATTTGCATGGTCAGAATCCTATGCCCACAAGGTTAGCTGGTGGCCGAATGTCATTACCTGCCGAACTTACCATTTCGTCGCCGTCAAGACGATAGACCTTTGCCCATCGCACTAGCCATATTTTACAGCCGAAGATCGAGCCGATCAGCGTTGGCGTCTGTACTTGCCGATTCGACACCGGCACGACGGGTATGCGGTTGAACGTAAACATTTCCGGGATAGACGGTTGAAACCTGATGCGGATTGCCTTGCCGACCATCGCGACGAGTTGATCCGGGCTGCCGTGTGTCTGGACGATATCCGAGCGGTCCCAACCCTGCGATTGCCCACGGCTTAGTTGGGCAGCGGCAAATGCCTGTTCAAACAGACCAAACTCTGTCGGCACGTTCGGCCCGCCCGTTTCTCCAGATGAGCTACTGCTGACCTGTTGCGTCGCCTTGTGCGTGCTTTCGTTCGGGATGGTCTTGAAAAAGAATTTGTTGTCGAATGCAATCCATGAGTTGAACTCATCGATTGCACCGCAGCCAAATTTTTGGAACGTGTTATCGTTGCTGATTGGCGTTGCCCCCACAACAATGCCGCCGATTTCCCCGGTGGCTTGTGCGTCACAGAGCCCAATTATGACATCGTTGCCGTCCCATTCAAGCTGTCGCAGACCGCCAAGCTGCCACGTCCGCTGCATCGACTCGGACCAGTCGGTGTAATTATGAGCTATATTTCCTGGGATTGGGTCGTACATGCCAAAGCCGCCGAAGACTTGCGTAACGTTCATGGCCGTTACGGTCCATTCGACGTTAAAGCGGCTGGTGCGGCGACGGGCGAATAGCGAATTGCCCCATGATAGCTTTTTCGGCATTGCGAGCGGGCGGAACCTACTTCTTTTACCGCCGTCTACACCGGCTGGGCTAGAAATCACCGCACGCGACTTCTGTAGATAGTGAGTCATTATCAAAAAGAAACGGAATGCCGCTTCATTCAGCGGCGCGGTAGCAGCAACGGTTAATTCTCCCCGCAGGGAGCATTTGTACGCTGTGAAGCCCGGCCCGGTATTCCCGCAGTCGTAGTCTATCTCGCCATCGACGATACCGGGCGGTAATGCTGGTCCGGTGATTTCGGCATCGACAACGCTAAACGTGATTTCCAAGTGATCCGGCGACAACTGGTGTGTTGTCGAGACACGGCGGAAGCCATCCGGGACCGATATGCCAAGTGATTTGAACGCCGCATCGGGGTTACGAAACTCGCCTTTGAGTGCAAGACGATACCGCCCGGAAATGGTACGCCGCACGAAGCCTTGGGCATCGCTTGATAGTTGCATATCCCATACGAATTCGGTGATGCCCTGTCCGCCGCATGGCGACGACATCCATTCGACTGACCACGTCACGAGATACGCCTGGTTGCCGCCCATCGGCACCGCTTCAAATCCTATCGGTTTCGGACCATAACCAAGATCAGTGTCAATACTGATCGCTGCCAAGCCGCTCCCTTTGCCGGTATACTCCAGTTTTTTTCCAGGCGCCAACAACGCTACTCGCAAGGCAGCCATTTCGACGTCGCATTCGTTCTCAGTATCTTCCGAGACGACAAACTCTACTTCCAGCGTCCAGATAGTGCCCATGACGGTGCGGCCATCGCTCGTATATTCAGGGCGCCCACGAAACTTCGACTGGTGCAGATTAGTAATCTGCTTGCTGTTGTACGTGATCGTACCGCTCAGAGTTCCGTCGACGACGCTGGTCATTGCTTACGCTAATCGGTGAAAGGGATGAAGTCTTCAAAGCCGGCAACGCCGCCTCCGAGGTGGAATTGGCCCCGTGGTCTGCGGTCAGGGAATACTTCTTTGTTTTTCTCGCCTTGATCGTTGAAGCCCGGCACGACAAAGTCGGGGATCAGGCCGAACATGCCGCCGAGGTCACCGGGAAGCCCTTCGATGTCGTCAGCGTTTTGCTCAACACCAAAATCAACGCTTTTGAGTATCTTTAACAGTGTGTGTACGATTGCTGCTTGAGGGCTCAATGTAAGGCCCGTAGCGGTAGTGAGTGGCACAAAATCCATCAGCAATTGCGCAATGCTCTCTTTGTTGTCTTCAACGTACTGAAAAAAGCCATTGAGTTTCTCAATCGTTCCGGCGCCTATGCCAATGATTGCATTTTTGAACTCTTGGATATCGCTTCCAACCCTTAGCCCCAACTCGTGTATCTCACGCTCCAGCCGGTCCGTCTGCGCCAAGCCAGCCGCAAGCGAAGGCTCCATTATCCGGGCGGTTTGCATTTGCCGCATCATCCGAGCCACGTCCAGCCGGGCGACACCGACGGCCAGACGGCCGGAAAATGGCACCAGCGACCGGGCTGAGCTTTCTAGCTCGTCGGTCCAGCGATCGATGGCACGGACGGTCTTGACGGCGGCGATGCCCAACAGAGCGACGCCAGCGATCGCGGCCCCAATGCCCACCGCTCCGGCGACAGCAGCGCCACCGGCCACTGTGGCCGCCCCACCGCTGAATCCTAAGCGACCACCCATTGCGCCAAGGCGAGCCGGAACCCGTGGCCCCCCCACTGCGATCGATGGCACAACGCCTCGCTGAATGTCTCGTTGGCGTTGGGCAGGATCGATCGCAGCGGCAGCCCTCGAGAATCGACCATGAGCCGCTTCACGGGCAACGGCCGCCGCGAAGATGCGGGCAGCAAAATGGAAGCTGACTGTGGACGTCTCCAGCACGGCCATCACGGCCCGCTGTTGAAACCAAGCAGCGTTTGATGCCTCGTTGGTTCCACGGAGTATCTTCAGTTGGTCACTGAATGCCCGGACGTTTTCCCGCTCTTGTTTCTTCTTTTCGCGGAGTAGCTTGTCCTCTTCGCGGGATTTGTCCCGCTCTTCACGGCTAGGCTTTGCCGGGGCTTCGCGACCGGTTCCCGGTGCTGGCCTTCGTGGATCGTCCCGCTCACGCTCGAACAACGCCAAGTTTTCGCGGATGAACTCGGCACTAACGCCTTGTTTGAAAAGCTGGTTGAGTTCCCGTTGCGTAAGAGCTTGCCGTCCTGTCGCGGCGCCCCCCTCCCCCCGGGGACTGGGTGGCGGTTCTCGACTTG
>Ga0114923_10000154_pt1 | contig 53983 bp, 46 predicted proteins | sample SumtaG_FD_89578 | JGI IMG/M metagenome (GOLD analysis project Ga0114923, IMG submission 89578) | Deep subsurface microbial communities from Indian Ocean to uncover new lineages of life (NeLLi) - Sumatra_00157 metaG | ecosystem: Environmental > Aquatic > Marine > Oceanic > Sediment | place: near... | reverse complement strand
ATGTCTTTTCTGGAGTGACTGGCGGTAGGGCGCCGTGTTTTTGTGACTTATCTGTGGGGGAGACCGCAGCTCCCGCTTGCGGGAGAATGCGGAGGGGGCAAGGAATGCCCCTGCAGATAAGTTGCTAAAAACACCAGCCCGGGAGCCCCGGAACGAAAGAAAAGACATCATGAGCCCAATCCAATGTCGGGTACAAAACGTTCTCGTTAGTATGTAAGCGGACAAATGAAATGAGTAAACAGCCTGCGAAGGAGTGATGGAGAGTCCTTAACTTTAGTTCACTTTAGGCACTTTAGACACTTTTTACACAACCGTATACCCTGGCCCGTCACCCCCTTCCGGGCACGTCCAGGTTATATTCCCGTAGGGATCCTTGATATCGCAGGTTTTACAATGAAGGCAATTTGAAGGGTTAAGCTTGAGCCTTTTCCCATGAGTATTATCATCAACCTCCAATTCATAGACATTGCCCGGGCAGAATCTTGTACATGGGCATCCATAGGTCTCAAAACACTCATTCATACACAGATCCGGGTCGTGAACAATCAAATGACATGGCTGATCTTCCCTGTGTTGAGTTTTGGACAGATAAACTCCAGTGAGCTTATCTACAAAGAGCGTCCCGTCATATGCCTGCTTCTCATATCTTGCCGTACGGTACGAATCAACACGTTTCAAGGGGTTTAAGGACTTGGAGTCATCCTCAAGGGGCATTTTATCAAATATTCCCCGTCCGCCGGTCAGATATTGCGCGCCTACATGCAAGAATTTGATCAGACCTTTTTTGGATACGGCCTGGGTAAAATTCCTCCCCGCGTAAATCTCTTTTTTGAGCCAACTATTTTCAAACAACTGATGGTAATAGCCTAAGGATTCTTGGGTAAAATCCCCACCTTTACTGAAAGCCTCTACAATCGCCTCTGCCGCAAGCATACCCGACTTCATGGAGGTATGGATACCTTTAAGCGCCGGCGCATTCAGCATTGAAGCGCTGCCGCCCACAAAAAGACCGCCATCAACGGCCAGCTTCGGCATGGTGTAATACCCTCCCGTGATGATCGTCCTGGCGCCCTGCTCAATGACCCTGCCGCCTTTGATGAGTTTGTTGATAAACGGATGTCGTTTGAATCTTATGAATTCTTCATACAGATCCAGCAAGGGGTCCTGATAACTCAATCCCACGACAAGCCCAAGAGAGACCCTGTTCTCCTTCATCTCGTAAATAAAACCACCACCGTGGGTATTCAAACCCAGCGGGTAGCCGAACGTATGAATATCATTGCCCCGGCTATCCGAAAAATAATTGGTTTCAGGCAGTTGGATTACCTCTTTAATACCGGTTTCAAACACCTGCGGCATCTTGCCCTCAAAGATATGCAACTTATTGGAAATCGCCTGCAGCAGGCTTCCCCTGGGACCTTCTCCAAACAGAGTAACCTTTGCCAGTATATCGATACCCGCTTCAAAGTTTGCCTTGGGGGTATTATCCTTGCCGACCCCCCTGTCTCCCGTACGAATTCCGATAATAGTCCTGTCGTCCTCGCCATAAAGCACTTCTTTGCCCGCAAAACCCGGGAAGACACTAACCCCAAGACCTTCAGCAATCCTCCCAAGCCAGGAGACAAACTTGGACAGGCTTATGATATGGAATCCCTTATTGTGCATATACTTAGGCACAAAAGGAACCTCATAGTGGCGTGTTCCGGTTAAGAAATAAAATTCATCCCCGCGAACGTCTCTCTCAACGGGACAGCCTTCTTCCCGGTAGTTTGGAATAAGCTCCTTGAGGGCAATCGGGTTCAGAACCGCACCACTTAATACATGAGCGCCTATGTTCGCCCCCTTTTCGATGAGAGCCACTTCAAGGTCAAGGCCTCGACTCTTGGCGAGTTTCATTAGATGAATCGCGCCGGCAAGGCTCGCGGGACCACCCCCCACAAACAGCACATCAAATTCTATCTGCTCCCTTACGTTATTCATTGTCTTTCTACCTAACCCGGACATGCCGGAAATGCGCTCGCTTAAGCGCCTAAGGCTCTATTATATGTAAATCGAAACCTGGTCCATATCACAATAAAACCGCTTTTAAAACCTGATTTTCCGGGCTTTTTGGCTTGGAAACGCCTACATGAAAAATATTTGACAATCCTTAAAAAAGATTATAGGTTGCCTATTCAAAGAAAGCGGGCATAGCTCAGTTGGTAGAGTACAAGCTTCCCAAGCTTGGTGCCACGGGTTCGAATCCCGTTGCCCGCTCCATCTTTGTTGTTAAGGTTCGTCCTTTTCCCTTTTTGAGGCGATGTCGCGTTTTGCCAAGGTCGACAGGCATCTGCTTCGACTAGTGGATATTTCTGATAATCTTTGGCTTTTTTCAAGAAGTTCAACAATAAGATTATTGAAATAGACTGTAGTGTGGGGAACGGGCAAAGGCCCGTTTTTTTTATGGGATGAATGAGTGGACCCAAAAATTTGTCGCAGATGTGGAACTCTTAGCAGAACCGCTCCTGAAGTCAGAAGGGATGAGGTTGATCGACGTTGAATATCGAAGAGAACCCAGCGGCTGGGTCCTGCGGGTTTTTATTGACAAACAAGGCGGGGTCACTTTAGACGATTGTGCTGTTATCAACAATCAACTGGAAGACATCCTTGATGCAAAAATGGACTGTGATGAGTCTTATCATCTTGAGGTCTCTTCACCAGGTATTGACCGGCCGTTAACAAAGCCAAAACATTTTGTCTATTTTGAAGGCAGGCCGGCAGTCATCAAGACCAATCGTCTTATTGAAGGGAAAAAGCATTTCAGGGGGGTGCTCGCTGGATTTTCAGAAGGCGTGCTCAAGCTACTGGTCGATGACCAGCCGGTCGCTATTCCCTATGAAACAATTACAAAGGCACATCTTGACTATTGATGATTGATGATTGAAAGGATTGTCGATTGAAAGAAAATCAATCTTCAACCCTAATTGAGTTAAAACTCAATTAGATGTTATTCGTTATTGGTTATTGGTTTTAGGAGAAAAATAATCAGAACTATGTCTCACTATTGTATAGAGATACAGAATAGTGGTTGATGTTCTTCCCAGTAACGAATAACAAATAACTTTCAATTGAGCGTTATCGCTCAATTGAGGTTCAATCATCAATCGTCAATCGTCAATCGTCAATCGAAAAAGGTGTCAAAAATGCTGATGTCAGAAGTAAAAAGGGTTATTGAACAGGTCAGTCGCGACCGAGGCATTGACAAGCAAATTCTCGTTAAAACGCTTGAAGAAGCGCTCGGGTCTGCTGCCAGGAAGAAATTTGGAACCAAGATAGATATTGAAGTCCGATATGATGAAGAACTTGGGGAAATCGAGATTTTCCAGTTCAAAGCCGTGGTTGAGAAGGTCACCGAACCGGACATGGAAATAGATTTAGAAGAGGGACGTAAGCTTGACCCGGGGTGTCAAATAGGAGACAGCCTGGGCACCAAGATGGACACGGCAACCTTTGGAAGAATTGCAGCGCAGTCGGCAAAGCAGGTTATCATACAGAAGATGAAGGATGCCGAGCGTGATGTAGTCTACGAAAGCTTTATCAATAGAAAAGGAGAAATTATTAACGGCATAGTTCAAAGGATAGACAAGCGGGACATCATCGTCAATCTTGGACGGACCGAAGCGGTTCTTCCCGTACGTGAGCAGGTTCCCAGAGAAAACTATCGTCGTGGGGATAGGATTCGGGCTTACATATTAGACGTATTGCATGAATCTCGCGGTCCCCAGGTAATACTGTCTCGAAGTCACACGCAGTTTATGGTAATCCTGTTTAACACCGAGGTGCCGGAAATTAGCGAGGGAATCGTAAATATTATGGCTGCAGCCCGCGAACCGGGCGGTCGAGCAAAGATTGCCGTGGCATCCAATGATTCGGATATTGATCCTGTGGGCGCATGCGTTGGGATGAAAGGAACACGTGTCCAAAGCGTGGTCCACGAATTGAAAGGAGAAAAGATCGATATTATTCCCTGGCGCAGTGACCCGGCGAAGTTTGTGTGTAACGCCTTGGCACCAGCTGAAATTTCACGGGTTGTGGTTGACGAAGCCAACCGTTCTATGGAGGTAATTGTACCAGATGAATATTTGTCCGTGGCCATTGGAAAACGAGGGCAAAATGTGCGCCTTGCCTCTAAGCTGACAGGCTGGAATATTGATGTAAAAGGCGAAACCGACTATAGCAAAGCCATGCGAAGCGGCTATGACTCCTTGATGAGTCTTCCGGGGGTAGGGGCCAGCACTGCCGATGCCCTTTACGAACAAGGTTTTTATTCAACTGAAGAACTTGCCAACGCCTCTGTTGAGGAACTGGTTCAGATTAAGGGAATCAGCGATAAAAAGGCGAAAGCTCTGTTGAAAGCGGCAGGGCAACCCCTTGAAATAACGGACGAAAATGACCATGTAAAGGGGGATAAAGACATCGCCGAAGCAACGGACGAGCAGGATAGCCCCGAGGACGCAGCGGATGATTCCGGCGATACGACCGGGCCTGAGGAGAAAACTTAATGGCAAAAATCCGAATTTATGAACTTGCCAAACAATTCAATGTCACCAATAAAGTGCTCATAGAAAAGCTAAAAGAGATGGATATTGCCGTGAAAAGCCACATGAGTGCCATAGATGAAGAGACAGCTGCCAATATCAAAAAAGCCTCTTTCCAAGATAAATCGGAAATTGTAACCGAGAAACGAATCAAAGGCACGGTTATCAGAAGACGGAAAAAAGCAGTCGAGACAAAGCCGATGGCAGAGGGCGAACCCCCTCCCAAGCTCAAAGAAAAGGTGGCTAAGTCTGCGGCCGAGACCAAAGTAAAAAAGCCTCGGGAGGCTGCCGCTGAATCCATAGAAATAAAGGCTGCGCCCAAGAAGGCAAAACCGGCGAAAAAAGCCAGGACAAAGAAGAAACTAAAAGCAAAAAAGGACAGACCAGCCAAGATCATTAAGATGCCGGAGGCCAAACCAACTGCCGGAGTCACGCCCCAAGAGGAAACGGCCGCGCCGGTCAGAGACGAGGCAAAACCTGTAACACATCTGAAACTTGTTTCCAAAGACAAAGGGCCGGCGGCGCCCCTTAAGGGTAAAGCCAAGAAAAAGGACAAAAAGAAACATTTTGAACCTGAAGAAAAGGGCAAGCAGTTTTTCAAAAAAAAGATCACCTTTCGAAAGAAGGAGGTTATAGAAAGATCAGACCTCTACGATGAAAAAGCTCTCAGAGCCCGTAAGGGCCGAAGGCACCGTAAGGGAAGGGTGGCAATCAAGGGCGAAAAAACGTTGATCACCACCCCCAAGGCGATCAAACGTCGAATCAAGATCGACGCAGCGATTGCTGTATCAGACTTGGCTAAACGGATGGGAGTTAAGGCGGGTGAGGTAATCAAGGAATTGATGGCTCTCGGCACGATGGCTACTCTAAATCAGGTCATCGATTTTGAAACGGCCGCGGTGGTTGCGAGCGAATTTGACTACGAAGCCGAAAAGGTCTCTTTCGAAGAAGAGGCTTTTATTAGTCCTGAAAAGGATGATCCAAAACAATTGAAACCCAGGCCTCCAGTGGTGACTATTATGGGGCATGTGGACCACGGCAAAACATCCCTGTTAGACGCCATACGGCAAACCAACGTCATTGATGGGGAGGCCGGCGGTATCACACAGCATATCGGAGCCTATAATGTAATCTTAAAGAATGAACAGATCGTATTCCTTGATACGCCCGGCCATGAGGCATTTACGGCAATGCGTGCCCGGGGGGCGAAAATAACGGATTTGGTTGTTTTGGTAATAGCTGCCGACGACGGGGTAATGCCTCAAACTATCGAAGCTATCAACCATGCCAGAGCAGCCGATGTGCCTATTATGGTAGCCATAAACAAGATCGACAAACCAGACGCGGAACCTGAGCGGGTAAAACGTGAATTAGCGGAACACAACATCGCCCCTGAAGAATGGGGTGGCGATACTGTTTTTGTAAATGTATCGGCCAAGCAAAAGGAAGGGATTGAGGAACTTCTGGAGATGATACTCCTACAGGCAGAGGTTCTGGAATTGAAGGCGAATCCTGACAAACTTGCATTAGGCCATATTATTGAGGCCAAGCTTGATCCTGGTAAGGGCCCGGTAGCCACAATACTGGTTCAAGAGGGAACCCTTCATGCAGGCGATGCGATCATGTGTGGGCTGCATCATGGAAAAGTTCGAGCTATGATTGACAATCGGGGCGAGCGCCTTAATAGTGTCGGGCCGTCCATGCCGGTCGAAATTCATGGCCTATCCGGGGTTCCAATGGCCGGCGACGACTTTATGGCCCTCGCCGACGAGAAGGTGGCAAAGCAGGTAAGTTTCCATCGTGCCCAGAAGCAACGGGTCCGTGAGCTTGCACAACCCAGCAAGTTAACCCTGGAAAAATACTATGAACAAATTAACGGCGTCCCTGTTAAAGACTTGAACCTGATTATCAGGGCCGACGTGCAAGGGTCTGTCGAGGCCTTGGCAGACGCCATGCAAAAGATTGCATCAACAGAGGTAAAGGTAAACATAGTCCACTCCGCTACCGGTTCCATCACAGAGTCAGATGTTATGTTAGCCGCGGTATCCAACGCTATCGTAATCGGCTTTAATGTCAGGCCCAACCCCAAGGTGCGCGACCTGGCAGGCGAACAAAATGTAGATATTCGATTCTACGATGTAATCTACAATGTCATTCATGATATTAAAGGGGCCATGGCGGGCCTGATGGAACCCACATACAAAGAGCATCCCATAGGACGCGCGGAAGTCAGGGAAGTATTCAATGTCTCGAAGGTCGGAACCATTGCGGGTTGCTATGTGACAGAAGGAAAAATTGAGCGTGGTCGGCAGGTCCGGCTCCTCCGTGACGGGGTGGTGGTCTATAATGGAGAAATAGCGTCCTTGCGTCGCTTTAAAGATGATGCCAAAGAAGTACAAAGCGGATACGAATGCGGGATTGGCATTGAAAACTACAATGATGTGAAGGTCAATGACGTTATTGAATGTTACGAGACAGAAGAAATCAAACCGGTGATTGAATAGTCAGTGGTTAGTGATCAGTGGTCAGCAATCTCCAACCACTGGCCACTGACCACTGACCACTGAACTGACATGGTTGTAGGAATCGGCACAATTGTTTTGAGGATCCCCGGGAACGCCTCATTAAAAGGTAAACGCAGGGTTGTTAAGAGCGTGATCACCCGTCTTCAAAACACCTTCAATGCCTCAGTGGCAGAGGTTGGTGCCAATGACAATCACCAGCGCGTAGAAATAGGCCTGGCTTTAGTAGGAAATGATCGGCGACGGATCAATTCAAAGTTAGACAAGGTTCTAAACTTTGTTGAAGCCATACAAGCGGCTGAAATTATCGATTCGGAAATGGAGATTATCAACCTGTGATCCGATTCAAGCGAGCCGACAGAGTAGGTGGCCAGGTACAAAAAGAATTATCCGATCTCCTGTTGAAAGAGATCAGGGACCCACGTTTGGGTTCCATCACCATCCTGCATGTGAGCATAACGGATAATCTCCGTTCAGCCAAGATCTATTTCAGCGTCGCAGGAGGAGAAGAAGGCAAGTTAAGCGCCCTGGCCGGCTTCAAGAGCGCTTCCGGGTATCTAAGACGGCAGTTAAGCCGACGTCTTGAACTCAGACACATGCCGGAGATCGAGTTTTTCTATGACGCATCACTTGATCGGGCGACCAAGATAAACAAGGTCTTAAAGGAAATACGTAATGGAAAGTGAATGGGACATTATAAAGGTTGCATGAACGGAATCATCGTCATAAACAAACCACAAGACATGACATCTGCCTGTGTAGTCACACAGGTAAAGAGGAGCTTAAAGGTCAAGAAGGCAGGTCATGTCGGCACTCTCGACCCATTTGCCACCGGTGTGCTCGTCTGCTGTATAAATAAGGCCACGCGACTTGCCAGATTTCTTACATATGGGAAAAAGAGATATGAAGGAACCATGCGACTTGGGATTCGAACCGACACTCAGGATTTCACAGGTCGAGTTGTTTCAAAGGAACCCAATCTGAAAGTGACTGATCAGGAGGTGCACAGGGCCTTCCGTAACTTATTAGGAGTGAAATACCAAAACCCGCCAGTGTATTCCGCCCTTAAGCACCACGGAGTGCCTCTTTACAAGCTGGCCCGGCGCGGGACTTTCGTACAAAAACCACCCAGATGTATTTCCGTTTATGAGCTTGAAGTAATTGACATCAGCATGCCCTATATCCGCTTTAAGGTGTGCTGCGGCGCGGGGACCTATGTTCGCACACTATGCGCTGATATCGGAGAGGCTCTGGGGTGTGGCGCGCACTTAGTTGAATTGTGCCGAACCGAAAGCAGCGGATTCAGTATAAACGAAGCTATATCTTTGAATGACCTGAAGAGGCTTGCGGCAACAGGGAAAATCTCAAACCACTTAATACCGATGAACGATGCCCTGATTGGAATGCCGGTCATTATAGCCGATAATGAGCTTGTACAGAAGATACAACATGGCCGGCCGGCACCCGAGGAAGAAGTTGCGGTGGTTGCAAATGCAACTTATCCATGGTTAAAGGTATCCGATACCCAGGGCAATCTGGTTGCAGTCTTAAAATCAAGTAAAAAAAACGGCGTGTACCCATATGCCTGCGTATTTTTGGATTGATGATTGAATAAAACAAATCAACGATCGACAATCGATAATCAAAAAAAGGAGGTTTTAAAAGTGGCTTTAGCAGTGGAGCAAAAAAAGGTGTTGATTGATAAGTTCAAACTCCATGACACAGATACGGGGTCGCCGGAGATCCAAATCGCCCTTCTGTCTCAGCGTATCGGCCATCTAAACGAGCATTTCAAGATCCATCGAAAAGATCATCATTCCAGAAGGGGCTTGCTAAAAATGGTCGGCCAGCGGCGCAGGTTGCTAACCTACCTGAAGGACAAAGACATTAGGCGTTACAGGGCGGTTATTGAAGCCCTGGGACTTCGGAAGTAACTTCGTAAATTGTGTAACCATATAATTGTGAATCAGACACGAAGTGAAGTTTTGCGCTAAATCGTGAACGACCGAATAACAAATTTTGAGGAAAACAAAAATGGAAATATCTTTTAAAGCAAAAGTGGGCGGCCACACCCTCAGCATAGAAACTGGAAGAGTGGCACGACAGGCCGACGGCTCTGTCATGGTCAGGTATGGGGATACCATGGTTTTGGTTACTGTTGTTTCCACGGATGAAATCCGGGAGGGTATCGATTTTGTTCCCTTGACCGTCGAATACCAGGAAAAAGGATATGCGGCAGGCAAAATTCCCGGTAACTACTTTCGTAGAGAGATCGGCCGGCCAAGCGAAAAGGAAACGCTCACTGCACGGATCATAGATCGGCCCATCAGGCCTCTTTTCCCAAAAGATTACAGGCATGAGACACAGGTTATCGCCACGGTGCTTTCCGTGGACAAAGAAAATGACCCGGATATCTTAGCCGTCACAGGCGCCTCGGCGGCCCTGGAAATCTCCGACATACCCTTTGCCAGACCGATTGCCTGCGTTCGCGTGGGACGCATAAACGGAGACCTCAGAGTCAACCCTACCAATGAAGAACTGGAAAACAGCGATATCAATCTGGTCGTTGCAGGGAGCAAAGACGCTGTGGTCATGGTAGAAGGAGGGGGCCTCTTTGTCAAAGAGGAGGATATGCTGGAGGCAATCTTTTTTGGCCACAAAGCCTTACAGCCGATTATCGATTTACAGGTAAAACTCCGGGAGGCTGCGGGTAGACCCAAACGCCCCGCTCCTGTTAGTGAAATAGACGAGGCCTTGTCCAAAGAAGTGGAAGCCCTGGCTGCCAAGCGTATTGAGGAAGCCGTACATATCCCCGAAAAACTCAACCGCCGCGACGCACTGAAGGGTGTAAAAGCCGATGTGGCGGCAGGCCTTGGAGAAGATCGCTATGCCGATTACAAGCAACAGGTTAACGAGGTGCTTCACTCCCTTGAGCGCCGCATCATACGTAATCTCGCTCTCAAAGATGGCCGTCGCATAGACGGCCGCAAGTTCGATGAGGTTCGCCCCATCAGTTGCGAGGTAAAGTTCCTGCCACGAACCCATGGCTCAGCACTTTTCAGGCGCGGCGAAACCCTGGCGCTTGCGGTTACAACCCTTGGTTCAACCAGCGATGAGCAAAGGGTTGAAACCTTAAACGGGAACGTCTTTATGCCTTTCATGCTACATTACAACTTTCCCCCATTTTCTGTCGGAGAAGCAAGGCGATTCGGAAGCCCCGGCCGCCGGGAAATCGGGCACGGCGGGCTTTCCACCCGCGCCGTTGAAAAGATTTTGCCGGACAAGGACACTTTTGACTATACAATCCGCATTGTATCGGAGATCTTGGAATCAAACGGATCTTCTTCTATGGCCACCGTGTGTGCCAGCAGCCTTGCACTAATGGATGCCGGCGTTCCGATTAAAGCTCCCGTGGCAGGCATTGCAATGGGTCTGGTAAAGGAAGGAGACAACGTGCTCATACTATCCGACATCCTGGGCGATGAGGACCACGTGGGAGATATGGACTTCAAAGTGGCCGGCACACGCGAAGGGATCACCGCTCTTCAGATGGATATAAAGATTGAAGGCCTGTCAAAGCCAATCATGCAAAGGGCGCTCGAACAAGCACACAACGGGCGACTTTTTATCCTGGATAAGATGGAAGAAGCCATCAAAGAGCCCAGGCCGGAGATCTCCCCGTACGCGCCCAAGATCATTTCCATACAGATCAATCCCGACAAGATACGGGATATTATCGGCCCCGGCGGAAAAGTGATCCGGGCCATTCAGGCGGAAACCGAGACCCGTATCGATATAGATGATTCCGGTCTTGTCAAGATCCTCGGCGTTAATCAAGAATCCGGTGAAAAGGCCCTTAAGATGATCAAGGATATTGTTCAAGAAGCCGAGGTTGGGGCGATCTATGAGGGAACGGTTCGCAAAATCATGGACTTCGGCGCCTTTGTAGAGATCTTTCCGGGAACCGACGGGCTGGTGCATATCTCTCAACTCGATTCAAAGCGCGTTAATAAGGTACGCGACATTTTGAATGAGGGCGACACGGTCATGGTCAAAGTCCTTGAAGTAGATCGTGACGGCAAGATTCGCCTCAGTCGAAAGGCCGCTATGGGAAATTAAAAATATGACGGATAACTATGGCAAAACTCTTATGGACAATGGCATTAGGGTCGTAACAAAACGGATGCCACAGGCCCGCTCGGTCGCAATAGGGGTTTGGGTTAACGTGGGCGCCCGTGATGAGAAGGCTGAAGAGGGAGGACTTTCCCACTTCATCGAGCACATGATCTTCAAAGGGACCGAAAGGCGAACCGCCCTTCAAATCGCCAAAGAGTTCGACGCTATCGGCGCTCAGTGTAATGCATTCACCAGCAAAGAGAACACCTGTTATTATGCCAAGGGCATGGACACCCATGTGAACACGATGGTGGACCTTTTGTCTGACATCTTTTTGAACTCTGTCTTTGATCCGGGTGAGATAGAACGAGAGCGTCAGGTGGTTCTACAGGAAATAAGATTATCAGAGGATACACCGGACGAGTATGTCCATGTCCTGTTGGCCAAATCCGTTTGGGGGAACCACCCATTAGGACGCTCCATACTTGGAACCCCTGAGACCGTAATGAGGTTCGATTCCAATACAATAAAGGAATATTTCAGCCGGGCGTACCATCCTAACGGATAGTAATTGCAGCAGCCGGGAACCTGGAGCATGGATCATTTGTAGAGTCAATAGTTCCGGCCTTTGAGGTAACCAGGAAAGGAGATAACTTCCCGAAACGCAGCAAGCCAACCATGGATTGGGTGGCAACTACTCATCCAAAGAATCTGGAGCAGGCCCATATTTGTGTCGGGACCAAGGGTATCCACACCACAGATCATAGACGTCATGCCTGTGCTCTTATGAATGTCATGCTTGGAGGGAATATGAGTTCCAGGCTATTTCAGGAAATCCGGGAACGCCGGGGTCTCGCCTATGCTATCTATTCCTTTGTCTCATCGTATTATGACTCCGGACTCATGGGGGTTTACGTGGGGGTAGACAAGTCGAACACACAAGAGGCCCTTCGGCTCATCGTCAGAGAGATGAAGCGTCTCAAGGAAAAACCAATGGACGATTCTGAACTCAGACATGCCAAAGAATACCTGAAAGGCGGATTGTATCTCTCTGTTGAAAGCACCGACAACCAGATGAGTCGTCTCGCTCACAATGAGATCTGTTTTGGCCGTCATATCCCCTTGGAAGAACTGATAGATAATATCGAAAAGGTTACAGCCGAAGACATATCAACACTGGCGCGGGAGATCTTCCATGACAAGGCTGTGTCCCTATCCATCCTTGGGCCGGTCGATGAAGAGGCCCCGTTAGAAGAGATACTCAGCTTTAAATGACCAATGACTAATGACCAAATGACCTCCCCAACGATCAAGATCCGTCGCCTTAACCCGAAACACGATTCAGATATCCCCCTACCCTGTTACATGACCAGGCAAAGCTCCGGGATGGATCTCTGCGCAGCCGTTAAACAGAATCAGGTGATAGAGGCAGGTTCCATAATGGTGATCCCGACAGGGATCGCTATTGCTCTTCCTCCAGGCTTTGAGGCACAGATTCGTCCTCGAAGCGGCCTTGCTTTTAAACACGGCATCGGAATCATCAACGCTCCGGGGACCGTTGATGCTGATTACAGAGGTGAGATAAAAGTTGCGCTCATCAATCTGGGGGAAGGCCCATATACCATCCGCCGTGGTGACAGGGTCGCCCAGATGGTTATTCAGAAGGTATATCAAGCGGAATTGCAAGTTGTGGATGCCCTTGAAGAAACGGAACGGAACGAGGGCGGCTTCGGGCATACGGGAGCTTAGGGATTGGTCATTCGTCATTGGTCACTGGTTAGTGCCCAGAGGCCGTAACTGTACGAATGACTAATGACCAGTGACAAATGACTAATGACTAGCGTCTGCATATTAGCCAGCGGTAGCAAGGGAAACGCCATCTATGTTTCAAACGACAAGACGGCTATTTTACTTGACGCCGGCCTGTCGGGCATTGAGATCGAGCGGCGCTTGGAGTCAAGAGACATAAATCCGGATTCCCTCGATGCTATCGTAGTATCCCATGAACATACGGATCACATTCAAAGTGTGGGCGTGTTGTCGCGCCGTTTTCGACTTCCGGTTTACATCAACGAACCAACGCTTGCGGCGGCAAGAGACCAGCTTGGCCCCCTTCATGAAACTATAACATTTCACCAAGGAAGCGCCTTCCGCATAGGCAGCATCTCAATACATCCCTTTGCCGTCTCACACGATGCTGCGGAGCCCGTAGGCTTTACGATTCAAGACGGCGCTGCAAAGATAGGCATTGCTACCGATCTGGGTGCCGCGACACAGCTGGTGTGCCACCACCTCACGGGATGCGCCATGGTAGTGATAGAAACAAATCACGATATTAAGATGCTGGAAGAAGGCCCCTATCCCTGGGAAGTCAAACAGCGTATTCGAAGCCGTCACGGGCACCTTTCAAATGAGGCGTCCCGCGATCTTTTAGGCGAGATTTCACACAGCGCACTCAGGCACGTCGTTCTGGCCCACATCAGCGAGACCAATAACGACCCTCAAAAGGCGCTATCCGTGGTAGGAGAAAGCGTGTCCAATAATCGCACGCGATTGAGCGTCGCCTGCCAGCACGTGGCAGGAGAAGTTATTAACCTGGAAGGCGACTAAATATTGACAAGCTCGTAGTCCCTGGTTCCCAATCCGATTGCTTCGGCGTATTCCAACTGGATCTCCCAGTCAACCTTTGGATAGAGTGCCCGGAACTTATCCTCCCCGGGTCTGAAGTTTTTCGTAAGGCAAGAATCTTTCAGCCCCTCTGCGTTATTGACCAAATCGGCAGAGGCCTGGTCGATGGCAACCGGATCGGTTGAGGCCACGATACCGATGTCGGCTACAATTGGGGCATCGTTATGGGAATAACAGTCGCAGGCAGGCGACACCTGTGTTATGAAGTTGAGGAATGTAGCTGAATCTCTTTTTCCTTTCAACACCCCGGCAGCATATTCCACCATGCTCTCCAAAAAGGCAGGAATATCCTGGTCCCACTTGATCTGGATAGCTTGATTCGGACAGATAATAATGCACTCCCCGCACCCAACACACTTTTGGGGGTCAATTTCCGCTTTTTCGTCAATCAGGGAAATCGCCTCCTGGGCACAGTAGCTCACACACTCTCCGCAGCCCTCACACTTCTTCCTGCTCACTCCAGGGGAAACAGTAGAATGCTGGGCAAGTTTTCCCTTTCGAGAGGCGCACCCCATACCAAGGTTCTTTATTGTGCCGCCAAAACCTGAAAGCTCATGGCCCTTAAAGTGGGCTACGCTCATGATAGTATCGGCGCGGACAATCTCAGAGCCGATGTAGACCCTCTTGAACCGTTTCAAGTTCACCGTGACGGCTGTTTCATTGCCGCCGCGAAGCCCATCGGCAATGACCAGGGGGGCATCCACCACGGCGTAGGTAAACCCGTTACGAATGGCAGTGGTTAGATGCGCAACCGAGTCACTCCGGCTCCCCACGTACAGGGTGTTGGCATCTGTTAGAAAGGGACAACCCCTCAGTTCCTTTATAGTATCAACGATCTTGCGGAGAAAAACAGGTCGAACATAGGCGGTGTTTCCCGCCTCTCCGAAATGAAGCTTCACGGCGACCAGGGCCCTTTCCTTGACCCTGTCCGCAAGGCCTATCGCCTCAAGCAGGCGCTTGACCTTATCCGTAAGATTTTCGTTCGGCTTCGCCCTGAGGTCTGTAAAGTAAACAGCACTCTTCATGATTTGCCCTTATCCAAAACCTCGACTCATGGCCGTTCAAAGTACGACTATCCGTTGCCTTCTAATCTCTGAGCAATAAGTTCCGCGGCCTTTTTCCCGGAAAGGAGCATCCCCCCGAAGATGGGACCCATGCGATAAGAACCGAACGTGGCATTGGCGGCCATGCCTGCCACATATACTCCCGGAAAGGCCTCGCGGGTATTTTCAAGGGTCGAATGTTCCGCAACCTCGGCCCACAGAGACTTCTCGCCCATCACCTTGCCTGTTTCGGTCAAGAGGCTCGATCCGGATTTTCTCTCTATGATACGCATCAATTCAGTGGCATGACCGGTGGCATCAATGGTGTAGCGGGAATTCACGGTGAGAGGATCCACATGGAGCCCGGCCATTTCAACGGCCGTCCAGTTAACCACCAATCCAACCACCCTGGCGGATTCCGGGCCCTCTGCCTGCCGGATTATCACGTCTTCCGCACTCATGAGGTTGAAGACCTTTACCCCTGCCTGGCAGGCCTTGGAAGCCAAGGTCGTGGTCGTCTCCACGGCATCGGCCGTATAGTACCCTGTTTGAAAAAGGCGCGTGGAAACGCCTAAATCATCAAGGATCTTCTTTCCTTTGTCTTGAACCACAATATGATTGAACATCATGCCGCCGCCCCACATCCCGCCGCCAACACTCAGCTTGCGCTCAAAGAGGGCTACCTTTTTCTCCTTCCCGGCCAAATAATAGGCTGCCACTAGCCCGGACGGCCCGCCTCCCACAACGGCAACGTCAATGTTTAGATGATCGATCCATTCCTGCGTAAAACGCTCTATAATGGCCCTCGTTATAACCTGCTCGTCTAATTTCATCGTCCGACCTCTCTGGAACCGTAGTATAGGAATTTCTTTTTTTAAGCGGTGTAGCCGCATTATATAAAATCGTGTAACGATTTTATATAGGTTGTTTCACAAAAAAAAGCCAATTTCAAGACAAGAAATTGGCAACACGACCATTTAGAAAAAGGGGTGAATACATACCGCTGGGTAGCAACTAAGGTATTAAAAGTCAAGAATTTTGTCCTTGACAAAAACAAGGGATTGTACTAACAGGAACAATCTGTTTTGTGCCATGCTTACAGTCCTTAAGTAGTTGTTTTTTTAATGTTTTTGGCTTAAGAGGTCCCGAGGTAAACCCCTGCCAAGACAAGCCGTTCAACCCCTGCTATATTGAAGGAAATTTAAGACAATACAAAAGAATCATACGAAAGGAGGAGAGGCTGGATACCCAGAACACACAGGTCTTTGTGAGACTGCAATAGTCTAAAAGTCAACGATTAATCTACGTCTAATGTCTAATTATGAAAGGAGACGCGAAAAAATGTCAAAATTAATTCCACCTCATGGCGGAAAAGGATTGGTCTGCTGCCTGCTTGAAGGAGCAGAAGCAGAAACAGAAAAGAAAAAGGCCGAAGGGCTGAAAAAGGTTGAAATCTCCCCGCGTGAAAACGGCGACCTGATTATGATGGCAATCGGCGCATTCAGCCCACTTGGCGGCTTTATGACAAAGGCTGACTGGAAAGGTGTTTGCGAAAACTTCCTTACGGCCGACGAAACCTTCTGGCCCGTTCCTGTGACCCTGTCTTGTTCAAAGGAAGATGCCGGCAGTATCAATGAAGGTGATGAGATTGCCCTTTATGACCCACAGCTCAAAGAGGTCAGGGCAACCATGAAGGTCACCGAAAAATATGAAGTGACCGAGGCAGACAAAAAATTCGAGTGCGAGAAGGTCTTCATGGGTGAAGGAACCCCGACTGCCGAGGAATTCTGGAAGATCGCCAAAGAGGATCATCCGGGCGTCCAGATGGTCATGAATCAGAAAGACGTCAACCTTGCCGGTCCTGTCAAGGTCTTGAGTGAAGGGGAGTTTCCCGCCAAATACGCCGGCATCTACATGAGACCTGCTGAATCACGCAAGATCTTTGAGGAAAGGGGCTGGACCGAGATTGCAGCCTTGCAGCTCAGAAACCCCATGCACAGATCACACGAATACCTGTGCAAGATTGCTGTCGAGGTCTGTGACGGGGTCTTCATACACTCCCTTGTCGGCAACCTGAAGCCCGGTGATATTCCTGCCGACACGCGCGTCAAATGTATTGATGCGCTCGTGAAGGGCTACTTTGTGGAAGACAAGGTGTTGCAGGGCGGATATCCCATGGATATGCGCTATGCAGGGCCAAGAGAAGGCCTGCTGCACTCATGCTTTCGCCAGAACTACGGCGTCTCCCGCATGATCATCGGTCGTGATCACGCCGGTGTGGGCGACTTTTACGGCATGTTTGAGGCACAGACGATCTTTGATAAGATTCCGCAACCCAAAGAACCCGGAAAGGCTCTGCTTTGCAAGCCTCTCAAGATCGACTGGACATTTTACTGCTACAAATGTGACGGCATGGCATCCCTCAGGACCTGCCCCCACGGCAAGGAAGATCGAGTGCTCCTCAGCGGGACCATGCTTCGCAAGCTCCTGTCGGAAAGCGGCGAGATTCCGGACCACTTCGGACGCGATGAGGTTCTTGCCATCCTTCGCAAGTACTACGAAGGTCTTACCGACAAAGTTGAAATCAAACTGCACGGCGCGGCAACAGGACAATAGCACCCGATAACGCGGTTTGACCTGAAACAAAAAAGGGAGATGTCGTGTGGCATCTCCCTTTTTTTGTCCAAAAAAAAGTCCCTTGAACCCGCATAGATGCGAGTTCAAGGGACTTTTGTAATCTTGTAATAAGGATTTCCTTTATGTCGGTCTATTCACACGGTTCCCTCAAGGCATACCGGGAGTAGGCCATGGCCAGCGTTCTGTATACCAGATGCGCGAGCTTGGAAAACGGCAAATAGGCAAATAAACAGAATACAAAGACCAAATGAGCAAAGTACATAGGATAAGCAATAGATGGCAAATGGGCCAGTCTCGTCAACTCCGAGAGCCCGCCGGTGGCAACCAGGCCAAGAACCAGAAGGATCAGGGACCAGTCAAAGTAGCTCCCCTTGCCCACATTAGGCCCCCTGTCCTTGAGCCGGTTTGAAATCATCAGTATGACTCCGACAAGAAGTGCGATAGCGCTGATATTCGCGAAGATCTTCACAGGATTGACCTGGGAATAAGGCCCGGGAAGTTGCAGTATATACAAGGCCACAAAGAAGATGTTAGTGACGACAAAAAGCCCAACAAATGAAAAGAGTACAAGGAGATGAGCAAGATATCTGTCTTTATTTTCCGTGCATTGGGAAAACTTACTATGACTCACAATGGCAGGAATCGTACAAACCAGGCTTTTCAAAAAATCCGGGATATTTAAGTCGTTACGCTTTGCTTTCCCCTCTGCAACGGCATTATTGCGGATGGCTTTCATGAACCTTGAGATCCCGATTCCAAATGTCAAGGGGACCCATAAGGTCGCCAGCGGGACAAAAACAAGATCCACAAGCAGGGTTGGAAAGAACTTGGCAAATTCGATCTCTCCCTCCGGTATCTTCAAATACCCGGTTGCCCCTAAGAGTACAAGAAAAATAGCCACCGGCATGGCCAGCAGCAGCCACCAGAATCTGGAATCGGGCACAATCCTGCCCAGCCAGCCCGGCCAGGCATATTCCGTAATAGTCATACCTCTCACAGCATTCAACACATCCCCGGGCCTTGCACCCCTTGGGCAGTAAGTCGAACAATCATTACACTGATGGCACAACCAAACATCCATGTTGCCGACGAGCTTGTCTTTCAACCCCCACTGGGCCGCGATCATCTCCTTTCTTGGAAACGGTCTTTCCTCCGGAGAGATGGGACACACCACCGAGCACGTGGCACACTGGTAGCATTTCTTGAGTGTATCCCCACCCATTGTCTTGAGCTGTTTGATAAATTTGACATCAGGTTCCACCCAGTAGCTATTTGCCATTTTCATACCTCCTCAATGCCGTTACCGCCAAGATTTATTGGATTCGTTGGGTTCATTCTGTTTATTGTGCTAGTATATTAATTTAAACTCAACAAACCCAATAAACTCTAAAACTAAAAACCCTTGAATGGGTTCGGGCCAACACCCTGAATCGTTTCCATGAACTCTTCGATGATCCCGGGAATCTTGTCGTATTCATCAATTGCAATCTGGACCTGCTGTACACGCTCTTTTTCAAGGGCTAAGCTCAGCAAGGCCTCGCCGATCTTATCCATGCGGATATCAAGCAGTTCGCTCCCCTTGATAAAGTGACATTGGTAGTCATCGCCAAACTTGCAGCCAATCGTCATTATGCCGTCGATCCCCTTGGACAGGGCGTCCTTGATCCAGACCACGTTCACGGACCCAAGACACCTTACCGGGATGATTCTCACCAAGGGCGAATAGCTCAACCGATGAATGCCCACCATATCAAAGGCCGGGTAGGCGTCATTTTCACAGGCAAGAACAAGGACCCTCAGGTTCTCATCATCATCCTCCGGGACCTCGATCGCCTTAACCATTGAACCGATCGAGTCAATGTTGTAATCGGCGAACCCAACGATACGCTCAGGGCAGGCTCCCATACAGGTGCCGCACCTTCGACACCGGGTCGGGTTGGGAAGAGGTGTTCCCTTTTCATCGTCATCCAGGGCGCCGAAAGGACATTCCTCGGTGCATCGCTTGCATTGCGTACACCTCTGGAAGAAGAAATCAGGGAATGTCATGTCCCCCGACCTGGGGTGAACGGATACACCCATATAGGCGGATTCTATGCACTGAATAGCTTTGAGGGCAGCGCCGGCCGCATCCTCTATACATTCCTGGATGCCCATGGCCCTGCGTGCGGTGCCTGCCGCATAAATGCCCGTCCTTCGGGTTTCATAAGGGAAACAGATAAAATTCGAATCCGGATATCCGTCAAAGAGATCCAGGTCCAGAAAACCAGCGCCTTGTCGATAGGCAAAATTCAGGACCGGCTCGTCCCTTGTGATCGGCACCATGCCCGTACCCAGCACTACCATATCCACGCTCACCTTGATGTTCTCGCCAAGAAGGGTGTCGTTTGCCTCCAATACAAATCCATCGCCATTTTGAGACACACTCACCACATCCCCCTTGGTAAGGAAGATCCCGTCGTCTTGCTGGACGCTCTTATAGAAATATTCATTCTGGCCGGGTGTGCGCATGTGCTGATAGAAGATGTATGCCTTGGCATCGTCGTTGCCGTCCTCCCGGACATACTTGGCCTGCTTCAAAGCGACCATGCTGGTAATTGACGAGGCATAGGGAAAATCCTCGTCGGTTCCCTGACCGGGACACTGAACAAAGGCCACACTGGCAGCGGGCTTCCCGTCAGACGGGCGCAAGATCTTGCCTTTGGCTGCCATCTCTTCTAAGGCTACATTGGTTATGACATCCGGGAACTTTCCCAAACCAAGATGATCATATTTAGGCCCTTCCTCTTTGGGCTCTTCACCCTCTTTAGGGGGCTCTTCGCCCTCTTTGGGTTCTTCGGCAGCCTCTTGCTTGGGTTCCCAGGGCTTCCAACCCGTGGCCAAGATAACAGCCCCAAAACGATCCGCATCCGTATCCTTGGCCAGGATGTTGGCGGGGTTCTCGGGCGTAGCTTTATCGGCATCAGGCGGTTGCGGCGGGGCCTCTTCTCCCTCAGCCACTTCAACAGGTTCCGGTATATCCCATGCGCTCTTGGTGCCCGTGGGTTTCAAGGTGACATCGAAGATTCCGGGCGAACCGGCTATGCGGGCCACCTCAAGGCCCGTGCGGATCTCGATCCTGGGATGGGCTTCAGCTTCTTTTATAATCTGCTGTATGACTGGCTCCTGCAAGTCCTCATATGGGTAAGACGACGGTGTCTGTTTACGCATCTTAACGGCAAACCCACCGACCTGTGGCCCTTTTTCAATAACCGTGGCATCATAACCGGCCTTTGCCGCCTCCAGGGCCGCGCTCAGGCCGGCAATACCGCCGCCCAGCACCATAATCTTCTTGTCAATGGTCTCCTCCCTGTAAGGCTCGGGCGGGAGCAACCTCTCGGCCTCGGCCATACCCATTCGAAGATAGTCTTCGGCCATCTCCTGAATCAGTTCATCCACCCGCGGGCCCTCTTCTCCGCTGGTCATCCTCGCGTCGTCGGGCTTGTGACTCCACACTACGCCTTCCCTTAAATTGACCCTTTCTACAATCACGGGGCCAAAATCAAAAACATCGTAAAGCACACGTCGGGAACAGGCAGCAATAACAACCGTGTTCACCCCTTCGCCTGATATGTCGTTCTTGATGAGGTCAATACCTTCCGGAGAGCACAGAATGGGATGGGTCTTGCAGATCTTTATCTTTGGGGGAACCTTTTTTTCCAGTCTCTCTATATCGAGGCCATCTTCGATCCCGCAACCTTTGCAGATATATACGCCTAACTTCTTGTCCATTGATTACCTCCTAGCTGCTCACCAGAGTTTGAATCGCCTTAAGGGCCATACCAGTTGCATGTTGATTGGACGAGGTTACATCTAACGGCTTCGCAGCACAACCGGTGGCAAACATTCCCCCTCCTGCAAGATCCGAAACCACAAAGCCGTCGGGATCACACTTGACTCCCCGGGGTAACTTGGCGTCCGCTGTATTTGGAACCATCCCTGTAGCCAGCACGGCCATGTCAACCTTTTCCTGGATCTTTTCGCCGGTTACGGCATTTTCCGCCACAACCGTGATATCCTTCGTGCTGGAATCCTCCTGAACCTCGGCTACCTTGCCCTTGATCAGGAAGATATTCTCGTCCTCTTTTATCTTCTTGTAGAACTTTTCATAACGTTGGCCCGGCGCCCTCACGTCAATATAGAATATATAAATCTTTGCATCAGGGTATTGCTCCCTCACGTAGGTGGCCTGTTTCAACGATGCCATGCAGCAGATGTAAGAACAGTAGGGCAAGTGATTCTCGTCTCTTGAGCCTGCGCATTGAACAAAGGCAATACTTGAAATATTTCCGTTATCCGAAGGACGCACTACCCTTCCGCTGGTAGGGCCGTTTGGCGAGGCAAGGCGTTCCATCATCATGTTTGTAATAACGTTCCGGTATTGGATACCGAGGTTATCTATCTTGGTGGCGTCATACGGCTTCCACCCTGTCGCCCAGATGATGGCGCCAACCTTGACGTTGATCGTCTGCGCCTGCATGTTCATATCAATGGCATCATACTTACATGCCTCCACACACCTTTTTGCATCCTCCGTGCCCAAAATCCGGGGAGAGATGACGTAGCGCATGGGAAAGGCTATCTCATGGGGCAGATAGGCCCCTTTAGTGGTATCCATATCGAAATTGAATTCATCGGGAATCTCTGTGGTGCAGACCTTGGTACACTCGCCGCAACAGGTACACTTTTCGTTCACGTATCGGGGAGTCAGCTTTATAGTGACGTCATAGTTTCCCGGGGCGCCTGAAACGCTCTCGACCTCCGCCAGGGTATAGAAAGTGATCCCGGGATTATCCTTGATCCTTCTAAAATTGATCTCAAGGCCGCATGCCGGAGGACATAGCTTAGGAAAGTAATGCTTCAATTGTGCTACCCTGCCTCCTAAGTAAGGATTTTTCTCGACAAGAAAAACCTCATAGCCCACTTCAGCGGCTTCAAGGGTTGCAGTCAGCCCGCTAATACCCCCTCCCACAACAAGGATGCTGCCCTTCTTATCCTCAGCTCTTTGTTCTTCTGTCATCCTGTTCCTCCGTCACTGTAATTATATCAATTGCGAAAAATGCACATGAAATGGCGAGAAAGACGTACAGTCGCAAAACGAAATTAAAAAAATCTCCAGGCGCCGCCTGCGCAGCGCCTGGAGGTCCAGGGTATCATCCCGTCATAAGGGATACTCACTCTTAATCAGGGATGATCTTGACATAGTCTACCTTTTTCATTTCCCACTCTCCGGTTGCCGGATCATACTTGGAATTGGTAAAGCAGAACCAATTCGCATCATCGGTTCCCGGATAGTCTGCCTTGTAGTAGAAGCCCGGATAGCGGGACTCCTTTCTGAAGTAAATGTGTCGGCAATGGGACTCCACAGTCCACAGCCGGTGCTTCATCTCCCAGCACCGCATCAGTTCATGCAGGTCGCCTGCACCGAGCAACTCCGCATCCTCATGCATATCCTTAAACAAATCCTGGAGGATCTCCAGGGCCTTGTCGCTGGTCTGATAGTAGGTCATCCAGCCTCCGCCGTACTCATTGGTCGCCTTCATCAACCGCATGGCAAAGCCGTCAGGCTTCAGGTAGTTGGGGTTGATGTCAACCGCTGTGGTGTACTTGCAGTTGTCAAGGAACAGTCTGACCGGTTTGTAGCACTCGTCTACAAGTTCCTGTGTGGACTCCTTGAGCGCAGGCGCAAGGTCCGCATTGTCACGGATATACTTGCACAGGGCCTTGATCGCCATGCGGCCTTCAGCATGGGAGCCCGAGGAGAACTTGTGGCCGGATGCGCCAACACCGTCGCCGGAGGTAAAGAGACCGTTGACGGTAGTCATGCGGTTGTAGCCCCACTTGTAGTGATCAGGCACCCAGTCTTCGTCAGGCCCGCTGCACCAGATGCCGCAGCAGCCGGAGTGAGAGCCGAGCAGGTACGGCTCGGTCGGCATAATCTCTGAGTTCTTCTTTTCAGGCTCGCAGTTTTGTGCGCACCAGAGGTTGGCCTGGCCGCAGGTCATGTCAAGGAAGTCCTCCCAGGCCTCGGACTCGAGGTGCTTGAGCTCTTTTTTGTCCAATTTCTCGCCAAGCGCGGCAAGCGCTGTAACCGTATCCATGATGATCGGGCCGCGGCCTGCTTTCATCTCAGCCAGCATGAGGTGGTTCCTCAGGCAGGTGGGGGTCACAGCAGCAAGTCCGTAAGGCGCATATTTCTCCAGCTCGCTCTTTGCAAAATCACTCGCTGCAAAGTTTTCACCCAGCGAATTGAGGGTCTTTGCCTTAAAGAGCAGGAACCACGCACCCACCGGACCATAGCCATCCTTGAAGCGGGCAGGTGTGAACCGGTTTTCAAACATGGTCAACTCGGCGCCGACCTGCGCGGCCATAGTGTAAGTGGAGCCTGAGTTCCATACAGGATACCAGGCACGTCCTTTGCCCTCACCCTGGGAGCGAGGCATGTAAATGTTTACAGCGCCGCCGCAGGCAACCATCATCGCCTTGCACTTGATGATGTATACTTTGTTTTCACGGACGCTGAAGCCTATAGCGCCGGCAATGGTGTTTTCCTTGTTGGCGTCCAGGAGGAGTTTTACGATAAAAACCCTCTCCAGGATGTTCTCTTCGCCGAGCGCCTTCTTGGCGGCTTCTGCCACGATGCACTTGTAAGACTCGCCATTGATCATTATCTGCCATTTGCCGGTGCGAACAGGCGCGGCCCCTCCCTTTAAGGTGCCCAGCTCCTGGCCTTTGGCGCCGTCTATGCTTTTGCCTTCTGCGGACTTTTTCCAGACAGGAAGCCCCCACTCTTCAAAGAGATGGACTGAATCGTCCACGTGGCGGCCCAGATCAAAGATGAGGTCCTCGCGCACAATGCCCATGAGGTCGTTTCTGACCATCCGGACGTAGTCTTCAATCGCATTTTCGCCAATATAGGTGTTGATGGCCGAAAGCCCCTGGGCGACTGCACCGCTTCGCTCCATGGCAGCCTTGTCAATCAGAAGTACCGTCTTGTCACCAGACCATTTCTTGACCTCAAAGGCGGAACCACACGCGGCCATACCGCCGCCCACAATCAAAATATCAACTTCTCTTTCTTCAACCTCAGGATCTCTTACCGCGAGAAGCTCTCCCGTCGGTTTATTCGGTAATGCCATATCCGTATCCTCCTTAAAATGGATTGTTTACTTGATCAAGCCTCTTCCTTTCCCAACAGCCTTCTACCTTCTAGGTTTGAGGCGTGGTCAAGGTCATCCCATCTGCTTCCTCAGTGGAGAGCAAGCCGCTGTCAAGGTCCTGACCCTTCAGATCGGCGTATTCATTGGCAGCACCTTCCGGTGTGGTCCTGATGGGAAACTTGAAACGCTTGATCATGCCGTTTCTGAACTTGCAGGTCCACATGACATCCTCGGTGCCTCTCATCGGCATAATACTCGAGCCCATGGGAACAAAATCAGAATATCCCCTGACCTCAATCGCCTGGGTTGGGCATATCTTAACACACGAAAAGCACTCCCAGCACTGATCAGGCTCCTGGTTGTACGCCTTCATGGCAGTTGGCTCCAGGACCATCAGGTCATTGGGACAGATGTACATGCAGGCAGTCTTTTCCCCGCCCTTGCAGCCATCACATTTTTCATCAATTACAAAGCTTGGCATTGATATACCTCCTGAATAGTTTTTTTTATAATGGTTCCCGGGGAGATCGTTGCTACATGCCACCATGTGGCTCAACATCTCCCGTCTAAATAAGCGTCAGCGATTACATCCCCCCTTTCAACTGCATTTCTTCGGCCCCTTAAGCATCGGCCTACGTTTTATGGTTTGTTAAACAATGACTCAGAAAAAACAGACTACCTTAAACAAAGATACAATGTTCTTACTTTCACAATCTTTCTTGCCAATAAACATTCCTCTCCCTGAAAGGGGAAAAGAGTCCAGCCTGAGGAACAAAAAAACTCCCCCTTTGGTTGTTGCTTACCCTCCTGGGTTTTAAGCGCTCTGAGAGGTTATCAATATCGTAAAAGACACCACTCGACGTGAAGACATTTTGGATATTTTATAAATAAATTCACTGGATTACTTCGTCTCCACGGGAAATCCCTTTTACCACCATGCATCAATCTTGTCAAGCCATTTTTAGGCGGAACTTCATAGTAGATGCTACAACGATCATGTAAAATACGACACACACTTTATATTGTTGGAAACGTGGTATGGAGTACCATATATTGTGGCGGATATTTATTGTGGCCGGAAATGTCGGGTAGATTTTTTACGAAAATATTCCACGTGATAGCCTGATTTGGGCGGAAGGTTCAGGCACACAGGTCGCGAACTACAAAGTCCGGCCGGCCTGGTTGACTTTATACCCGCTGAGATGGTAAACGAGAATCAAGTTATAAAATCGCTTCGCGCATTTATAAATAATGCGACCTCGCCTCTCAAAATGGGAATTCCTATACTTATGAACTCAGGGGTTTCGCCCCAATTGGCCGCCGTATCAAGGTTTCATCACGCCGACCTGCATAGCAAAACAGAGCCAGATGAAAAATTTCCGGAAACTTACCTTAGATGACACCTTCCAATTTTCCTGCCGTCCGGGCATCGGGTGTTTTAATTGCTGCTGCAGCGACCTAAATCAATACTTGACCCCGTACGATATTCTCCGCCTCAAAAAGAGGTTGGAACTCTCCTCCGGAGAGTTCCTGAGGCGCTACACCACACATCATATCGGACCTGAGTCCGGCTTGCCGATCGTCACACTGAAGATGTCGGAGCATGAAAACCTTAATTGTCCGTTTGTGGGCCAAGCCGGCTGCACGGTCTATCCGGATAGACCCGGCTCATGCCGCATCTATCCCCTTGCGAGGATCGTACAAAGGAGGCCGAATCAGAACGCCTGCGAGGAATTCCATGTCGTGATCAAGGAGCCTCACTGCCTCGGTTTTAATGAACCAAAGGAATGGACGGTCAGGGAATGGAAGCAAGACCAGGAGGTTGCGCTGTATGATAAGATGAATGACCTGCTGATGGATATCATATCCCTGAAAAACCGAAGCAACAGGAGGAGGCTTGATCACAGAGAAAACGAATTGTTTTATTTGGCTTGTTACGATCTTGATAGATTCAGAGAGCTTGTTTTTGAAAAAAGGCTCTGGGAGGGCCGTCCTGTTGAAGGGGAAACGATTAGGGACCTGGAAGAAGATAACGTAGCCTTAATGCGGTTTGGTATTGAATGGATCAAGGGCAGGCTGTTTGGCGATATGGAAACATGGACATGAAAGATAATCACACTCGGAGAGGATTTTGATGGAACTCAAGGGAAAAGTGGCACTGGTACTGGGTGCTATCAAGGGTATCGGCAAAGGGATCGGGCTCGCCCTGGCCCGAGAGGGAGTCAAGGTGGCCTTGAACTATTATGATTGGGAAGAGTCTTTGGACAAGATGAAGCAGGACTTTGAAGATGCAAATGCCGACTATCTTGTTGCCAGAACAAACCTTCTTGAGACAGACGAGATCCACTCGCTTGTTGATAAGGTCATAGCCGGATTCGGCCGCCTTGACATCCTGGTCAACAATATAGAGCGCGGGGGATGGCCCGTGGTGCACGGCCCTTACACTCAAGAACAATGGGACCTGGAGATGGCCACAACGCTCCGGGCAAAATGGTGGGTTTACAGTTCCGCCCTGCCCTACCTCAGGGCTTCCGGCAACGGTTCGGTGGTCAATATCTCATCCATTGCGGGCCTTATTGGGAAAAGCGGCCCGGCAGGGAGGATCTTTAATGATGGGTACGCAGCAGCAAACAGGGCCGTGTCATCATTTACCGAGGCCTGGGCACGAGAAGCAGCACCGGAAGTCAGGGTCAACGAAGTGATGCTCGGATTTTTCGAGACTCGCCACGGGCCTCAAACCCGGGGGTGGGGCCTGTTGCCCGAAGAGCAGCGCAACGAGATCATAGATCATACTCTGCTTCAACGAATCGGCACGATCGGAGATGTGGTAAAGGCGGTCCTATTTGTAATTCGGGATGCACCCTTCATGACCGGCAGCGTGCTCCGGCTTGACGGCGGCTATCTCTTAGGCGGAGAGTATTGTGAGCCGATGCCGAAAGGGGTTATTGAACCGCAATAACGATCAAGTTGCCCAGTCAGGAATTAAATGGAGGATGTGTTCCTTTACGTCTTCAAACTCTTCAGCTTCAACTTCTTGTTCCACCTCGTCCGCGTCAAACCAACAGATTGCTTCCCCCCTGTGATTGTACACGTTGAAAATGCGCTTCCCGTCTTCGGTCGGATGCTCCATCTCCACCACTTCGGCTACCATTTTTTTTGCCTGTTCATAGGAAATGAATTGCAGTTTTTCCATAAGCCATTCCTTAATCAAACCAACGGGGTCGGGAAAAAAATCTCTTCGTAAAGATTCAAGGCATAGCGGTCGGTGATACTGGCAACAAGGTCACACACCATCCGCTCTCTGGTTGTACCTGCCGGAAAACCGCCCATCTCCATTTTTCTGAGTTCTTTTTCAAGAGTTTCCGGGTTTTCTAAAAGATAAAGGTATAGTTCCGACAGGATCTTTTTGGCCTTAACAAATTCACCGTGCACCTGGTCGGACCTGTAGACGTTGTCATAGAGAAACTGCCTGAGAGCCGCCATTGCCCCGGAAACCGGTTCACTCACGACAAGATCCATCTCTCCGTCATTAATCCGGCTTGATGTCACAAGGTCGTTTATCATGGTCCTGATACGCTTGGAATGGGAACGGCCCAACACGTCCAAACATTGTTTTGGAACCTGCTTGAGATGAATGACGCCGCTGCGGATAGCATCATCCAAATCATGATTGAGATAGGCCATGATATCGGCAAGGCGCACTATCCTTCCCTCAAGGGTCACAGGCATCTCATCGGATTCCTCGGGCATAACCGCTCCATAGCCCTTGGAATGTTTCAGAATCCCGTCACGTACCTCAAGGGTCAGATTTAGTCCCCGGCCGTGTTTCTCCAAAACATCAGCGACCCTCACGCTCTGTTCGCGGTGGGAGAACTCTTCTGAATAGATCTCCTTTAGCACAACTTCACCGCCGTGTCCGAACGGCGTGTGCCCCAAGTCATGCCCCAGGGCTATGGCCTCGGTTAAATCCTCATTCACTCTTAGCGCACGGGCAATAGTGCGTGCAATCTCAGAGACCTCTAAGGTGTGTGTCAGCCGGGTCCGGTAGTGGTCTCCAAGGGGCGAGAGGAACACTTGGGTCTTGTGTTTGAGGCGTCTGAAGGCATTGCTGTAAACGATACGGTCCCTGTCTCTTTGAAATGCCGCTCGAATGGGGCAAGGAGCTTCATAGGTTACCCTCCCCCGGGACTCGCTGCTCAAACAGGCACAAGGAGAAAGATGCTCCTTTTCCCATGCCTCTATCGCCTCCCGTATGGATGTCTGCTTATGCGATTGTCTGCTTAAGGCTTGCCACGGGGCCATTCTTCGAGACTCCTCTTGGGCTCAGTTCCTAAAACAAACCGTACATCGAAGTCTAAACCAAAAAACTTGTTCCTTATTGCACAAGAACAATAATCTGTAAAGATATTTCCCGGCTTGAACTCGGACGCGAGTCTTTCCGGCAAGAGACCTTTATCGCTTTACTTTTCGCCAAATTGTAGGATAAATATACCATTGTGAGAGCTTTGAAGAAGGAGCCGGTCAAAATGGATTACGAATTCTTTATGTCAAAGGCCCTTGACGAGGCACAACGGGCAATCAGCACAGGAGAATTCCCTGTTGGATGTGTGATGGTGTACGAAAACAAAGTGCTTGTTACCGGAGCGCGGCACCGCAGCGCGCCAGGCGATCAAAACGAATTGGACCATGCAGAAATGTTGGCCCTGAGGAGGTTGGTTGATCTGGAGCAGAGGATTGACAGAGAAAAGGTTGCCCTGTTTTCAACATTGGAACCTTGTCTGATGTGCTACGCGGCCCTTATCGTAAACGGGATAAGACGAATCGTGTACGCCTATGAGGATGTCATGGGAGGAGGGACAAACTTAGACCTAAAAAAACTTAATCCTTTTTACAAGGATATGGAAATAACGGTCATGCCCGGTATCTTGAGACAGGAAAGCCTTCAGCTTTTCAAAAGTTTTTTTTCCGAGCCCAACAATAATTATTTGAAAGGGAGTCTGCTTGCTCGATATACCCTCGAACAATAGGGCTGCTCGCAACCGTTCACGGGATTGAGACCTTTGCACAACCTCTTTGAGCGGCAATTATGAACTTTTTTGGGCACCCATCCGGGCGAAGCGAACGGCCCACGTAAGTGGGCAAATCCTAAACTGTTTGAGGCCCTTGGGCCGAGTTTTTAGGATTTATTGAGCAAGTCCATGGATGGGTCAAAAAGTTCATACAAAGAAGTGAAAAGGGGTTATGCAAAGGTCTCGGGATGTCATGCTTCTTTACACTCCGATGTCTCCAACCCTGGTTTTTCCAGCGACTTAGCAATGGGGGCATTCCTTGCCCCCTCCGCATTCCACCTTTGTTTCACTTCGGTGGCTGCGGTCTCCCCCTTTGCTAAGTCACGGAAAAACGAAGGGTTTCCGCCAAGACGTTCCAAGAAACATGCCATCCCGTGAACGGTTACGGGTTGCTCAGCGGAGCCCCAAATAGGGAACTTTGATTCCCCAGATAAAGAACTTAATCCAGCTAAAACCAAACTTCATCAACTGCGTATCGTCTGCTTCGATTTTTCTCAACACCTCTTTCTTGACCTTGTACCGTTTCAAAAACGTGCTGTTAAAAACAAAATCACGAAAACTGTCCGGGTTGTAAGTCGCCATAAAAGCCATCTTCGCCTTGGGACCATACGGCCCCTCGGCACCCCACGGGTCCACATGAAACAGCCCCTTCACCTCTGCCCATTTGGCTGTCATTTCGTGATAGGTAACGGCCCTTTGATCTTCAGCCCAGGTTTCAATCGTCCACTCCTGCGATTCGTGCTGTCCGAGGCAAAAATCAGGAGGTTTGAAAAAGTAGATGTCCGCGGCCTTTTCTTTGGGGCCATGAAATATAATCCCCTGTTCAAGAGGAAAGGTGCGGCAGGTATCAGGCCGATCCGGATAGACCGTGCATCCCGACTCGTTTAAAAACGGGCAGGTCCTTTCCTTGTTTTCGGCCATGCGGAGCAAAACATCCGGAAAGAAATTCGACTCGCGCATGACAATATCCACGTAGGCGTCCAAGAATTTTTCTGAGGATATATTCAGTCGATTCTTCAGCCGGAGCACATCGTAAGGATACAAGAACAGGTTTAAATTTCGGCAACACCGTGTAAAGCATTCCAGTCCATCATGACAGCGAAACGAAAAAACCTCGCCGTCTTCAAGCTTCTTAACGAGGAGATCATCCTGTGCTTTCAAATCAATATATTTCATCAAGCTGCCCTGCCGATTTAGTGCGGTCTACATGTCCAACTTAATGGGGATGGATTCAAAAGGCAAGCCTCTTGACCGGCCCCTTGCTTATTTCACAACCAGATGATAATAAACACTAAATGTCTTCAACAAACACGATCTTACTATGAAGTACATTAACCCTAATGTTGCATAAACAACACGGCAAGAATGTGATAAAGGCAAGGTGGTAAATAGTTTCATGGATTTATCGAGCGCCTCGGACAAACGCACACATAGTGAAGTCCAGCAACGATATGATATTTGCCGAGTTGTTCACCCTGCGGGAAAGCCGAGGATACCGCATCTGCTGCGTTGTCAAGGGTTCGGCGTAAATTACTACAGCCTCACCCTTGACGCCTTGCATCTGCAGCATCCTCGACTTTTGCAACGTTAGGGTAAACTACCCAACATCATGACCCCAAACCAATGTCGGGCATAAAACTTTCTCATTAGTAGGATTTGCCGTTATGACAAAGACCGTAGCATTTCATAAAAACGCAAGGAACATATTCTTTCATATATTGACCCGATGCAATCTGAAATGCCGGCATTGCTACATCAACCCCGAGCAGCACGGCAAACAAACCCTTCCTCTCGAAACCACAAAAAAATGGTTGAAGACAATGGTGCACAGGGGAAAGGTCTCCAACCTTATCTTCATAGGCGGCGAGCCCACGCTGCACCCCGACCTCCACCTCATGATTAAGGCCGCCGGAAGCATGGGTTACGCTTCGATCACCGTGGACACGAACGGGTTCTTCTTCAATCACATCCTTGAAAAAGTGTCTCCTGAAAAACTAGACTATTTTAGTGTCGGCCTGGACGGTTCTTGCAAGGAGATCAACGACCTTATCAGGGGGAGGGGAAGTTACGACAAATGTGTCGCAGGCATAGAAAAGGCCCTTTCAAAGGGATTTAAAATCAGCCCGATCTACACAGTCAGCCGATTGAATATCCATGATTTGAAAAACATGCCGAATTTTTTAAAGGCCCTCGGCATCGACAGGTTTTTCATTCAAGTCATTGGAATCAGGGGAAGGTCAGCACAGGGCGAAAAACAGAGGTCCCAGTTAACCAGAAAGGAATGGGGCGCTGTTGTACCAAGGGTGGCAGCACGGGCAGCACGGCTCGGTATCCACGTCACCTACCCTAAAGTGTTTTTGGATAACTCAGAACATTTTGAATGTGCGGGTCTGGTTGCGGAAAACTACTTTATCTTTCCCAACGGCAGGGTTTATCAATGTCCCCTGTGCGAAGATTTTCCGCTCCATTCCCACGTCTTTCAAAAAAACAGGCTTATGCCGACCCCACCTGTTAATGAAAGGGATCTGTTTCATCTCTCGATTCCAGAGGGCTGTGTGATGAACAAGCTTATTCAACCCGGCAACCTGAGCTACGATAAACAGGGAAGACCGAAATATAAGATTGCCTGTTGTCTGTTGAAGGAAGAGATTAATAGGAGGTAATAATGCTGGAAAAACCCAAACCTTATGAAATGATTACCGACTTTGTGACAGGAAGCGAGGTCCCGAACATCGGGGCTGAAGAAAACCGGCAACAGGTGGAACGTTTCCTGGTAGAAACAAAAGGTTACAGCAAAGAAGATATTGAAGTGGATGCGGATCTCAAGTTCAGCATCGGAGACGAGGAGGTCCGTTCCAATGTAGACCTTGTTGTCAGCGTTCAGGAGAAAAGGTTCATGGTACTGAAATGCGTGCCTGGGTCCCTGGTATCGAGGCAACGAGAAACCCTGGCCGCAGCCAGGTTGCTGGATGCCTACCAAATCCCATTTTCAGTAGTCACGGACGGAAAGGACGCGGAACTGCTCGATACCGTCACCGGCGAGGTCCTCGATCGCGGCATGGAGGGAATCCCTTCCAGGGAGGAAGCTGTTGAACGCATGAAGGGAGTAAAACTTCAGTCTTTTCCGCAAGAGAGGTTGGAGCGGGAGAAGATTATTTTCCGGTCCTACGACGAAATGAACATAAATGTCCAAAGGAAGCTAAAGGGCATAGGGCAGAGCGCATAGCGCAAACAGTTCTATGCTCCATGCACTATGCCCTATGCGGTTTTACCCCCGGACAAATCCTTGCCACAGTGCTTGCAAACAACAGCTCGTGCCTTGATAATCTCGGCACAGAAGGGACATTCCTTGGTATAATTTCGTTTGTGAATGAGATCAATGCTCTTCTCAACCCTTGTCCTGATCAGGTCGTTTTTAAAGTCATGATTTCTGATCGGTTCAACAACATCCAGTGCGCCAATCTCTCCCGTCATTTCAGCAGCTTTTAGCCGAACCTTCGGCTGCGACTCTCTGGCCAAAAGGACCTTGAGTATGGCATCAACATCCCCGGCCTCATAATACGCCTCTAACTCTTCAAGGCCCTTCTTTTCTTCGGCTTTCCTCGCCTTTTCCCTTGCCTTGATCTCTTCATCAATAATATAGCCCCTGCCCCCATCGCTGCTGAATACGGGCATGGAGTCCATTTTTCCTGACATTGGATCGCATATACATCGGTAGGAAGCAACGTTTGCATAGTGTTCCATGATGTTTTCCCAGCCTTTAAGGTACGGGGGACAATCATCATTGAAGCACACATAAAGATATGGCGTGCCCCAGCCCAACCCATCCGAAAAACTCACCGGCGGGCATTCCCATATGGCCATTTCTTGGCCGCAATGCGGGCATACCGGTCTCTTATCGCTGACCATTTTGTTATATACATCTTCCCGTGTAAGAATTGCCATGTTTGATCCCCTAAAGTCTTTCTGAATTTTATCCCAGAATAATACCCTGTCCTGAAAAGTCAATATGTTTCCAAAGCATGGTTTTCTTTGGCGCTTACAGACCCCTGGACCGGCTTGAATAATTAAGGATTGACAGCTTAAGTGTACGTGATAATAGTTGCTCCTATAAAATATGGTGAAATGTCTGGCCGGAACAGCCCAAAATAGGACAAACACAAATAAAGTATTCCAGAATCATTTGATTTTAACAAAGAAAGGATTCAACATGAATATCCCTGGTGAAACGTATCAAGACGGAATTGAGCCAAGGAAATATACCATAGAAAGCAGGTTCAAGTTTGCCTGCCACAAGGGTAAGGAATGTTACACCCATTGTTGCAGTGATCTCAATATAATCCTGACGCCCCATGATATCATCCGGATGAAAAACAGGCTCGGGCTGACCTGTGACCAGTTCCTGGCCATATACACAAAACCGGAAATGCTGGCCAGAACCAAGCTCCCGGTGGTTACACTAAAAATGCTTGATGACGACAAAAAGAGCTGTCCCTTTATCACACCGGAGGGGTGCACGATATATGAGGACCGTCCGTTAAGCTGCCGATACTATCCTTTAGGCATGGCCGCATTCAGGGAACAAGAGATCCAGCCCACCGAAGAAGACTTCTATTTCATGGTCAGAGAATCCCATTGCCTCGGCTTTCAAGCAGACAAGGAGTGGACCGTGGGCGAGTGGCGGAAAGATCAGGGCGTTGAAGTGTATGACGATGCAAACCACGGCTGGATGGAGTTTGTGCTGAGAAAAAAGTCATTTGGATTTCAGGCAGATCTCAGCGAAGAAAGCAGGGGGATGTTTTTTATGGTAAGCTCCAATGTAGACCGGCTCAGGCGCTTTATATTTGAAAGCAGCTTCCTGGACAAATATGATGTTGAAAAAGACCTCCTTGAACAGATCAAAACCGATGAAGTCGCCTTGCTCAAGTTCGGCTTTAACTGGCTCCAAAGCGCCCTTTTCGGGGCGGACGAGGTGAAGCTAAAAGATCACGTACTGAACGCTTACAAAGAAAATGCCAAAACGGCTGCAAAACCGGCAAGAGCACAGCGCTAAGACCCGTTTGAGCATTTATTCAACGAAATGGTGAAATGCAGGGGATTAAGAACTTGAAAGACGTTCAAAACGAACCGGATGACCGCAACATTGATCTTACCAGGGTCGGCATCAAAGGAATCAAGTATCCGATAAACGTCCTGGACAGGACCAACAAGACCCAGGCTACCGTGGGAACGGTCAACATGTATGTGCACCTGCCCCACCGATTCAAAGGGACTCACATGAGCAGGTTTGTGGAGGTCCTGAACGATTATTGTGCCGACTTGAATCTAAAAACCTTCTTTGAAATGCTTGACAGAATAAAAAAAAGTCTTGATGCCCCGGCTGCCAATCTGGAGATCAGATTCCCCTATTTTATCAAAAAGAATGCGCCTGTGTCAGGCGTACCCAGCATGATGCAGTACACATGCAAATACATAGGGGAAATAAATGGAACTGAACGCAAGCTCTTAATTGGCGTCAAGGTGCCGGTCTGTACCCTTTGTCCATGCTCAAAAGAGATCAGCTCTCAAGGGGCCCACAACCAGCGGGGCGTTGTTTCGGTAACCCTCCTCCTTAAGGAGTTCTTTTGGATTGAGGAAATCATTGAAATCGTTGAAGGCTCGGCAAGCAGTGAGGTTTTTGCGCTCTTGAAAAGGGAGGATGAAAAATTTATCACGGAACAGGCATACAGCCGGCCGATGTTCGTGGAAGATGTCGTGAGAGAGGTTACTGATAAATTGAAAAAAGACCCGAGATTTATCTCGTTTAGTGTAGAAGCGGAAAACTTTGAAAGCATTCACAACCACAGCGCCTATGCTTACACCGAGGCAGGGCCTCGTCCATCGTAGTGAAAAGGAGTTTTGCAAAGCTCTCAAAACGTATAAGACGGAATAAATTTTGTTGGGATTAATGGTCGGGCCGGCTGGTAAGATTATATGATAGTATACTGATCATTGTGGAAAAGGCAAATAGTGTTTTTCAACATCTTGGCCTGATACATGGCCTTGTCCGCAAGTTTTATATATTCCTCTACTGTTGTAAACTTGTTGGATGTTGAAGCAACCCCTATACTTGCCGTCACACCTTCCAATGCGTTTATCTTTTTCCCGTTCTCGTCAATTACATTCATCTTGAGCCGAGAGATTCCATCGCGAATCTCTTTTGCCAATTCGATCGCCTTTTTTTGTTCTATGTCCGGGATAAAGACTTCGTATTCATCGCCGCCGTATCGTGCCGCCAATGCTTTTCTTTCGTATCTATCAAAAATATAGTTACCAAGAAAACCGGCTACCAGGACAATTGCCCTGCTCCCGGTTCTGTGCCCAAAGGTGTCGTTAACCGCCTTGAACGAATCTAAGTCTATAAAATAGAGACAGCCTTCTTTCTTTCGTGCCTTTAAATAGTCGAGCTTATCTTTAAGGCGGGGCTCAAAGTGTTTTTGATTAAATAATCCTGTGAGAGAATCTTTTTTGAACTCTATGGCTCGGATAATATTATTGGCTATATAGCGTTCGCAAAAGTAGTTGACAAGATCGAGGTCCCGCTTTGAGTAGAGACCTTTTCCTTTTCTATTGATTAATTGAAGAACGCCTATGGTCGTATTTTCGATTATTATCGGAACGGCAAGAATGCTGTCTGAAACCAGGCCAAGCTCGCGGCTGTACTCTGGATCAAAAAACGGATTATTGGCGACATCGTTAACCAGCAGGGGCTTGCTGGTTCTATAGACATGTCCTACTATACCTTTGTCGGCGGTGATAGAACGACCAACCAAGCTTTCCGACTTATCACCAAAACACGCTGTAAAAACGAGTACTATTTTACCATAATCAAAATCTCCGTTCTCATCATAAACGCGGGATGACGGATCGTCTATGTAGATCGTACCTCCGCGGGAAGGGGCAATAAATCTGTCGGCAAACTCGAGGACCTCTTTGATGATTTCACTGAAATGGACATAGGTTTGTCCCTTTTTACGCTTATGTCGATCTAAAATCTCATTGATCAATTTGTCTTCTACACAAAAAATTTTCCGCATGTTAGCCAATCTTTGAATAAGAATACGTTTTCAGTTGGTTTTTGAAGATTCCCTGCATTAAGCTGCGGGGAATGCGTTCGCTATTGCAGTTTAATGATAAATATAGAAAAAATGGGGTTGTGTGTCAAAGGAAATTAGAGAGATTATGGTCCGGGGGGAAATAAAGAGAGCCCTTTGCACAACCCCTTTTCACTCCTTTGTATGAACTTTTTGATCCGCCTGAGGCGGACTTGCTTCACTAAATAGTGCATTGGCAGCCAAGGGGTATCTCTTTTTGAGTCAGGTCAAATCTCATCCTGCTCGTTAGTGGCAGAATGCATTGAACCTCATGAACCAGGCACACGTCAATGTTGCATATGAGCTTATTAGCCCATTTGTAAATGGGTCTGGACCGTATGCCGAATATGGTGCCGTTGAGGAGGCTATCAGGCAATATTGCCTGACCTGATCTCAAAAAGAGATACCCCTTGGCTGCCGACAGATAAAGTGGGCCGTTCGCTTCGCCCGGATGGGTGCCCCAAAAAGTTCATAATTACCGCTCAAAGAGGTTATGCAAAGGTCTCGAAGAGGCTTCCAGGCGTTTCCGGTATCCCCCTCGCAGCGCCTCGATCACTTCAGGGATCCCGTAATCCGTGTCGCCTATCGTGCACACCGGCAGGATCTCGATAACCGAGTTGGTAACAAAGGCCCCGTCAAATCGGTTCAAATCCGCAGGTGTGATCGTTGATTCCTCTACCGATAAGCCAAACACCCGGGCAACCCCTATGATCTGCTTGCGCGTGATACCCGGGAGGAGGCCTGCGTCTGTAGGGGGGGTAAAGATATGTCCCTTGCTCAAAAAAAATATATTGGTGATACACCCTTCGGTGATCTCGCCACGCTCGTTAATAAAAAGGGCATCAAAAAATCCCCGCCCCCTGGCCAATCTGAAAGCAGAAATATTTTCCAGGTAGGAGGTCGTCTTAAACCTCACCAAAGGAGAACGGGAAAATCTTTGAAAAGGCGCTAAAGTCAGCTTGACTCCCGAACTCTGCCGGGCCTTTATCTCCTGCAACGGCTCCCAGGTTGTCCGAAAGGCTGTCTCCTCCACGCCTTGATCCCCATAGGAGATAAGGTTGAGCCGAAGGCGTGCCTCAATATTATCCGGAATCTCCGTCAGGGCGGATTCCAAGGCATCCATTCCTTTCTTTCTGGAGAATGGGAGAGCGAAAAAGCGGCACCCATCAGCCATGCGGTCCAGGTGGTCCTCTACAAAAACAAGCTTTCTGCCCGTATAGACACGAAACGTTTCAAACAGACCCTCGCCAAATAAAAGTGTCCGGTTTTTCATCTAAAGCTTTCTTGTCCTGGAACTCCTCTTGCGCTGTTGCTTTGATAGGCGGCGCGACGGTCCTTTCTTTTTTGTGGTGGGTATCCAACCTTTGTCTTCCGTCTCCGCAAAATCGACTTCATTCATATCAGGGTATGTGGCCATCTTCATCTTGTTTTCAAATTCTATCGAGTCTACAGTCGCCGCCCCTTTTTTGGCGGCAAAATCGGCAACCTCCCTGTCGGACGTCACAACAACGGCCCGCTCCCGTTCCCGGGTCACTATGCGCTTGATCACACTGTCGGCCAGCTCCCCTGGGCGCGAAAAGATAACATCGATTCCCTTCCGGCGGGTTCTTCGTTCCATGTGGGTGTCGGCATTGGCCCCGTCAAAGACCACTGTAATAGAGTGATGCTTGGCCCTCTTGTAAAATACCAGGTGTTCGAGAAGCGCCTCCCGGCCTTTCTCCAGGCTGCTGTATTCAATGGTGCTCAAGGTGGGAGACTGGCGGATCAGGTTGTATCCATCTATCACGATGTGAACAGACATGAGAGATTGTTACGAGGCCTTTAACCGGGCAATCAACCGTTCCAGGTCCTCATTGCCATAAAACTCAATCTCAAGCCTTCCCCTCTCCCCCCGCCGTATGATACGCACCTTGGTGCCAAGGTGCATAGTCAGATCATCGGCCAAGCTTTCAACATAGACGTCCTCTGATGTCTTGTCCTTTGCCCTCAAAGCCTTGGGCTTGCGGTCTTTGAGTCTTTTGATCAAGGCTTCGGCAGCCCGGACGGAAATATTCCCGGAAACGATGCGGCGCCAGGCCTCTTTTTGTTGCGCGGGTGTCTCAGCACTTAGAAGCGCCCTTGCATGGCCCATACTTAAGGTGTTATTAATTATATCGGCCTGGATGGGCTTCGGCAGATTGCGAAGCCGCAAAAAATTGGCCACAGTTGAACGATCCTGCCCCACGCGCTTGGCTACCTCCTGCTGGGTGAGGCCAAATTCCTTGATCAAGCGATAATATGCATCAGCCTTCTCCAAAGGATTCAGGTCCTCCCGTTGAATGTTTTCAACCAAAGCCATCTCCAGCATTTCGGAAGCGGAGACATCCTTGACGATCACCGGCACCTGTTTGACCCCGGCCATACGGGCTGCCCGCCATCTGCGCTCTCCAACTATCAATTCATAGCCCGTGGGGACCGTGTGCACAACAAGAGGCTGAATAACACCCTTCTCTTTGATGGAGTCTGACAAGTCCTTTAGCTCCTGATCGGAGAAACGCCGCCTAGGCTGATATGGGTTGGGCCGAATCGAGTCAATATCACAATCAAAAAAAGACCTTGGCTCAAAGTCCGATTTTTCCGTATCAGGTATGAGGGCATCCAGGCCCCGGCCCAACACGCGTTTCTTAGGCATGCTTTCCCCTCCGTCCATTCATGATTTCTCTGGCCAGCGCCAGATAGCCCTGGGCCCCCTGTGATGCGATATCGTAAAGGAGTATCGGTTTGCCAAAACTGGGGGCTTCTCCAAGCCTCACGTTTCTCGGTATGCGTGTCTTGAAAACCAAATTCTTAAAGTACTTCTCGGCCTCTTCCGCAACCTGATGCGAAAGGTTGTTTCGCTTATCGAACATGGTCAGGAGGACCCCTTCAATCTCAAGCCCGGGGTTCAGGCGTCCTTTGATGCGCTTGAAGGTTTGAAGGAGCTGGCTCAGGCCTTCTAAGGCATAAAATTCGCACTGTAGCGGAATCAATAAAGTGTGGGCTGCGGTCAAGGCATTTACAGTAAGAAGGTTCAATGAAGGAGGACAATCAAGCAGCATGTAAGCGTAATCGTCGGCAAGCGGTTTTAAGAGGTCCTGGAGATAGGTTTCCCGATTCGGCTGTGAAATCAACTCTACCTCAGCTCCGATCAGGTCGATACCTGCAGGGAGGACCTTTAGATAGTCCAAATCCGTATCTACCACAAGGTCTTCAGCGGACTCCTTTTGAATCAAGCCGTGATAGAGGTTCTTTGTAAGCTCGGCCTTGTTTATGCCCACACCGGTCGTAGCGTTTCCCTGGGGGTCGCAGTCAATGAGCAGGGTATTGTGCTCGGCTATAGCAAGGGCAGCGCCAAGATTCACCGCGGTGGTGGTTTTGCCCACGCCCCCTTTTTGATTGGCTATGCAAATAATGTGACTCATGGAAAAATTTTCTACCATAAAATCGGCCTTTTTCAAAGTTATAACACCTTGGCCAGGGAAAAGAGGGCGTCCATGTTTCCCTTGATTTATTCATTGCCCATCGTTATGTTATGAAATAAAGTGTACTTAGTCCATCCTGATGTGGACTCGCAACCAACCAATTGACGATTCCCTGCAGTAAGCTGCGGGGAATGTGCTCGCTTTTGCGGTTCAATCATGCGCTTTGCAAGAATGACGACTTCGTAAAAAGTCTTCACATCGACGGCAAAGTAAAAAGTTCATATGCAAGGCGTGCAAATCTTGAGGAATGAGGCGTACTTATGGTACGCCGCAATGACGAAAAATGAAGCACAACGCCGCAGATGGACTTTTTAAGAAGCCGTCAAGAATAGCCGTAGTCGCTCTCCTTATAACAGTAATTGTCATATGGAGCGTCCCCGAAGCCTATCCGTATTCCTCGTCTCATATCTACTTGACGACCAAGCAAGAAAAGGAGCTGGGCAAGAAACTCATGCTCTATGTGAAAAAATACCGCGTATTCATTGAAGATCCCTCTATCATAAACTATGTCAACAGGATAGGCCAGCACATTGTGGCACAGTCCCCATCCCCCCTTTTTGATTTTCATTTCTACATCCTTAAGGAAGATGTTTACAATGCCTTTGCCGCGCCTGCGGGCCACGTATTCATTAACAGCGGGCTCCTCGCTGCCATGGAGAGTGAAGAAGAACTGGCCGGCATTCTTGCCCACGAGATTGCTCATGTATCGTGCCGTCATATCTCCAAACAGATAGAACGGTCCAAAAAGATCGGGCTCGTCACACTGGCCGGCGTTCTGACCGGAATCTTTCTGGGCGGAAGCCCCGCGGCCTCGGGTGCTATTACCTCGAGTTCCATTGCGGCCGGCCAGTCCCTTTCCCTGAAATACAGCCGCGAGAACGAAACCGAGGCCGATCAGGTCGGACTCAAATACCTTACCAAGGCTGGATACGGCGGTGGGGGACTCCTTAAGATTTTACAAAAAATCCGCGCCAAACGATGGTTCGGCCCTGAACATATTCCCTCTTACTTGAGCACCCACCCGGCAATTGAGACGAGGATGGCTTGCCTCGACACCTGGCTCCAGGTCCACCCCGAATGGGTCAAATCGGGCCGGCCTATAGATCCGACAGACTTCCGCAAGGTCCGCACCATGTTGATCGCCCTTTATGGTGATGCCGGGGCAGCTCACAACACATTCGATTCTCAACTCCGAAAAAACCCTGAAGACGCCTTCTCATATTATGGCAAAGGCCTTGTTCTCGGCCGAGGCGGTAATAAAAAAGAAGCGGTAGAGAACCTAAAAAGAGCCCTGCAATTGCGACCTCTGGATTCAGACTTTCTCCGCGACCTGGGCAAGACCTATTTTCACGCGGGCGATTATGCCAATGCCTTAAAGACCCTTAAGGGGGCCCTTGCCTTCAGCCCAAAGGACCCGGAGGGATGGTTTCTATTGGGCCGGGCACAAATGGAAACAAGGGACCTGCAAGGGGCGTTGGAGAGTTTTAAAACCCTGGTGAATACGGCGCCCGATTATTTGCCCGGCACCTATTATCTCGGAGAAACATACGGAAAGTTAGGCAAGCTCGGAGAGGCCCACTACTACCTCGGGATCTACTATAAGGAAAAAGGGCGATCCAAAAATGCCGGGTTCCACCTGAATCGTGCCCTTAATTTGCTGGCAAAAGACCATGCAAAAAGGCTTGTCATTGAGAAGGCCCTTAAAGAGCTTTCAAAGGCTCAAGGGCACGATCGTAATGAGAAAAGTGTATGGTAAAGGTCCCGCGCCCCTGGGTGGCGGACCGGAGGACTGTTGAATAGCCGAACATCTTAGACAAAGGCATCATTGCTTTTATGATCTGTATCTTACCCCTTCGCTCTAAGTTCTCAATCTTGCCTCCTCGTGCGTTAATATCCCCGATAACATCCCCCATAAAGTCCTCAGGGGCCAGGATCTCCGCAGCCATAATCGGTTCCAGCAGAACCGGGGTTGACTTTTGAAGCGCGTCCTTGCAAGCCATTGAGGCAGCCACCTTGAAGGCCAAATCACTGGAAAAAGATTCCCTGTGCGTGCCGCCAACCAGGGCGACCGCCACATCAACAACAGGGTATCCCTGGAGCACACCACTTTCCAACGATTCCATCACACCCTGTTCAATAGCCGGAACAAAGTCCGTGGGCAACGATTCATCGGGCAAGTTGTTTATAAACCGATTTCCCTTGCCTCGCTCCCTGGGCGATAGATCGAGTACCACCTCGCCAAAGTGACGATTACCCCCAATCTCTTTTTCAAATACGGCAGTAGCCTGGACCGCGTGTTTGACGGTTTCCTTACAAACAACATGAGGCTTGCCCACATTGACTTGTGTATTAAACTCACGTTTTAAACGTCCTACCAGGATCTCAAGGTGAAGCTCTCCCATACCGGAGATGATAACCTGGCCGGTGTCATCATCATGCTTGACCCGAAATGTAGGATCTTCGGCCTCCAGCTTGCTAAGGGCCAGATCAATTTTTTCCTGATCAGCATGAGTCTTGGGCTCCACAGCCACAGAGATCACAGGCTCGTAGGCATCGATCGGTTCAAGCACAATAGCGTCTGACGGATCACAAAGGGTGTCGCCGGTAGTGGAGGCCTTCAGGCCTACAACTCCCACGATATTTCCGACACCCGCCTCATCGATACGCTCGCGCTTGTTGGCGTGCATGGCAAGGATTCTTGCCACTTTTTCTTTTGTTTGTTTTGCGGGATTGAGAACCTCGTCACCTGCATTTAGCCGGCCTGAATAGACCCGCACATAGTTTAATCTCCGCCCCTGGTCCATCATGACCTTAAACACCAACGCAGCCAAAGGTGACTGGTCCGAGGGGTGGGGCTTCTTCACCTGCCCTGTGTTTGGGTCTACCCCTTCCACAGGCGGCACGTCCAAGGGGCTCGGAAGAAAATCAACAATACCATCCAGAAGTGGCTGTATCCCCCTATTCTTGAGTGCAGCGCCGCAAAACACAGGGACAAGCTTCAGAGAAGTGGTGGCCTTTCGGATGCCGGGAACAAGCATCTCGGCCGTCACAGGGGCATCGGCCAGATAGGCTTCCATGATTTGGTCGTTGAACTCTGCCACTGACTCAACCAGCTTTTCCTGGTATTGAATGGCTTTTTCCTTCAAACCTTCTGGAATCTCCGTGGCCCTGAAAGTGGCCCCCAATGTCTCTTCATCCCAGACAAGTTGTTTCATACTCAACAGATCAATCACCCCTTGAAAGGAGTCCTCGATCCCAACCGGTATCTGCATTATGAGAGGGTTGGCCCCCAGGCGATCAGACATCATCTGAACGGTTCCAAAGAAATCGGCCCCGGCACGATCTAACTTGTTTACAAAGGCAATCTTCGGCACACGGTATTTGTCCGCCTGATACCAGACCGTCTCTGACTGGGGTTGTACCCCCCCGACCGCACAGAATACACCGATCGCACCATCTAAAACCCTGAGAGACCGCTCCACCTCAATGGTAAAATCGACATGCCCCGGCGTGTCAATGATGTGGATCTCGGCACCTTTCCAGTGGCAAGTTGTTACTGCTGAGGTGATGGTGATTCCGCGCTCCTGCTCATCCGGCATCCAGTCCATGACCGCCTCACCATTGTGAACTTCGCCCATCTTGTAGGATCGCCCCGTATAGTAGAGTATACGCTCTGTGATGGTGGTCTTGCCTGCATCAATATGAGCAATAATGCCGATGTTTCGAATCTCGCTGATAGGTAAACTTTCCCCCAAGTATTTGCCTCTTTCGTGCTTTCGTCTTTTCGTGCTTTCGTGATAATTTTATAAATATTATTTGATCATAAGGATATCCGGTCGAAAAGGAGACCGAATATCGATATGGCCCGCCAGTGTTTTGGCCTCGTTCCCTTCGATCAGGATCTTTACGGCCTTGATTTCAGGGATATCGAGGGTAAGGGTGTTGACAATAGAAAATATCGTGAACAGCTCGCTCAAACTTCCCCCGGGGTGCTTCTCTCTTATGGCCCTGTCAAAATCAACATAGGCGATACCATCTTCGGTTACATAAAGAGCTATAAGCCGTGTTTCAGCCGGAATGGTGGGCAGGAGTTCACCCTTTGGCCCATCAATCAGGGCATAAATGATGTTTCTGGCGCGCTCAACCACGCTATCCTGCTTCACCAGGCTACGTTCCTCAGCCTTGAGAAATCGATGATCGGCGCCCAAAAAATAGAGATGAGTCCTCACCTTGGCTCGTTTTGCAAGAAACTTCCTGGGCCTGGTTTCGGACACATCCTTCTCCGCTGTCGACAAAAAGACTTTGTAACTATAAGCGAAGAGCCCCCCTGCAAGAATGCAAAAAACGATCAGCGCTGTCAGGCTATAACGCTTGATTTTCATGTCGTCCGGATAACTCCCTATGACCGATAGTCGGCATTAATCCTCACATAATCCGTGGAAAGATCGCAGGTATGAACGGTCGCATCCTTGTTGCCCATCTTTAAATCGATAGTAATCGTGAAGCGATCGGCCTTCAAGACTCCGGTAGCGGCAGCCTCGGCATCTTCTCCACAGCCCTGCCCGTTTTTGACCATGTATACATTATCAAAACAAATATCGATCCTCTCCTGAGTAATCGGTACGCCTGAGCGGCCCACGGCGGCCATGATGCGCCCCCAGTTGGCATCCTCTCCAAAAAGGGCCGTCTTCACCAAAAGGGAATTGGCAACCGTGTAAGCCACCCTCGCAGCATCAGCCTTGCTTGATGCCCCTGTCACCCGAATGTCCGCCAGTTTGGTAGCACCTTCCCCGTCCCTGACGATCTGTAAGGCAAGTGTGAAGAGAATCTCATTCAAGATCTTCTGAAAGGCTGTGGCACACGCAACCTCGTCCAGGCTTAAGCCGGACAGGCCGTTGGCAAGAAGAAGGACTGTATCATTAGTACTGGTGTCCCCGTCAACTGTAATAGTATTAAACGATGTCGCCACCGCAGCCCTTAGGGCCTGCCCTAAGAGATCCGGATTTGCCCCTATGTCTGTGCAGACAAAACAGAGCATGGTGGCCATATTCGGTTGAATCATCCCGGCCCCTTTGGCCACGGCAGCCACGGTAAAGGTCTTGTCACCTATACTACCCCGTTTTGAAACGGTCTTGGGAACGGTATCGGTAGTCATGATAGCCTGCGCGATGTCATAAAGTCCTTCCGGGCTGAGCTGGTCGGCAAGCTTCGGCATGGCAGCTTTAATTGCAGAAACGTTCAGGGGCCGGCCAATGACACCCGTTGATGCTACCTGCACCAGCTCCTCCGGTATCCCAAGGGCTTCTGCTGCTACGCGTGCCACAGCCTCGGCATCTTCTATTCCTTGTTTGCCTGTACACGCATTGGCGTTGCCGCTGTTTGCCACAACGGCCTGACAACGTCCTGATTTGATCCGCTCTTTGCTAAGAAGAACAGGGGCCGCCTGTACCTGATTGGTAGTAAAAACACCGGCTGCACAGGCAGGCACCTCAGAGAAGATCATGCATAGGTCCTTGTTTCCGTCCTTTTTTAGCCCGGCAGCAACAGCACCTGCCTTAAATCCTGGAACTTGAAATTTCATCTTGTTGTGTCCGTTGTGTTAACACAGTTTGTTGTGTTACCAAAAGTTACATTAACCACCCGACATCATAGATATGGGGTCATGATATCTTTTCTGGAGTGACCGGCGGTAGAGTGAGACTCGGAACGAAAGAAAAGACATCATGACCCCAAGCCAATGTCGAGTAGGAAAGTTTTTGATTAGTAACTCAATAAACCCTATCAACTCAACCTCCTATTTGCCGCAACATTTCTTGTATTTTTTTCCGCTTCCGCATGGGCAGGGTTGATTGCGGCCGACCTTCTTTTTGGAACGGCGCACAGGTTGTCCGGCAACCTCGCTACCGTGTGAACAAACAAGCTGATCCACCTTTGCCTTTTCCCTTGCGGCCATCTCCTCGGGCAGAGCGACCTGGACACGAAACAGAAACCTCACTGTTTCTTCCTTGATGCGCTCAATCATGTCCATGAACATCTCAAAGCCTTCTTGCTTGTAAACCACCAGCGGGTCCTGCTGGGCATAGCCGCGGAGGCCTATGCCTTCTTTCAGGTGATCCATGGCAAGGAGATGCTCCTTCCAGAGATTGTCCACGACCTGAAGCATGATCATCTGTTCCAACTGCCGAAACTCGTCAGCACCAAAGGTCCTCTCCTTTTCTTCATGTACCTTTATGGCTGATTCAAAGGTCACCTCGGCAAGCCCGTCTCGATTGAGGCCGTCCATGGTGCCCCGGTCCGTGTTGAGACGGAACCCAAACTGGTTGTAAACAACCTCTCTTAGGCCTTTCCAATCCCATTCTTCGGGCAGGACCTTTTCATCTGCAAATTCGTCAGCAATCTTTTCCGATAACCCGCGTATCATCTCTTCGATGGCGGGTTTGAGGCTTTCTCCGGTCAATGCCTCACGGCGCTGCTTGTAGATCACCTCACGTTGCTGATTCATAACATCATCATATTTGAGAAGCTGTTTGCGTATTTCAAAGTTGTGGGCTTCTACCTTGCGCTGAGCACTCTCTATTGCTTTGCTGATCATGCCGTGTTCAATCGGCTCGCCTTCCTCCATGCCGAGCCGTTCCATAATCGAGGACATACGCTCGCCCCCGAATATACGCAGGAGGTCGTCTTCCATGGAGAGATAAAATCTTGAGGAGCCCTGGTCTCCCTGGCGGCCGGAGCGTCCCCTCAGTTGGTTGTCGATACGACGGCTTTCATGCCGTTCTGTTCCGATGATGTGAAGCCCTCCGAGTTCCTTGACCCCGTCTCCGAGGACAATGTCGGTACCGCGGCCGGCCATGTTGGTAGATATGGTCACATGTCCTTTTTGTCCTGCCATGGTTACAATATCGGCCTCCCGTTCGTGATTCTTGGCGTTTAAAACTTCGTGCTTGATCCCGGTTTTAGTCAGCATTCGGTTCAGCTTTTCCGACTTTTCAATGGAGATGGTCCCCACTAAAACCGGCTGCCCTTTCTTGTGAAGTTGCTTAATTTCTTCTAACGCCGCCCTGAATTTTTCGGCTTCAGTTTTGTAAATAACATCCGGATGCTCAATCCGAATCATTGGTTCGTTGGTGGGGATGACAATGACATCCAGGTTATAGATTTTCTTGAATTCCGCGGCCTCGGTGTCGGCAGTGCCGGTCATACCGGCCAGCTTATCGTACATCCTGAAGTAATTCTGAAAGGTGATGGTAGCCAGGGTCTGGTTCTCCCCGGCCACGGTCACCCCCTCTTTGGCCTCAACGGCCTGGTGCAAACCGTCGCTCCAGCGTCTGCCCGGCATCATTCGACCGGTGAATTCATCCACGATGATGACTTGCCCGCCCTTGACCACATAGTGCACATCTTTATTAAATAACCAGTAGGCCTTGATCAACTGCCGTGTGATGTGAAACCGCTCGGAAGCTTCACGATAGAAAGCCTCGGCTTTACGGCGCTGGATCTTTTTTTCCATGCCGGTCAACTGGTCGCTTTCATCAATCTTTCGCAACTCCCCGTCAAGGTCGGGTATAATATAATCATCAGCGTGCCCCCCATAGATGAGCTTGAAACCTTTCTCCGTGAGCTCCACTAGATTTTGATTCTCGTCAATCGTGCAAAAAAGGTCCTGGTCAATTTGTGGAAGCAATTTTTCAGTGGAGAGCTGCCCCTCGATTTTATCCAGCTTTTTCTTCAAGGCCGGCCGCTTCGCAACCAAGTCTAGAAATCGCGAATTCTTGGGATCTCCACGCTTGACCTTCAGCAAAAGCTCAAGGGCGCCGTCTGTCTCACCTTCCTCCCCAAGTTCTTTTGAGGCATCATCCAGCATTGTGCGTACGATGCGGTCCTGGTGTTGTCTCAGCTTTATGACCTGCGGTTTTACTTCCTCGTACAGTCTGTCACCTGTGTGTTCAACCGGGCCTGAAATAATCAGAGGAGTCCGGGATTCATCAATAAGAATACAGTCCACCTCGTCCACGATGGCATAATGGAGATCCCTTTGAGCCATCGATTCCAATGAGAACTTCATATTATCACGCAAATAGTCAAATCCGAACTCGTTGTTGGTCCCGTATGTAATGTCAGCGTTATATGCTTCCTGGCGTTGAGAGTCGTCCAGCCCATGGATAATGGTTGCGACCGACAGGCCCAAAAAACGGTAGATGTTCCCCATCCACTCGGTATCCCGTCGGGCCAGGTAGTCATTTACAGTCACTACGTGGACACCTCTGCCGGCCAGGGCATTCAGATATGCCGGGAGCGTTGCGGCCAGGGTCTTACCCTCACCGGTCTTCATTTCTGCGATCTTCCCCTGGTGGAGCACAATGCCTCCAACCAGTTGAACGTCAAAGTGGCGCATCTTTAACGTGCGCACCGAGGCTTCTCGGACCACGGCAAAGGCCTCTGGAAGGATTTCATCTAAGGTGGCGCCCTTGTCAATCCGTTCCTTGAAGGCCTGGGTCTTAGCCCTTAACCGGTCATCACTCAGGACCTGCATCTCCGGCTCAAGGGCATTGACTTGTTCAACGATCGGCTTAAGCTTGTTAAGCTCCCGCTCGTTCTTACTCCCGAATACTTTTTTCAATACATTTCCGAGCATGATACAAAAAATTTCCTCGCTCCGGCTACACCAAAACTTCAATCAACGCGGCGGCTGGCTCTAATTTAAAAAAGTAGTATACCAAAGAATCCTAATGCTAACAAAGGATTTTTGAGCGGCGAGATATGCCGGGTGGATTTAGTTGAGGATATACTTTGATGGATTCACGGGGATGCCGTTCAAATGGACTTCGTAATGCAGGTGCGGTGCCGTGCTTCGTCCGCTGTTTCCTACCAGGGCAATTTTGTCTCCACGCTTGACACCGTCGCCCTGCTTTACCAGATACTTTTTCAGGTGACCGTATCGTGTTGCCATGCCGTATCCGTGGTCGACCACCATCGCTTTGCCAAGCCCACCTTTTGTTCCTATAAACGCGACAGTGCCATCGGCAGGTGCAATAACGGGGGTGCCCATCCGGGTGGCAATATCAATGCCTTGGTGAAACTCTTTCAGGCCGGTGAAAGGAGATATGCGATAGCCAAACCCCGAGGAGACCCATCCAATGCTCGGCCGAATAGCCGGTGTTGACGCAAGCAAAGATTTTTGGCTTTGCAGGTACTTATGAAGTTCCTCAAACGCCACCTTCTGGATTGCCGAGGCACCATGGAGATGCTCCGCTTGGGCATGCATTTGCCGAAGCAAACTGTTATGCTTCTCGGTTAACGGGAGGTTTACATCTAAATTTTCGGGCATCGACCCGCCGATGCCAAAGACGGCATCCTGGTCCGCAGGCCGTTCAACATTGGCAATGACCCGTATCTTTCTCTCAAATTCCTGCAGGGCAATGATGTCTGATCTAAGGGTGTTGATCTTCTTGGCAAAGGCTTGAATCTGGGCACGCTGCCCCGTGGCTTCACGCTCAAGGGTACGCATCGACGGTAATGCCCTTTTTAACTTGCAATAATCATAGACTATGACAGAGACCGCCGTGATGCCCAGGACAATAAAGCAGGCAGCAACTATAATGAAAGCCCTTGAAAACTTAAACTGCTTCACACGGGAGGTGTTTTCAGGGATTATAACAAATGTTACATCTCGCTTCGTCAAATCACTCACCTCCAACCATATGTAACAAGACAACAGATGGATGATAATGACAACATTTGTAAGTATTTACCATAGGCCATCCCGGCCTGTCAAGGCTTTTGTCCTGCAAAGTCCTCCTTGATGCCAGGCACGCAAATAACACGCCATCGGAGTTCTTATTGAACTTTTGGCCATGGGAAGATCTTTTCGGGCTGTTGCCCAAATCCCTTTTCGCTTGGTCTAAAACGTTTTTTGATAAATCTAAGGCTTGCTCCAGGCGTTTAAATACTTCAAAATCGGGCAACCCTGCCGCCTTATCCCGATACTTCGAAACTTAGGCCGATGGCTTTGCGCCCCATCCTTTCGAACGGTTTGCCTTTTTACCTCTATATCTATCGGAATATTTACCGAAAAAGATAAGTAAATTTTGTTATTTTTGTTATGCTAAGATCTTTTTATTATTATCCTTTTGCAACCCGGGTTTCATGCCGGACTCAAGCACCAAGACCGGCGATATTAAGGGCTGAAATTCTCAGGCTGGGGGCTCCGAATTGCCCGTAGAATTTCAGGTCTGTGCCAGCACTGTCCACGTTGCCGAACAGATCAATCAGATTGCCCGATATGGCAATCCCCTTCACTGGATGTAGTATTTCGCCGCCTTTGATCCATAATCCTGCCGCGCCAACAGAGAAATCTCCTGAGATGGGGTCTGCGGTGTGGAGCCCTATTAGTTCCGTCACCATAAGACCTTCCTGCAAGGAAGACAAAAGCTCATTTGGGTCAACGGGGCCTGCCTGGATGTAAAAATTAGTGGCACGAACAGACGGGGGGTCCTTTATCCCGTGGCGTCCGGCGTTACCCGTTGAGCGGCGGCCCTCTTTGTTGGCTGTATATTGGTCATAGAGAAATCCTCGTACAACTCCTTCTGATACTAATACGCTTCGGTTGTGAAAAGAGCCCTCGTCATCAAACGGGCTGGAGGCAATACCGCCCGGATAGAGTCCATCGTCTGTAATCGTCACATGAGGCGAAAAGACCGACTCCCCTGCTCGCCCAAGGAGCACAGATTTTCCTTTCTGAACGTTGTCGGCCATAAAAGACGCGGAGAGAACCCTTAGGACATCCGACGCAACCCAGGGAGGCAACACGGCAGGGGCCTGCGTACTCCTGAGAGGGCGGGCACCGAGCATACTGACGGCTCTTCCGGCTGCCGTAGAACCGATTGAACCCATGTCGAGCCGGCTGAAAAAGGGAGAAAAGTCGTAATCCCACCCGGTTTCCGCATTTTCCCCTTCCTCTGCCACTACCATGATGCTCCCGGACACAAGTGTTTTATGAAAGGAAAGCTTAAGGCCCGCATGATTACATATCGTCACGGTACCAGTGGTTTCAATATAAGCCGCCTTGCGCACCTTCTTGATACGCGGGTCACTCGATCTTGCCGCGGCTTCAAGGCTGCGAGCCCTGTCGATTTTGTCTTCAACAGAAATTCTTTGAAGGTCATGATCGAATTGATCAAGTTGGGGCGTCGTTTCAGCAGGGGACGATGGGAATCCGACAAAGGGGTCCGGGTCTGTGGCACCGGCCCCGTGAACGACCCTTTCGATCAGATCCGGAATAACCTTTGGCGACAGGTCGGTAGAAAAAGCAAATCCTGGTCGTTGCTTTTTTATCAGTCTCAGGCCGAGGCCGGCATTCTCACTTTTTACAAAGACGTCAAGAGCGCCATCCTTGACTTCAATTGTAAGGCCGCTGGAACAAGCTATATAGACTTCATAAGCGTCCAGGCCCTCACGGGAGAGCCTGGTCATGATCGGGTCGATAATCGATAAAGTATCGGTCATTTCGGTTACAGGGGTTTCAGCATTGCAATTTCATCGCAGTCCGGAAACTTCACGCACTTGATGCACTCCGCCCATACTTTCTGGGGAAGCGTGGCCTTGTCTACTATCTCAAATTCATGTTTGCTGAAAAAATCCGGCCTGTAGGTCAGGGTAAAGATACGCTTGATCCCTAAGGCGTGGGCCTCGGCTATGGCCGCCGTGACCAGCGCAGAGCCGATCCCCTTTCGTTGATATTGCTCGCGAACAGCCAGAGAACGTATCTCCGCCAGGTCTTCCCAACAGACGTGAAGGGCACAGGCGCCGACAATAGAGCCGTTGCTTTTTTCCTCAAACACGCTAAAGTCTCTCAAGTCATCATAGATGTCACTCAAGGCCCGCGGTAACAGTTCCCCCCGGTCGGCATGCTTTTTCAAAAGGCCGTGAATCGCCTCCACATCTCTTACAGTGGCTTTGCGTATCATATCAATACCTGATGTTCTGATCCCGGCTTTCCTGGGATGAAGTAGTTTTGGCCTTGCCTCGCGCAAACAGTAGGTAATATATGATCAATATCGGGTACGGCAAAAACGCTTGCTCAAAATTACCCTTAAAAAGGGAGTAAGTAGAATACCCCAGAAGGCAGACTATGACAAGAATATGCAGCCAGACTACAGCACGCATCACGGCTTTTCATTGCCCCTTTGGTTTTTGGTACGGACACTGCTCATTTTTAAATCATATTACAAATAATCTACAAAGACCAGAATTTTTCAGGCTGTAAAAGGCTGGCGTTCTGCTTTACCGCAGTGCTTCACGTGGCGAGAAGCGGGGAGGTGTAGATATGACGTGGCGGCCCGAATTTCTCTCCTTATTTTTTGGACGTGCCCGGGGCGTTAACCCTTCTTTCATGGCATTACTAATAGCATTTGTTAGGGTTTGTATCCTGAAGGGTTTGGGAATGACGGAATCAAATATCTCACCTTCAAGCAACCATGAGGTCCCTGAAATCCCTATAATTGGAGTATAGGGCCTGTTGGATCTACGAATGTACAGGGCCACACTACGCCCGTCAATGCCTGGCATAAGGATATCCGTTATCACCAGATCATAGGTTCGGCTATCAAACATCCGAAGGCCTTCAGTGCCGCCCGATGCAATTTCCACATGATGCCCGAGCCGGCTTAAGATTTGTTGAAGCACGTCCGAAACTGCGCTCTCGTCATCAACCAGCAAGATCTTAAGCATATCTCCACCCTCCACATAGTTGAAAGCTTGATTTAAGGAGAAAAGAGTCCAAAAAATATTATATTTATATATCAAGCTTAGTTAGCAAAGTCAACTAAATATTGTATATTTTCTTGCACCGGGACACTATATATAGTGTTTCCATGTAATTATGGCAGAAAAACAGGGGCTTGTTCCGGCCATATCATGGGCCGGGCAATGGTTTGACAAAATAACCCAAAGATGCTAAAAGGGGCGAAGCGAACGGCCCGTTTTAGGCCCGTTTTATCTGTCGGCTGTTAATGCACTATTTAGTGAGCAAGTCCGCCTCAGGCGGATCAAAAAGTTCATACAAGGAAGTGAAAAGGGGTTATGCAAAGAGTCTCAAAGACAGGGGAGCATAAAATGAAAGTAACTTGCGGTCAATGCGGGTGTGACATGAAAATCACTTCAAGCTTCAGGTACTATTGCCCGGAATGTAAAAACGAGATCGAGATGGCACATATTCAAGACACGAATCAAAAATACCGCGACGAGCATAAACAGAACATAGAGTGGGCAAAGATCAAAGGTGAAGAGATAGTCATTGTCTCGTAGGCCGATCTTATCCGTTCATTGAGTTTATTGGGTTATCACTGTTTGTTGTGTTTTATCTCTCTTTATAGGCCAAGGAACGAAGCTTCTCGTAGCCGAAGAGTTCGTCTCTTACCATCGAGCCTTCCTTGATCTCCACTTGAAACCCCTCCTCGATAGCCGCCACTGCCGTCTCCTTGACCTGGTCCCATAAAGGTATT
>Ga0114923_10000153_pt1 | contig 54120 bp, 92 predicted proteins | sample SumtaG_FD_89578 | JGI IMG/M metagenome (GOLD analysis project Ga0114923, IMG submission 89578) | Deep subsurface microbial communities from Indian Ocean to uncover new lineages of life (NeLLi) - Sumatra_00157 metaG | ecosystem: Environmental > Aquatic > Marine > Oceanic > Sediment | place: near... | reverse complement strand
CATTTGAACATCACGAACGACATAATCTTTTCCACCAATCGTTAACGTGAGCTCATTTTCCGCCAAGAGATCGTCAATATTAACTTGTTTCTTCGTCATCTAATTACTCCTACGATCCGCCGATTGCTGCAGTTTCATCACCGAGGAAGTAAAGGCGACTATTTGCATCAGGAAAGGCTCGAAATGTAGCCTCAATTATTCGTTGATTTGATCCATCAAAAGCTATCTCAACATTACCTACAGGAGCAGCAATTGGGAATCGAATCCAGTTTTGAGTGTCTGCAGAAATTGCACCATCAACATACTTCTTTAAAAGCAGACTCTTTCCAGTTGTGGGCGTCGCCTTTTTGGTTCCAACTAATCTTTCTCCTGCGATACCGCTATCAAGACCAAGAGTTAGCTTCGATTGATTTAAAGCTGTCGCGAGACTATCAAGCGTGTAATCAGCCATTGGCACGACGATTTCTGCTCCAGTTCCAGTAATGACCTGATCCTCAGGTTGGGTACCATATTGATCAGACAGCAAATCCGCAACATCCTCAGAGAATGTAACTCTTACTCCACCCTGAGTTTTACCTATATCCACTTCAGCAGCTGCGGTTCCATAGTAGACCCTACAGGGTCCAAGATCTAAATCTGACATAATGTACCTCCTTTAAAATGTTTTTATTTAGGTGGCACTAGCCACTCATCTTTTGAAACAGGTCCGATATAACGAGCAGGATTACCATAGTAAATGCTATATGGCTTTGTCGATTTCGTTACAACAGAACCTGCACCAATTAAGCATTCCTCACCGATTATAACTCCTGGGAGGATAAGAGCCCCAGTTGCAATACGGGCTCCACGCTTAATGAGAACAGGGTCTTGCATTACACCTGTTTTCATGTGTTTTCGGCCATGACGTATATGTCGAGTATTTGTAGTAGTAGCTCGAGCGCCGAAGTATACGTCATCTTCAATAATCGTTCCACGAGCAATGTTTGCAAATTGATAGATATCAACCCCTTGTCCGATTTTAGAATGACCTCGGATCATAACAAACTCTCGGACTTTTGAGTTTCTCGGAATGATAACGTTTGGTCCAATTATTGCTGTGGGATGTATATTCATTTAATCTTCCTTACTGGAACGCCTACATAGGTTCCAGCTTCGAGACAATCTTTATGAACTAATGCCATTGCACCTATGATGACATTATCTCCAATTCTTAGATCAGGCAGTATTTTTACACCTGAACCAATAAAAGCATTCTGGCCTATTATGGTGTTTGTCCTACCTATCTTTTGATCAGTCAAAGTAACAACATGTGGCCCAAGAAATGCACCTGAATAAATAAGTGTTCCTCTAGCAAGAATTACTCCCTGCTTCAGTTTGACATTATGTTCAATATGACATCCCGCACCAAGATTAACATAGTTATCAAGATATACATTATCACCAATGATTACACCTTTATCAATTACGCAAAAGTTTTTGATGGTGACGTTTTCTCCGATGTAGGCTGATGAATCAATAACTGAATTTGTCATGATATTTCACATCCCCTTTCTATCAAATGTTCACAAATAGCTGCTTTAATGTATTCTCTCACTTCATGATTCATTGCCAAAGTAACTTCCATCTTAAAAGGAAGAACATTTTTTGGATTCATAGTTTGATAATACCATGAATCTTTAAATTGCTGCTCCATTTTAGATATAGTTTCAGCTGATAATTCCCTATAGGAGAGAAATCCTTTTTCTTTAAGTTCCTTCACTAATCGGAACTTTCCGTTTGGAAATCTCTCCAAATCTGTTAAAATTGGATCAACAACTTTTAACTTTGCCAATTTAAATGCATTACCAAACAGCGGAGGCTGCTGCTTTAAAAGAAGACTAACATACTCAAAAGACGCAAATGGATAAATAAATTCAGTACCTTTTGAATACCATGGAGACGGATTATCAAACAATTTACGATGTATAAATTCTCTCGTAGTTTCGGTTTTCTTACCGATCCAAACTGAAGTCTCATCACTCCATGTTGCTGATACTCTCTGAATGTTTTCATCGACAGTGATAAATGATTCCAGTTGCAGTTCCGCAATGCTTATTGCTTTACGATATCGATTAATTCCAGCATTAGCTTTGCCTATGGCATCAAACGTCATAGTAGGCGCAAAGAAATCTAAAGGTTCCGCATACTCTCCAATCGGACGTAAGACTACTTCGGGCCATCCGAAATAATCCATTACCTTACGCCATTCTGGAATTTCAGGCTGCACACAATAAAAATAAGTTTCTCCAAACCAATCTTCTCCACGCGCTTCCTGTTCTTGTTTTATGATCGCTAGAAGTAATCTGGTATCATATCCAGAACTTGTTGCCATAACATGGATTTTTTCAGGGTCCCATTGTCTGATAAGAGCCTCCCTCAAAGCGAGAACAGCTTTTTCTGCGGTAGACGGATCAACATCTATAACCGGACTTTTATCAAGTAATGCTTCAATTTGATCTGTCATCTTGAGAGTAATCGCCTTCACTTCTTTGAATATTGTAGATTTATACAAGATGTTATCAGTCCAATACCCACTATCCTCTTCTATTAAAGTAAGTTTTCCGCATGCTATTGCAGCCTCTTGAAAAGTTAGATAACTTATGCCTGACTCAACATCATGATAAATAGGCAACATCGGCAATTGATTGTGTTTTTCATGCATCATGTTGGTACCTCCAAGTTTTTAATAAATAATGGTGTGTTAATAACATTCTTCTGCTGACCATATCTCTCTGCCAGCATCCTTGGTAAATGTAAACACCTAAACCCTGCGCTTTGGAATGCCCTTATTTGAATATCTAAAACCCTAAAAATGTCCCAATCGGAGATCACAATACTGGTTGGTACATGATTACATGGAAGTATCCAACCCCATCCATTATCCCTGAGTGTTCTGCACCATTTTCTAACTTGATTGACATGGTTGTCATCGTCTAAATACCAGAAAGCATTAACCGACTCTCTACAGAATATGCCATCGAAACTATCTACGATAACTTTTAAAGGATTATTTTTATAATCTTGTCGATACATTCTAAACCCTCGACTATCTCCTACATTGTATACACCAAGACTTTTATCAATTCCTGTATAAACAGCTCCATGTTTTTTAAAAACTTCTGCCATTTCAAATCTGCCAGAGCCAAATTCAAGGATAGTTTTCTTCCTTAAATCAAGATCCTTAAAGAAATCCTCGTAAATATTTAAGAAAACTTCCAATGATGCATAACCTTTTTCAGCTAATGTATTATCACCTGAGATTTTATATAATTTCTTTTCCTCTTCAGATATCATAATCTTCCTAAGCCAGGAATAGCATCTGGAAAGTTGTAGCTTAACCAGCTATCTGGATTGTCTATAGAACCTATTCGATAGATGTCTTTTGTAAGATTCCATGGATTCATACAATTCCAGTCGCCTTTGAGAAGTAGGATATTTGAATCTAATTCATCTAAAGAGCCTATCTTACCTCCAATCTTTTGAATCCGCTCAGAAGAAGTGCTATCTAATTTAACTGATACAGGATTAAATAAAATGCCATCTAATTTATCTAAAATTCGTCGAGATATAAGTCGTCCTGCACCGAGTAAGCGATCTGTTGGATATTTTTTCTGTATGATTTCAAGAGGTTCATCTTTCTTAATTCTCAATACATATCTAACGTTCGTACCTACGAGATCATAATCATAAAACTCCATATACCTCACACCAACATCACACCAGTCATGAGATATTAAATCATCAGATCCTAAAATCAGAATTACATCCGCTTTAAGAACTCTCCAGGCATAAGAAATCCCATACTGCCATTTTTTACCTAAAGGTTTATTTTCATGATGAAGGTATAAACAACCTGTATCACGTGCGATATTGAATTCTGTTTCAGAATCACCTATAAGCAAAATCTCAATCGGTATCGTTTGCTTTTGGAGATAACCCAAAACAAATTCTGTAACTTGTTTCCTTTGATGAATGCACATCACACAAACGATCTTCATTCAGGATTCCCCACGACCAAAATGATTACAGGCTTTAGATCATATTTAATAAACTTTGCGACCTTTTCAGGATGAAAATTACCTATCCAACATATACCTAAATCATAGGATGTAGCCATTAAATCAATACACATAGCAGATGCTACACAATCAAAAACATATTTTGAGTGTCCAGATCTTAAGGATACATTCGTATCTTCACCACATATAATAAACGCTGCTGTACAAGACCCTACATGAGATTGATGACAACATGCAACTTGAAGCTCCATTAAAGATTCGGGTTTATCTACAATATATAATCTCCTTCGTGGACCTCCACTTGCATAAGGTGCCTGACTAAAGGCAACTGTTAAGCGTTTTATCAAAGACTTTGGCACCTTTTCAGATCTAAAAGATCTACAACTATGCCTTCTTTGTAATGCTACATTAACTTCCATTAGCAACCTCTAATGCTATTATACAAGATGATAAAGCTGAAAGCTTGAGTTGATTTGGAGATAGCGATCGAAATGATAACAAATCTGTATATTTGGATTTATTACCTTCAAAGGGATAAACTTGTAAATCTATCCCTGCTAAAATCGCAGCAACACCTGCATGATAACGTGCAGTGTGCACCTCTTTAAGGGTTGATATAAAACCAAACGTATGTTCAACTGAAGAGATATATTCATCAAGACCTAATCGAGGTTCGAATACTTGATGTCCTTTATCCTTTTTCCATATAACTTGTATAGATTCCCAATCAACCTGCTTTCGCATACCACTCAAATCTCGATTTTGATATGTCGTAAAACCTCTAGAATAATTAGTTTGACGTATCTTCCTTGGATTTACAAGAAATCCTAAATCTGCACCAACAGACACCTTTTTTCCTGATGCTTTCTCAACTGCTTCTGCAGATCGAGGCCCTCTTGCAATGATTGCATCAACTTCAAGAGCTCTCGGATCTGGATCAATAAAACTCTGACTCATGTAAACATAAGGTATCTTCATATTTTTAGCGGTCTGAATATACGAAGATAAGCGACTACCAAATCCTTTACAAACTCCACCGATGTCGAGAATTACATCTGCCCACTTAAAGGCTTCTTTTCGTTCACGGGGATCGACATATGTAATATAAGAGGCATGCCAAGTATAATCTTTATCAGCAACTAGTATCCGAAGATCAATCTCAGCTCCAAGTTCTTGGAAACCATTAACTGCTCCTGTAATCATTGCTACTCCAGCAAGATCATATGTAGTACATCTCACGACTAAAAATTTTATCATACCGGCCACCATTTAGGATGAACTAATAACTGAGCTGAAGCCCTCTCAAACTTGGCAAACTTATCCACTTGTTTATAAACCTTTTCTTGATTCAAAAAAGGAAAATCCTGTTCAAACCAAGATTTGTGACCATTTAACATGCCACCACGCCATTTAGCTCCAGACTCAGATAGATAAAAAGTAAATGGCATAAAATAAACTTCATTTTTTAAGCCTACATCTCTTAAAGAGATCTGAGGATTTCCCAACGTAGAACGATCATGACTTTCGCTCCAAACATCGAAGTTACGAAATCCCAATTTTCGTCCTTCAAATGATCCATGAGACGAAGAGAAATCAATTTTAAATCCAGCCTGCCTTAAAAACCTAATCGGCTTTTTGACGATGTTTAAAATAGGTTTAGATGATTTATACCACATTGTGACAGCATTATTATGAAAACCAATGCGGTGTCTAAGATCTGTAAGAGTCTTACATTTGGCTAAAAAAGCATTTGTGTAATCAAAGTATCTAGCTGTTGGTAATAGAAAATAAGTCGATGAAATTTCATGAAGACTTTCAAATCTAGCCATTGATATTGCTTTATCGATGTCGTGATCTACGTCATGTCGAATAGCCAATCTCCTTCCACGACCTTTGAGCTCGTGAAAAAAGATGGTTTTAGCTTTGAATCTTTTAATCAATTCGATATACGGAATATCAGCCGGACCATTCATCAGAAATCCTTTGCAACTTCATTACTCCTCCTTCTTGGAAGAGCTGAGTCGTAAGCTCCAATTTGCTGAAGCATAGACGGTACAAGAATCATACTCTTAAATCCCTTCTTTGTGAGCATCTCATTCTTTGGAAGATCAGACGAAAGAGTTGCATGTTCAGTTTCAAGATCGTAAAATCCATGTTCCGGAAAGAAACTCGGCTCGAACATGAACTGAAGATTTACTCCGTTTCGCAAGCGATAGTCGCTATATGTGCCTCGATAAATCTCTTTTGTTTCTTCATTATCATATATCGGATGATTTTCATTATTGAATCCAGAAAAAAGCCCGATATTTGGGTGAAGTTTTTTAGCCTCTCGATATGTCACAATCATCTTTTGAATCCATCGATCGTGCATAATAGAGTCTGGATCAAGAATCATTATAAAATCAAAAGGATCTTTTTCATGCATTTTAAAAGCTTCTCTAAAAAGTCGATTGTAGGCATGTGCCGAAGGCATTTTCTTATACCTCCTCAAAAGTGCAAGTTTTTCTTTGTAATCTGTTTCGAGATAGTGTATCTTGATGTCGTCAAGATGAAATGATTTTAATGCAGTCTCAATTCTTGGATCGGAACTGGCATCATTAAGAAAGAAAATCTCACCTTTTTGAGGACTGCTATGTTCGAGATTAGCCAAAAACTCATATAAAACATGGTAACGGTTAAAGCATGCAATTAAATATGCGACCCTATCATCACAATCAGGTACATCACTTTTTGGAGACTGATAAGACCCAAAGAAATGTCCTTTTACTGGAGGAGATGATAACATCTTTGTCGTCGCATTAATCACCTTATCCACTTGTATGTTCTTCATGCAAATTGGATCTTTACATGAAGTAAAAAGAAGAGATTGAAAACATGGAGCACATGAAATATAACTTCGAACGATTGAATAATCAACAAGAAGAGGATGCGTCTTTGTCGATGGAATTGGACCATCTAACTGTATCACTGGAGTTCCAACTGCATCAGCTACAATAGCAAGACCTGTTGATGAAGCAATCAAGAGATCACATTGTCGAATAATATCTGCGGTTTCTTTGATTGAATAACTCCCCACGAAGTTATGACCTTTACATCCTTTAAGTTCATCGCCAGCTCCCACAAGTATTATATTATATCCTAACCCACTTAAAACCTCTGAAAGCTCAGGAAATTTGGGCCATCCTTTAAGATTTGCTTGATCTGAGCCAGAGCAATTTGCTAAAGCAATAAATTTTGACTTTAAAGGATTTAATACTGCCACCTCTTTTGGATAAAGTATATACCCATCAAAATCCTCCCAAGAAGCTCCGATCATATTAAGATAGACCTGTACTTCATGTATACCTCTTCCATTCCAATCAACATTTCGAGACGTAGCTTGATCAAATCCCCCAAAAAGTCGATTCTGAGCATTCATCGGAACAGACCACTCAGCTCGGAAAATACGATCATAAGCTTCTTCATCATATTCCGTCACTACATTGTCGAAAACATCTGCGGTAAGTTCCTCAGCAGGACTGCTTAAGAATGATTGATCTGTTATTAGATCTATCTCCTTATATCCCCACTGCCGAAGAATCTTTACCGCAGACGTCATGTAAATAAAATTACCTAATTTGTTGTTAAATGCTATTGCTACACGATCCATTGCATAACCTCTTTCCAGAAGAATCCTGCATAAAGATCCCCCACGAAAACTTTTTTAAAAGAGAACATCCATTGACGAGGTGCAACATTTTTGTCAATCCAAAAAACAGGAACATCATAATTCACTGCAAGATTAATTGCAGCAATGACTCCATTAAATCTATAAGTATCGACTTCGTGTATCACAAGAGCTTGGGCATTAATAAGTAATGTTATATCACCATCCAGTTTCAGAATATCTAACCCAAGATGTTCTCCAAAACCTAACAATGATTTAGGCAACGGTTTGCCCATCCAAAAGACTGTAGCTTTTTTGAACTTGACAAGATCAGCTTTAATAACATTACCTTTAGCTTTAGTTTTAGTTTTATCTTTAGCATAATATCTTGGAGCTAAAAGTTCCGGCTTTGCAGACTTAGATACAAAAACAGATTTATGATTCATAATGCCCTTTTGATCAAAAAATTTGATGTAAAAATAAAACTGCCTCGCTCATCCCTATCCATAGGAACTGGGCTTCCAATGACTTCACAATAGAAGATATTTTCTCCCGCGAGGTCGACATCATTAAATCCCGACTTATTTTTTAAGAGGTTATAAACAGTCCATGCCAGAGTCTCCGCTTCAACATAGGATAAACTCTTTACTGCTACTTGGATCGCTCTTGATTCCATCGTAGAGAAGTTTTCCGTTGATCCTGGAATCTCCCTAATGACTACAGATTCCGCAGGAGCGTCTAAAACATCTGCTCCTACAAAAAGATCTATATCCATCGTTAAGGATGTATTTGTATCAATAAATTTTGCAAGATTAACTATTAAGCTCATCTAATTCTTATCTTTCTAAGATGTGGTTGTACCCAAGTAGTTCCGAAATGTCGAAAATGACCACGAACTTTGATTATACGAAAAGCCTGACGAATCCCTGCTGCAACTTTTCGCACATATTCATCTTTAAACATTAACAACTTTGAAGAAAGCCAATGGGAACCTGATCCAGGCGTCGTCCATTTTTTGTAAGGAGTTCCATGTCGAGAAATCCCTTCATGAAGAGAGGCTGCCTGTCTAACTTCTACGACTTCAAGCATTCCTCTAACACCACCTAGAACACTTTCGACTCTTATTTCATGAGCCTCTTTTAAGGCTCCGTCTTTATATGGTACCGTTGGAGGAATTGTAAAAGCGTCTTCTCGAAACTCCTCCATTGCTTGTTGCATACCTGCCTTACTTCCTACAACAACAGCGGACTTTACTTGAATCATTCCGTTGTTAAAAAGGGATAGATCTGTTTCAAGTCGCATTTTCATGACAAGAATACTCTTTTATACATGACTCCCGCAAGATTTCTTGGTGTATGAATATCCTTAACAGGCCGCGTCTCACCATCAAATATGATTTCATCTTCACGAGTAATCGTTTGAGTTGCTTTTAGATATACAACTGTATGTGATTCTTCGCTATCTCCAGCCACAGATCTACCCAAACGTCTCCTTTGAGTGATGAATGCAGGAATATCATCAACCGTTGTGATAGACCTTGATCCCTCAGAAAACGTCACTGTGTTAATGCTAACAGTATGTTTTAAAAATTGATCAATCTCAGTCATTGTGTTTGTTTGTTATCATGCATTCCTTTTTTAAAAGATGGAGATACCAACGTTGTATCCAATACAGTAGCATCCTTAAAGCTCTCTTCAATAGCTCCTGTCCAAGGAGCTCCTCCGCTAAGACCTTCGTATCTTTTAGCCATCGCTTCAAAACGATTATAAATCTCTTTTTGGCTCTCAGAGAAATCCTCAAGACGAAATCTCTCGGGCTTACCTGCAAACAGAGCACATATCAAACGACAACATTTAGCTACCCTTAGATTAAACACTGATTCCTCAGTAGTGATCTCAGTGATCTCTTCATCCTTCAAAAGTTGACGATCTGTATTTGTATCGCCAATCTCAAGTCGGATACGATTCAGTGCCTGATCTAAAGCTGCTTCGTCATATGACCATGTCATAATTTATCTCCTAAGATGTGAGAGGAGTGTAGGCTCCTCCCACATGAATAAATGTTATAGGACTATGAAATTATGGTCCGTCCATCGGCGATGGCATCATCAAAATACACACCGCAGTCCGAGGCTACCAACTTGATATCCTCATACATACTTCCTTCGACTCGTGTTCCACGGAGGTTTTTCATGTACCACTTACGAATCGTGGTTTCAAGTCGTTCGCCCGTATTACCACCATAACGAGGCCGTCTCCAACGGAATGTATATCCTCCGGATGGCCGACGTCTGGACGGTGTGGGAGCGGCATATACCAGCAGTGCATCATATTGAGTTAAAATGTAACTCAAGGATTCTGAACCCTCAGGAGAAGCGGCATAAATTGCTCTTCCGACGAGATAGTTCTTTATCTCGAACACCCGAGCCAGAAGCTGCTCGGTGATGATACCTGCTTGGGTATACTTGAATCGATCCAAGACACTTGCATTGTTCTTAAGTGCCATATGAACCTTCTCTGCAACGATTAGTGTATTAGGCAAAAGGCCGGTTGCTGTACGGACAATTGCCTTGGCAGCGTCAACATCGTCAATTGGTGTTGATGCGGCGAGATCCCAGCACTTGAATTCATTAGAGCCAGGGGTATCAGTTTGACCCGCGAGATCGGTACCCCAGATACTTGCACCGAAGTATGCCGTTGCCCATCGACGTTCCCGACTTAATCTCAGTTTTTCAACGCAGTATTCGGTCGAGTCATCGTCAAGATTAAAGACGTCATCTGCATTGTCCGAGTCATCGTCAGAGTAATCCTTATGGTAGGCATATTCGTCACAGTAAAAGGTTCCAGGTGTTTCTAGGGCATATCCGCCGCCTGCACTTTCGGTTAATGGAGCCCGCTTTTGTGCCTCATCACGAAACCAGTCGTATTTGTTATAAACAGCATATTTATTCGACTGCTTATTACTATATACAACCGGAAAAGCTTTTTCCGCGATATAGGAGCTAGGCTCATTCATATAAGCAATGCTCATATTACTCAAGAGCACGTCAATATGAAGATCTTGACCAGTAGGTTCTGGCATTAGATGCTCCTTTCATTTAAAAGATTAATCAAAGTAAAGTTTAATGCGTTAAAGATTAAGATTTAAACTTCGCCGAATTCCATCAAAACCGTGACGGTATCTCCGGAGTCCCCACCTTCGAGACACATGGCACCGTAGTTGTCGTTATTCGTATCAGCAGCAACTCCTGCGCCAGCTGCATCGGACTTAATCAAACCTCCTGCAGCCACAGTGCCTCCAAGAACTAACTTGGAGAGTCCAACTCGACGAATTTGGCCAGCTCGTCCTGCAGCAGCAGGCTTATTCTGAAGAATGCCTAAAGGAACCTCACCAGCTCCACAGAGACTGAATGTGAAATCAGTGGAAGACATCTTCATGAAATAAAACTGTTTCCCGCTACGATCAGCATCGGCCTTCAATACGCCAATATCAAAAATCTCTAGTTCGACGGCCATAATTACTTGACCTCCTTCTTTTCAGCCATGTACTCCTGATAGAGCTTGGAGTTTCCTTTAATAACAGCCTTCCAAGCTTTAAGCTCGGTGAGGTTGCTATCCTTTTTCATGGCTTCAACCTTCAATGATTGCAGTTGCAAATATGCAGAATCGCTACTTTCTCCATCTCCAACACCACCAACTTCGGAGAAAACACCAGCAGCTGTTAACGCTGCACCCGCAGCTTGAAGACTTTCTTTGTAGGTTTTGAAGATCTCTGGATCGCCCTTTGAGAGGCCCAGCATCGTCTTCGTCAATTTTTCGATATCACCAGGAACGTTATTGTCCTTGATGAATTGGGTAAACTCCATCGTCTTTCTCACATCAGCTTCAGCCATCGCCATAGCCTTTGTGTCGTTGATCTCTTTCGTCAACTTCTCGATGGTAGTTTTAAAGGTTGCAATTTCATCGTTAAGGAGTTTGACCTTGTCATCACTTGAGAGTTTAAGATCCTTAGTGATCTTTTCAGTCAACATCTTTGTCAAATCCTTGGTAAGGCTTTTCGTGAGCTCCTTCGTGAGCTTCTCTCGGATTGCTGCCTCATCGATTCCATCTTTTTTCATATCAACCATTAACTGAAGCGTTTTCACTTCTAACTGCTCCAAGGTTGGTTGATCGTCTTTGCCAAATGGATATCTTTCATCTGTGATCAAAAGTTCGATCATCTTCGCTTTATCCATACTTGAATCTCCTTTCTTAAAGAATTTGGATAACACTTTCTGAAGCATCGAGTCTTGCTTCGAGAACCCTTTTTCAAGAAGGTTCTTGGCTGCATTTTTCATGGCCTCTGTTACATCACTACCATTGAATACAGCTTCTAAAGCCTCCTTGTTAAGTTTACCTGTATGCGGGTTTACCACAGGCAGGTTATTGACATCACTCCAGCTACTACCCTCTGGATCACCGAGTAGACTCTTATCAGCGATCCATTCTTTCATAGCTCGAGATGCATTCTTAAATATTGAAGTATGATCATTTTTTATATTCATTTCCTTGAAATACATATCTCGATATGATTCAAATGTATCTTTATTAACATCCCACGCAATCGTTTCAACTCCTTTATACTTCAATAGACTTTTTTGATCCTTTCTCAAAAGAAACTTCTTTAGATTGGCTGGCTGAAATGCTAAAGAAATTTCCTCTATACTAGGTTTGATCTTTTTAGGCATGGCATTCCTCCTTTTGAAATCTTTTTACTAAATCATCCCATATCTTTTGTGATCTAGCTTTCTCGATCATTTTAGGTTTAAACCTATGCTTTCTATTAGCACAAACTTCTAACCATCGAAGATTAGATAGTTTGTTATCTCGATGCTTACCGTTTTCATGATCTGCTTCGCAACCATCAGGACGTGGGCCTATAAAAGCTTTAATTACAAGTAAATGAACTAAAAAGTTCCTTACACCGTGTTCATTATAAAGCGAAACCTGACAATAATTACTACAAACATTTTGAAGAATCTGCGGTGGTCCAGATCTTTTATAAGATCTTACTCTACCTTGATCAGAAACTTCATAATCTGGATAATCCTTAACTTTCTTCCACTGCTCCATAAACTCATCTCTGTATTTTTAACGGTGTAAATTTACACTTCATAGACTACGTGAATGTTTTCCACCCTCCAGCTGACAGACCAGAGATTTCATCCTTTGTCGCATCCCAAAGATCCTTATTCCAAATCTTTATTGCAACAACCCACGAACCTTTTTTAACTTTTTCATCACCCATTTCAAAATCTACAGGGGCGACATAACATTCAACGATATCTGCTTCTTTATCAATTTCAATTTGATGACTTAATTTAATCATTGATCCTTTTTCGTTTTGCAATCGGATCATATATCCATGAGCAGCTTCCTCAATGTCATCTTTTTCTACAAATTCATCATGGGCATCAACAAAATCAGGTTCAAAAATGATCCCATAAAGGATTTGTTTTTCTTCGCGGCTTTTCAAAAACTTCATTGTGACACCATCTTTTTGAGTGACGGATGCATTAGCTTGTTTGATCGCACTCGCTTCACATTCTTTTCCACCTGCATCAAGACATCTTTGCAATGCATCATTAGCAACATGTACCCACTGTCGCTTTTGTTTATCTGATAAATTCTTATTATGTCTTTCGACATCTGCAACTGTCCAAGGCATATCTATAAACCCCTCTATGTGTAGTTCATCTCCAGTTGGTTCAGACATGAGAAAAATTAGTTTTATCTAACGGTTCAGATGAAACTGGATACATCTCCCAAGGTTTCTCATTTCCATTTAGGCCATCACCCGCTTCATCATAAACAACTTCCCGAGCATCATAATAATACTTTCCTTCAAGTTCGATCATTAACATATTATCACTGTTTCGATCTATCCAATAGTAAAGAATTGGAGCATCTACTTCCATTTGAATACTATACTGCTTTCCATATGGAGTCTCCATTTCAGCTACTTTCTCTGCATGATAACCTATTCCTACTGTTAGTCGATCTTCAGTCGCAGGACTAATCAGCCAAGCGATTTCATTATCGGCATCAAAATATTTAGCAGTAATTAGTAATGATCCTATGTCTTTTGGAAAATCGTCAACCATTGCCGCATTAACAGGAAAATAAATGAAGAAAAGAAAAGATATTATAAAATAAAATTTCTTCATAACATACCTCTCTTTGAACTTTTAAGTCATACTTTGTTTCTTTGGAACAAAACTTGGATCAGCCCCTATCCTTCCCTGTAAAGTTCCACTGGTATAATCACCAGTCTTAATGCCGAAACGGTAGTATGCACCTTCAGGTTCATGTTTTATAGACTCCGTGTTTGCAGCCGATGTAGTAACATCAAGTTGTGTACTCCCACCATCAAAAGTTCTCTGCAATGTTACTGTTCCAACCCATGTCCCCCAAAGAGACCAATTGAAATATCCCTTCACAAACAACCAATCACTAAAGATGTTTTGAACACCTATACTTTTTGTTACCACTGGAGCAGCCATAATCTTACCTCCTCATTTAAAGAGCCTCATCCTCAGAAAACAGTATCGCAAGGGAATGTGCCGGTTACATCCCCTCACGAATACTGCCCAGGAGGAAACACGCATCGGCCCAGGGTTGTCTTTATGTTATCATCAAAAGATTATCCACAATAAATCGCACACTTGCATTCAGTGGAAGATCAGCACCAAGAAGCGAAAGATATGTTGCTTCTACTGTAAAAGTTCTTACTCCTTGATTTACTTCTCCACTGAGTATCTGCAAGTCATCACCTTGAAGTAAAACATCAACTGAAGCAGCAGGAACTGCAATAGCAACGTCTAATCGTGAATTTACAACCGTACCTGTAGTATTAGATAAAGTCCATGTAATCATAGTAGGAACTACAGGATCACCATCTTCATCAGTAAAAGCTAATGTAATTATATAAGTTGATTCTTCTATTGCATGTACTGACAGTGTTGCTGGCATTTTATTTAATCTCCTGTAAAAGTGATATCTGGTTTTCTGCCTTCAAAAGATACATCAGGTTTCGTACTTGAAAATGCAACAAACATCCTTTCAGTAATAAATACTGAGGGTGATGGAGATATCGAAGGCGAAACACTTAGGCTAATACTAGGACTTATGCTTGGAGAAAGCGAAGGACTAACACTAGCCGAAGGGCTTAGACTTGGAGATATACTCAGACTAATCGATGGACTTAATGACAATGAGATTGATGGACTAAGTGATGGAGAAGGACTAAAAGATATAGACGGAGACTCAGATGGTGAAAGTGATGGAGACAAACTCAGTGAAATTGATGGACTAAGTGATGGAGATAAACTTGGAGACAAACTTGCACTTGGAGATATGGATGGAGACTCACTCGGTGATACACTTGCAGATATACTTGGAGACTCACTAGGAGATATCGAAGGTGAAAGTGAAAGTGATATACTCGCAGATATCGACAAACTCTCAGATGGACTAATTGATGCAGATGGAGATACTGATGGAGATAAACTGGGAGATTCACTTGGACTTATACTCGGAGAAATACTTGGAGATATGCTCGGAGATAACGACGCTGATGGACTAACTGAAGGAGATATAGACGGAGATAAACTCGGAGATATACTAGCACTCGGAGATATACTTGGCGAAATTGATGGACTCAAACTAAGAGATATAGACGCTGACGGAGAAACTGAGGGACTAATACTTGGGCTAATGCTTGGAGATACAGACGGTGAAATCGAAAGACTAACTGATGGAGATATTGATAGAGATATAGATGGAGACAATGAAGCTGATGAACTAATAGAAGCACTCAAACTTGGAGAGATTGAAGGACTTACGCTAGGTGATACAGATGCTGACTCACTTGGACTGATTGAAGATGATAAACTAGCACTAGGTGATACTGATGGTGAGATACTGGGAGATAAACTTGGACTTCCTGACTCCGATGGAGATGGTGAGATAGAAGGCGAAATCGATGCAGATGGACTTATCGAAGGAGATACCGAAGCAGATATGCTAAGTGACAACGATGGAGACAAAGAAGCAGATGGACTTAAACTTGGAGATGGAGACGAAGAAATCGAAGGAGACTCAGATGGAGATATAGATGGAGATATAGATGGACTCAAACTAGCAGACAGACTCGCACTTGGAGATATACTTGGTGATATTGATGGACTGATACTAGCTGAAGAACACGTATTTGTTACTACTGTCCCCTCATTGCAAACACCACTATCCCATATCCATGCAGGAGCTGGAGCTCTAAAATAATCAACAGTAGATACAAACTGAGAACCACTCTCCGGATGAATAGCACCATGACCTAAAAAACCCCTTGCAGAAGTAACTAAGTCTATAGGAGCATTAATTAATATCCAATCATTTAATTGAGTGGGTTCAACAGTAGCATAATATGCTGAAAAATACTGACCTATCCTGCGTAATCTAAGCCAACATGGACTTGCAGCACCACCAATATCTGTTGTATCACTACTATTATTAATAGTATCTCGTCTTTGATATATCAGACCTCCAAAATATTCCAAAGAAACAAAGATATTATAATTAGTTGGTTGATCAAACTCTTGAAAAATTATTCCAGCAGCCTCAGCAAAAATATTAATATCTGCAGCAGTTACTTTTATATAAACATCAAAATCTCCTCATACACATTGATAAATCCAAGTCGGAGTAAATGTAGAACCCCAAATATTACCACTACCAGAAGTTACTTCCAAATCACCTCCAGCAGTCTCCGCAAAGGAACCTCCAACTCCTGAATCTTGTGTCCATAAAACATCGATAGATTCGTCGTTAAATTCATCACCTTGTCCCCCACCAAGACATTCAGGACTTGGACTCACTGAAGGCGATATACTTGCTGATGGACTCAAACTTGGAGAGATTGAAGATGAAGGACTTGGTGAAATCGTACCTCCTGAGGGACTTGGTGATGATGAAGGCGATACTGAAGAACTCGGAGATAAAGATAATGAAGATGACGGTGATAGTGATATTGAAGATGACGGTGATATTGAAGATGATGGCGATGGACTTACAGAACCTCCAAAGCTTAATGGACCATAACCAGTAACATTCGGGTCTCCATTCGAATCAATAACGAATACATATATATCATCCTCAGCAGAAAAAATACCTTGATTAACTGTTACTGTTATTTCATCAGTAGCCCATGCTGTAGGAATTTGTATTTCCCTTTTTGTGCAATTTGCATAAGTTTGATTATCACCAATGACTACTCTTGACCATGCTGTATCTATATAAATATCTGCTTGATAACGAAAATTATCAGTATAAGGTTCACCACCCCAATCAGAATGAGGACGCTGAAAACCTCCAACTGAAAGATGACGATCTGTTCCACTCCATGAATCTGTATTGCAAGTAGCAAACGTCTTCTGTACGCCATTATCCCAAATATCTGCCTTGCCACCACTACTATCAAAGAGAAACTCTATCTCGACTTTTACCCAGCCTAACCAAGGGCTTGTTGCCACATTTCCCCATTCACAGGTAGTTCTCCATTCTCCTAAATTGGTAGGGCTGCTAAAGACTGGATTAAAGGTAACATACCAATAACTGGGACCATAAGGAGTACCTACTGACCAAAGCACTTCCTTTATATTATTATCATCCCCAAACACCCAACTCGGATCAAATCTCTGATAAAAACTAATAAAAACTTTCTGCGGTTTTGAGATACTTAATGACTTCCATACCATTACATTAGCTGTATCAGCTCCGGCAATACCATAACCTAAGCCACATCCTGCTAAATAATAATTGGTAATACCATGTGGACCAGCTATGCTTCTATAATTAACTGGACGATATTGCAAATTATATTGTGCATTCCCACCAGTTAGACCACTTGGATAGTTACCTGTCCATCCCTTTGAACTTGGTGGATCTCCTTCTGATACTCCAGAACCGTCGTCCCACATAGTAGGAGCAGCAACTGATTTAGTACCAAAATTAGTGCCTGTGCTGGTAATAATACAGGACTGGCCATGTACTAAAGCACCAACACTATCTATTACAGGAGTTGCCATTTATTTTACCTTTTTAATAACGTGGACAGTCTGATCTATCTGCAGTTGGATATTTCCAAACTGCACACTCTGTTCCATCATTTACAACCTTAAGCCACCAATACGAAGCAGAACATGTTACAGAAACAACAAGATTACCAGAAGTATATTGCCACACACAAGTATCAGCAACCTGACTAAGTGTATAAGTAGTATTATAATCAACACAACCAACTTCACAAGTACCTGAAAGACCAGCAAATGTTACTTCTATACAATCTTCACATGCAGCACAACCTGCTGGACAACTTGGACTTGGAGAAATAGATGCTGATATTGATGCCGATGGTGAAATACTTGCACTTGGACTAACAGAAGGACTTATACTTGGTGAAATTGAGGGTGATTCACTAAGACTAATGGATGAGGATACAGATGCTGAAGGAGAGATAGATGCAGATGGTGACACACTAGGAGAGATCGAGGATGATATACTTGGCGATTCAGAAGCAGATGGTGATATTGAAGGAGATATAGATGGAGATATAGATAATGATATAGATAATGATATAGATGGACTAACACTAGGAGAAACACTAGCAGATGGAGAAATACTAGGACTGATTGATGGTGAAATGCTTAAAGATTCAGATGGAGATATAGATGGACTAATAGAAGCTGACGGAGACACAGATGGACTAATTGATGGTGATATAGAAGCCGATTCACTAGGACTAATTGAAGGACTTATCGATGCTGATGGACTTAATGATGAAGATATAGAAAGTGATATTGAAGGACTAATGCTCGGACTAATGCTAGGTGATAAACTAGCTGAAGGTGATAATGAAGACGATATCGATGGAGAAATACTCGCAGATTCGCTTCGAGACACACTAGGACTTAAACTTGCGGATGAAGACACCGAAGGTGATGGAGAAAGTGAAATGCTGGGAGATTCTGATGCAGACGGTGATATACTTGGTGATAAAGAGGGAGATGCTACCAACAAATTCTCATCCGCCCCTATATCCCATGTACTTGTTCTAGTCTCTCCATCGATATCTAGACTTGATTGATATCCACTCGGAGTATCAGTCCCTTGACCTGTCCAAGTAACGTCACTAGCCGCAAGATGATAATCCTCTGCATCTATATCAACAAATGTAGGTGCTGTGGTGCTGTTTGTTGTATCTACGTCAAGATTTAAAAATCCAGCAGTACCACAGTTGATTGCTCCTGTATTATAAACTCTACAATCTGCCTGACCTCCTGCATTTTCAATGCCGTATGCCCCGCAATTATCAATAGTGCAATTATATATATCAACAGTCCAATCTCCCTCACTATTAATATGAACCGCAGACTGACCGGTTCCGTCAAAATCATACATAACACAGTTCCACACTTTGGCAGTCATATTGGTTTGCGCAGGAAGCCAAGCAAATAGAATACCATGTTCTCCAGTATAACTTCCAACTTCTTTTAGGATACAATTAGATATTCGGTGGTCAGTATCACTACTATCAGGGCTAACATGGATAGCATAATGGCTAGAGTCGTAATTAACCTGAAAACTCATCTGAATTCCATCGATTCTAACATACTGCTCGATTATGGTTATGCACTCACCATGTCCCACTACTAATCTATATTCGTTGTTTCCTGTTGACCAGTTACCAGGATGTATAGCTGTAGAGGTTGTGTAAACTGATATGTAACTTGTTGCTGAGGTAGTCCATCCATCTATGTCTACAGGAGAAGTATCAGGAGAATTCCAGGCTCCACCTAACTCTGTACCATTTATTTCAGCAAGAAAATAATCCCCTCCTGCATCTGTAAGATCTTGTTCATTAGCATTCATACAGGCTTCAAGAGAAGTATAATCTCCATTACCATCTTCTTCTATCGTCTTTTTTATTTCTGCCATCTATTTAGTCCTATCAACAGTCAAGCTGATAAAAGTATTCTTACTTGTAGTTGTAGTATTCTGACTCAAAGAAATTAGTGTATCAACCTGGCTTACTGCAAATTGGTATTTTCTCCTCTTTACTTTTTTTTCTACGGTTGTAGCATTTGGTCCTAGAAATGTTCCATATTCAGGCAGAATATATTCTTCTGCATCTGCAACAGTCATACTTGGAACTTTGACTACAATATATTCAGGCAATCTTTCACTTTTTCCCCACTTCCAACCATCCGGTCTAACTACGATAGGACTACCCTTTAAGTTTCTCCTGGCGAACCTTGCCTGCATTTTCACATCCCATGTATCCTTGATTGACTGTGATATAGCATCCATCCAATGACCTTTTGCTTGTATTAGAAATTCAGCCATTACTCTTTCTTATCCCTCTCAACTTCTCGCAAGAATTCATCAAATCGTCCTTTTGTTTTTCCCCATCCAACAACACCATCGGATTCTGCCCAATCTTTGCATGATCGTTCATTTCTAAACATAGACTTTTCCATGCGTTTTCGCGTCATAGTATTATTATGTCTGATATCTACACTAGGAAACTCAGCCATATAAGATCGAGCAATACCAACCCTATCTGGACCTTCTAATCCCTTCGGAGGTGAGAATCCTAAACGACCTCTGAATCCATCTTTTTCTGTAATCTCGACCTTTTTAGTATAATGCTTTAATAAAACTTCTCTGAAAGCTACCATCAAAGAAACACAATTAGATCGATAAAAGACAGTTTTTCCTGTTTCAGTATCTACTGCCCATCGATTCCGATCATAGTAAAAAGTTTTCTCCTCTGTTGGAGTAAAATCAAAATGAGATGAATGATATAAAACATCATTTTCTGCAAAGAACACAATATCAGCTGTACTCTCTTGAAGACCTCGTAACATCTGCTTGAACATACTCAGAGGGCTATGTATAAAAGGCATCACAATATTTCTTCCCCAGTCTATTGGATATTGAGACACCGATATAATCTCATAACCCTTGCATATTTTTGTAAGTTGTCTCCGAACTATACCTAAGATTCGTTCCTCACAACGATTATCAGTATAATAAACTAATCCTCTTGTAAGCCCTCTTTTTTTGGTTTTTATTTGAGGTTTCTTAACTTCATCCATCTTTTTCAACTCCTCATCCCATCCAGGTAAAGGACTAAAATGATCTATTAACCATGATAAAGGTCGTATTGCCTTCGGCCACAGATTTCCTTTCCAAAGCTTCTGAGAATACTTTCTTGCATTTTGTACTTCTTTTCCTCTTAGGGGATATGGAAAGCCAAAATCTCCGCCCTGTGTTCTAAACATATGGGCAAACCAAGTATTCTTATTCACAACCTGCCTGCCACCGGATAGCCAACTTTTCATAGCAATTTCGACACCCATTTGACCCCAAGAGCCATGAGCCTCGTCAACTCCATCTAACTCCCAATATCGTTTTCGATGCATCATCCAACATGCACCAATCGCACACATCTGATCTGTAATCTTTCCTTTTGCCCAATCTCGACGAGAGTGAGCATATTTATGTTTAAGAGCAGAAATGTCATTACCATATTCTTTTAAATGACTTCTATCGAAATAAGAGAATTTTAAATCTTTATTAAACCACATGTAATCTGATTTACGATTTTCGCGTCGCTGCCATATTATCTTTCTCTCAAACATAGTATCTATACAACATTTTCCACATTTCTCACATTTTTTTGGCTCAGGCCCTTGATACGTTTCATTACCACATAATTCACATTTCCAATTAAAAGCATGAAGATTATGCATTCGTGGAACAACCGTCCAATCATACTTACAATCCGCCATAAGTTTAACATCAAAACCTTTATCAAAAGCACAATGTGCATCTGCCTTCATCACAAACTCTGCTTGAGATAAACGTGCTGCTTCATTTGTTGCTGCTCGCTGACCTATAGGCTCACTGTGATAAATCAAATTCACTCTTGGATGGTCTTCAACTGTAGGATCTGGCCAGTTGCCATCACACACAGCAATAATCTCTGTGTCACCTTCGATGTTTTCAAGAATATTTTCAATAGTTCTTGAAAGAAACATCTCATTACGAGCAGGTATGAGTATTGAGAGATCAGTCATCTAATGAACCACTTCCATCCTCTTTATCACAATCCAATCTGTCCCTGCCATATCTCCCGCGGAAACTGTTAATGGATGGAGCATATTATCTTCCGGTTTAAAAATCATAAGTTGCTCATCTCTCATCGCAAGAAAAACATCTTCGTTTTCCCAATCTAATCGCCTCACTCTCTCACCATTTAAAACTGCATTCATAGCCGAGCCAAAGTTCATATCTCCGACCAAACCCTCCGACTGCCCAATCTGTGGAGACCTGTTACTTTGCTTAATCATGATTCTCCTCCTTTTTAAAGAAACCATCTATGTCTCACCACTTTTGTTGGATTATATAACTCCTCTACATAATTTTGATATCGACAAGTTTTACAAGATCTCGTTTTCTCATGGAATGCCCATCTATCTTGCCAAATCTCTGCAAAAGAGTGTTGATCTAAATTCCCTAAGCAAAAATCCTCTACTCCACGCTTCTGACAGCAGTACCATACTTTACCATCAGCAGTAGCAACACCCACAAGACCAGCTATATAGCAAGGAAGGTGATTAGAAATTTTGTGCCTGTCTGTTATTATTGTGGAATTAAAAGCATCGATTTTAGGAAGATTAGTTCCATATATCGGCTTAAGTTGGAGATACTCAACAGGTAATTCTTCAGCTAATATCTGTATTTTATCTACCTCATGACTATTTAATTCACATACCACAAAGCTAATGCCAACATCGACATCATAACACAAAGGCATACATCTTATATTCTCAACCACCCTATCAAAATCATCATTACCCTTTAAAGCTCTGTAGGTTTCTCTTGTGGCTGCATCCAAACTGATTCTGATAAATTTGAAGACATCAAAATTGCTAAGATCATTCAAGGATATCCCATTAGTAATAAGCCCCAACTCGAATCCAAGTTTATAAGCTTCTTCTGCCATCTCATTAAAATTCGGATTCATTAATGGTTCACCACCGCCTGTGAAAGTAATCGATTTCACACCAATATCTTTCAAATCCCCAATGAGCTCCAAATACATATCTAAAGACATATCCACAGAATTAAAACTGCGGTAGTCTTTATACATACAAAAACTACAATTATTCTGACACCGATTGCTCGGATCTATTTCACATGTTATCGGATTCATGGCTTTACCCAAAACCAAGAAGGAAGAGTATCAATAAGCCCATACTCATTTCTTTCCTTAGCTTCTTCTCTAGAACTAGTCAAAAACCAAGGGGAAATATAAAGCATCTTAGAATAATCAATAACAGCATGGGTTACTCCTCGATGTCCATGCCTCCTTGAAAGATAATAATCATGACCACTTACAATCCCGCCACTTCGAACCTTTCTTGACCAAATAATGATGTCCTGCATTGCAAAATCATAATCATGATCTGCATCTATATAAACAAAATCAAGCGAATTGTCCTCTACAAATTCTACTGCTTGCTCACTAAACATCTCAAAAAACTTCACATTTAATTTATCTAACCTTTGGTGAGCTCTCCGTTGCGTTCTATCATAATGCTTCTCACTATACTTTCTTCGAGCAGAAGAATGATTTTTGTATGGATCAACCAAATACAACATCAAACCTGGAATCTTTTGAATCATTTCTCCAGCATTTCTTCCTTCTCTAACACCTACTTCACATCCAATTTTATATCCAAGATCATTAAAAAGTTCATACATGCCAATTCTAAAAACCTTAGACAAAATTATAGGAACTGATTCACCATATCTACCTAACTCATACTTCTTCTTTATATATTCTAGAGGTTCCATGTCGGCACCGGAGCAAACTTTTCTATCAACCAACTCAGTTTTTTAGTAGCTAGAGACCATCTATCATTTAACCAAAAATCTTTGGCAAAATCAACAGATTTTTGTTTCTCTTCTCTGCTTAAAAATCTAGGATTTCCTCTTGCTTTGCTCCAATGAGCATACCATGTATTTCGAGTGAGAATAAAACGTCCTCCAGATAACCACGTCTTTAGGCAAATTTCTTGAGCTTCTCGACCCATTTGTCCATAGTTTACTTCATCTTCTCCACCCAATGCCCAAAACCTATCTCGATGCATAAACCAACATGAACCTTGGGACGTCATCAAATCTACAATCTTCTGACCTTCTACTCGTTTAGCATACTCAGGCCATTTTCTACCTTTTAAGTCATCAGAAGCAATATATTCAAACTCGTACTTTTTATGTATCTTTCGTGACCAATCTGTCAATTTACCATCTAAAATTCTAACACAAAGAGAGTATCTTATAGGCACAACCGTCCAGTTAGGTTGACAATCCGTCTTAAGTTTTTTATCAAAACCTTCATCAAATAAACAATGAGCGTCACATTTCAATAGATATTTTCCTTGTGCGATTCTTGCGCCTGCATTGATTGACGCTCGCATACCCTTTGACTCCGAGAAGTGAATCTGCTTGACATGAGGATCATCTTTTATAGGTACATCTGGCCAATATCCATCAAGAATTGCTATAATTTCGATATCTCCTTCAGCTGCCTCCAAAATAACATCGATCGTCTTTTGAAGATACGGCTCATGTCGTGCTGGTATTATGATGGATACTTTGCTCATTATATCTCCTTGTATCTTCGTATTTTTAACACAGTAAAAATACACTTTACGAATATGGTCATGCTATTTTCATAACATGACCAGTTCCGTCGGCATGAGCATCTTCACGAAGGATTCCACCGTGGCCACCATAACCGCCACCACCATAACCTCCTCCGCCTCCACCGTAACCATATCCTCCAAATCCACGAACTGTCAAGAAGTCATCGATATTTGTTCTGCTATAGTCATTTGGCATGTCGTTGTTACCTCCCTTTTTTAGTTCGTTGACGATTAAATCAGCCAACTCTTTAATCTCTTTTGTATCCATATTTGGGCTCCTTTTAATAGATTTTACTTCTACTATATTCTCAATTTCACCTCCTCTTATAACCTATTTCCTAACTTCGCTATATTCTTTGAGCCTAGCATATCTCGCTAAAAAGCTTTTGACATCAGCATCAATATCCAAAGCATTAACCTTATCGCCACCAAGTTTTGCCACATAATCCGCAAGATCTTTCAAATTAAACCTTCTTATCGGGGTATGTACAACATACGGCAACGGTCTATCTATAACACCATTCAAAAGAAACAATTTTGAGACAGCATGTCGATTAACGGTGGTCATGAAAACATCAATCCATCCCTCAAGACATTGATAAAACATATCCGTCTGTTCTTTAGCAAGTGCATAACTCCCTGTTCGCTCCATTCCAAGCATGACAAACTGAGCTAGAACTGTGACTGCTATCTCTTTATTAAATCGATTGACGATTGTTGATGTATCAAACTGACGAGTTCCTTTCGATGCAAGAAGATCAAATTCCCACCCAAATGGAAGAATAATTCCATCTTGTTCATCTCGACGAACGTTAGATATCAATCTTTTTGCAGCTGTGATCTGAACCTGAATATTAGTATCATCGCTATTAGGATTCAAACCCTCTGGAAGCTTAAGAACAGGGAGGCCAGTGAGATCTCGTTCAATTCCAATCCCTTCAATTTCTTCGATGTTCTTCTTAAAGAACCAGGGACGGAATGCGGACCTCATAATTGATCTACCCTCAGGATTATTTCCGTTCGGCTCGGTACGGAAATGCAAAGATTTTTCAATAGGAAGATAATAAAGTTGATAATCTGGAGGAGGCCTCTGCCACATACCCAACGTCTCTCCCACAGGACTCATCTCCCATTTTTCCATAGATATCTGCTTTCGAGGGGCCATTTTCTTCCATCCGATTTTATTATCAGGTCTCCGATAATAAACCTGCTCGAACCAGGACCATCCATAAGGTAACATCGAGAGAGTCTCTGTATAAAAGTCCATCCAGGAGTGGGTCATACCAGTCATATTACTACGGAGGAACTCGGCATCTTCCTCTTTTCCACCATCTGGAACTTGGACATCCCATTTAGCTTCACGAAGGATTTGAGTTATTGCAAACAACACTGAACCAACAATTGCATCATTATCCTTCATCTCTCTGTAAGTTCTTACCCCTCGTTTCCCCCGAAGAGCTGATAAAAATTCATCATAGATGTATCCTGCAGACCAATTAAGCCCCGTTTTTCCTATTTCGAGGAAATCTGACCTTACTCTAGGCATGTAATATATCCCATTTGTTTGATATAGGTACGTCTCGATCTTTTCCTATCTTATCCCAACTACTTGTTTTTTCGAGAGTTGCATTCATAACTCCAAGACTAATAGGAAAATGAAGAATGTTTCCCTTATCAATACAGAGATCTCCATCTATATAAGCATACATTAGAGCATCTGCATAATCAGGAGACTCTTCCATTTCATCTTTTGCTTGAATCAGAATCTTTCCCATTCGAATTTTGTACATAATCGCGTTAAGCTGATTGATCAAGTCGTCGGGAATGTCTTTACAATATAATGATTTAATAATATCCCGCAGTTCCCAATATCCCTGTGCTCTCAGATTAGCATATCTCGCCTTCTTCGATTCCTCTGGCATCGCATTTCCGATGACAGGCTTAATGAGCTTCGGAAAAATTCTTACAAGTAGGTCATATACTCCTGCACCAATTCCGATACAGTCAACCTTCACAAGACTGGGATTATAGACGTTAATAAGATCACACGCCCAATCAAAAACATCTATCGTATCCGCAATACCTCCCGTAAGATTCTTCTCCTCAAATCCTAAAATAACCGGACCTTTACGTGCACACAGCAGAGATTTATTAGTCGTCCGGCCAACATCCAACCCAAGCTCAGTCGGAAGGCGCAGGCCACGAAGATCAATCGGATCATGATTCTTAAAGACTTCCACATCCGCAGGAGGAAATAAGAGGTTAATATCCGCAGTAGGAAAATCACCAGCAACCTTAATTTGCCAGATCGGATGGTTTCTTCCATACCTTGCCTCCATCATTTTAATGTAACGATCGTCAACGAACTTTGAGTCTAAACAGGATACGTGCATTGTTTTATACAACCCACGCATTTTAAGATCATTAAATATTGAATAAAAATATCCGGCCAATCTTGTAGGATTCGCTGTTAAGATGGCATACGCCTTCTTCCCTGTTAATGCTCCTTCAACGGCTGGGAAGATTTCATCCGGGACACCTGAAGCCTCATCGATGATATAAAGCAGATTCTCTTCAGCATGAAACCCTTGCAGACCTTCTGCAACTTGACCCTGTGGAGATACTCGAGCAGTTCGAGCGACAGCATACCACTGAGGGGCATATCGCTTAACCGCAATCTTCGTTTGTGTCCATTCGAGCATCCCCGATAAAAACTCTGAGCGAGATATCCACTTATGTGCTTCTCCCCAAAGAAGGTCGTTAAGTTGATGCTGGCTCGGTGCCGTACATGGAACTTTAGAAAATGGCTTTGTGGCCAGGAACCAGCAGAGAGCTAGTGCGATCCAAACAGTTTTTCCTACACCTGATCCCGCTGCAATAGCTACGAAATGATGATTAACGAGGTTATCAAATGCTTCAATTTGCCAGTCGTCGAAATCTACACCTTCAATAAGATCCTGACAGAAATCTACAGGGTGTCCTTCATAAAATTGCATTGCCTCTATACTGAGATCGGCGGCGTCTTTCATGGATTTTGTTCCACCAAAAATTTTACTTCCTCATCCACGGGCTTTGGGGAAGATTCATTCAAGTTATCGAAAGCGGAGGATGCATGTGAAGTCTCTGGAGGCTTCCCTGAAGAAGGCTTATCACCATTTCCTCCATTGTCCTCTTTAGGATACTTTCTAACATACGCCTCCTTCACAAGCTCAGCGGCGTCAAAATGCCCGACTAACCTCTTTTCTGGAGCCTTATTGCCGGTGTGATCGAGTACATCCCATGCCGACTTAATCTGATTCGCTACAGAAACAGTTTCGTAATCGATACCTCCCGTTTCAGGATCAACATTTCCAACCCTTCCCTCGGTTGCAGCTTGAACCACCACCCTCGCGGATTTCACTGCTCCCGCTTCTAGAATTTGCATCGCATTAGCACGATCTTCTAGAAACCGCTCATCAAGCTCAAACTGCATTTCCCCCAACTTCTCTTTAAAAAGCGGATCGATCTGCAGCACGCTTAAATAGGACTCGGACATGCCTAACTCTAGGCAGATTTCCCCTGGAGTCTCGGACACCAACAGTCTCCGAATTATGTCCATATGCCTCGGCTTCAGCCTTTTTAACATCTTCTTCCCTCTGCAAGTTTTTAACCAAATCTCTCAAGTTGTCGCTCATCTCTACCCACCTTTATAGTCTCCGCTATTCATATCCATCTGATCCTAGAATACCATACCCCTCGCCCTTTGTCAAGGACTTTATACGGATTAGAGGCGTTCGCCTCCATGCGTTTGCCACTCTCCTCCATCCCCTCTCACACACCTTTGTAGTCTTTGCTATCTAGTTGAAAATCGATGCTCGGTTCGAGATGCCTCCCCAGAAATTTTAAATTGTGTAAAAATGCATTTTATTCAGTTAAATTGAGTTTAATTCGGTTCGAGGTGTGCTAAATAAGAAAGGGCGGCCTCTAATTAGTCAGACCGCCCTAGGTTAAGAGTGGTTGGGTTACACTAGCTTGTTAGTGTTCCCTTCGGAGTAAGTATACTACTTCACGTTAAACCCGTACTTTTTAGCCAAGACTTCGACCTCTTTAGCTAATTCAGGGTTCTTTGCGCTCTCCTTCTTTAAAGCTGCCCATAATGACCTTCCGGTCCTTATAGCGTTCTTAACATCGGTAATAGTCTGCCGATTAAGGTCAACTACGTTACCTTTTGTTAAAGCCTTGCGGGCTGCCTCTAACCCTGCCGGAGTGGTCTGGAATACTTCAACTTGACCCCAACCGACCAGGACTCCGTCTGAATAAGCAGGAACACTCAGAGTTCTGTGAGTTTTAGTTTCTTTAACGAGTTTTGCGCTTAACTTTGTCATAGTGTGTTCACCTCCCTTCATTTGTGGAATAGTCAGTCAAGCCAAGGCTAACTGGGTTCAAGCTACCCAGGACCGACAAAAATGAGTTAAACTGAGTTGAATTGAGTTCCACTGCGTTAGCCTCCTTACTCTGTGATCCCAATAATTTCAGTGTCAATTTCCTTGCACTTAGGGCAGACAACCTCAAAAGTTTTAGGTGAGATCATCCTTTTCCAAATGTGTTGACAGAAATTGCACTGAAAAACTACCCTCTGTTTTGGTGTTCCTATTTTTCGACTTGCTTTTTTCATTTGGTTCCTCCCTTTTTACTACTTTTAAGGTGCAACTTTTGTGCCAAAAAGGGGCGAGGAACTGAACTATTTTTATGAGTGATATCAGCAAGTTAGCCCCCAGAAAAATGGCAACGAGAAAATTGCACTGGAAATTTGTGGTAAAAAGACCACGATTCTGGCAATAAAGCCACAGTAAAATATGCTGTAAAATCAGCAACTTATAGCGAACTGTGGCTTTATTTCACAGTGCCAATATTTTGACGATCTGGCAAGCGAGCGTCAATTTTTTGACACATCTAACTAGGACAAAAAAGGTCTTAAATACCTGATGTGTCCTGGTTCCGTCAATATTTTGACATACCACAAAGTAGGATATCACAATGTGGCTGTCAATATTTTGACACAATGTGAATCCTTTCACAAGGATCAAGTGAAAAGATTCACAAGCGATCGTGAAAATTTTCACATGCCTTTGTGAAGGTTTTCACAAGATGCCTGCAGCCGGCATAAGTGTCGGGAGTATTGTCGGATCATCCATTGTCGGTGATAGGTGAGATCATCCATTGTCGTGATCGAGCCGAATCCTCCCTTGCAAGAACTGTGCCAAACTAATCCGTGAGATTTATTCATTCGCTTTCGAGGTCTTTTAATAAAACACCCACAACCAAATCTATTCAAATCTATTCAAATTCATGACTTTCAACCCATCTTCATAACTTTAACGCGGTAAAAATACGGAACTCAATTTCTCCAAGAAAATCGGAGGGTTACGGGTAGAGCTAAAAACCTAGTTATTTCAGTCGGTTACACTAATTTGATCCATCTAATTAGATAGAGTTATCCCAGAGTAAAGGTCTGGCCCCTCCTAAGTCGTTGAAATAACTAGGTTATCCCCCAGTTATCCCTCACTATATTTAACTCAATTAAACAACACGTTTTCTCCAACAATTTCAAACACTTACAAGTTTCCCTAATTTCCCAGTTATCTGTCCGGAGGTCGTTTTACACAAATTGGAAAGGGTCAACATGTCTATATCTCATCTCCGTATTTTTAACGGGGTGAAATTACGGAGGAGGTGGTAAGGAAAGAGAAGTAAAGGTAGCTTGTATATTTTTTTATTTATTTTTCCATAAGTCAATGCACCCAACCCGAATCGGAGGGAGGAGCAAGTGAGAGATGGGTCATGTTCGTATTTTTACCGCTTTTGAAAGTGACTACCAGAGGGATAACTGGGAAATTGGGATAACTGGTAAGAGACCGGAATTGTTGGGTTTTTTGTGTTGTTAAATTGGGTTAAACTAGGTGAGGGATAACTCAAGGTAAACCGAGAAAAATCAAGGGGTTACGGGGAGTCGCCGGGATAACTCAGAGCAGCGGAGTAGGAACGATGGATCAAGATACGATACACGATACCTCCAGCGTTAAGCTAGAGGATAATTCAGAGTTCCTGCACTCACTGGAAGGCTTCCTAGCCTATCCCTTTGCTTGAATGTATCACTCAGCCCATCCCTTTGACCAATCAAGTGACTAGCATCAGCCGTTGAACAGGATAAGGCATGGGATCGCATGTTTTAGGGCGCGTAAGTGTCTGAAATTACTAAGTTTCTCGGTTTACAGTGAAACTTACAGGTATATGACTTTCTTGAGTTATTTCAGGCACTTACGGCCCAAAAAAAGACTTGACAACCTGGCTTTTTTGTAGTAGAATGGAGGTTGAAAATGAAGATAGGTTGAGGTTGGGATGATGAAATTTGGTTGCCCAAAATGTAAAGCAGGTAGAAAACATTGGAGACGGTCTCTGCAGGCGGGCTTTAGAACTTGTAAAAAGTGCCGCCTATTTTTCAACCTAAAAGACGCCATACGCATCAAGTAAAGATCATGAAACAAAAATATACTTTAGAGTTACTTCAAAAAGAGCGGAGTTCCGGGCGAGACGTGACTGGATCATCTGCTCTTCTTGATCTAACTCTGAGGACTGCAAAGCCTGTATACACGGCACCGCATAGCCTTAGAGGTCTTTTGATCGTAAGTGACATGTACCTTGACAATCGAGCAGAGAAAGACCTGAGAGGGGATCTTCTGGGCTGTGAATGCGACCCAAAGATCAAAGCGTCAACATGTGTGAGGGAACATGTGTGAGGGAACATTGCCAACGTAAGGCTGGGTGTGGAGATACTCAGTCCCCTGCTAGTAGCGAGAATGCCTTCCCTCCGACCATCCTACGCACCAGGACGTGTGAGCAGAGCCTCCTTGAGACCGATGCACTTGGTATCGCCGATCAAACGGCAGAGGACTGCCACGACCGAGCAGGACTACAAAGTGGATGACGCTTTGATTCTAAGCTAAGTATGCCAGCAAACGGATGACACCCCGCTAGCCAATCTCTTTCAACGGATAACAATTACACTTCCTGATATTTACGGGTGATGGAGAAATTTGATCTGAAGTGATAGATCATCTATTTCCATCATCTTACTAATATCATGAAAAAAAAAGAGGTGATGAAAATGATAACCGATGAAAGGATAGAACAACATAAAAAGAATATTGACAAACTATCTCAGGAAGAGATGGCAAGCCTATGGAGGTTTGCTCCTAGTGGACACATCTACTTCAGATCTGATCTCCCTCTTTCTGATTACTTCAAGGAGAGATTTAACAAACTCGGTGGATTCAATCCAGAGATATCAAAGAAAATAGGATGGGAGGGATGAGAAAATGGGAGGGATGAGAAAATGCTTAGATATGTAAAAGACAAAGATCTAACCGTGCCATGCAAATGGTGCAACGAGCCGACTCTCATGATTGGTACAAGAATGTGCGACCGATGCTGGGAGCTGGATAAACGCATCAGCGCGGACATGGAACTGACTCGAAAGATCATAAAATTCTATGATAACGAAGGAAGGGGTAAAATGGAACAAGATAAGTTGATCAACAGAAAGTTAACCGAACTCATCATCAAAACTGACATAATTATGAATTTTGAAAAGAAGGAGTATATTGGTATTGCTGATGACAACACGGAAGTTACTCTCGGGATCTTTGGAGAAGAAGATCAAATTGAAAAATACCTCATAGATCATCCAACACCGGAGACATGGTAAAGATTCACAATGTCTCTCTTACTCACCTTTAATGAAAGAAGGTGATAATATGAATACCTAGATACCAAAGCCTGCCGATTAAAATGGTTCCAAAAGGCAGGTTCCTTAATCGGCAGGATTGGGTAACTAGCCAGAGAAGGAGGTGATGAATTGGTGTGTAAGAATAAACTGGAACCAACATTTAAGGAGCTAATAAAAGAAATGAAGTTTCCATCATGTGTAGGATGTGGCTATTGCTGCATGGCAGGACCATGTGAGGTGGCTAGAAGAAGGTACGGCATCAAGATTTTGGATGACTTGTATAACGATGATAAAAGCTGTCCATCTCTATTCTGGAACGGAGAGATGTATCGATGTCAAGAACATGCTGACTATGGAGTCCGACTAGCTCATGATATGGGATGCATTACAAATCTTAACTCCTGGAGACAGGATGTCAAAAAGAGAGGGGGTGACAAGGATGAAGATGACATCGACGATCGTATTAATCCGGAGATAACATGAAAAACAGAATGTGGGATCTTGCAATTCTTTGTTTGATTATTATTGCAATGGCTTTTTGGATGAGCACTCAAGGATAAAGGAGATGAAAAATATGCTAAGATTTAAAGTTCCGGCTAAGGTGATAATCACATTACCGAACATTAAACTAGATGTGACGTCTAAAGAGATCGAAGAAAAGAAACATAAAGCGATCCTTGCTATAGAGCAACACATAAATAATCTCGGTCTCTTCATGAAAGATAACGAAACGATCTCTGTAAGAATTCACATGGGACGTCATGGTTTCAAAGGAAAACTACCATAAGGAGGTGTTTAAAAGTGGAAACATTAGGACTTCCAATGCCGATGCTAACAGATAAAGCTAAAGGTTTGTCTGCATTAGCGAAAGCGATGATTTCAGAAATCACAGATAGACATGGACGGCTTCACAAGAGGCGACCTAGAGGAACAGGCATTATCGATTACGTCTGGAGAATGGTAGCCTTCCAGATCAGTACGATGGATATTCATCACTGCATGCCAATAATGGCTCCTTTCTATCTCCCTAGCGGGATGAGTTATGAAAAGTGGAACGAGCTTCAGGATGAACTAAATGGCATAGCAAACGAAATTTGTGATACCATACCAGTTGATCAGTGGCATGGCATAGCAAAGTGGAGCAACTTAATCTAATCAGACCAGGAGGTTGAGAGGAAATCTCAACCTCCGAGCCTGTTTAGATGAAAGGAGGAAACAAATGGAGAATCAAGTAAGCATCGCGATGGATAAAAGATTCGTGAAAGGAGGTGATAAATAATGCTCAAAGTTACTCATCTTTCCGTCTCAGAAAAAGAGAAGATGCCGGCACTTTTTATTTAGAAGAAAATGCCATCAGAAAGCGGGATAGTATGATCTCAAGCATGTACTCAATGGTCGAGATCGAGGGATCTTATGAAGGTAAAGCTATTAGAGAGCATGATGATATTCGAAGGCCAGGATCGATTCCTATAACATCCAGTTAAGGAGCATAAATTATGAACAAACAATTAGAGGATTTTGCAAGACAAACATTAAAAGATGGCCTTGCTCAGTTGCCAGATAGAAACCAGCTAATCTTTAAGTGCATGTATTCTCACAAGAACCTTGAGCTACCTATAGATGAGGTAGTTGACAAGATGAAAGTCGAGAATCTTGATTGGGCAATGCAACAAGTGGAAAGATCAATAAAAGAACTTTCATAAATCGTGCTACAAGCAGAAATCTTATGACTCAAGCATGTAGGAAGAGATCCGAGGGCTGGTTGAGACGGGTCGGACTATGTTGCCGTAGATTATACCGTATCTCAGCTATCATAAGTTACAAGGCCGTGCTTGTGGCATATCCAGCTGAGGAGAAGGACAGACAGAGATACCGAGATGTGTCCTGTCATCCTCTCCTCGGCTCAAAAGGAGGTAATCCAAATGTCAGAGGAAACTTTAGAAGAGTATCGAGAACATAAATCTATTATGGAAGAAGCTGCAAAGAGATTTGGATTAACAATTCCTCGTAAAGCAAAATTCTATCGTGGAAAAGATCCTCAGCAAGATCTCAAAGATATAACACATCGAATACGGCAGATCGCTGCCAGGAAGAAAAAGCTGCTCATCGAAGCAGAAGAACATACGTTAGATCTCAAGGAACTCATAAAGACTAAAAATGAGATCGAAATCGAACTTACTCCGGTGACGCGTATCAAATTTCCTAAGAAGAAAGATAAGATTGATCAACTCTCAGATGCAGACTATCTTGAGATGGCTAAGGATGGAAGGCTTGAAAAGATGATTAAAGAAATGGCCGAAAAAGGAACATTAAGCTCCTTGAAGGAGGATTAAAATGTGGAACTTTATCATAGGCACGGCTTTTCTCATCGTTGCAATATCTATCATGATAAAACTCAGAATCTGGGTAGACAATGAAACAAAAGAAGATTAAACACAAAGGAATCGAGTACCTGTTCGAGCTTTTCGAGATGGCTGGTGTCTGTATCATAGACAAAGGCCATCTCAAAGAGGAGTACACGATCCGAAAAACTAAATCAGGATGGAAATGTAACTGTTGGGGAGATCAACGTTGGGGCCATTGTTGGCACAGGATTGAAGGACTTCCAGCAGTAAAAAAGACATCGTCCCTAACTGAGCCTTGGGCTGAGTGGGCTGAGGATGGAATGGTTATGAGAGAGAAACAAAGAAATGAGCCAACATAGAGGAGGTTATTATGAAAAGATACAATCTTAGAGCAAAAAGAAGCGATGGGGCTTTTATCGTTAGCATCATTCTTGCTGTTGTTTTCACGCTTGCCATATGGCTTGTCATCATATGGCAAGCATCAAAAATGTTTCCTCAATGACTCGCATAAGTTTTGATGAAGATGGAAATACAATAATCCCTGTCCACTTTGATGGAGCCATCAAACGAACTCTTCCTACTAAAAAACATTCAGGTGCAGCATTATGCCTATTTGGCAGTAGGAAAGTCTGGCTACCTTTAAGTCAGATTGAACTTATTGATATCTACGAGCTTGATATGCCTCGATGGTTGTTTGATGCTAAAAACATCGACGAATCGTATCTCGGAGAGGCTGTAGCTAAAGAACATAAAACATATTATAATCTTAAAAAAGGAGGTGATACAGATGGTGGATAAGAGAAACTTAGTAAGTCCGAAGATGCTTCTTCAAGAAGCAAAGAAGCAAATGCTTAACAACTGCGAGCCTAACACAAAAGATGACTGGATGACTGTTCTCAATTTCATGGCCGCAAACATTGCACCAGAAGTTCAACCTAGTGCGCTCAAAGTAATTGCCATGATTTATCAAATGCCAGTGAGTCCGGAAGAGGTTGAAACGATCTCAATGTTTCAAATGAACTTATCCAAAGAACCAGCAACCGCAGCAAAATCCACTTAGGAGGTGCATCGTGCCAGTCGAACGAGTGAGTGTCAATGGAAAAGAACTGGATTTAACCAAACAAATCGAACCGGAACATGATACAATGAAGGCACATCGATACCTTTATCGTAGAGGTCCAGGATGGTACACCCCAAGGCAGCTTTGTACGACCCGAAGGTGTAAGATATACACTCCTGAGGAAGTCGCTAAGTATGCCGAAGAAAACAATCTTAACGTCAAGGAGGACAAAGGTGGAAAAGATAACTCGTGAGTTCATCTTATTAAAAGAGGCACAAGGCGGAGGAGGCGATAAGTATCAAGAACAACATGCGCCTACCGAAATAGCAGTCTTGGGAAAGATCTATGTGCAGCAAGCATATTCCCGAGCTGGTGGCAAATTTGCCAAGAAATTTAAGGTCACAATAGAAGTAATCGAATAACAGAAACGGAGGAGGTGATATAGATGTCAGACGCAGAAATTATTAAATTCATACTTCCTTATCTCCTGAAAATTGTTATTGGATTGATAGTCTTTCAGATAATAGTAGTAGTTCTGCATCTTTATTACTTAAATCGATGTAGGATTTATCTTTATGATCTTACATCTGCGCTAGTATCAATAGCACAGAGATACAAAAACAATGAAGCCCTTAAGAATTCAAACGAATGTGTCCTTTAGTCAAAACATCTAATCAATCAGGAGGGAAGTATGAAACATGTGGGAAAAGAACATAAAGATAGAGGCGAGTTCATTGCTGCCGAGACTCTCAAAGAAAAGTTCAGAGAAGTTGAGGGAATCACAGAAGGTGATATAACACTTACAGCCAAGCAAGTCCGTGGGATATGGAACGATGTGATCTGTCCATGTGGCCAATGTCAATTCTACTCAGTCGAGCTCTTCCAAGATGGCAACTACGTCGTTCATCACCACACAAAAGGCGTCATGTCAAAAGGCAACTTCTTAAACTAACATGACTCTTGACGCAAAGATCGACTCCCCAATCTATGAATTACTGAAGTTCAAGATTGGGGAGTACCCGAATAAAAGAGTTGCCATCCAGCTTTTCATAGATAGTGATGACTCGCCTTTTGCTACTCTAACAACTAACCTGCCGGATAAACATCTTGAAGAAGGAGAGTTTTTTATAAAAGATTGGAGCGAGAATGAGGAAGTCGCCATACTTTGTATGGCATCAGGTTTGTTTAAGAATACAGGTAAAGGTGTTCATTCTGGATTCGTTTCAGTTCCAATCTGGAGATTTTCAGAGGAATAAATCATTCGGAGGTGATATAAATGTCAAAAGATAGAGAGGAATTTTTTAAATCAATTGAAGATTTCATCAATAAATCAGATGCTCCTGAACTATCGGAGGATGAACAAGAGAGTCTTTTATTGATAAATACGGCTTATAAACATGTAAAATTCATAAGAGCCGTTTTTCCAGCAGTCGAGTTTTTAGCGTCTAGCGCAGCAGGGCTCAATATGGGATCGATATTTGTTAAGCATCTAGGTCTTGCTGCTAAGGAGATCAGTGAGAAGGCTTCTCTTAAAGGCCTTGGTATAGACATCATATTTTTTGATGCTCTCGCAAAGGGAGCTGTATCGGCGGGTTTTCATGCCCACACTGCAAATCCTGAAGCTTGTGAAGGATGCTCAAACAAAGATAGTTGTGAACTTTTGAAAGATGAGGAGAGAAAAAAATGAGCACAACTATAGAGCTTGTGTTAAATTTGGACACAGTCCCATATCATATTCGTGAAGGAATTGAGCAGTACATCCGTGTAGGACGTCCAGTCGGATCATTCCTCACCGCTGTAATTTGCAATGATCTAAAAATAGCTGTGATGAAGGCAGATGACTTTAACCTGCCTCGACTGGACGATATCGTTAGATTCTTCTATAATCAAGCTCCCCACGCTTGTTGGGGATCAAAGACGATAATGGATGAATGGATAAAAATCAGGGGCTGGGAGGGATATTCAAAAACGATCAAAGTTCATAGGATTTCCGAAACACCGATAAGAGTTGAATCTCCGTAATTTTAACGGTGTAAAAATTCAAAGATAAGTGAGGTGATTTGATGGTAGAAAAAGAAAATAAAAGACCCACGACATATTTAGGAGATGGCGTCTATGCCATATTCGATGGTTTTGGAATATGGCTTCATGCTAATGATCATAGAGAAACACATGCAACTGACAGGTTTATCTTGAGCCTGAAGTATTAAAGTCTTTGAACGATTTTGCTAAGAGACATTTAATCCCGTAACCCATCGGAGATAGGCAAATGAATTCTGACTCAACCATTCACGATCCTACCGTATCTGATAAATACTTAAACGAGTGCATCAAACACCGAGCCACTTTTGGCGTAACCAGACATCCCTTAAGCGAACCTAAAGATTGTCCAGACCTGTTCTGCCAAAAAGGATGTCCTTTCAACCTACATGAGGAGGTGCAAAATGAAGGAAGAACAAAGGATCAAGAAAGAGATCAAGGATCTTGAAGAAATGTTCGATAAAAAAAGATCAAAACCTATTGCATTATTTCGAATCACACGAAAAGCGAAGCGATTGACAACCCGATTAGACCACCTCAAAAAAGCGAAATATGCTGATACAGACCCACGTCCTCAACGCCTCAAACGGGTGGGATCTAAGTGGTCAACATATCATCCGTCCATGGGACGCGCAAAGGAGAAGATAGTTGCACGCCGGAGGCGAAATAACAAGATCGCGGCAAAGAGCAGGAAAGTAAATCAACGCAGGGCGGCATAAGTGGCTTCATCAGAAGAGGAGAGCATAAATCGTTCTCCTCTTCGAATGAATTCATTTGAAAGGAGGTGATATAATGCCAAACGATTTTAAAATTGGAGATCAAATCGTCTACGTTCCCGATCACGCAAAAGGTGATGTTAATCACAAAGATGCAGAACGAGGATTTGTTACAGGCGATTCTGTAAAAGGAGATAGTTATTTCTGTAGATATTGGGTTAAGGGCAATCCAGGAATATTAAGAACAGTAGCAAATAGTGAAGCAACTCCAAAGATGAATCTCGTAAAACAGGATTCAGTTCTTAAGGAGATTGTAGATATAATGCTAAAAGGACTTGGATATTTTGATACCTAACCGAGATTTTAAACATCATAAAGGAGAAAATATGGAAGTCGAAATCAGAGGACTAGAAGACAGTATTGAAAAGATTGTAAAGAGATGTATAGTCAACCAATCACGTGAAATGGAAGTATCTCTGAGAAGAGAGATCAGAAAAGAGGCTGATGACCAGGCATTCAACAGAGGAGCCTCTTGGTCGACTGGTGAAAATGAAGCATTCAAACGAGAGTGGATTGAATTAATCGGAATCATTGCCAAACGTCATGGTCGTAGCGTTAATGGTATAACCTCTCGATACACTCAACTCCGCAAGGCGGGTTGGAATCCATACTATTCATAGGAGGAACAACATGTCGGCTACATTAGATGACCTTAGAAGGGTTGCACGTGAGTACAATGCGGCAAAGGATAAGCTTACAGCTGCTCGTGATAGACACACTGATGCAGTTAATGCTTGGGATAAAGTCGTTGGTGACGCAAATCCTCAAGTAGTGGATTTATACTACTCTTCATTAAAAAAGATGTCCCTCAAAAGTGAGATTGAAGTCGAAGAGGATGAAGAAGCTTAAATCTATTGAAGATCCACCAAACAAGGAGAAGCAAAATGGCAAAACGTAAAGATGTCATGTTGGCATTACCACTTGATGTTCGACGTCTCGAGCATTGGCCAAAACCATTCATTGCTCAACCAAAAGTGGAAGGATTAAGAAATCGAGCGATCCTTAAACGATGGCCTGGAGGAATTCAATGTGAGTTGTTATCGTCTTCTGCAGCTGAAGTTATCTCAGTTCCCCATATCAACAAGCAACTTGCAGATCATATGAGACGAGATATCTTTACAGGAGACACTGTCGAGCTTGATGGTGAACTCTACATCCATGGAGTTCCATTCAGTGGGCCAAGCAATTCAATCTCAAGCATCGGCAGGCGCACGGTGAATCGACATCCGGAATATGAGAAAATGGAGTATCATATTTTCGACATCATAAATGAAAATGTTCAAATTGATAGGACGTTTCATTTAAAGATCTTATCACAAGCATTTAAAGATTCGATTAAACATGTCGATCATGTCTTACTCAAAGATTCGAATGATGTTGCTCGATATCTTGCAGATTGCATGGCCGAAGGTTACGAAGGAATTATTCTTCGTCATCCTCAAGCATCTTATCAACGTAAAAGAGTTTCATCTCTCATGAAGTTTAAACCGAGAAATCAAGACGCTTATCGCATCGTCGGAGTCAATGAGGAAATTTCAAAAGATGGTCATCCTAAAGGAACATTAGGGGCATTTATTTGTGAGAAGAATGGTCAGCGTTTCCAGGTGGGATCAGGTCCAGTTCTTACAAAGCTAGGCCGTCAAGAGATGTGGAACTATAGAAACGTTATCACGAATGGAGAACATGTAGCAGTTGTTAAGTATCAATATTTAACCATCGGGAGAGACGTTCCATATTCTCCCGTAGTCATTGAAGTAATTCATAAAGATGATTATCTAGAAAAAGAGGAGGTGGATAATGAGAATTAAGTTGCTCGTAACGAGTCAATGTAATGGTGCATGCGCCCATTGCAGCGTTAGACCGTGGATGAAATATCATGAAAAAGATCCATATCATCTTTCGATGGAAGACCTTGATCTCTTTTGTGATACTACCACATATTCTAAATACAAACCCGAAAGGATCGCTCTTATTGGAGGCGAACCTTTGATGTGGAAAAACATCGTTGAAGGTACTTTCCTTCTTGTGAGTACATTTCCAAAGAGCGAGATCATAATGACCACGAACGCCTTGTTGATGAAAGAAGAGAATCTAAACTTCATCGAGATGGTAGCAGATCACATCGACTTCTTCCGTATCTCACGTTATTTTGGAAATGAAGAAAACATTGAGTTTGCATTGAAACATTTTCCATCACAGGTTAAGGTCGTAGATCACAGAAACCGAAGATTTCTTCCAGCGAGCCAAATTGTACCATGGGATTTCCATGTCGATTGCGATTGTCCTGGATTTACTATCTGCGGTGATCAAATCAGTTACTGCTCTCCTATGAGAACAATGGGACATCTTCATCCAATAGCCAAAGAAGATACAGTTTTTAGCTGGATAACCAAAAAGGTGGAGATGTATTACATGAATTTCTTTCCAGATGTTTATCCTTATCAGTTAAGATCTTGTCGTTCTTGTATAGGAAATAAAAACCTTCGAAAATATTGTATACAGGTTCCAAACATCGTAAAATGAAACGTCTGCATATAAGTGGAATGCATGCTGAGAAATACGTATGTCCCTTCTGTGATTGGAACACATTTGTATATCGTCCAGCATCTAGGCTACGAGAAATCGGTCATAAGAAATGGATGTATTGTTTCAAATGCAAACGTAAGAGAAACCTTATTCATGAGTTTGAAGTTTAGGAGGTGACAAATGGAAGATCTGTCTATTTTATCTCAATTTATTATCATTATACCATATCTGATTTTTGTTACCACAGTCATTATAGAGGAGATCACAATCATTACAGAGGAGATCAAAACCTATGAAAGATTCAACAATTAAAAAATGGAAGCGAGATGCCCTCGAAGTCAAATTCGATTGGACCGCAGATGCTGGTCCTGAAGGCAAACTCATCCGAAAAATGGCAGATCGGGTTGCCGAACTTGCATACGAACTTGAAAGCCGAAAAATAACCTTCCCGAGAACTACAGATGATATGAAGTAAGCCTCTATGCAGGCCCATCTGGGATAACTGCCAATATCCGAAAAAATAACTTGACAAACATTTTTAAGTGTGTTACCATGCAGTAGAAAATGTTTCAGTATCTCCGTATTTTTAACACTCTGAAATTACAAAGATGGAAGGAGGGGGAGCATTATGTGAATGATATAACAAAGTTCGAGTTTTTGATTTGGATAACCATCGCTATTATTTTTTTGACTAGCATCATATCAGTCGTTGGTAAGCATAAACCCTTAGAGCGTAGAATTGAGTATCTCGAACAAACGATCGAAAAAATGAAAGGAGGTGAACATCCTGGCTAGAGTAGATTTTATTAACCCTATTACCCCTTAAGGAGGATCAAGTTTTATGAAAACGATCAAAAAAAGCGTTAAAACGGATGGAAAAATTATTGGTGAAATTGAAGTTCCGCAGTATGACAACGTCGCCGAAGCAGTAAAAGGCCTCACCGAGGCAACTGCTCTCAGCAAACTTAATCGACAAGTGGCCTCCGATTTTATGAACGAATTCCGGGCATCTCAAACACGGGATATTTCGCCTATCAACAAGCTCCAAAAGATGGCGAAAACCAACCCAGAATTGCAGACTAAAATTGATGCCCTGGTCGCAAAATACGGCGTCGTCGATACAGCCGCTGGCGGCACATCAAAACCTACTGGCGGAGATAGAAAGTAGGCCGGTTTATCATGAACGTGTAGTTCGATTTTGCAACAAAAGGCACGCTGATAAAGAAAACGCAGCGTGCCTTTTTAAGGAGTTTATTTATGAGCGATTACACACTTCGCAATATACCAGGAGACCTACACAGGGCATGGAAAGCAGCATCGGCAATGAAGGATATCACAATGCTAGATTACTGTTTTATCGCACTAAGGGCTATGATTAAACAAGATCTCCAAAAGCAAGCCGGAAGCCAAAAGAAGGAGCAAGAAAGTTAATGGATATAAAAAATCTATCTGAAAAGGAGCTGCTTGATCAACTGACTGAGATTAGATCTCGTCGAAAGACTGGATTTACGTCCCGCAAAAAATCAAAGCCGAAGAAGGATGAGGTCATTATGGATTCTCTTAAAGGCTTAGATGACGACATTGCGACAAAAATCCTTGATGAATTGCTGAAAGATGAATGAATTTAAAAAGCCATAAAGGAGAAAACATGGATAGATTTTCACATACTAAGATTGATACATACATAAATTGTCCCATGAAGTTCTACCGCCGGTATATCCAAAGAATCGTCCCGATTAAGAAAGCAAAGCCATTGGCTTTAGGATCATGTATGGCTGCAGGTCTTGCAGCATTTAGAAACCCCGAGACTGCATTAGCGGGATTAATCAAAGAAGCCTCAGCTATGAAAAATTCGCCAGAGGGTATCCAAGAAACTCTTGGTGCATTGTCGCCTGCCGAACTCGCTGAAGATGCTTTTATGAAAACATGGGCAGAAGAGGAACGAGTACTTGAGCTCGTGCGAGAAAACGATCCTCTGAGATCAATTCCAAGAGCATTAGAAATTTTATCTGAATATTGTAAAACGTATGTCGACGATGCTGAGATATTTATCCAACCAGAAATTGTCTTCAAAGAAGAGATTGCTCCTGGAATCTTTTTTGAAGGTCGTATTGATGGTGTCGTGAAGCTTGCCGATAATCAGGGCATTGCTATTGATGAAGATAAAACGGCATCGCGTCTTGGAGATTTTTACTTCAAGCAGCTGAGATCGTCATATCAGGTTTTATGGTATCTCTGGATTGCAAAACATCTCAAACTTTTCGAAATTTACGGATCTCAAAAGCCGATGCTTTTAATGAACGTGGTTTATATTCATGCAAAAAATTTCCGATTTGAACAACAACTTGCGATTAAAACGAATCGAGAAGTTGATGCATCCTACCAAGACTTGCTCATGTGGATCAAACAAATTCAATGGGCTATCGAAACTAATCACTTTCCCCAAGCTAACTCAGAGATATGTCTCAAATATGGCGGATGTGAGTATCTCCCGCTACGTAATGCAAGTGAATCAATCCGGGAGACATTGATAAAAACGAACTATAGGCCGTATCTTTCAAGAGAAGAGGAAGAGAAAAAACGTGCTGAGAAGCGACAAAAAGCTTTGGAGGAGACGCAATGATCACACTACTAATAGGCGTACCAGGATCAGGAAAAACAACCGCTGCATGCACAGCACCTCCACCAGTTGGATTAATTGATGTTGATGGAAAAGCAGATCAAATGCATAATATCCAACACCTTATCAAAAAAGGTGATGTCGTAATCGTTCCCGTTAAATCCAAAATGGTGGAAGATACTTTTGAATATCGTGCCCTTAATCCGGATAAAGGACCTAAAGAGCAGCCGAAGGGTTACATTGAAATCGTTAATATGCTTAACTCAGCCATTGATAATGATGGAATCTTTAAAGATTTTAAAACGACATGTTTAGATTCCCTCAGCAGGACTGTCGAACACATGAAACGCCTTTTAATCTACCACCGAGCCAAGGGAAAGTTTGGTAAGATTAAGGATGACAAAAAGATGGAAGATATGAACTGGCCCTCATGGGGATCATACCTTTCAAATCTTGAGGAGATTTTTGGAGCTGCCGCTGGATACTGGCCAAAAGGAAAGCATTTTGTATGCTGTGTCCATGAAAAAGAGTATACTGAGAAAGATCCCATTACAGAAGTCGAGATCACCAAGGGATACTGGCCAATGATCGATGGCCAAATGCGAGAAAAGCTTGCTGGATATTTTAATGAGGTTTATTTTATGCAAAAACAAAACAGGATTAAAAAGGGAGTTATTCCAGCGGGTATTGATTATCACTTCCGCACAATGGGAAAGAAGTATTGTGCAAGGACATCTTACAAACTCGATGAATTAGTTGAGCCGAATCTTTCAAAGATCTTAAACGAGGAGTAGCTTTAATGGAAGAGATTATTTTAGAAAATGGCAAATATAGATTTTATGTAAAAGATGACATTCTTTGTTGCGATAGATATGGAGAACCCTGGAGAGATTTTATTGGTGATAAAGCAGTTCATGCTCTTTTTCAGGAATGTCTTGAAAGAGAGGAAAAATGAGCCAAACTAAGGTTGTATGTACAGGAGATGGAGCATACGACATTTACATCGGTCGTATAAGAGGAAGTAACACACATTACGGTAATCCATTTATTATTGGTCGTGACGGATCAAGAGAAACAGTCATAACCAAATGTCGTAACTGGCTTGCAGGAGTTGCTTATGCTCATATCCAACCCAAGAGACGAAAATGGATTCTAGAAAACCTTTATGCACTCAAAGGAAAGAGATTGGGATGCCCTGGAAATTGCAAACCGGGAGATTGTCATGGGGATATATACGTTGAGCTTCTCAAAAAGGAGGAAGACAATGAAAAAGATCTTCGAGAAAGTGAAGCTGGAGGGAGGTCCAAAGAAACTTGATGGTAACATAATAGAAGTTGAAAAGGGCGCACCCTACTGTGAGGTTGATTTAGGAGATGTTACAAACATTTATATAAAAGTTCGTGGCCCTTGGGATATACCTCTTTATCGTTATATGGGGTATCGAAAATGTGACATTACTGAAGAGACTCTCATGGAGCCTAATTATTTGGAGGATATCAAATAATGCCAAATGTTGAGTTTAATAAAGAGTTAACTGGATTCTGTCCAGATTGTGGAAGCGCAGTTTATTGGGATGAGGATAATCTTGAGTTTGTACATACTTGCGACTGCCTTATAGGAGTAGATAACAAATGCCAAAAGGAATCCCATTAACAGACTATCAGAAAAGTCGTATCATTTATCTTCTTGAGGTTGAGCATTTAAATATAGATGTTGTTATTGAACGCCTTGGGATAAAAAAGTTAACGATTATAAGTTTTATGAAACAGTTGAGAGGTAATTCATGGAGAGATACGTAGTAGGATTTGCTTTTAACAAAGATGCAGGAGAGATTTTACTCGTAAAAAAGTTACGCCCAAGATGGATGAGAGGGCTTCTCAATGGTATCGGTGGTCATATAGAAAAAGGAGAACCTCCTTTAGATGCCATGAAACGAGAATGCAAAGAAGAAACAGGGATTACTCAGATAACATGGATCTATAAGGGTATCATGAATGGCACCAATAATGATATGAAGTCTTTTGAATGCCATATTTTTTATGCTCACAGTCAGAACATCTATCGATATAGGCAAATAGAAGATGAGCAGTTAGGAATTTATCAAGTTTCAAACCTTCAGCGAGAACAGATGATATCAAATACTCGCTTTTTGATTCCACTTGGAGCTTATCCTCAAAACGGATTAACTTTTATACATCTAGTTTATTAAGGAGGTATAAGAAAGGAGGTGAAATTAGATCTTATTAACCCTTAATCCATAACGCAGGAGGAAAATGTTATGCCAAGAATCAATGTAAAGTTGGATGAAGTAGAATCAGGATTTGAGATATATCCTGATGACAAGTACATCGTAGAAATCCAGGAGTCCAGCAAGACCAAGAAATCTGAGAACGGGCCATATATTCTATGGATCGGTAAAATTCTGGAAGGAGAATTTGAGGACAAGATGGTCTCTTGGAACACATCCTTACAAGAGCAGGCCCTCTGGAACCTCAAGGATATGCTGGAAAAGATTGGCGTCGATTGGGATGAGGATGGATTCGAAATGGAAGATGTCTTCGGTCTTCAGATCATTGTCGAGAATGAGGTCCGAAAATATGATGGTCGGGATCGAAATAACATCATCAATTATTTTTCGGTGAATGAGTCTGAAGAAGGCGAGGGAAGCGAAGATTAATCGAGTGGTAAGATTAGCGAGCAGGCAACGCTATCCCTGGATACAAGCGCGGGCAATTTGGCTCGGTAGGAGAGTATCCCTTGGCTCGCTTTTCTGCCACTTATTTGTGAGGAGCTCATCACTTGAGAAGGATCAGAAATGTCCAAAGATCTTTCAACATGAGCGGTGGAAGTCCGTGTTAAGATAGAGCTTCTCACATTAAGGAGATTTAATGGCTAGAATGAGGATAAATCCAAGGTGGGCAGAAAGGATGAGAGAGCAGCTTGGAAGAGCTACAAATCTAATTGATCCCATCTCCTTTCCACCCGAAGTTGTTAGTTTTAATCCTGGAGCCCAATGGTTAATCGCAAGCATGGCAGACGCCGGATTGATTCCCAAAGTGGAAAATCTTGGTGCAGGAGTTAAAAGAATCGGAGTTAAAGAATCTTGTTGTAAAACCTGTGGCAAGCCTTTTTGATGGAGATGTCGAATGAATAGAATAGATAAAATAGTTATACTAATCGCCGAAGAAGCTGCTGAGCGTGGTGATAGTGGTAATGATGTCCGAGATGTTTATTCTGTTTGTATGGAGATTGACAAAAGAATAATTTCAATAATGATTGAGCTTAATAAACAAATAGGAAAGCTATGAAGGTGATTAATCTTTATAATTTTAGCGGGGTAAAAATATGAACAATAGTTTTATTTATCCAAAAACGGAAGAAGAGATGGACAAAGTTTTCAGAATCTTACGAGAAGAGGTTATCATTGGTAAAGATCTTTTTCGGGAGATTTATACAATGGGCTATACACAAGGAGCAAAAGATAAGGAAGAAACTATTTTTGAGATGTGAGGAGATAGACATGACAATAGATAGAAAAGCACATTTATACAAAGATTATAAAAAAGTCGGTGCACCTATTGAAACCGTAACAGTTTTGCACATCGGTACAGTCGCCGATGAAGGCGGATCAATGATAGCTGCATCTGTAGAAAAGGAAGACGGAGAAGTCATCGAAGTGGGTCATGACAGCCTGAAATTCATAGAAGATTGAAACAATGGCTCATCGAAATTTGTTACATAAATCTAAACTTAATGACTTCAAGGAGTATCTCGATTCAAAAGACATCGCTTATCGTCCAGGCAAAGGTCCCTGGCAAGCGCTGCAAGTTCAAGTACCTATACATGGATGGCAATGCATTTTTATACGTGCTAACATGCTTGAGCATTACACTGTACAAGATAAACTATATTTCACTGTAAAAAGATATCTAAGAAGCAGAAAATAAATATTTATGCTGCGAGTGGTGGAAATGGCAAACGACGGATACACTGGAGTGCAGGGAAGACGTTGCGGCCAGATTGCCATTGGAGACACCTTGGGAGAAAATCCCGAGCCACAGTGATGTGGTGCAGGTTTAAATCCTGCCTCGCAGCACACTTATGAAAGGAACATAGATGATTACTCAAATCGCAATAGTTCTTTTTTCATGTATATCCATCTGGTCTCTAGCCACTAAAAGATACCGTTTTGGGTTCCTTATAGGCATCTGTGGTCAACCTTTTTGGATTTATGCAACATATACATCAAGTCAATGGGGAATGTTTTTAGTGAGTTTATGGTTTACAGGTAATCATGCTTATGGTTTATGGAAACATTGGAGGACAACATGAAAGGCAAAATTTTTTGGTTCGATGTTGAAACATCAGGAATTGACCCGAAAGAACATGCACTACTAACCCTTGGAGGGGTTGTCGAAATGAATGATCAAATTGTAGATCAGATCGATCTAAAATTTCGACCATATGAAAATGCTAAAGTCGCAGGAGATGCCCTTGAGAAAAATAACCTCACAATAGAAGAGATTATGAAGTTTCCTCCACCTAGGGAATCCTTAAACAGATTAAGATGGTTTCTCAAAAGATTTGTTAATAAATATGATCGAGATGACAAACTAGTTCTGGCTGGTTATAATACCCCTTTTGATATCAATTTTCTTCGAGCAGCCTTCCTCAAGGAAAATGATAACTATTTCGGAAGCTGGTTTTTCTGGCCATCGATTGATGCCCAAAATCTTGTTGCAGAGATGGTAGCCAAAGGTCTTCGACTTCCGAATTATCAGTTAGAGACTGTATGTAAACATTACGAGATTGAAATAGAGGCTCATAAAGCGATCTCAGATATTATCGCAACAAGGGATTTGTATCTTCTTTTAAAGGCGGAGCTAAAATAATGTTTTATGAATGGTTTTTATGGCAACTTGAGTATCTAGATACAAGCTCTCCGATGCATAAATGGCCTATCAATAATTGGACAAAAGAAATATTTGTTGAGGTTTATGCAAGAATAATAAGGGATTAAAATGACCGATTGGAAAGAGCAAGAAAGTGATCCTATAGTAAACATCAAGACAGCAATGAAGATAATAGGAAAGAAAGATAAGTTAATACCAGATACATACATCACAACTCTAAAAGGATATAAAAAACTAAAAAAGGGATTTAAAGAAATACCTCACAAGGATCTAAAATGATAATCTTAAGCGATGGCAATCGAGTTCGTCTTGCACGAATCGGTCAAGGATGGACCCTCCAAAACGTTGCAGATCGTATTGGATGTTCTATATCCTATCTCTCAAAAGTCGAACATAACACTCGACCGATTCCTAAAGATTTAGTTATCTTAATGGATTCAGTTAGAGGAACAGATTGGTATGACGCTATTGAAATGGTTTTTCATATGGATGAATATGTTTTAAATGCTGTTCGAAACGCATTAAAAATTAAGGAGGATTAGATGCCAAAAATCAAGGTTGAAGAAGTCATAATTACTTCTCGAGCTCGGATGGAATTAGGAGATGACTACGAACAACTCAAGGAGAGCATTGATAAACGAGGATTAATTCATCCTATTCTCGTAAATAAGAAAGATATGACTCTTGTCGCAGGATTTCGTAGGCTATCATGTCATATAGATCTCAACCTTGGTATTATTGAATGCAAATTCAAGGAAGATCTTACCGGAATGGAGAAAAAACTTTATGAGCTTGAGGAAAACATCCACAAAGAACTCACATGGGATGAAAAAGCAAAGCTTCGTACCGAAATCCATAACTTATATCAGAAAATTCATGGTGAGGCCGTAAAGGGTCATAAATCTGAGGGATGGGGTGTTGAGAAATCTGCAGAGCTTTTGAATGTATCTGCAGCTACAATTTCTCAAGATACGGCTCTTGTACATGCTATGGAAATTCTGCCAGGATTGAAAGATATGGCATCACGTCGCCAAGCATTAAAAGTTTTAGATAAAGTAAACGAGACTGCTATTTTAACTGAGCTTGCTAGGCGAGAAGCAGAGAAAGATCAAATGGTCTCGATTCCTTATCTTTTATATCATGGAGATGCTATAGACATCGTCTCAAAGAGAATCGACAATGACACAATTGATCTTGTTATATTTGATCCTCCTTGGGGAATAGATGTTCATCGTATTGCATCCTCTCGCGGTCCTCGTGGAGAGAAAACATCCTATAAAGACGATACTGAAGAGTCTGCAATCAAACTCACCATGAACCTTCTCCCAGAACTTCATCGAGTTATGAAAGAGGATGCTCATTTATATATGTTTATTGGGATGCAGTATAAAGATTTTTATATCGATCTTCTTTCAGGGTTCCAAAAATCTATCGAAATGTGTGAGATCATGGCTGTTAATTTTCCTAATCTCAGTCTCCACTATGATAATCTTCTAGCCAAAATTCAAGCGCATGTTGAGACTCTTACGTGGAAGTTTCATGTCGAAGAGATTCCCTTAATCTGGGTCAAGGAAGGTGGAGGATTCACAGATTTCGAGAATAAGTTTATGCCACGATATGAAACAATTCTTTTCTGCTCCAGAGAACGAGTTCGTCCGCTTAATGAACCCACGTCAAATGTATTCAACATCAACCGCCCACTTACTACTGAGAGATATCACACCCAAGAAAAGCCGATTGAGTTGATCGAGCGCTTGATCAAAGTATCCACTCAACCTAATCAAATTGTACTTGATCCCTGTGCCGGCTCATTCGTTACCACAGTTGCTGCAACATTGTCGGGCAGGAGATCAATTGCTATTGATAACAATAAAGAGGCGTATGAAAAAGGGCTTGCAAGGATTTCGGGATTAATGGCAGAGGATGGTGAAGAAGGAGAGGAGAGCGAAGAGTGAAAAACGTAATGCTTGATCTGGAAACAATGAGCACATCAAATAACGCAGCTGTCATTCAAATCGGAGCAGTCTACTTCGATTTTACGGGAAGGACGAGCAAAGATCTTTCAATTAATATCGATCTATCAACTGAAATGACAAGTGGATTTGGAGTTGATGCATCAACCATTCAATGGTGGATGAATCAATCAGAGGAAGCAAGAAAATTCATTTTTGGAGATCCTTTAGTTAAGTCTGCTGAGGCATGGATGAATCTTGATCAATTTCTAATGTCAGCGGAAAGCATTTGGTCTCATGCAATGTTCGATGGAGTTATTATAATGAATCATTTTAAAAAACTTTTTTCAAGATTTAATACATCTTATCGAATCATGAGAGATATTAGAACACTTATCAGTCTTTCAAGAATGGATCTCGATAAATGGAAAGAAGAAAATCCACGAAGTCCAGATAATATTGCTCATACCGCTCTCGATGACTGTTATTATCAAATTCGATATTGTTGTTATGCGATGAGCCTTTTATGAAAATTCTTGAAGAATGGAGGAAAAACAATGCCAGAAATAATGACGACAAAGGAACTAGCAGCATATCTAAGACTTCATGAGGTCACCATTCAGCGATATGCCGCTGATGGAGTAATTCCGTCTATTCGTATTGGACGATCTTGGAGATTCAGCAAAGAGGAAATCGATAAATGGCTTGCTGGAAACCTTAAAAATGAGATTGGTTCTATTGATAAGAAAGTCTGGGAGGGACTTAAAACAGATGGAGCCGAATAAACTATCAAAAATTTTCAGACTTGCATCACTTAAAACGAAAGTATCTGATATAAGAGGAATATTAGATACATATACTCCTGATAATCTAGAAGATACTACGCATCTAAACATAATTCTTGGTAATCTCAATAAATGGAAATCTAGTTTAATCAACCGATTAGAAAAGGAAATTAAGGAATGAACCAATTCTTAGAAGGTAAAGTAAAAGTTCCTGCTGCAGGACCTGCAGATGCAGAACTCGTCTTTATTGGCGAAGCTCCTGCAAAAAATGAGCTTTTTGAAATGAAGCCCTTTGTCGGATCAGCAGGTCAATATTTAGATAAATTATTCAATCTTGCAGCCATTATCCGAGAAGAGGTTCGTCTTGAAAATCTCTCAGAGGTCCGTGCTCCTGGAGATAAGATTGAAAGGATGTCATATGAAGAAATTAAGTATTGGGAGAGTGATCTCATCGCAAGAATCAATGCACTTCCAGATCCCAAAATTCTTGTTCCTATGGGGGCTTATGCACTTCGTGCACTTACGGATAAGAAGTCCATCACGCATTTTAGAGGATCGCCTCTACAGCCTAAAAACGCTATCAAACATGACTGCATTGTCATTCCAACATTACACCCGTCAAATCTTCATTATAACTACAAAGTATGGATTCTCATTGTCGCTGATCTTATTAAGATCAAAACTATTGCAGACAAAAATTTTGAGTTTGAGTTTCCAACATGGGATTTTATCATTAAACCTGATTTCGACAAGGTGATGGAGATTCTAGACTTTTTAGAGACCAATCCATCAGAATACTACACTATTGATGTCGAAACCCCTCAGAATGTGTTATCAGCTATTGGAATCGCATGGAATCGTCGCGAGGCTATCTCTATCCCACTCTATAATGGAGATAGATCAAACTACTGGAGCCTTGAGCAAGAAGCATTTATATGGCGCAGAATGTCTCAAGTTCTTCCTGAGTTGGACATGGCAAATCAGAATGTATTATTTGACTGGAGGATTCTAGCTGAACATGGCCTCCATCTCAAAATGCCTACATGGGACCCAATGCTTATGCATCACTGCCTCTACAGTGAAATGCCTCACAAACTCGATGATATCACAAGCATCTACACAAACCTTGAATTCTATAAAAAGGATGAAAAGGAAGAAAAAGGATCTTCCTTAAGGCCAGGAGGTGAAAAGAATCATTGGACATATAACTGTTTTGATTGTATCGCACCTCACTGGGCGATAGACGAACTTCGTAAAGAGCTCATTGAAGAAAAGATGATGGATGTCTATATTGATCTTTATGCAGAGATTATTCCAGTCATCTTTAAAATGAATATGCGTGGAGTTCCGGTTGATGTTCCACTTCTAGCCGATGTCCGCAAAGAACGTCAACAGCTTCTCAGAGACTATTCCCAAAACATCACAGACGAAACTGGATATGAGATAGATGTCGACCATCTTCTTGCTCCAGGTGGATCAAAACGACTGAAGGAGAATATGGATAAAATAAACATCAATTCTCCTAAACAAGTAAGCTTTCTTCTTTATGATCGTATGAGCATGGATAGATACAAAGGAGAAGCTACTGCAAAGAAAACTTTAGAGAAGTTGGCATATAAATATCAAACAGATGTACCTAAATGGATCATTGATATTCGATCAGCTAGAAAAGAGCTTGGGTTGTTTAGTGATGAAAATGTTGTCGATGGTCGTATTCTAACAGAATATTCCCCCAGAGCAGAAACTGGACGATTTAAGTCTCGAAAAGCATTTGGTAAAGGTGGGATGAATCTTCAAAATGTAAAAACTGGCCTCCAAAGAAGATTCTTCATCGCTGAACCTAACATGAGCCCAAAACAAGTTCTCCTTGGAGCAGATCAATCCCAAGCCGAAGCTCGTCTTTGTGGATGGTGGTCACAAGATAACGCTATGATAGCTCTTTTTGATTCTGGTGTTTCGATTCATATCCAAAATGGACTCAATGTATTTGGTATCGAATTGACAAAAGATGATCCTCTTTACACCATTGCTAAGTCGCTCATCTTTGGCGGAAATTATGGAATTGGCCCATGGAAATTTGCTCGTATGGCAAACATCCCTTTCTCAGATGCAAAATCACATATCGCAACATATCATGCAACCTATCCAGGCGTACATGCTATCTTTCATACTTATGTTCAACGAGAGATCAATAAAAGTCGGATGTTATATAATCCCTTTGGTCGTCGAGAAGTTTTTATTGGAAGAAAAGATGATGATACCTATAGAAAAGGATACGCCTTTCTTCCACAGAGTACGTCATCTGATATCAACAAAAAGGCGATGAAAGAGATTGATAAACATTACACAGTATTCTTGGAGTTACATGATGGTCTAGTTTTATCTGTTCCAGAACCTGAAGTGATGAATGCTGCTCACGCATTAAAAGAGGCCTATGATATACCTTTTAAAATCTGGGACGAGACTCATACACTTCCAGTTGAGATATCAGTAGGGCCGAATTGGGATGAAATGGAGGTAATTGATATATGATCGGAGTTATAGCAGAAACACAAAAACATTATCGAGACTATCTTAGAAGTAAAAAACTTGACTCAAGAAATCATAGGCATATTCAAGAAATAAGACATCTCCGTGGGCAAAGGTTTGAGGATATCGTAACTGTAGGATCTTATTGGAGAATGAAAATATTTAAAGAAATAAATTTATCGGAAATAAAAAAGATATTTATAAAAAGGGAGGGTTGAATGGACATAGAATACCTAGGAACGCCTTTCACTCACATCAATAGAGAGGTTGTTGAGTTGCGTTATAATCT